>Ga0163219_100018_pt1 | contig 43071 bp, 40 predicted proteins | sample MSEWel2016_04_06_FD_113150 | JGI IMG/M metagenome (GOLD analysis project Ga0163219, IMG submission 113150) | Subsurface microbial communities from deep shales in West Virginia, USA - MSEEL Well Study Marcellus 3H_2016_04_06 ...
AATAACATCCTTCTGACTGATTTGTGGTTAGAAGATGAAAAAGATAAGAGTACTAGTTATAAGCATATTACTGATAGCAAGCACAGGACTGGGTTGCGTCGGCTCGTCTGAAGAAGCATCTCCTGAATCAGGCGATATTACAATAGGTGCATTATTGCCACTTACCGGCAATCTCGAGTCAATTGGGCAGGCAAGTCAGACTGCGCTTGAAGTATCACAAGAAGATATAAACGGTTATTTTTCAGGACTTGGTTCAGAGAAGAATGTGGAAATAGTCGTGAAAGATACAGAGAACAATCCGGAAATCGCACTGGAAAAGCTCAGGGAACTTGATGAGAGGGGAATAAAGATCGTAATCGGACCCCAGGCAAGTGAGGAAGCTGAAGCTGTACTCGAATATGCAACTGAGAATGGAATCGTACTTATAAGCACTGCATCAACGGCTCCTTCTTTAGCGATTCCCGACGACAATCTTTACAGATTCGTGCCTGATGACACAAACCAGGGCGCAGTACTGGCCACACTCATGGAAGAAGACAATGTTACCGCGGTCGTACCTGTATACAGGGATGACGTATGGGGTAGCGGACTTACCGATGAAGTAAAAACAGACTTTGAAGATCGTAATGGCACATTCCTCGAAGGTGTAGCCTATGACGCAGATAGTGAGAATCTCTCCACAGAAGTTGAAAAGCTGGACGAGATAGTCACATCGGCCAGGACAGAATACGGAGATGAAAATGTAGCTGTATTCCTTTCCTCGTATAGTGAGGCAACTGAAATTTTTACTCTTGCAAAGGATTACCCAGCACTATCCGATGTCAAGTGGTATGGCAGTGACGGTATAGCACTGAACGAGAAGCTCATAAAAGACAATGAGGCTGCCGCATTTGCGGCACAAACGAATATAATGGCACCGATATACGGATATGAGGAAGAGAATGACAGATACATGGCCATCGAGTCAAGAGTGGAGGAAAGACTCGGAAGACTTCCTGAAACATATGCACTGGCAGCATATGATGCTCTCTGGATAGCTACATTCGTAGATCTTGATTCCGTACCGGAAAACGATGAAAGTATCAGGCTGGCAATGAACACCCTGACAGACACATACTTCGGAGTTACCGGCTGGACAAAACTCGATGAGAACGGCGACAGGGAACACTGGGATTACGACATATGGACAATTTCCGAAGCAGATTCTGACTACCAGTGGGAGCGTACCGCAAGATACCAGGTTGATCCTGGAGAAGAAGGAAAATTGATATTTGTTGAGTGAATTGAGCACTTTCAAGCCATTTTTACTCTTTTTTTATGGTTTATTCCGGATGAGCAGGTATCCTGAAACCGATGGCTAAACTGACTGGTTCAGCTGGAAGATAGTTCCTGTTTTACACTATACAGAGAATTCGAAAGCATTTTCGTTCAATTGTACCATACCGGTTGACTGTGTACAGATGAGCTCTTAATCCGTATTATTACTTTACACTGACCGTAAAGCAAATATGTGTTTACACCTACTGTAAAGTCCGAGTGCCGACCATGAGAAGAAAAAACAAAACAATTGCTTTGCTCGTGATTGTTTTTGCCCTGTTTGCCTACCTTGCGATAAGCAGTGCCAGTAATTCAGTTTCATACTACATGACAATAAGCGAGCTTAAAGAAGCAGGTGATTCAGCATATGGTGAAACATTCAATATTAATGGATCGATTGTCAAAGAATCGATAGACTGGGAGCCTGAAAAGCAAGAATTGCAATTCGTGCTTACGAATGGAAATGAAAGCATAGATGTAATTTACAAAGGCAGCATGCCACAGAATTTCAAAGAAGCAACATCAGTAGTAGTGACAGGGCAGTATTCTGATGATCATATTCTCAGAAGTAAAAAAATGCTGGTGAAATGCCCTTCAAAGTACTCTGAGAACGAAATCGTTGAGGAAACATACACGTGAGGATACAGGATAGGTATGCTTTTCTCCTTGTTTTGGAAGTTCTGTTTTCAGATGATGGTCTGATGCAACTGGAAATAGTAAATGGCAACAGGTGAGCAAATGGCAAAGGATAGTAGATATGTCAAAGGTGTAGTAGTAATTGCAATCGCAATTCTGGTATTAGTAACGTCCCTGGTTCTTTCCGGGTTCCTAAAAGATGATGGCCCGGGTGAAGATTCGGTTCAGGCATCTTCTCTTAATCTCCCAAGCTATGCATATTCAAATCCCATGACACTCAAGGCATACGAGTATACAACCCTGAATCCAGGACTTATAGAACAGGTACCATGTTACTGTGAATGTTTCAGGATGGGACATAAAAGTCTTAAAAATTGCTTTATCACAGAAGAAGGCAGCTATGACAGGCATGGCTCAGGATGCGATATCTGTGTAGGCGAGGTCATCAAGATAAAGAAGATGTATGAAGACGGGAAGTCCATCGAAGAAATCCGTGAGGAAATAGACAAAGAATACAGCCAGTACGGAGAACCCACCAATACACCTCTAAAAGGCGAAAATTACACGGTTTCTTCCGTAAATCCCACGGACTATTCAGATCTGTCACTTACTGAAGAATTCGATTCACTAAGCGATGGTCTGAAGATGACACCATATGGTGTGAACTGGGCAAGATTTATCGACCTCAAGCAAATCTCCGGTACACCTCTTGAACAATACGCATCCGATATGGTCAGATCTGAAGTATTTTATGGATATCCTCTTGTCGGAATGTACAGTGGAGATTACAGCGCTACTTCATGGATAGAATTCCATGATACAGGGAAGGAAAATATCAATGTAATCCCAAGGGAAGGAAACGGCATGTCCAATATCGTGACCTCAAGGCCGTTTGCCTACGGCCAGTCTGGTAACATAGAGCGCGTTGCCGAGCACCTTGAAGAGATGAAGATCGAGGAATCATCTTATCCTCCCTACAAGCCAGTGCTTGAAGTTGTGGATGATGAGGATGCCAGTCTTGCATCCGTGAAAAGAGATGTGAGTGCATTTTCCGATATCACATACACAGCGTTCAGAACAGTCGAAAACGGAAAAGTTGAGATGGTAAAGGCATACCACATAACCGATGCCGGGTCGATTCCACAATACATATACGATTCCGAGCAAACAGCATCTTCCCGTGGATTTGATAAATACGAAGTCATGCTGGAAGATGATGTGCTGGAGATAAGGATGGTCGCCGACCTCACTACTCTCCTTAATGAAAAAGTGTAAACCCGGAGAAGTAGAAAGTGGAAACACCGTCCATTGCACTGACATTTGCCGCAGGGCTTCTTACTGTTGTAACCCCCTGTATACTGACAATACTCCCTGCGATGCTTGCCGGCTCGGCTGGCGGGAAGCTTCGCCCAGTTGCAATAGTGGCAGGCATGTCACTGACATTCACTATCATGGGAGTGGCAATATCAGCCCTTGGGGCGGTGTTTTATTCCTTTGAGACGGTTCTGCGCTGGTTTGCACTGCTTTTCATTATAGGCATGGGAGTAGTGCTCTATGATGAGGAAATCAACAATGAGTATGTAAAGATCACAAGCAGATTATCCGATATCATCAGATCAGCCATCGGGAGATATTTACCCGGCATGCAGGACTCAGAAAACAGGAAAGGACTCTTCGGTGCTTTTACTCTCGGAACATCCCTTGGAATATTATGGATACCATGTGTGGGACCCATCCTTGGTTCGGTTCTTGCCTTTGTAAGCCTTGGTTCGGACATGGAGCTTGGTGCGATGCTTCTGTTCACATACTCCCTTGGCGTAGGAATACCAATGCTGCTTATCGCCTACACCGGCCAATCGCTCTCCGGCAGGATCCGATGGCTGGCAGCTCATAGTTATCGCCTGAAGAAATTATCTGGGGCAGTTCTGATCATAGTTGGAATAGCGATGCTTTTTGGCATAGATAAGTGGCTTCAGTCAGTGTTGCTTCCGTACTTCCCTGTATATATCTGAAGGTGCCATTCATGAGTTCAGAGAAAAACACATGTTCCGGATGCAATCAGGAAAAAGAGTGCAATAATCTGCTTGAAGCGAAGAGTTTCAAAAAGTTCACTGAACATCGATACCTCCAGCCTGCATTTAACATAGTACTGATGCTGGTTTTTGTCCACATTCTGTACTCCGGACTTACCGGAGGTAATGATGTCCGCTTCTTACCTGACGGAAATTTTGCAACTATAATGGTATGGGATGTATGGCATCCTTTACTTGCTTTCAGCATACTGGTCTTTGGCAGACTCTGGTGTTTCATGTGTCCCCTGGGTGCTATATCAGATATGTTCCGCAATACCGGGCTTAATCTGAAATATCCTAAGAAATACAGGAACCTATGGGGAGCCGTGATACTGTTTATATTCATATCAGCAACCTCAAAGCACTTTTTCAGGTTTGAACAAAATCCTTTCGCAACAGCTATGATGCTGGTGTCATTCATCATTCTGCTGGTCATCATGAGCCTGGTCTACGAGAAACGCACATTCTGCCGATATATATGTCCGACCGGCATCATACTTGCAGTATTTTCCATGGTATCCGGAACTGAGTTGAGAGCAAAGTCCGGGAAAATATGTACCGAACATCCGGAAAAAGAATGCCTCACCGGAAACAGTAAGGGTAGTGGCTGCCCCATGTATGAATTCCCACAGACAATGGAGCGTAACAGCTTCTGCATCTTCTGTACGGAATGCATTAAGACCTGCTCAAAAAACAACATAAGGATCAGCAGACGAAAATTCGGGACCGATATAATCAACCTGAAAAAACCTCATTTAGATGAGGTTTTTTTCATACACAGCATCATTGTGATACTTCTTTTTAAGATAGGAATGGAAAGATCAGCTTTCAGATACACGGTTATCGATCTTGTACATTCCGTTGGAATAGACAGGGACATTATGGCCTTCCTCCTGTTTACAGGATTCAGTATCGTTGGAATCGGTCTGATGTATGTACTAAGCAGGCCTTTCATCCAGGGAAAATACGCAGGTCATAAAAAAGACTACCTGCGGCATAGTTACGCATTGATCCCACTGGGACTTGGAATATACCTTGCTGAGAATTTATTCAAAGCAATCCATGGCATATTCTACCTGATATCAGAAACCGGCCAATTGTTCAACATCGGATTTCTCACATCGTTCCAGCCTGCGATTCCCTATGATACTATCAACATGTTCCAGACAGGGTTTATCATTGCGGGATTCATTGCTTCCCTGTTGTTTGCTTTTAAAATGAAAAACAACAGCAGCATGTCAGAAAACACTTATATAAAGCTACTACCGCTTGCAGTTGTTTCTTTTATATATGCATTGATCGCACTTCGCATTCTTACACTCGATATACTGTCGTACTGAAAAAATGGATCTGAAATAATATGGACGTGGAGACATGAGACAAAGAAAAGTGATTAACATCGTGGCTATAGTTCTGTTAGTCGGCTTTGCATATGCAGCAGTCCAGAACTCACCTGTACTCAGTGATGAAAAAAACTCATATCTCGGCGGGCTTGTGTGGACAAATTCACTTGAAGAAGGACTTGCTGCCTCTCAGGAGCAAAATAAGCCCGTACTTGTATATTTCTGGGCAGTATGGTGCCAGTATTGTGAAAAATTCGAAACCCAGACCCTGCCTGACGAAAGAGTCAAACAGAAACTCAACAATGATTTCATACTGGTTGCTATCGACCTTGATGAGAATAAAGAAGTTCCCCGCGAATATGGTGTAAGTTATCCACCCCACGAGCTATTCCTGGATGAGAACGGGAATGTTATCACAAGAATTCCGGGTTATGCTAATGCTGACCGTTTTTATTCAGTGTTGACCGAAGTGTCTGATAATTATAAAAAACCGGCACATGGAGCAGAACAATGATAGACGGTGAAATCATACTATATCTCGTGCTGATATTTTCAGCATTGACCGTGACTGGACTATTGCTGAAAGAAGCAAAAGGCTATGAACACCTGATGAATTATATTCCATGGCTTTCAAGGATCTCATTCGCGTTACTCATGTTTGACATATTGTTACTTGCGTACTATTTCATAACTTCCGATTTTACAATAATGTATGTGTGGCAGTACTCCAGCCTGTCTCTTCCGCTCTCCTACAGGATATCTGCAGTCCTTGCCGGGCAATCGGGAACCCTGCTGTTCTGGTCTTTTGTTATTTACTTTGCATCGATATGGATTGCCGAAACGCATCGATGGCACAATTCCATTGTCAGGAAAACACAAATTGTAACGATACTCTGCGGAATGTTCTTTGTGGTACTCACCATAATGGAATCACCATTTAGCACGATCTATGCAGTAAACCCCGAATTACCGGCAACTTTCGTTCCGGCAGACGGAAACGGCCTGAATCCGTTACTCATCAACCCATGGATGGTAGCTCATCCACCGCTGGTATTCATTGCATATGGTTTTGCAACAATACCGTTTGCAGCTGCAATAGTCAATCTCCTGACAGGGGATGCAAGATGGGAGTCCATTGCAAGACCCTGGAGCCGTATCACATGGGTATTCCTTACACTTGCAATAGCAGTTGGAGGTCTCTGGGCATATTTGGTGCTGGGCTGGGGAGGATTCTGGGCCTGGGATCCTGTAGAGACATCCTCCCTGATTCCCTGGATCACATTGACAGCATACCTTCATGCATCCTCCGGGTACAGGAAAAACAAGGGTACATTTACCACAGGTGCACCGTTGCTGGCAATTGTCAGTATGCTCATGATCGTATATGCAGCTCTTGTAACAAGGAGCGGGATATTCGAATCAGTGCACGCCTTCGGGGATTCGTCCAGTGGTACTATGCTTATTGTATTTATGATAATCTCACTCCTTGCGGGAGGGATTCCGGTCGTAAAGAGATTCTTTTTTGAGGAAGATTATCCGGGAGAAAATATTGATTCATCGTCTGTCAAAGGTATCTGCAGTACATCCACCCTGTACTACCTGACAACTGTTCTGTTCGTTATTCTTGCTTTCACATCTTTCTGGGGAATCACATTTCCCGCATTGATACAGCAGATAGAGGGAGTAAAGGTAGGTGTCGGAACAGAGTTTTTCAATATATGGGGATACCCTGCAATAATTTCCCTGTTGATACTGACGGGATATTGCCTGCACAGGGAAGACAATATCACAAGCAGGAAAATGGCATTAATTGTTACAGTGAGCGCAACAATTCTTTTCGCCTTTATAGATATAGATCCGGCATTTCATGTCATGGACCATACCAACCCTTTCTGGACAGCCCAACCACCACTTTATAAATTGATCGGCTCTGTATCCTTATTGTCACTGTTTCCTCCGATACTCTATGTACTGGCCGTTACTATCCAAAGGATAGTGAGCGATCTCAGATCAGCCACATTAAGTTCCAGAGCTCTTGCAAGAAGAACAGGTGTCAACATCATACATATGGGAATGGTTCTGATACTCTTTGGAGCCGTAATGAGTGCAAGCTTTACATCCACCATAGGTGCAAGTGTCCCTACGGGCCAGATCGGAGATTACGTGGAACTTGAAGGAGGCTATGGCCTGAAAATCACGGATTACAGGATAGAGGGTGGTCCGGGAGACAGGATAACCGATGTAAAACAAAACCCTTCAGCTTATCCTGTTGCCGGAATCACCGGTACTGTCTCAGACATACAAAGAGCAGGCATATTCCTGATATTCAAATTAAACGATGGAAGCGACAGCATATGGATTGCGAGTAAAGATGTTGAAATCAGTCCAGGTGAGGAGGTATCTGTCTCAGGTAGCATCATGCATGATTTTGAAAGCAGTTCCACAGGTCAGATTTATGACTATATACTCTTCACAGAAAACGTCGTTCCCGCAAAGTCCGAAGATGAGACATCCTGGAAGGTGTATATTGAGGTCTACAAAAATGGGAAAGTCATGGGCAATGGAATGGCCGAGTATATCCAATATAAGCAGGGAGATGCAACCCATCCGATGGTCGATCGCAGCCTTACAAAGGACGTATATGCAATTTTCCAGGGAAGCAAGTCCGGCAACATCCCCCTGACAATAATGATTAAACCTTTTGTTAACGAGGTATGGATAGGGGTCATAATGTTCACGCTTGGAATGATACTTATACTGGGTTCGGAGCTGTATTTCAAAAGAGAAGTACACTCTGATAAGCTGCTTAACACCATATCCAAGGAATATCAGAAGGAAGGAAAATGAATGCTTGAATTGACAAAACAGGGTATCCCCTTATGTGAAAAAATAAGCAAACTCACAAGGTATATATACGTCTATACGACTGTTGTAAACTCATGGTAAAACTGGACAGGATCAATCTTTCCAACGACGGACTTACCAAGTTTTTCAGCCCAATCGAAGCCAGAATCATGCAGGCTCTGTGGGAGCATAAAGAATTGACGACTCCCGAGATCACCGAGATGACAGATATTCCCCTGTCCAGCGTGGCAGGCACACTTGACAGGCTGGTAAAGGCAGGTTTCGCAAAAAGGGAACTGGATAAAAGCGGTCCAAAGGTAAGATACCTTTATTCTGCTGCCGAATCCATGGACAATACTGCTAATACTATCACAAAGAAAGTCCTTGATAGTCTTGTAGATACTTTCGGCAAAGTAGCGATAGAGAATTTCCATACATATCATGATAAAAAGTAGTTTACTTCAGGATCGGCATGTTTTTGATACTGGATGAAATTGGATGTTATATTACCTGCATCAGTGATTCAGGTCTTGCGTCATTGATAGGTATTGCATTAGTTCTGGCCCTGTTAATGTTCTCAATATATGTGAAAACTGAAAAACCCATGGCAAGACTTTCATCTTTTGTTGCCGGTCAGCTATGTGTCATTTCTGCCATTGTGATAATTGTGTACGTTATGCAGTGCAGCAGGATGCTTAGCATTGAGATATATACGGGTTATGTGACGATCTCAACAGCATTAGTCCTGCTGCTTCCAAGAGTGTACTCCAGGATCCTTATCAGGAGATTTGATGCAAGGCCGATATCCGAGATAATTGACTGGCCTCAGGAATTTGTAGATGAGCTTGAAATTAAATCCGAAGTATATTACTTTGACTCAGCAATACCCAGGGCATTTGCTTCGGGGAAAGCGATATTTCTCTCAGTGGGAATACTGGAACTTGTTGACACAGCTGAGCTGAAGGCCATTCTTGCGCACGAGGTGTGGCACCTTCGCCACAATAACAGGACCCCGATACTAAGACAACTGGCACTCATGAGCTTTACCGGTAACAGATCAGAGGACGAACTGGAGATGCTTGCGGACATGTTTGCAGAAAAGGTCGTCGGCAAGAGTGCTCTTGAGTCTGCGAGGGCCAAGGTCAGCTAACGTCTAATAAACGACATACATGAAAAAGAGCCTGAACTGAAAAAAATCAGTGATTGGTTGTATGCTGAAGCTATGATCCTTATAAGCCAACCCCCTTAAATACTAAAAATCCACTTATTTAATCAAAATAAGGACATAATATGCCTCAAAATCCAAATGAACATCCCACCCTCTGGATAAAGTCCAGCAGATCCCGGTCACTCCAAGGAAAGACCATCGTGCTTGCAGTCACAGGTAGCATAGCTGCTGTCAGGGCAGTGGAGCTTGCAAGGGAACTTATCCGAAGAGGTGCTGATGTACATGCTGTTATGAGCGAGGCAGCCACCTGGATAATCAACCCCATGGCCCTGCACTATGCCACGGGTAACGAGGTTATCACCGAAATAACAGGAAAAGTGGAGCATGTGGAATTCTTCGGAAATCAGGGCAGGGCGGACCTTCTGCTTATCACACCTTCTACAGCCAACACCATAGGGAAAATAGCTGCAGGTATAGACGATACACCTGTGACAACCTTTGCTACAACTGCTATAGGGGCAGGAAAGCCTGTGATGGTGGTGCCTGCAATGCATGAAGACATGTACAATCATCCCGCCGTTGTGGAGAATATAGAGAAAATCAAGGAATGGGGCATCCTTTCTGTCGGCCCCAGGGTAGAGGAAGGGATTGCCAAGATAGCAGGCAATGACGAGATTGTGCTAGAGGTCGAACGCCGGACAGACAACAAAAGTCTGGAAGGGAAAAAGATACTCATTACAAGCGGTTCCACTGCCGAAGCCGTTGATCCGATACGTATACTCACTAACAGGGCATCGGGAAAAACCGGAATCGAACTGGCACTGGAAGCCTACCGCAGAGGAGCAGAGGTAACAGTTGTCCACAGAAACCGGATTGAACTCAGTGGCATCAATGAAGTTTATGCAGAAAGCGCAGAACAGATGACGGATGTAGTGCTGGGAGAACTTGAAAAGGGCTATGATGTGTTAATAAGTGCGGCTGCCATTGCCGATTATACACTTGATCCGGCTCAGACCAAGATCAAGTCCGGAGATGATCTTACATTGTCCCTCAGGCCCACACGCAAGCTCATAAAAGAGGTAAGAGATGCATATCCTGAACTGAAAATCGTCGGATTCAAAGCGGAGACTGGGATTGATAAAGAAGAACTTTTCAGGCGTGCACAGACTACACTGGAAAAGTCGGGACTTGATATGATCGTTGCTAACGACGTCAGTTCCGGAGGAATGGGAACGGATGAGAACAGTATATATATCGTCCGGCCGGACAGGAAAGAATATCCCGATATAAGTGGTTCTAAATCAGCGATTGCATCTGCCCTCATAGATGAGATCACTTCAATTATTTCTTCAGGGGAAGAAAACTAATGCCATCGGACAGGATCAGTGCAAGGGCCTTTGCACCGGCACATATAACCGGGTTTTTTGAAGTTCATGAGAATATTGACCCCTTAAGAAAAGGTTCTACCGGATGCGGAATAGTACTTAATGAAGGCATTGAGACCACCGTAAGTTGCGGAGAGGAAATTAAAAAAACAATCGTACTGCTTGACGGTGTGGAAGTAGAGGGAAGTACGATCCGCACTGTTATTGAAAGTTTAACTGACAAACCTGTGAAAGTAGAATGTAAAGCAGATATACCCATTGAATCAGGTCTTGGCGCATCCGGTGCAGGCGCCCTCGGGACAGCCTATTCACTTAATTGTGCACTTGAGCTGAACCTCACAGCCGATAAACTGAACCAGATAGCACATCTTGCTGAAGTTAAGAACAGCAGCGGGCTCGGAGACGTGGCTGCCCAGTCACTTGGAGGAGTGGTGATAAGAAAGACACCCGGTGCTCCTGGAATCGGAAACTATGAGAGGATTCCGGTAAAAGAGCAGGACATCTGGTGTGTGGTGCTTGGCGAGCTGTCAACATCATCCGTACTCAGCAACAGGGAAGCTGTTGAGAGCATCAATCTTGCCGGAAGGTCTGCAATGCAGAAGTTGATGAAAAAGCCCACCCTGGAGAATTTTATGCTCTGCTCCAGGGATTTCACCGTAAATACAGGCCTGGCAGACAATACAATAATAGATATAATGGAAGCAGTGGAATCCACAGGCGGAATAGCATCTCAGGCGATGCTCGGAAACACAGTGTTTGCGATATCAAGAGAAGCAGAAGCTGATGAAAAGATCACAGATACACTTTCAGAATACGGGGACGTGCTGAACTATAAAATTAATACCGCTAGTATAAAGATCATTTGAGGATACGGGTAATTATAGATGCACCCTGAAATAGTATCTTGACTCATTGAACAAAGGTCTCAAAAGGAAAAGAACAGCAAAATTCTTGATTTAAATACACCACCAGGACAAGGAGAAGACAGACCCAATGACAGACATTCCCAGAGAACATCCCAGATATGAATCCCTCATGACAAGGGAAAAGATCGTAGAGGGAATAGGTATCGGCATTACGAGCAAACAGGGCCTGGTGGCACAGGGAAGAGGAGAGGCATTCGATTATCTTATAGGTGAACGGACAACCGAGTCCGCCGCCTTTGCTGAGCGGGCTGCTGTTGCCCATATTCTTCTTGCGGAAAATCCCATAATCTCTGTAAACGGGAACACCGCAGCCCTTGTACCCGAGAGCATGGTTACGCTTTCGGACGTGACCGGAGCTACACTGGAAGTTAATCTTTTCCACAGAAGCGATGCCAGGGTTCACAAAATAATAGAACATCTCAAAGCCCATGGTGCCGGAAGGGTACTGGGTGGCAGGGCAGAAAAGAAGCTTGACCTCTCCCATGACCGGGCAATCGTTGACGAGGAAGGTATTTTCAGTGCGGATGTGGTGCTTGTACCCCTGGAGGACGGGGATCGCTGTCAGAAACTGGTGGAAATGGGAAAAGTTGTAATCAGCATCGATCTCAACCCTCTTTCCAGAACATCCCTGAGTGCCAACGTATCTATTATAGATAACGCAACCCGGGCACTGCAGAACATGACACAGTTCGCAAAGGATATGAAGCATGACAGCAGGGAATCGCTTCAGGAGGTTATTGACTCATACGATAATCAAAAAGTCATACCTGATGCTCTGTATGCGATCCAGGAAAGACTGAAACACCAGGCAGAAGAAAGAGGAGTACAATGGATCTGATCGAGCGTACCAGAGGGTTTGTTACGGAAGTACTTGCCGATGAACCAAGTACACACGACATCTCCCATATTGAACGTGTGGAGGCACTTTGTGTCAGGATACACGGAGAGGAGGGTGGTGATCTCCGGGTATTGAAACTTGCAGCCCTGCTTCATGATGTGGGGATAGTGAAAGAACATCAGGAAGGAGGCAACCATGCAGAATACGGTGCTCAGATTGCAAGGGATTTTTTGATATCCGAAGGCGCTGACAACGATCTTATACATCATGTGGCATCCTGCATCCTGACCCACAGGTTCAGCAGGGGTATGAAAGCCGAAACCATTGAAGCCTGCATACTGCAGGATGCCGACAGGCTGGATGCACTTGGAGCAGTCGGAATATTCAGATCACTTGTTTCCATGGGGGCATTGAGGTCCCTAAAACACACTATAGGTACCATAAAGGAGACTTCCATGAATGCATACACGGAAGATCCTTTTGACGGATTCTATGATTATATGGAAAGAAAACCCTTCAGGATAATGGACAGACTTAACACCGAAACCGCAAAAGAAATAGCAGAGGAGCGGCTCAGGATAATGCACCTGTACCTTGAAGAGCTAAAAAGAGAGACCAACCGGGAGAACTAAAGATGGCTGACATCATAATAAAGAACGCATACATACTGACAATGGATCCCGATAAAGAGGATATAGAAAACGGGGTAGTTGTTATCGAGAACGGAAAGATAAAAGAGCTCGGTAACTCCACGCAGAGCAAGGCAGATAAAGTGATCGATGCCGAAGGAAACGTGGTCATGCCGGGCCTGGTGAACACACACTGCCATGCGGGAATGACGCTGTTCAGAGGGTATGCGGATGATATGCCATTGCAGGACTGGCTTGAGAATCACATATGGCCTGCGGAGGCGAAGGTAAGCGACGAGGATATCTATATTGGTACGCAACTTGCCTGCCTGGAGATGATAAAATCTGGCACCACAGCCTTTGCAGACATGTATATACATATGGACAAAGTTGCGCAGGCCGTAGAGGAATCGGGAATAAGAGCAGCACTCTCCTACGGAATGATAGACTTCGGAGATAAAGAGAAGGCAGATGCCGAGCTCGAAGAAGGCATCCGCTTTGTCAGGGAATGGAACGGGAAGGCAGATGGCAGGATTACCACAATGTACGGACCCCATGCACCCAACACATGTTCCAGGGACTTCCTGATAAGGGTCAAGGAGCAGGCCGTAAAGGACAATGTCAGGATACATATCCATGTCCTGGAAACAGAGGCAGAGTTAAACTATATGAAAGAGCAGTTCGGAGTCTGTTCGATACATTTCCTCAAGGATATTGATTTCTGGGGAGATGACGTGCTTGCAGCACACTGTATATGGCTTTCCGACGGCGACATCAAGATACTTGCAGAACACGGAGTAAATATCTCGCACAACGTAACAAGCAATATGAAACTTGCCTCAGGCATAGCCCCTGTTGCAAAACTGCTTGCTGTTGGTGCCAATGTCTCACTTGGAACCGACGGATGTGCATCCAATAATAATCTTGACATGTTCGAGGAAATGAAGACCGCAGCACTTCTCCAGAAGGTAAGCATTATGGACCCAACGGTCCTTCCTGCACGCCAGGTCCTTGAAATGGCGACCGTGAACGGTGCAAAGGCACTTGGTATAAAGAGCGGCATGATCAAAGAAGAGTACAATGCAGACCTGATTATCGTCGACATGAACAAGCCACATCTTACACCCGCATATGATATTGCATCACATATGGTATATGCCGTAAACGGCAGGGATGTGAAGACCACCATCGTAAACGGAAAGATCCTGATGGAGAATTATGAGGTCAGATGTCTCGATGAGCAGAGTATCATTGAGAAGATGAAGAAGACTTCAAAGGATCTGGTCTCAAGAATTAACTCTTAAATATAATATGAGTGAGTATAAGCAGCAATAATTTCAGAATATCCAGATTATCAGAGGCGATACTAAATGAGTAATAAAGAAATGATTGAGTCCGGAAACCAGAAGATAGAGTGGGCTCGCAATCACATGCCGGTCCTTGCAGCGGTGAGGAAGCAGTTCGAGAAGGAAAAACCACTTGAAGGTCACAGGGTCGCAATGGCACTGCATGTGGAGGCAAAGACCGCAGTACTTGTGGAGACACTGGCCGCAGGCGGTGCGGAAGTTGCGATCACCGGGTGCAACCCGCTTAGTACACAGGACGACGTATCACTTGCCCTGGATACCAGGGAGTGCATCGATTGTCATGCAAGCTATGACTGTTCCACCGAGGATTACTACGAGGCCATAGACAAGGTGCTTGATTTTGAACCTGACATCACGATCGACGATGGTGCAGACCTTATCTTCAAGATGCACACCGAACGTCCAGAGATGCTTGCGACCATACTCGGAGGGTGTGAGGAAACCACCACAGGTATCCACAGACTGAAAGCAATGGAAAGGGAAGGCGCACTGAAGATGCCTGTAATTGCTGTCAACGATGCTATGACAAAGTTCCTCTTTGACAACCGCTACGGTACGGGACAGTCATCATGGGACGGCATCATGAGGACCACAAACCTGCTTATTGCCGGAAAGAACGCTGTTATCGGCGGATATGGCTGGTGTGGAAAAGGAGCTGCACTACGTGCCAGGGGACTTGGAGCAAACGTAATTGTTACCGAGATCGATCCTATCAGGGCTCTTGAGGCCCGCATGGACGGGAACGAGGTCATGCCTATGAAAGAGGCTGCAAAGATAGGAGACATATTCCTCACCACAACGGGTAACCGTGATATCCTCTCAAGGGAACACTTTGAGGTGATCAAGGACGGTGCAATACTTGCCAACTCAGGTCACTTCAATGTGGAGATCAACCTCGAGGATCTTGAGGACATGGCACGATCGGTACGTACTGTCAGGAAGAATATCAAAGAATATGACCTTGGTGACAGGAAGGTCAACGTGCTTGCAGAGGGCAGGCTTGTAAACCTCGCTGCAGGCGACGGACATCCTGCGGAGGTTATGGATATGAGCTTTGCAAACCAGGCACTATGTGTCAGATACATTGCAGAGAACACACTTGTTGACGGTGTCCATGCCGTCCCCCATGAGCTTGATGTCAGTGTAGCCGAGATGAAACTCGAATCAATGGGAATCAGCCTTGATAAGCTTTCATCGGAACAGGATGAATACATGAGCAGCTGGTCATGCGGTACATAAGCCGCATACATTCTCTTTTTTACTCATAATCAAATCGAATAAGTATGAGTATCACTGCCATGTCTTTTTCTGACCATCAGCCTTAACTAAGGTAAACGTTAAGTAGGAGCGCGGTTGGAGCAATTGAGAAAGAGAATTCCTGCCAACTGTATAAAAAGCCTGACTAATCATATATATACATTATGAGATTTAATTATTTATTCTGATATAAATAAAATACAAAACAAATAAATATAAATAGTCAGATAGCTTTACAGGATGCAGATGTCAGCAAAGACCAAGGTTCCCACAAGGTATTTATACCATGGATTCCTTTTGTCACCGCTACACCGAAGAAAGGACGTGCAGTACCTCCAGCAAAAACCACACAAACCACAATGGGCTCGTAGCTCAGTCAGGCAGAGCGTCTGGCTTTTAACCAGACGGCCTAGGGTTCAAATCCCTACGAGCCCGCCATATTTTGCGAGGAGTGTTCACGTTCACATTTTTGAGGGAGGAGAATAAGTGAGAAAGTTTAGCCTGCTCGACCATGAGTTAATCCCGAAACATGAGATCATGTCGGAAGAAGATTTAAAAACTGTTTTAAAAATGTACAATATCGGGAAAGAACAGCTTCCAAAGATCAAAGTTGATGACCCTGTTATCCAGGAGATTGGAGCACAGACAGGGGAAGTTGTAAAGATTACCCGAAAAAGCCAGACCGCCGGCGAAGCGTATTATTATCGACTTGTCATTGCTTGAAATCAGAGATGCATTTCACAAGCGAACAAGGACATTTCACCATGTTTTTTTCATTATACCATTAATTGCATAAAGAGGGTGCTATCATAGCGTTAAGTAAAGGACAGATTGCGAACTCATTTTTCACGAAAGATAAGATCGTGCAACATCACATCGATTCCTACAACAAGTTTCTGGAGAGCGGGCTCCAGAAAATAATCGATGAACAGAAAATAATTGAAACGGACCTTGAAGATACATATATCAAGCTGGGCAAGATCAGGGTAGAGAACCCTATTGTAAAAGAGGCTGACGGAGCCATCGAAAGGCTCTATCCGAACGAAGCCAGGCTCAGGAACCTCTCATATTCCGCTCCGCTTTACCTGCAGATGAGTGTGGTCGAAGGTGAAGAGGAAAAGGAACCACAGGAAGCAAAGATCGGACAGCTCCCGGTTATGATAAAGTCCAATATCTGTAACCTGCAGGACATTACAGATGAAGAGATGGTCAAGTTCGGAGAAGATCCCCTTGATCCCGGAGGATATTTCATCGTAAACGGAACCGAGCGTGTGGTCATGACGCTCGAGGACCTTGCTCCGAACAAGATTCTCACGGAGTTTGGAGAAAGATACGGTGACACCATAGAGGTTGCAAAGGTATTCTCCCAGAGGAGAGGTTACAGGGCACTTGTTGTTGTGGAAAGGGGAAGAAAGTCACTGCTGGAGGTATCATTCCCGTCCATATCCGGACGTGTCAATTTTATCACACTCATGAGGGCGCTCGGTGTTGAGACTGACGAGGATCTGGTAAAGATCGTATCCACCGACCCAGAGATCATGAAGTTCATGTTCGAGAACCTTGAAGAGGCAGAAGTCGATACCATGGAGGAAGCCATGGAGAAGATAGGTTCCCGTGTTGCTTCAGGTCAGGCAAGGGACTACCAGATAAAGCGTGCCAATTACGTGATCGACCGATATCTCCTGCCACACCTTGGAAACGAACCTGTGAACAGAGTTGCAAAGGCCAACTTCCTGGGAAGGATGGCCGAGTCATGTTTCGAACTTGCCCTTGGAAAAAGGACAGAAGATGACAAAGATCACTATTCCAATAAGAGACTGAAGCTCACTGGAGACCTGATGGAGGACCTGTTCAGAGTTGCTTTCAACAGGCTTTCCCGTGACGTAAAGTATCAGCTTGAAAGAGCAAACATGAGAAACCGTGAGCTTAATGTTATCACCCTTGTAAGGGCAGACGTGCTTACTGACAGATTACAGCACCCGCTTGCAACCGGAAACTGGGTAGGTGGCAGGACAGGTGTGTCACAGCTTCTTGACAGGACCGACTACATTTCAACACTATCACATCTGAGGCGCGTAATTTCCCCGCTCTCAAGGGCACAGCCACACTTCGAGGCCCGTGACCTGCACCCGACACAATGGGGAAGACTATGTCCCTCGGAAACCCCTGAAGGTCCAAACTGTGGACTGGTCAAGAACTTTGCGCAGATGGTGGAGCTTTCCACAGGTACCGACGATGACAGGGTAATTAAGAACATATTATATGACCTGAGTGTCGTACCGACCAAACTGCATTCCACAAGTATGAAGCTGCCTGGGTACGAAGGGGAACTGGAAGACTACATTGAAGAACTTGACAATATCCAGCCTGCGGAACAAGAAGAAGAAAAAAGTTCAGAACCGCTGGGGTATGCGAACTATTCAGATACACTCGATGACAGTATAGGAGGCAATGTCGATGAATGAGGCTAAAGTGTTCCTTAACGGAGAACTTGTGGGAACACACACAGATCCTGTAGAACTGGTGGAAAGCATCAGGAAGCAGCGCAGAGAAGGGCTGATCTCCAGCCAGATCAACGTGACCCTGTATGAGGATATCCACGAGGTGATAATCAACTCGGACATGGGTCGTGCAAGAAGGCCTCTTATCGTTGTCGAGGACGGGAAGTCCCTTGTAAGCCAGGAGGAGCAGGAACAGATCGCTCTTGGAGAACTGACTTTCGACGAGCTCCTCAGCGAAGGTAAGATCGAGTACCTGGATTCCGAGGAAGAGGAAAACGCATATATTGGCCTCTATGGAGAAGACGTCACAGAAAACCATACCCACCTGGAAATCAACCCCGGCCTGATGCTGGGAATATGTACGGGCATGGTACCTTATCCAGAACACAATGCATCACCACGTAACACAATGGGTGCTGCGATGGTAAAGCAGTGTATCGGTGTGTCCACATCCAACACTAAGCTCAGGCCGGACACACGCGCACACCTTCTGCACTATCCGCAGAAGGCAATGGTAAGGACCCAGACCTGTGAAGCGATTCATTTTGATGAAAGACCTGCAGGACAGAACTTTGTCGTTGCTGTCATGTCCTACGAAGGACACAACATTGAGGATGCACTGGTCTTCAACAAGGGTTCCATTGAAAGAGGTCTTGGAAGAAGCCACTTCCTCAGGACATTCGAGGGCGAGGAAAGAAGATACCCCGGCGGACAGGAAGACAAGTTCGAGATCCCTGACTCTGAGTTCAGGGGTGCACGAAGCCCTGAAGCCTATGCGAACCTCGATGTCGACGGTCTAGTAAACCCCGAAACTGTTGTCGGACCAAACGATGTGCTTATCGGAAAGACCAGTCCGCCACGTTTCCTTGAGGAACAGTCGGACTTCGGTATCACCGTGGAACAGCGCAGAGAGAGTGCGATCACCATGCGTTCCAACGAGAAGGGTATTGTCGATACAGTACTGCTCACAGAATCCATCAACGGTACCAGGCTTGCAAAGGTAAAGATAAGAGACCAGAGAATCCCTGAGATAGGCGACAAGTTCGCATCCAGACACGGACAGAAGGGAGTTATCGGACTTATCGTACCATACAACGATATGCCATTCACTGAAAAGGGAATGGTACCTGACCTTGTAATCAACCCACACGCAATCCCTTCACGTATGACCGTCGGTCACGTGCTTGAGATGATCGGTGGCAAGGTCGGTTCCATGGAAGGAAGGCGTATTAACGCAACAGCGTTCTCAGGAGAATACGAGGACGACCTGCGTGCAGGACTCAGGGAGCAGGGATTCGCACACACAGGCAAGGAAGTGTTCTTTGATGGTGTTACCGGAAAGAAGATCCAGGCCGATGTGTTTGTCGGAGTTATCCTTTACCAGAAACTGCACCACATGGTGGCATCAAAGATGCACGCAAGATCCCGTGGTCCGGTACAGGTGCTTACACGCCAGCCAACCGAAGGTCGTGCCCGTGAAGGAGGTCTGCGTTTCGGAGAAATGGAGCGTGATGTGCTGATCGGCCATGGTGCTGCAATGACACTGAAAGAAAGATTACTTGATGAATCGGACAAGGTGGTCGAACTTGTATGCGGCCACTGCGGAATGATCGCCACGTTCGACAGGAAGAGGAATGTCAGATATTGTTCGAACTGTGGTGCTGAGACCGATATTCACCCGGTGGAAATGAGTTATGCATTCAAATTACTACTTGATGAGATCAAGTCCCTTGGTGTGGCTCCCAGGCTGCAGCTCGAGGACGCGGTGTGAGGTGATATGAAATGAAAGATCTGCCATCAATTCCAAAAAGAGTCGGTGCTATCAAATTCGGTTTGTTATCACCTCGAGAAGTAAGGAAAATGAGCGTTACATCCATCATCACTGCAGATACCTATGATGATGACGGATACCCCATTGACATGGGACTCATGGACCTCAGGCTCGGAGTCATTGACCCGGGTCTTAAGTGTAAGACATGCGGAAGCCGTGCAGGTGAGTGTCCGGGTCACTTCGGACATATCGAGCTTGTCGCTCCTGTGATCCACGTAGGATTCAACAAGACCATCCGTAAGAGCCTGCGTTCCATCTGCCACAATTGTAGCAGGCTGCTTCTGGAAGCCGGCAAGAAGGATGAGTTCCTTGCACAGCTGGAGAATTCCAGGGAAATGGGACATCTTCCGGATGACATTGTGAACGAGGTATTCAAGGAAGCCCGCAAGACAAAGGTCTGCCCTTACTGTTCCGCCGAACAGAAGGAGATCAAGTTCGAGAAACCCAGTGATTATATAGAGGACGGTCACAAGCTGACCCCTACCGAGATAAGGGACAGGTTCGAGAACATCCCGGACGAGGATGTAAAGGTACTTGGAATGGACCCTTCAAGCGCAAGGCCGGAGTGGATGGTGCTTACCGTACTTCCGGTACCACCTGTCACAGTCAGGCCATCCATTACACTCGAATCAGGCCAGCGCAGTGAGGACGACCTCACCCACAAGCTTGTGGACATTATACGTATCAACCAGAGATTCCAGGAAAACCGTGATGCTGGTGCTCCACAGTTGATCATTGAAGATCTGTGGGAACTCCTGCAGTACCACGTGACAACCTTCTTTGACAATGAGGTCTCCGGCGTACCCCCTGCAAGACACAGATCAGGAAGGCCACTTAAGACCCTTACCCAGCGTCTTAAAGGTAAGGAAGGAAGGTTCAGGGGAAGTCTTTCAGGTAAGCGTGTAAACTTCTCCGCACGTACCGTAGTATCACCCGAACCGAACCTCAGTATCAACGAGGTAGGAGTACCTTTCGAGGTTGCCAGACAGATGACAATACCCGAAAGAGTGACTACCCGGAACATCGAGCTTTTACGCATGTATGTCTTAAGAGGAAACGAGGTCCATCCGGGTGCCAACTATGTCATACGTGATGACGGAAGGCGTATCAGGGTTTCCGAGATCAACAAGGAAGAGCTTGCTGAGAAGGTAGAGGTAGGATGGACAGTTGAAAGGCAGCTCATGGACGGAGACATTGTTCTGTTCAACAGGCAGCCATCCCTGCATAAGATGAGTATCATGGCTCACAGGGTCAAAGTACTTCCATTCAAGACATTCAGGCTCAACCCTGCCGTATGTCCGCCATACAACGCTGACTTTGACGGTGACGAGATGAACATGCACGTTCTCCAGACCGAGGAGTCAAGGGCTGAAGCCAGTATTCTCATGCAGGTTCAGGAGAATATTCTATCTCCGCGTTTCGGAGGTCCGATCATCGGCGGTATACACGATCACATCTCAGGACTTTTCCTGCTTACAAGGAACGAGAATGCGATCACAAAGACTGCAGCGCTTGAGCTGCTCAGAAAGTCCGATATCAGAGACCTGCCGGATCCTGCAAGCCACTCCGAGAGCGGTGAACCGCTGTGGAACGGTAAACAGATCTTCAGCCAGATCCTTCCGAAGGGACTCTACCTGGAGTTTCCTGCACAAGCCTGTTTCAAGTGTGAGACATGCAAGAAGAAGGACTGCGAATATGATGCCTATGTCGTCATAGAGGACGGAGAGATGCTCCAGGGTACCATTGACGAGCAGGCAATAGGTGCTTTCAAAGGTAAGGTCCTTGATAAGGTCATGAAGGAATATGGTTCCGAGGCCGGTGCTAAGTTCGTAGACGACTTTACAAGACTTGCAATCCGCGGAGTGATGAAGACCGGACTTAGTTTCGGTATCAGTGATGAGGACATACCACACACTGCAAAGGTCCAGATTTCCAATCTCCTGAATGAAGCTGAAGAGAGGGTTGCAAAACTCATCGAAGCCTATGAGGCAAAGGAACTGGAAGCATTACCGGGACGTACACTTGAGGAAACAATTGAGATGAAGATCATGCAGGAGCTAGGTAAGGCAAGAGACCAGACCGGTAACATTGCAGGCCAGCAGCTTGGTCTTGAAAACTCTGCTGTGCTGATGGCAAAGTCAGGTGCAAGGGGTTCAATGCTTAACCTTACCCAGATGGCAGCCTGTGTAGGACAGCAGGCGGTTCGTGGTGAAAGGATAAGGAGAGGTTACTCGGGAAGGACACTTCCGCACTTTGACAAGGGTGATCTTGGAGCAGACGCACACGGTTTCGTAAAAGCCAGCTACAAGAGCGGACTCAACCCGACCGAATACTTCTTCCACGCAATCGGTGGTCGTGAAGGTCTTGTGGATACTGCGGTCCGTACATCACAGTCCGGTTACCTCCAGAGAAGACTTGTTAACGCATTGCAGGATCTTGAAGTACAGTATGACGGTTCCGTGCGCGAGACCCGTGGTGTCGTTGTACAGTTCAAGTACGGAGAGGATGGTATAGACTCCACAAAGAGTGATTACAGCAAGCCGGAAGCAGTCCACCATCTTGTCAAGATGGTGACAGGAAGAGAGGTGGTATAAGATGAGCATCAGTGAAGCTACTATCGATTCAATGATCGAACCATTGGATCTGCCTATGAATATTAAGAAGACCCTGAGGGAAGATGCCATTAAGGTCGGTGTAACCAAGAAGGAGCTCGAGGATATTATCGAGCGCCTCATGGCCAGCTACGAGTATGCCTGTGTGGAGCCATGTGAAGCTGTGGGAGTAGTATCCGCACAGTCCATAGGTGAGCCAGGTACACAGATGACCATGCGTACTTTCCACTACGCGGGTGTGGCCGAGATCAACGTTACACTCGGATTGCCCCGTCTTATAGAGATCGTGGATGCAAGAAAGCAGCCAAGCACACCGATGATGACCATCGCACTGGAAGAAGGTTACGCCACTGACAGGGACATGGCACGTGTGCTTGCATGGGAGATAGAGGCAACACATATCGAGCACCTTGCAGACATCACAACTGACCTTGCAAACATGCAGCTTATCATCGACCTGCACGAGAAGACACTCATGCACAGGTCCCTCACAGCTGATGATATCGCTGACAAGCTCAGGGATTCACTGGATGTCATGGTAACGATTTCCGAAAATGTCCAGAACCAGATCATACTGACACCGAATTCCCCTTCATACAGGGAACTTCTGCAGCTTGCAAAGAATATCCACAATATAACTCTCAAGGGTATCGAAGGTATCAAGAGAGTAGTTATCAGAAAGGATGGCGAGGAATACACCCTTTATACCGAGGGTTCACAGCTTAAGGAAGTCCTCCAGATCGAAGGTGTGGATGTCACAAGAACATACACAAATAATATCGGTGAGATCTATGAGGTATTCGGAATCGAGGCCGCAAGAAATGCGATCATCACCGAAGCGACCAACACACTTTCAGAACAGGGTCTTACTGTTGACATCAGACACATTATGCTTGTATCTGATATCATGTGTTCCGACGGAGAAGTAAAACAGATCGGAAGGCACGGAATTTCCGGAGAGAAGGCCAGTGTGTTTGCCCGTGCTGCTTTCGAGGTCACTGTAAATCACCTGCTTGATGCGGGAATGCGCGGTGACAGGGACGAGCTCAACGGTGTGACCGAGAACATCATTGTCGGACAGCCAATTAAGCTTGGTACAGGCGACGTACACTTAATTTCCAGGTAAACAGTATGGTGTAACTTGGGAAGAACAACCAGAAAGTACATATAAGGAATCATTTATTAGAATACAAATCTCAAATTGATTATAAATGAGTTGATGTAAATGGATATTAACATTGATAAAGCACTTATCAAGGTCATCAGGACCGGAAAGGTCATTATCGGCTCTAACCGGACCGTTGATGCTGCTGAGAAGAATGAAGCGAAGATGGTAGTACTTGCGGCTAACTGTCCGCAGGAAATAAGAGAGAAAGTTGAGAGTACAAACGTACCTGTACTGAATTACCCGGGCCCCGGCACCGAACTCGGACCTGCATGCGGTAAACCTTTCATCATTGCAGCAATGGCCATTCTTGACAGTGGCGAATCTGACATATTAGCTGCATCTTAAAAGGGAGTTGCCTTACTTGAGTGAGATCAAGCTGTCTACAGAAGGGATCAGATATATCGCATTATTTGAAAAACTGACCGGAGCAACTGTCAGGGATTGTATAATCGATGACGGACGCATAATATACGTGATCAAGGCAGGCGACATGGGTGCTGCCATCGGAAAGAACGGAGATCACATAAACCGGATGAAAAAAACTGTGGATAAGCATATCGATCTTGTAGAATACTCAGAAGAACCTGTCACATTCATCAAAAATGCATTCGGCCCGGTAACTGTTAAATCAGTCAATATCGTGAACCGGAACAACAAGCGATTAGCTTATGTAGAAGTATCCAATAAGGACAAGGGGCTTGCCATTGGACGGAATGGAAAGAATATAGAAAAGGTCAAGCTTGTTGCTAAAAGGCATCATGATATAGATGACGTTATCCTGCAATGATAATTGCAAAGCCAACTCACAATAATACATAATCGGAGGACATAATTAATGCCAAATGGAAAATATGCAGCTCACACCCTCAAGCGCGTTCGCAAGAATGCAAGGTGGAAGGATCCCAGATATAACAGACGTGCACTGGGTCTTGACGTTAAAGCTGACCCTCTCGGAGGAGCACCTCAGGGAAGGGGCATCGTGCTTGAGAAAGTGGGTGTAGAAGCAAAACAGCCGAACTCGGCTATCAGGAAATGTGTAAGAATACAATTGATCAAGAACGGTCGTCAGGCAACAGCTTTCTGCCCTGGAGACGGTGCCATTAACTTCATTGATGAGCACGATGAGGTCACAGTCGAAAGAATTGGTGGCCGCATGGGTGGTGCAAAGGGTGATATCCCCGGCGTACGTTTCAAGGTCATCGAAGTGAACAACGTATCCCTCAATGAGATGGTCATCGGCCGCAAAGAAAAACCAAGGAGATAATTCATATGATCAAGTTATTCGGCAAATGGGATTTCGCAGAGGTCGAAGTTGCAGATCAGGGAATCAAGAGCTATGTGAACTTAGACCCTGTGATCCTTCCACACAGCAATGGAAAGCATGCCAGACAGCAGTTCAACAAGTCCGACATATCCATTGTCGAGCGTCTGGTGAACAATGTAATGCGTAATGAGCAGAATACAGGCCAGAAGCAGACCGCACTCAGGATCGTTGACGATGCCTTTGACATCATTCACTCAAAGACAGAGAAGAATCCTGTACAGGTACTTGTGGAGGCAATTGCCAACGCTGGACCAAGGGAAGAGGTCGTCAGGCTCAAGTACGGAGGTATATCCGTACCAAAGGCAGTAGACACATCATCACAGAGGCGTGTTGACACTGCACTTAGATATATTACAATGGGTGCCAACCAGGCGTCATACAAATCAAGAAAGAGTGCAGCCTCCTGTCTTGCATCAGAGCTTATCGCTGCTTCAAACCGCGATGCCAAGTGCTTCTCGATCAACAGGAAAGATGCAAAGGAAAGAGTAGCAAAGGCAGCACGTTAACGCTGATCTTTTATTTCAGGCAAAACTAGATTCAGGTAATTAACATGGGTAGAAGAAAGAAGATGGTTGAGCGTGTCACAGCGCTTATGAAAGAACCAGAAATGATTCGTAACATAGGTATTGTTGCACACATTGACCACGGTAAGACCACATTATCAGATAATATCCTCGCCGGTGCCGGCATGATCTCAAAAGAACTTGCAGGCAGGCAGCTCTTCATGGACTCAGATGAAGAGGAACAGGAAAGAGGTATTACAATCGACTCGTCCAACGTATCCATGGTACACGAGTTCGATGGAGAGGACTACCTCATCAACCTTATCGACACACCGGGTCACGTAGACTTCGGTGGTGACGTAACACGTGCAATGCGTGCTGTGGACGGAGCAGTAGTGGTTATCGATGCAGTAGAAGGTACGATGCCACAAACCGAGACCGTACTCAGGCAGGCACTCAAGGAGCACGTAAAGCCAGTACTGTTCATCAACAAGGTAGACCGCCTCATCAATGAGCTTAAGGTCGATTCACAGGAGATGCAGATCAGGCTCGGTAAGCTGATCGACCACGTGAACAAGCTCATCAAGGGAATGAACGAAGAGCGCTACAAGGCAGGATGGAGGGTCGACGCAGCAGAAGGTACTGTCGCATTCGGTTCAGCTCTGTACAACTGGGCAATCAGTGTCCCTATGATGCAGAAGACCGGCATCAGTTTCAATGATGTTTACAATTTCTGTCGTGACGAGGACATGAAGTCACTGGCTGAGAAGTGCCCGCTTCATGAAGCAGTTAACGACATGGTCATCAGGTTCCTTCCAAGTCCGATCCAGGCACAGGAAGACAGGGTCAGTGTAATCTGGCACGGTGACAGGCAATCCGACATCGGAAAGTCCATGAAGGATGCAGATGATGAAGGAGACCTTGCTTTCATGGTCACAGACATCTCAATGGATCCACACGCAGGAGAAGTCGCAACCGGAAGACTATTCAGCGGTTCACTCTCACGTGGTATGGAAGTGTTCGTATCAGGTGCTGCAAAGAAGAACAGAATCCAGCAGGTAGGTATATTCATGGGTCCGGAAAGGATCGAAGTGGAGAACATCCCTGCAGGAAACATTGCAGCAGTAACAGGTCTTAAGGACGCTATCGTCGGTTCAACAGTAACCACCCTTGAAGGAATGACACCGTTCGAGAGTATTACACACGCCAGCGAACCTGTAGTTACAGTAGCTGTGGAAGCAAAGCACATGAAGGACCTTCCAAAGCTTGTAGACGTACTCAGACAGGTAGCAAAGGAAGACCCCACACTCAGTATCACACTTAATGAAGAGACCGGTGAGCACCTGATGGCAGGTATGGGCGAACTTCACCTTGAAGTCATCGGCCACAGGATCCAGCGTGACAAGAACGTTGAGATCACAACAACCCCACCGATCGTAGTATATCGTGAAACCATACGCGCTGGAGCAGGCCCTGTTGAAGGTAAATCACCAAACAGGCACAACAGATTCTACGTTATCGTCGAACCACTCTCGGAAGATGTCAGGAAACTCATCCGCAGTGGAGAGGTTTCAATGCGCATGCCGGAACTCGAGCGCAGAGAGAAGCTCATGGAAGCCGGTATGGATAAAGATGAGGCTAAGGGCATAGTTGATATCTACGAGAGTAATGTTTACCTAGATATGACCAAGGGTATCCAGCACCTGAACGAAACCATGGAACTCATCCTTGAAGGGTTCGTCGAGGTAATGAAGGCAGGACCTCTCTCAAGAGAGCCATGTATGGGCGTAAAGGTCAAACTGGTCGATGCCAAGCTTCACGAAGATGCGGTACACAGAGGACCTGCACAGGTAATCCCTGCATCAAGGCAGGCAATCCAGGCTGCAATGCTCATGGCAGATGACACACTCCTTGAACCATACCAGAAGGTATTCATCCAGGTACCCCAGGAACAGATGGGCGGAGCTACCAAGGAGATCCAGGGACGTCGTGGAATCATCATCAACATGACAGCAGAGGGTGACATGACAATCATAGAGTCCAAGGCACCTGTAGCAGAGTTGTTCGGTTTCGCAGGAGACATCAGGTCCGCAACCGAGGGACGCGCGATGTGGAGTACCGAATTCGCAGGTTTTGACACATTGCCGGCAAACCTGAACAGCGAGATAGTCGGTTCCATAAGAGAGAGAAAGGGATTGAAGAAGGAGCTCCCACAGGCATCTGACTTCCTGAGTCAGTAATTGTGGGAACTGCAGCACGTCTGCAATCCCCCTTTCGTCAGAAAGGTTTAAACGTGAAAACATCTATTAGGACAAATCAAATTGAAGTAATTATAAATCAATAAAGGAGATATTTAAAATGGCAGCTGATAAACCACACATGAACTTAGCGGTTATCGGTCACATTGACCACGGCAAGTCCACACTTGTCGGTAGATTGATGTTCGAGACAGGAGCAGTACCTGCTCACCTGATCGAGAAATACAAGGCAGAAGCAAGAGAGAAAGGAAAAGAATCCTTCGCCTTCGCATGGGTAATGGACTCACTGAAAGAAGAGCGTGAGAGAGGTATCACAATCGATATCGCTCACAAGAGATTCGACACTGACAAGTACTATTTCACCATTGTGGACTGTCCAGGTCACCGTGACTTCGTAAAGAACATGATCACCGGTGCATCCCAGGCTGATGCAGCTATTCTTGTAGTAGCAGCACCTGACGGTGTAATGGCTCAGACAAAGGAGCACGTGTTCCTTTCAAGGACACTTGGTATCAACCAGCTCATCATTGCTGTGAACAAGATGGACGCAGCACAGTACAGCGAGGACAGGTACAACCAGGTAAAGAAAGATGTCAGCCAGCTCCTCGGTATGGTAGGATTCAAGGCAGCAGATGTTCCATTCATCCCAACCTCAGCATTCGAGGGTGACAACATCTCAGGACCTAGTGAGAACACACCATGGTACACCGGCCCATCCATCCTTGAGTCACTCAACGCACTCCAGGAACCAGAGAAGCCAGACAAGCTTCCACTCAGGATCCCTGTACAGGACGCATATACCATCTCAGGTATCGGAACCGTACCTGTAGGCAGAGTAGAGACTGGTATCATGAAGAAGGGCGACAATGTCGTCTTCAACCCAAGCGGCACTGCCGGAGAAGTAAAGTCAATCGAGATGCACCACGAAGAAGTCCCACAGGCAACACCTGGCGACAACATCGGATGGAACGTAAGAGGTGTAGGTAAGAACGATGTCCGCAGAGGAGACGTCTGTGGTCCTAGTGACAACCCACCATCAGTTGCAGACGAGTTCACCGCACAGATCGTAGTGCTCCAGCACCCATCCGCGATCACAGTAGGATACACACCGGTATTCCACTGCCACACTGCACAGACCGCATGTACACTTCTCGGACTCAACAAGAAGCTTGATCCAAAGTCAGGTCAGGTCAAGGAAGAGAATCCAACCTTCATCAAGGCCGGAGATGCAGCAATCATTACCGTAAAGCCAACAAGGCCAATGGTAATCGAGCCAGTGAAGGAAATCCCACAGCTCGGAAGGTTCGCCATCCGTGACATGGGTATGACCATTGCAGCTGGCATGTGCATGAGTGTCCAACAGAAATAAGACACTCTACTATTCCTTTTTTTTAGGGGATGAACATGTCACAGAAAGCAAGAATAAGATTATCAGGGATCAGCCCGGTAAACCTGGATGGAGTCTGCGAACAGGTTAAAGCAATTGCGGACAGAACAGGGGTAAGTATCTCAGGACCGGTCCCGCTACCAACCAAAAAGATGGTAGTACCGGTCAGGAAAAGTCCAAGTGGTGACGGAACCGCTACATGGGATCACTGGGAAATGCGCGTACACAAGAGACTCATCGATATTGCAGCCGATGAACGTGCACTCAGGCAGCTCATGCGCATTCAGGTCCCAAAGGACATCAACATTGAGATAGTATTACAGAACTAAAAACACTATAGTTATTGTTTACAATAACTATACACCTTAAAACGTTACAGAATCCTTCTGTAACACCCCAACTCTTCTTTTGAATTTTTTATTGAAGACGGTAGTCTTTAGTCATAGATATGTTCACACTGTTAAACTTCTGAAATCCTTAATATTTGTACGTACTTCAATTCTCTTAAATACAACTGTCAAAATACATCAGTAACGTAGTTAATATATCAATTAAAGACTCACTTTAATTGGGGTTATATAATGACAGAACGGGTACTGATATTAGGAGCAGGTTATGCCGGCTCGGTAGTGGCCAATATCCTGGCAAGAGAGTTCAGAAACAAAATCGCAAAGGATGAACTTGAGATAGTTGTTTTCGATAAAAATAAAACGAGTATAAATCAGGGAGGTTTTACATTCCTGTCATTTGATCTCTATACTCCGGAGGATATCATCCGGCCAAGAGAGAAACTTATAAGCCCGAGGGTGAAATCCATATACGGAGAGGGTGGCGAGGTTAGTGCAGTGAACCTTGAGAAAAGGGAAGTTACCGTGAAGGACGGGAAAAAATACAGATACACCTATCTTGTTATCGCAATGGGCTGCGGAGCCGACATAGAAGCAGTTCCGGGGCTTGCTGGCGATCTTAACACATTCTATACTTCAATAGAGGATGCTCTGAAGGTACGGGACCTTGTGAAGAACATGGATGGCGGAAAAGTGGCAATATCTGTTGCCTCCATGCCAATACCGTGCCCCGGTGCACCTGTTAAGTTCACATTCATGCTTGACAGTTATCTCCGTAATGTGAAAAAGATCAGGGATGACATACAATTGACACTTGTCTGGCCAATGGAACCCATAGGACCACCTGAGTTCAATAAGATGGTAAGCGGGCAATTCGAGGAAAAGGATGTAGAGGTCATCAGGAACTTCCAGCTTGCCAGTGTGGATGCCCAAAATAAGGAACTCACGTCAAAGAACGGGGGAAAGGTCAATTATGATCTCCTTATCGCTGTACCTCCCCACAAAGCACCACAGGCACTGATAGATTCGGGCCTGACAGATGATAAGGGATGGCTGCCTGCTGACAAGGCCACACTCCAGTACAGGGGGCCCGCAGGAAACTTCGATAACGTATACGTACTGGGAGACCTGGGACCCGCCGATATTCTCAAGACAGGCATAGGAGCACATTATCAGGCAATTGCTGTGAGCCAGAATCTGATTAACCGGATCTACGGCAACGGTATGGAAATATCTTACGAGGGTGAAACAGGATGTCCGATCATAACTGATACCGAAACTCCTACCACACCTGGTAAAGGCTATATTGCCACCTGGAAATACGGAGTACCTCCTGCAGCTTTTAAGCCAACAAAACTCGGATGGTACCTGTATCGTATGTATTACCACGTACACTGGGACATGAGTGTTAAGGGATTATTCTGAGGAGGAATCGACATGGCAGACGAAGTTATTACTAACCAGATATCAGGAATTGAAATTGTACCTGAGGATGTTGAAGCTTTGCTGGACCTGGTAAGAACCTCAAGGATCCTGCAGGATTACATGAACGATCAGACAGCGCACGGCATGGCTGAGATTGCATCAGTCTATTTCAAACTCATCAATGCAATGATCAGTACCGATCTTGTGGATGTAATAGAGAGAGGAGTGCAGGACCCGCAGCTTGACAAAGCCCTGCTTGATCCTCCAAAGGTAGGAGTTGCGACTTTACTCAAAGAAATGCAGGATGAGGACTTACAGAAAGGTCTTGGTATCATGCTGGAGCTGCTGAAGGCGATAGGCAGGGCGGCCGGGGATTGAAAGTTATTGGGAATTGAAAGAGCAAAAGGGAATAGGAATTCGGGAAATTTCCTGATCTATTTTTCTATTTTAGTGATTAGGAGATTTTAGCTTCAATATAAAAACTGTCCCTTTTGGATAGTTATCTTCCACAGTTATTTCACCATATCTTTCCACTATCTTACTGGCAATGTACAGCCCAACTCCCGTATGGCCTGTTTGTCCATACTTATATCCTTTTTCAAATATGTGAGCCTTGGCCTCATCCGGAATACCCTGCCCATTGTCAGCAATTCTTACCTCGCACATTTCCGATGATTGTTCCAGTGTGATGTCAATTTTCTCAGCTTTGCCATGCAGGATTGCATTTCTGATTATATTTGCTATTACTGAATTCAGGGTCCTGTCAGCTATCACTCTACATTCCCCCGCCACATGTATCTCAACCGGGAAGTCCTTTGAAATTTCCCATATCATCTCTTTTAACTCAAGGGAACCGGGTTTGATTGAATACTCAGAATTTTCCAGATCACGCATTTCATTTATCAGCTTAAGACTCCTGTTAACAGCACCCTTTGACATGTTAATCTCTTCGGCATCTACCCTGTAGCTCAGGTTATCCAGTGCCATGTAAATCACATTCAAATCGTTCAGTATGTCATGTCGAAGAATCTTATTCAAAAGTTCAAGTGTTTCGGAGAGATTTTCCTGGACTTGCTTTTCCTTTCGCAGTTTGTCCTCATTTAATTTTAGATCCCTGTACAGGAGGTCATATGGTTTTGCAAGACCTGTTACTATAACAGCCTTGTACATCAGATAAAACGAAAGCAGTTTCAAAAAGTGGCCCACAAGATTTGAAAAGTCATATACACCTATATAGAACGTAAATGCAAGTTCGGCAAGTATTGTAAGAATAATGGATATCGAAAGAAGTTTAAGCACATAACTGTCGAATCTGTCCTTGTTCCTCAAAAGCATTAAAAGGGCTCCCAGCAGTATCAGCGAGATCAGGTATTCGCTTGTGATCTTAAAAGTGGTAAGGCCGGAACCTTCAATGTAGCAATCCGGAAACATACCCATAAAAATTGATGATAATAGCAGAGAACTTATTATAAAATAGATGATAAGTGTTTTTTGAGCGTTAAGATAACGATTTAGGAAAAAGGGTGCAATTAAAAGTGAGATACTCTGGAGATATCGTGCCAATATCCACAACTGAGTCGCAAAATTTGCACCGTAGCCTGGAAAAACACCCATTCCACTGTATCCGAGAGTGTGAAGAAGATCTATGATTGCAATAAAAAGATAGGATATACCAACAAGAAGCAGGTAATTATTCTTCATAAATGATCTGGAGTTCCAGACAATCACAAATACTGATGAAGCCACCAGTATGCTGAATATCTCAGCAAGACTGTGAAATAGAAGATAATTTCGGGTGCTTATCAGATAAAGACCGGAAAGAATGATTAACACAGCTATTGTTTCTCTATAACATGATGAAAGGATGCTGTCAGCTCTTGTAAAATCTGTTGATTGATCTGACTGCTTTTGAGAACTCATATTTTTTTGCTACTTAATATCGGAAAGGTGGCTTTATTTGCTTTTTGGTTTTGACCTACAATAAAATATATTAGTCTAAACATCATTTATATATGACCATTCACAATTGTGACTATATCGATTATAGTCGAATATTTAAACCTGGAAGAGAAAAATATCATTAATAAAGGTAGAATTCATGAACGTTATCAGTAAAGAGAATCCTGACCCGGTTTCACTCAAAGAAGAGATTGACAGGCTTAAGCAGGAAAAGGATGCCATAGTCCTTGCTCACAATTACCAGATCCCTGAAGTACAGGACATAGCTGACTTTATCGGAGACTCACTGGAGCTTGCCAGAAAAGCAGCTACCCTGGATAATGATGTTATTGTCTTTTGTGGTGTCGATTTCATGGCTGAGACCGCAGCTATTCTCTCCCCTGATAAAACAGTCCTTCTTCCGGCGGCCGAGGCCAACTGCCCCATGGCGGATATGATAACTGCAGGCGAGCTAAGAGTCCTGAAGGAGAGGTTCCCTGATGCAGCAGTCGTCTGTTACGTTAATACAACAGCTGAGGTCAAAGCTGAGAGTGATATATGCTGCACTTCCTCCAATGCAGTAAAGGTTGTGGAATCACTGGAAGAGGACAGGGTTATATTCGTTCCTGACAGAAACCTCGGATCTTACGTCGCAAGATTCACCGATAAGGAAATACTGCCATGGGAGGGCTTCTGTTTCGTGCACGACAGGATAACAACCCTGGACGTGGAAGAGGCACGTAGGCAACACCCGGATGCGGAAGTGCTCGTGCATCCCGAATGCAGGGCAGAGGTAATTGATCTTGCGGACGAAGTCTACTCCACATCAGGAATGATCAAACATGTCTGTACAGGTGCCGGCAAGGAGTTTATAATCGGAACGGAGATCGGTATACTGCACAGGATGAAAAAGGATTGCCCGGACAAAGAGTGTTATCCGCTGTCCCCACAGGCAATATGCACAACCATGAAAAAGACCGATCTATCCAGAGTGTACAGCTCCCTTGAGAGTCTTACACCAAGGATAGCCGTCCCGGAAGAGACTGCGGACAGGGCACGCAAAGCAATAACCAGGATGCTTGAGGTCCGCTAGCAGGAAAAACAGCTCATTCGTCACCTGAATTTGTGCTGCAAATACTGCAGTCACATCTTTTACTATAGTTAAGATATTCCATCTCGGAAGAGAGGCCGTTCCAGATCAGGAGTCTGTCCGTAAGCAACTCACCGCTTCCCACAAGGTATTTGATAACCTCATTTGCCTGCACCATGGCAATTATACCCGCGGTGACTCCCACAATGGGAAAAAGCTCACCCGGTGGCGCGGAAGGAAAAAGACAATGCAGACATGCGGTCTTTCCTGGTATTATGGTTGTTGCCTGGCCATCGAAACCCCGGACAGCCCCGTGCATAAGAGGAATAAACTTATCCTGTGACACCCTGTTCAGAAGAAAACGCGTATCATAGTTATCCATGGCATCCACTATGAGATCGGAGTCTCCTATGAGTTCCGAAACATTTGACCCGTCTATGGTACAGTTGAAAGTCTCCACCTCAACATCAGGATTGATAGAGCGGATTTTCTCTTCAACGGAAACTACCTTATCTGTACCGATATCGGGATTCCAGTGGAGTACCTGCCTGTTAAGGTTGGAAAGGTCTACGGTATCCTTATCTGCTATCCTCAGATGACCGACACCGGCAACAGCAAGGTACAACGCTACCGGACATCCGAGCCCACCTGCTCCTGCAATGAACACACGTGCATTTTTAAGGCTTTTCTGTCCGCTTTCTCCAAAGAGCATGATCTGTCGGGAATAGCGTTTTAGTTCCTGCTCACTCAACATGCTTTCAGATTTACCTCAAGACTAAAAAAACCTGCTCCTGCAAATCATGCAAAAGCTACTTTAGTATAAAAAATCAATTCTCAATCGTGAATCGATACTGAAAACAGCTATTTAGGATCAGAAACGAGTAGATATTATGAAATTACCCTGCCAGATGATAGTCTGGGATGTACTTCCCGCCATAAGAGCAGCAATCGCAGAGGAACTTGCAAACTGCGGCCTGAGCCAGCAGGAAATTGCAAAAGAGCTTGATATGGCACCTTCCGCAGTCTCACAGTACCTGTCCAAGAAAAGAGGCTACAAGATCGTATTCGAAGACAGTATCAAGGAATCCATACATGTACTTGCACAGGACATAAAAGACAAGCAGGTAGAAGACCTGCCTGCCAGAATATGCCGGATATGCATGCAGATGCGTGAAGAAGATGATCAGTGCAGTCATCAGAAATAGAGATTTTTATTTAAGCCCGCAGCTTATCTTTGAGGAGAAATCCTATGGACATAAAAAACATCAGAAATGATTTCCCGCTCCTCAAGGATCTTGCCTACATGGACAACGCCGCAACCAGCCTTTCTCCTGAAACTGTTATTTATGCAATGAACGAGTTTGAGAGGCATTACCGCTCAAACGTAGGCAGAGGAGTACACAGGCTGACGACGGTCTCAACCCAGCGTTACTGGGATGCACACAGGAAAGTGGCTGAGTTCATAGGCGGTGAAAATGGCACCACAGTCCTCACCAGGAATACTACAGAAGCTGTCAACATGGTTGCCTGCGGGATTAAATGGCAAAGTGGAGACAGAGTTGTGAGTACACTGCTGGAACATCACTCAAATTTCCTTCCCTGGATGAAGCTGGGTGAAAGAGGAGTGGACCTGGCACTGATCGAACCCAATCCAGATGGTAGCATAGATCCAGGTGCCTTTGAAAGCATAATTGATGATAATACCAGACTGGTGGCACTGACCCATGCATCCAATGTTCTGGGAAATGTGCTGTCTGTAAAAGAGATAGCATCGATCTGCCAGGAACACGGAGCAAAACTTCTGGTGGATGCCGCACAGTCGGTTCCACATATGCCAATAGATGTAGAGGATATAGGATGCGATTACTTTTGTTTTTCAGGCCATAAGATGCTCGGACCTACGGGAACCGGCATACTCTGGATGAAAGATGCGGATATCGACCCTCTTTTACTCGGAGGTGGTGCCATTGAAAGTGTTTCCCGGGATAAGTATACCCTTGCGAAGGGATATCAGCGATATGAAGCAGGGACACCTAATATTGCAGGTATGATAGGTCTTGGATATGCAGTTGATTACCTGGAAAGGCAGGGGATGGCCAGGATCGAAAACTATGAGAAGAAACTAACCCGTCGATTGATCAGTGGACTTGAGGAGATAGAAGACGTGCATATTTACGGTCCTCTTGAAATGGACCAGAGAATCGGAGTAGTTTCCTTCAATATGGAAGGTATACATCCGCATGAGGTATCACACATACTTGACGAGGCTTCCGGTGTGATCACAAGATCAGGAGAACATTGCTGCCAGCCACTTATGGAATATATGGGACTTCAGAACGGCACTGTACGGGCAAGCGTTTACCTTTATAATACAGAAGAAGAGATAGACCTCCTTCTGGATACCGTTGAAGAGATTACCCGGAGGTTATGAGATGTTCAGAGAACTACCATGTATCAAGGCAGAAGGGGAATCGTTCACACAGGATGTTCATCCGGTCATAGAGGAGATGCCACTTGCTGTCAGCGTAAATGGGCGCCATGCTCTCACGGCCATGACAAGTCCCGTGATGCTCAGGGAATTCGTTATCGGTTTTCTGTATACCGAGCGTATCATCAAGGATATTGAAGAGATAGAATCTATCCGCTTTGAGGAAAATACCGCAAGTGTACTCACGACAAATCCCTTCAAAATACTCACATCGCAGAAAACCGTGCTAAGCGGCTGCGGCGGAAGTATGTCTTTCCTTGATGTCGAGAAGCTCCCGGAGATAGATTCGGATCTCACTATCGACGCCGTGAGCATAAGGGAATCCGTGAAGGAGGCTCTGCATTCCGAACTGCATGTTAAGACCGGAGGCATACACGTAGTCGGCCTGTATGGCAAAGATGGCAGGATAGCGGTTGTGGAGGACATAGGCAGACATAATGCCCTGGACAGGGTGATAGGATATGCCCTGGAACAGAATATCGACCTCTCAGAGACCTATGCCATATGCTCAGGAAGGATCTCTTCTGAGATGGTACGCAAATGTCTTGTGGCAAATATCCCGATCATAATCTCAAGGGGTGCCACCACAACGCTGGCGATTGACATAGCAAAGGCCAGAGGGCTGACTATAATCGGCTTTGTCAGAGGGAAGAAGATGAATATCTATTCAGGAGGACAGCGCGTAGCAGATATGTCCTCCGGGGATGCCGGCTATCTCGAAGCAAAGACAGAAGATGGAAAAGAGAAAGAGATATGACCCACCTGACTATCCGCCAAAAACAACGTGGATTATACGGATCTCATCCTCATTGCAAAGGACGTGATCCTCGGGTATTACCTCACCGTTCATGACCACTATAACCTCGCTCTGGCTGATTCCAAGATTCGAGAGGAGATTCTCCACAGTCAAGGAATCGATTTCCATCTCTTTTGTTTTTCCGGAACTTAAGTTTATTTTCATTTACTTACAACTCTTATGATTTCAGTAATGCTTACAAAAGACTTGTATTCACGATTGTGAATCCCCAGATAGATCAAACTCATATTTAAGTGCTGTGAAAAATAGTAAAGATACTGAATAAAGTTGCTGAACTATAGAGCCTAAATATCTTACTTTTGACTATAGGTATTACTTGCCAATGACTTATTTATGGAGAGGTAATAGGAGTCTTCGGTGCGGGGCCTTCTCCAACATGATATCACAGCTCCTAAAACTGCTAGCCCTAGGAAATCCGCCCCCACCTTTTTTCCATACCTTCAACGGGATTTTCAAAATCAGGCCATCGAAAGAGCATTGTACATCAAATTTATCTCCGATGACGTATAATCACAGGCTGCAAATAATAATTTTAAATGGACCTGTAGTGTAGTGGATATCACTTGAGCCTCCGGAGCTTAGAACCCGGGTTCGATTCCCGGCAGGTCCGTAACAGACTCCCGGTCCTGTAAACATGAGTAAAAAGCAAAATTCAAAAAAGAAGAACTCTTCAGATGATGACAACAACATCAGGATACGCAGAATCGTGATGGGACTGGGAGTCATTCTTATAGTTGCAGGATTTTTCGGAATGGACCTGAACCCGGATGATGCGGATGAGTGGAACGTTTCTGAAGAAGGGATACTCTCCTATTCACAGGTAGAAGATACCCAGTACAGTTATGAAGAACTGTCCGGTAATACCACTGATACCCTGAAACTTGTCACTTTTGAAAGCCGGGGAGCTCAGATAGAGGGAATCCTGAGAATCCCACAGTCTGATACCAGAGTTCCGGGAGTGGTGGTACTTCCCGGAGCAGGTGTCACAAAGGAAATGCAGAACAGGGTGCCTGAAACACTGGCTGATCTGGGATATGCATCGCTTACGATCGACCAGCGCAATCTCGGAGGCATCAACCCGGAATCAGATCTCGAGATTTTCAAAAACGGCGGGGAGCCTGTGGAATACCTGATGGTATACGATGCCATGATGGCTGCTGATGTTCTGCAGGACCAGACCCGTGTAGAGAATAATATCGCAATGCTGGGGCTTAGCAACGGCGGAAGGTTTGCAATTATTGCAACTGCCATAGATCCTGATATAAAAGGCGTGATCGCCATCAGTACAGGTGGCTATGATACAGACTCCATTGACAGGAACATGGTGGCGGATGAAACTGCTTATAGGTTCTACACATCCATAGACCCGGATAACTACCTGGATATAATCCCTCCCCGAAGACTGGTAATGTTCCATTCGGTCAACGACAGCATTGTGCCCTATGAGATGGCACATAAGACATTTTCAAAAGCAGAGGAACCAAAAGCCTTCTATGGCCTCACAGGGGACACTCATGGATACAGCCAGGCCGTAGAGGGTTACATGGAAGAAGAACTGGATTTGATCTTCAACTAACTCAGGAGATTCGGGATTTTTAAGAAAAGATGTTAATGTAATTTAGTTAACTAACAATGTATAGAAGGCCTTTTTGCAATGATTTATATGTATGCAAGTCCAAATAAGAGTGGGGGTTTAGAACGAGGTCTTCCTTACTTGATACCATATTTCTATCGGAGAAAAGGAAGAATCTTTTATTGCTCTTAAAAAAGGGTCCGAAAACAAAAGAAGAGATAAAGGATTTTTTCGATTTTCCCTGGAAATCCATGATACCGCAATTAAAAAAGCTTCTTGAGTGGAATCTACTGAGCTATAACAAAGACAGTTATGCTCTTACACCAACGGGAGAAGCCATAGTGGATAATATGGAAAAACTCCTCATGAGCCTGAACGTGCATGAGAATAACATGGATTACTGGACCGACCATGACCTAAGCCCGATACCAAAGGAATTGCTGTACAGGATAGGAGAGCTGGGTGAGTGTGAAGTACTGGAGCCGAACCTGCCAAGTATTTTCGAACAACAGGAAGAGATGCTCAAAAGGATAAACGGTTCAAATCATATATCGACGTTCATTTCCATATACCATCCTTCCTATTTACTGCCATATTCCAGTTTTCTTGACCAAGGTGTCGATGTCAGTGTTATAATGACAGATCAGGTATACAACATATTCAAAGACAACACGCATTCGGCGATAGATGGCCCGTTTAGCGAGAATTCACTCTCGCAATCGCTTAAAAAGGAATATGAGAAGGAGATCGGAATACTTCTGGACGGTGGTAACTCAGATATTTCCATCTATAAGGACAGAACAAAACCCGTAAGTATCACTGTAAGTGACCAGTGCATGTCTTTCTCACTCCTTGACAAAAACGGAAGATGCACTAACCGTATAATCCTGAGTTCCGAACCAACGGCAATCAAATGGGGTGAAGAACTTTTCAACTATTACAAAAGCAGGTCAGAAATACTGAGCGACTGAGCCCGGACGTGATCTGTTCCGGGAAGGGACTTCTACAAACACTTAAAGTTTGGACCATTGTTTTTGAAGCACCTGGGCAGGTGCTTCAGTGGTCAGTACACACCCTTAGTAAAAGTTAGTTGGTTGAGGTTGTCAAGATGTGTACATATAAATCTAGGATTTATTCGTATATAACCAAACCTTGCACTACCATATACAAGAGAAAGGAATAGTATAAAACCAAAAGATTGGCAAAAGGAAATAGAATGTTCTTAAAGCTTTATCTCAGGAAGACGTCACTTTAAGATACTTTTATAGACTTTATTCAGTTAATCACGTTTGATCGGAGATACGCGTATAAAAGCCTGTCCACAGGCTGAATAAAAACCCTCTCTCTCATTTTCGTAAGCATTCTCATTGTGATATGAAGCTGTTGTCCTTTTTCGCTTGCTTATGGTAGTGTTTGCCGCTGTAACCAAGTTGTTCCCTCCTGGCAGAAAATTCCCTCAATGGAAAAATCCTTGATGTAATATAAAAAATCAAAATATAAATATATTACTGATCAAATTTACAGCTGACAATATATTAAATATAGATTCAGAAACTATTTTCCACGAACAGGGTGAAAGGAAGTTTGAAGACAGACAGTATCCGGTGCATAAGAACAATATCAAGGGAATTATATTTGATATGGATAACACCCTCTTTGATTTTGTGGAGGCAAAGATATCCGCCTGCACGGCTATTGCTGATCATCTGGGCAATGGAGACGGACATGAACTCTTCAATTACTTCCGCAGGGGCATACATGGGTTTGAGAGTACCGAGAACATAAGTGATTATATGAAAGACAACGGTCTTTTTTCCGAAAACCGTTTTCTTGAATGTTGCGGCATATATGAAAAAGAAAAGGTATGTTCTGTGAGACTATACCCCGGCGTCAGGAACACCATAGAGGAGCTTATGTCAATGGATATCATGCTTGGGATACTTACGGATGCGGAAATGAAGAACGCCAGGGCAAGACTGGAGAAGGTCAGGCTTTACAACCATTTTGATTCACTCTTCACTTTCGATATAACAGGATATAAAAAACCTTCACACAGGGCATTCACCTACGCCCTAGATTCCATGAAACTCGAAGCACATGAAACACTTTTTGTAGGAGACAGTCTGAGAAGGGACATCGCACCTTCCAGACGTCTCGGGATGCTGACAGCACATGCGATCTACGGGGACAGGAACCCAGACAGGGACAGGGAGAATATTGAGGAAAAGCCGGATCACGTACTCAATAACTTCAGCGATATACTTAATCTTATAAAAGACGGAGACGAAAATGAAGAACACGGATTTTGATGTCATCGTAGTCGGGGCCGGACCTGTGGGCTCCACGGCAGCAAGATATGCTGCCATAAACGGTGCAGATGTGCTGATGGTGGAGGATCATGCATCCGTTGGCTCGCCTGTGGGATGTACGGGACTGCTGAGCACACGGGCGGTGACAGAATGTGATGTCAGGCCATCTGACAGATTCGTCCTAAACAGTGTACGCGGTGCTTTCGTACATCCGATGAAGGGGGAGAGTCTTCCTATCGATGGTAAAGAAACAAAGGCATACGTTGTCTCAAGAAAGAACTTTGACAGGACCCTGGCATCCATGGCACTTGAAAGTGGTGTTGAGCTGAGGCTCAATACACGGGCTACGGACCTGGAATACGTAGACGGTGTTCAGAAATTATCTGTAATTGAGAACGGTCAGCATAGAGAGATAAAAGCAGGTGTGATCATTGGTGCCGATGGTGTGCGCAGCCGTATTGCAAGGATGGCGGGACTCGGGAATGTTAAAAAGATACTTCCGGGAGTACAGATAGAAGCCCCTTACAACTCACCTGATACGGATTTTGTTGAACTCTTCATCGGCTCACAGGCGCCGGGCTTCTTTGGCTGGGTCGTACCTGTTGATGATAAGATATCCCGCATAGGGCTGGCAATTGACAGCAATACAGATGAAAGTGTTCTGAACTGCCTTGACAAAATGCTGAAAAACAACCCCCATATTGCATCACGCTACAGAGGAGGACATCTAGACCTTGTGACAGGAGGAATACCCATCGGACCGCTTGAAAAGACCTATGCCGAAGGCACTCTTATTGTGGGAGATGCTGCGGGACAGGTCAAACCAACTTCCGGAGGAGGAATCTATACAGGTGCTGCGTGCGCCAAAATAGCAGGAGAGCTTGCTGCAAAGGCTGCACTGGAGAATGATAATTCCGCACAGAGGCTTTCGGAGTATGACCACAGGTGGAGAGAGAAACTTGGCAAGGAACTTGCGATCGGGATGAATATCCATAATTTTATCGCAGGACTTGAAGATGAAAAGATGGATGAGCTTATAGCTTCCATGAACAAAGAATCAATACTTGAGACAATCACCGAGTACGGTGATATGGACCATCCTTCAATAGTCGTAAAAAAATTGCTGAGACCATCAAACTCCAGACATCTGCTAGGGGTTTTCAGTGCCTTTGCAAAAGCTGTGCTCTAATTAGTAGATACTTACGCCTCTGACCGTTCTGAGAGCCAGGAGTTCCTCAACAATACTACCCGGAACCTTTGTATCAGTGATTATTGTAAGTTTTGGCTCCGTGGTGAAGAACGGGTCATCCGAGACCGCCTGCCTGATGCTTATATCATGATGCGCGATGACTGTGGATACCTCTGCGATGATGCCTTTATTTACCGCATCATCCGGCGTGATTATGATAACACCAAGTCCCAGTAACGGGGCTACATCACGCAGGAAGGGGATCGATCTTACATTCTGGAAGATCTTGCGCAGGAGTTCATCGGATAATATTGTCTCTGTTGTCGAGTCCACAACACGCCTGTCGACACCCGCCTCCCTTGCGAGCTGGGTATGGGCGATTTCGATAGCACCTGATATTACCTTCCCTTCGTCGTTAACCTGGAAACCACGCTCGAACAGAAGTCGCAGGACTTTCTGTTGTGCGGGATGTTTTTCAAATTTATTGAGTAGTATACTCCACATAACATCATGTAATCCCTGAAAGTAT
>Ga0163219_100019_pt1 | contig 42459 bp, 33 predicted proteins | sample MSEWel2016_04_06_FD_113150 | JGI IMG/M metagenome (GOLD analysis project Ga0163219, IMG submission 113150) | Subsurface microbial communities from deep shales in West Virginia, USA - MSEEL Well Study Marcellus 3H_2016_04_06 ...
CGATTATCGCGTCGTCTAACTGCTCCATACCTGTCATATACCCGCCGTCGGGATTTTCTTTACAATATCTATCAAATTCTTCTATCAGCATTGCCGTATTCCTCATATACTCTGGCATGCTGTCTAACTGATCCTGAGTCATTGATTGAATAGGCGGTAAGTTACTACCCGCGTTTGGGTCATCATAGTTTTCCACCATTGGTGGTGGCGCCATTGCGTCAGAATCGCTATTATTATTTATTTCGTCGATATCATCTTCAGCCAGTGGATGATATTCAGTCTGAGGATTTGCGCTCATAGTCTGCCTCCTAATTTTTTCTTCTGTCCCAAAATCCAAAGGTAACTTGGCAGAATGGGATTATCTATATAAATAAAGGATTTTCATGATAAATGTACAATAATATATAATATAAGGTCTAACTAAACAAAATACACATTTTGTTGAATTGGAGGAATCTACTGTGAAAAATGAAAAAGAAATACTCAACTCCTGGCGTAATCATCTTAGAATCGAAAAGAACAAATCCCTTACAACTATCGAAGAATACCTTCGAGATATCGAAGTTTTGCTTTTTTTCTTTGAATTAAAGCTCGATTCGGGTCCTAAAACTTTCGATGAAATTACACCAGAACATGTCAGATCCTTTCTTCATTACTGTAGTGATGACAGAGAGAACGCCGCCACAACAGTATCGAGGAAGGTTTCTTCTCTCAATTCCTTCTTTAACTTCGTTGCCAATAAGGGCATGATAAATTTTAATCCTATGGAAAAGATTGACTACGATGCCCCTAGAAGCAAAAAGTTACCTCTTTACTTGGGTTCTGATCAAGTTAAGCTAATTTTGGACGGCGTAGATAATACCTTTACAGAATTTTATGCGAGAAACAAGGCTATGCTTGCTCTGATGGCAATGGCCGGACTTCGTGTAAGCGAAGTTACTGGAATTGATATTCAGGATTTGAACTTAAAAGAGAAACGAATAAAACTCTTGGGTAAGGGTAATAAGGAACGCTATGCTTATCTAAATAGTGTCTCATATTCGCTGTTAACAGATTATCTCGATAAGCGTCCTAGAACTAAACTTGATGCTCTCTTCGTTTCTAAGAAAAAGAATCGTATATCCCGACATACTATCCACTGGATAGTTAAAAAGTTAGTTAAAAATTTAGACTTAAATAAGAAAGTTTCTAGCCACACATTGCGACATACATTCGCTACGCTCTATCATTCAGCCGGGATGGATATTAGACATCTTCAGCAGTTACTTGGCCACTCTAATCTTGGCACTACTGAGATATATACTCATGTTGTTGATTCTGTCTTAGAAAAGGAAGTTAATGAAAAAGACCCCTTTAATTCTTAACCAGTTTGCAATTATCTATATCGCATTCTGATAACTCTTTTAGTGCTGCACATCCATAGTTTTTATTACTGCTATATACAGAAGGCACCGTTGCCCTTATCTCATTGGTAGGTATTGGTGGGACGCACTGTTCTTTACCCCATTTTTTAATCTTCATGAATACCTCATCTTCTGTTAAGCCTTTTTGTTTTAAGAAACTTGTGAGTGCGGCCATTGAGTTATTTCTGTATCCTTTTCTGGCCCCTTCTTTTAATAAGTGGTCTATACAGGGTGGAGTGTGTTTTAGAGGTTTGTCCTTGTATCTTTCCAACCTCTTTTGCCGCTCCTTCTTTTTGTATTCGAATTTATCAACTACTGATCGATAATGCTTTGCGGTTTTCCTTATCGTTCTTGGCTCTTTAAATTCGACTACCTTTGGTGTTTTAGCATACTCATGTAATTCCTTAACTGTTGCATTAAGTAAGAACTCTGGCTCTGCCGGCACCTTATATAATCCTGTATCCTGGTGTCTCGAGTTTGTGACTCGAAATAATCTCTTATTATCATAAATTCTCTGGTCTACTGTATCATTCTTTGTATACTTACAGACATCATCTTTGATTAATTTAAAGATTCTGTTTAGGTCTTCTCTGGGTTCTATCGCAAAAAGCTCTGGCGGATAGATAAGATGTAGGCCCTTTTTGCCTGAGTAATATGTTCTTGCATATTCTCTTGGTATATTGTAGATTACCTCAAAGAAAGTTATCGCCTGCTTAAAATCTTCCTGTACTTTCTTTAAGTTTTTGGCTGCTGTTTTGGGGTCAACATCCCACATCTCAGCATCAAAATCTAAATAAAAGGGACCGTAGATTGGATTACCCTCAACCTCTTTACTCTGGTAAGAATATATTGTTTTATAGATTCCAGTGTTTGAAAATTCTTTTCTCTTTTCAAGTAAATCACCTTCGTCAATAAACATTCCCCTTTTAAAGTATCCATTAGGTAAGTGGCAACCAAATTCTATTTTAGAAAAGAGCTTCTCTTTTTTTGTAGACAATTTGATCAACACCTTCCTGCTTACTTAAGCTAACTTTTAAATTAAAGTTTTGTTCTCCAACATTCATATAGTCTGTAAGATTAAACGGATTTATTAGGGGATTTAAGTGGTTTTCTGTTCTTATATCAGCAGCTGCATCTATCGTAAATAGTATAAGATCCAGCTTGTAAGAACCCAAGAGACTCTTAAATACTGCCTCAAACCTTTTTATATTAGCGTCATTCTTTTTTATTTTCATAGTGTCACAGTAGTAATCTATTAATTCACTCATAGTGAAACTTGCTTTAAGCTCTAAGTAATAATCCTCCTGCTTTCTTGTGAAGTCTTTAGTCTCTGGATTATACTTTGTTACTGGAGGACCAGGGACTATTCTAAGCTCGGAGTGATAATAGAACTTATCCTGCTTGAGTAAGTTTACATCATCGGTAGGTTTCTTACCTTCCATCTGGATTACTTTTGTTATATCAGTTTCTCTACCGTAATTTCTTCCGTGCTTATCTATTATCAGCTTTATATCTCTTTCTGAATACCCATTGTCTAGTGCATTAGTAATAGTAGTAATTATTTGATTCCTCTGAACATCGTTGGGCTTTTTTGTATACATCTTCTTTACATAATAAACCATTAAATCTATTCTTGAACCCATAGGATTACCTCCATTCTTTTTGTGCTTTTCAAGAGTTTAGTCCCCATCGGGTTTTATACCGACAGGGACTTCAGTGAACTTTTTATGCTGATAGCTTTGCTATTTTATTGTTCTGTAGCCAGCTGTTGAAATCTTGAATGTTATCTGGAGTAATATCCTGCCATGAGTTCAGGTCGTTATTAGACCATTCCTTAACGTACTCATTTAACTCTTCGTTCTTTTTGACTCCTAAAGCCTGTTTATTAGTCTTTAGGTTGTTGGCCGCCTGTACTATTTCTGGTTGCGCCCATGTTTTTCCGCCTCTAGAGTTGTTGGCCTGACTAGACTGCTGACTATTACCACCATTATTACCACCATTTTTGGTACCAGTATTAGTACCAGTATTGGTATTAGTACCAGTATTAGTACTGCCACCATTATTATTATTGTAGTTATTGTTATTATAGCTGTTATTATTTCCATAACTGTTATTACCACCATAACTATTGTTGGAGTTATAATCGTCATCATCGTTCCAAAGTTCTAGTCCAATTCCTGCCATACTGGCTGCTTTTTTCAGTGCGTCAGTTGCTGCTGCTTTAGCCGCTTGTGACTGATCACCGTAAAGCTCTTTTGTTCCGTATGCCTCTTTAACACCGACACCTGGAATTGTAAGTCTACCCATGACTTCTACAAATTCTTTACCTTTGCCCGGGGAGATTGTTTCTTTTTTTAAAACTTGGAAACTCCACTTGTAATCAAAGGCCTCATTTAAAATAGCAATTACTCTGTGCCCCTCTAGGTAGTCGAGCATAATTCCGCCTCTACCCTTTCTTTGCTTAATCCAATTCGGGTCCAATTTCCTCTCAATAACCTCTTTTGCGTTTTCTGGCTGTTCTGCCATCATAACTTCTTTAATATTCATCAACGCTACCTCCTTTTAGTTTTGACTAATAAACTGCGTAACGCCGACTTCTTTCGACTGCAAATTAATTATACCATAGAGATGAAACACTGTCAATATAAAAATGTGCTAAAACTGCGAAATGCAAGAATAAAATTAGTTGAGACTACAAACAGAGTATAGAAATCCCCTATCTAGCGGGGTTATGACCATTTGTGGTCGCCGTTAAATAGGGGACTAATAAAAATTATTTGTCTGAGTTCATCTTCTGTACTGCACCTTCAATAGCCTCTTCTATCACGCCAGAAGCTATATTTAAGCCCATTTCCTGCATTTCAGTTTTAAGTTTCATCTTTGCAACTTCTTTCTTGGTAACACCGGGTTCATCACCTCGTTGCTGTTCAGTGCTACGGACAGCAATCTCAGCCAGTTTAAATACAGTTTCTACGAGAGTATCTGTATCTTCTGTCTTAAAGTACCTCCCAGCAGCTGCCCCGAGTATAAAGCCTATAATGCCTATCTCTGGTAATCCGAGAAAACCTAAGAATTCCAACATCTTTTCACCTCCTAGTTGACGTAATCGACAATACCGTTTACGATACTGTTTACGTACCTATATATAATAGTAGGGTTTTTTAATTGCTCCTCTATGTCTGGGTTAGAGATGAACTCCATTTCGACTAAAGCGGCAGCCATTGGTGTGTACTTTGTTACGTAATAGCCTGCTCCTTTTGTTCCTCTATCGTTGTGTTCATCAAACTCTGCCATCATTGATTTCTGTATCTTTTCTGCAAGCTCTGGGCTTATTGTACTGTTTCTGTAGTAGTAAGTTTCTATTCCTTCTACTTCTCTATTGCCTACGGCATTGCAGTGGATCGAGATGAAGGCATCAGCATCTCTGTGCTCTTTAGCAGTTATTACTCTGCCTTTTAATGTTACAAACTCTTCAGTAGGTCTGGTTAATACGACCTCTGCGCCCATCTCTTTTAGTTTAAATCCTATTAGATAAGCCATTTTAAGAGTTGTTTCTGATTCGGTTAGACCGTTGACTCCAACAGCTCCAGGATCTTTTCCGCCGTGACCGGCATCCACTATAAACTTCTTACCTTCTAATATCTTATTGTTCATCTTTTGAGCTCCTTTCAGGTTTAGGTTTTCTTTTAGGCTTTTTCCTTCTTCTTTTCGCATTATGACCACCTCTATTTATTATTAGTCCTATTGTGTTAAGCTCTCTTTCAGTATGGTTTAGTGTATGATAGACTATCTCTGAAAGATCCTCGCCGGTTTCCATTAGCTTATCTCTCAGTTCTCTGTCGCTTTCCTTCTCTCCTATTGATTTACTTAAAGCAGCATATTCATGGCATAATAGAGTTATCTCTTTTAAATGTTCCATCCATTGTTCTGTCTGATACTTTTTATAGGCCTCTAATCCTATAATTAATTCGTTAATCTCATCGAGTTTTGCATACATCTTCTCCTGACTGCTTAGGTTATCCATTATTGCAACCTGATTAGCCACTATCTCAAACTCGGTGATAGCAAGCTGTACGTCTTTTTTCTTTAGAACAAACACTATTTTCTCGAAGAATCTGCCCTTTAAGTAATCCCCCACAAATACTCCGAAAACAAGTGCTACCCAAAGATAGCTTACCTCATAAACTGTTTCTATAATGTGTATCTTAGACCCAAAATACCATGTAATTATTACTACTATAAATAAAAGTGTTGAAATCTTAATCTCTTGAATTGTTTCCTCTTGCTTGCCGTCTTTAATTAGTAAACCGATAAATAATCCGACACATAGCTCAAGGAAGATTGTAGTTGCTATTCTTACAAATGTCATTCTTTATCGTCGCCTCCCTTCAGATCGAGTTTATCGTATATCTCTTTTTCCAGCTCCTCGAAGTTCCTTATCTTCTCGCTGACATACTCAATCTGTCTGCTAATTTTTTCTTCGTCCCATTCTTTCTCTTTTTCTTTTGGATTGTCTACTTCTTCCATTTTTTCAACACTTAGTGTTAGTATTTTGGGAACTGATATACCACCCGCTTTAAGGTAAGCAAAGATCTCGTTTAATACTCTTCCAGACATCAGTATGATAACTAATATCCGTGTGGTGTCTTCAGCTGGTGCTAGATTATTTATCATTATTAAATCTATATGGTGTGCTATTATAATAAGTATGTTGTATACCCCTATGAATTTTAACTGTTCCTTGACCTCTTCTGCCTTTCCTGCGAAATACGCGACTATGATTGCTATTACAGAAAATAGGAAGAATGCAGACAGGGTATGATTTATACTTCCATATAGAAATTCAAAGACTGCCTGCATGATGCGCTGGGGGATCGCCACATTTAGTTCCTCCTTTACTGTTAGATTTTAAATGGACTCATAAAATACCTTAAAGGCTGATACCGCAGGAGTTGATTCCTTGTTTTTATCTGCATGTATCGTGGCTTTAATCTGAATCCTCTCAAACTTAATGTTTTTGATTGGTAAGTTATCCCCAATGTATTCTAATTCTCCGAACTGGTTGACTCCGTATATCTCATAGGTTAGAGGCCTATAATCTTTAGAAATAGTGCTTTGATTATCTATTACAGCTTGTATGTCTTTTACTGTATAAAGTACTGATTCTGGTGCAGTTAGGTCTACAGGTACTATAAATGAAGCCTTTTCTGAAGTATAGTTGTTGTATTTGATATCAAACTGCTTTAAGCCTATGTTAAATATCTTCATGTTACCCTTAACTATACTGTTTTTCTGCCTTAATTTAACCTTGATCCAGCTTGCTTTAATATCTTCAAAGCAGAACTTGACCGGGCCAGAATCATTAACTGTAGTAAGGTCCTGTTTTTCGTCTCTTGGCCAGCCTGGTATCATCTGCCAGTTAGCCTTTGACATATCATTGGTTACATCTTTTGAGTACTCTATACTTAAGATATCTAAGCCATTAATAGGAAATGGATGGACGACTATAGTATTCATTAGTCTATTATTGATGATGTTCTCAGGAAGTTTGACATACATTGTCAGTTCTTCTTCTGATCTTGGCTCGTCTTCTGGATACCTTATCTGTCTAATCCACACTGATTCGTCCTGGCCATCAAATGCGTTCTTAGGGTCGTTCTCTTCAGCGTCTGGATAGCTGTTGATCTCTTTGTCGAAATATATCTTTAGCTCATCTGGTATAAACACCTCCTCCTTAAATGAATCATAAATATGTGTCTTACTTATTCCTTTCCCGCTTATGGGGAGAGTAGTTACCCTGTGTTCTTTATCTATAAAGGCTTTGTTGATGTTATTTTGCTCCTGATCCTCTATGAAATCACCAACAAATACCGATTTATTAAACTGGTTATTCCGCTTTTGAATTTCTACTAATAGATTCTTTACGTTTTCGAGCTTGCTTTCCAGTTCATCTATCTGGTTACTTAAGATATTGTTTTCTAGTGTAAGTTGTTCTACTAGCTCGGTTGCATACTTTGAGTTTTTGTTTGTCTCAGTGAAGATGTTGCTCAGATCGTAGTATAGATCTTCTGTCATCTGGTTATATTCTTCACTGGAGGTTTTACCTCTGTATCTCACATTGGGTTTCTTTAAACTTGGAGTAAACTCGTTATCCATTTAACTTACCTCCTTTATTATTGCATCTAATTCTTTTTTGACTACTGTAATCCGCGCGGCATTTTCATCTTTTTCCTGCCTTAAGTTATTCCTATCTCCCAGACTTTCTCTGGTGTTTTCTATATTTTCATAGGCGTTTTGAAAGTCGGCTATTCTTTCATGAGCATCTATTAAATACTTATAACTTTCAGTTGCTCCGCGATAACGGGCATTTCTCTTTTTCATCTCTATATTATAATTGCTCATTATATCCCCCCTAAGATATCCTTATGTTGTACTTTTTGAGTCTCGGAGTAAGATCTGCTATATCTTTTTCTCTCTTTAACTCTGCAGCAAACTTTATTTCATTGAAGTTATTTGCTATCCCGTAAGAATAGCTTACCTCGTATCCAATACCGTCTGGATTATAATTTAATATGATTTTATCTTCGTCCATAGCAAACTTATTGTTGTCATTCATCAAAACATTATTCTTTAAGTCATATAGACTAACTTCTTGGAGTGGAGCATTTTCTGCTATCATCTTCCCTACAGTCTTTGGATTGAAATTAATGTTTAAGTTGCCGCTGTGACCATTTATATTGTAATTTAGGACTTCTATCTTATTCCAGCCTTCTGGTATTCTTAAAACATACTTTCCGTTTTCATCTATGCTGATAGTACTTCCATTTAGAATAATATTAGAGTTTATATCTCCTGCAGTTGTCATTGTTTCTTTTACTACCTTAGTTGAACTGCAGTAAAGGTAAGTAGTCCATCTGGTCATCGTACCCTTGCTGCTATCTTTGCTCAGGTTGCCAGTTGCATTAATGAAGCTCTTTTTAATATCCTTTTCTGATACATCTTCTGGTAGGTTAAGCCAGTCTTTTCCTATCGGGTTATGCCTTGTATCCATTCCCTCATAAGTCGAGGTATTAAATTCTTCCTTCTTCCACATGTTTTTACCCCTGAATAGCTCTACGCTATTTTTTCTTGGGGTATGTTCAAGTGTCTTAAGTTTATAGAAGTCTATACCGTTGTGGGTTAAATAGTTGTTTTTGCCGCCCGATATATTTACAGGGTTAGGTGTGGAGATGTTTTCGAGGTTTATTACCTTCTGGTGTTTAGGATTAGGATCATCTATCGGACTGATTGGAATGAAGCCGTTACTTTGTGGAAAGCGGAGGAAGTAATCTATCGAAGTGAATTTAGGAGTCTCATCTTCAACATTTAAAGCTACCTGATTAATAGGATTGGTTTCATCTGTGTTTTCTATTGTAAGATACTTAGACTCAAATCTACCTGCTTCCTTAAACCCTACCTTTTTAACATCTATTCCTTTGGCGCCGAACCTGTATATATAGCGGCCATCGCTTAACTGTTCGTCTGGTTTATCTTTGGTTAAGATTAGTTTGATGTACTGCATATATGTTTCTTCACAGGTAAATGTCTCTTTTTCTATTACATCAACACTTCTTTTGTTATCGTCTATATAGAAGTAATTTATGTCATCATTAGACCACATAACAGATAGGTTTGTGATATCTGGACTTGAATCTACAAAACTTATTGAGCTTACTGGTATCTCATCTGCCAGCGGATTATCCTTATCGTTATCGAGTTCTGTTAGGTTTATTACTACCTCTATTGAGGCTGGCCCCTTTTCTTTCTTAGTTACCTTAGATAGCCAGGCTGTATTGAGATAATCATCGAGTGCATTATTAAATGATTCTATATTTTCTATGCTGCTGCCATCATCTAAAGTGTTTATACTGTACCTTCTGTTTCTGAGTGAATATTTTTTACCATCGCTTTTTATCTGGCTTAAAGTAACTTCCCTGCTGCTAAGATCAACATTTGCTGTAGTGTTTTCCATATTAACCTTAGAGTAGTCGTGGAAGTTATCATAAAGACTTTCCAAATAGCCTTCGGTGTTTTCGGCTAAAAGAAGCAGGTTATCTATATTATCACTTAATCTCTCGAGTCTCTTTAGTATCTTATTTCTTTCGACCTCCCCGTAGTCGAAGTTCTTTAAGAGCCGTTTTGCCTGAGATGATGTCTCTGAAAATACCATATGCAGATCGTCATAGATATTATCTATCATTTCGTTATAGTCGTGAGGATCGGAGACTCCGTTTTTGGGGGCCTCTATAGGTTTAAACTTTGGTAGTCCAGGAGTATGCTTATCAAATTCATCGCTCATTCTCTTATTTATGGTTTCTGTGCTCGGATATTTCCCTTTTTGTATCTCTTCCTTGATTACTTTCTCAAGTTTTTCTCTGATGTGTCTTCTTTTTATGCTCATACATTCTCACCTTCAGTTTGCATTTTTAGAGCATATCCTCTTAGTACTGGAGTAAAATGTTCTGCCTGCTCTATATTAGTTGGCCTTGATAGTATGGCCTTGAATTTGATGTTTACTGGATCAGTTTCGGTTTCGATGTATCCTGCATTTGGGTTTCTATTCTCTTCTGAAACCTCACTATTTATAATGTATACTTCTGGTACCAGCTCATCGTTTTCTATTGTTTCATCGTGCCCTTCTGGGCTTATGCGGTGCCAGGTATTACCGTCAATAGATATATAGTATTTAATCCAGTCATTTCTTCTATCATAGTTTTCGTTATTGACGAATATATCAGGTATTTCTTCATTTACATTAAGAGATACTCTTTTTATTTTATCTCCAACTATATGGGTCTTTGATAAAAGCTCGCCCTGTTCTGCATACTCAAAAGCATAAACGTTTATTCCTTTAACGCCTATAGCCCATCGCCATCCCTCGAAGCCATGTATTCCAGACTCTATCTTTGAGCTAACAAGAGATTTTTCAGTGCTGCCAAATAAGAACCCTGATATCCCTCCCAATATGTCTGTTATAGGCTCTAAGAATGTATCTTCACCCAAATCTGTAATACCTAAGTTATCATCCCATTCTGTATACAATTGTGATAATCCTACTTTCGGCCCTTCAATATATGTTCTTTTAGTTTCGTATGAGGTCTCATCCCCTCCAAATAGACCTCCAAAGGCGCCGCTTTCTTCAATCTTTATTTTATCTACTCTCTGATAGTAAATATGTCCTATCCTACAGTTATAAGGCGATTCCTGTTCTATTATTATTGATATTACTTTAGCTTTAGTGGGTGGGAATGTGAACACTGCTTGTCCAGCGAAGTTTTTGTTGCCCGTTACCTCATCTTTTTCATAAGTCTGATTTGTTTCATTGAGTTCTTCTGATAGTGTTAGGTTTTTATGATTTGAATCAAGTACTGAAGTCTCGTAACCTGCTCCGTCTGACACTAAGATATCAATTATCTTAGGAGGAGCAGAACCATCGAATGCCGGTATATAAGGATTTACATTTATCCAGTTTATTACTTGAGCTTCTTCTAAAGAAAGTTCTATACTAAGCCTTAATGGTTTTTCAGTGTTTGGTTTGTTTGTATCCTGATAGTTTCCACTTCTTTTGTAAGGCTCTACTGGGTCTCTGCTCCACTGTTCTCCTCCCTTATAGTCAAAACCGTAAAATTTCTGTTGCCTTTTTTTGCCTACTGGGATGTCACAAGTTTCATATTCAAACCAGGTATCTGGATTTTCATCTATCATGTACTCGGGTACGATGTGCATATCTTCTTCGCCATAGAACTTCCATTCTGGTTCTTTTCTTTTTATAGGTTTAAAACGAGTCGCTCCATCATAAGCTATATTTTTAACTTGATGTAAGTTTCCAGGAAAACCATTGGAGTCGCTTCTTACTATATTTACCTTGCAGCTGCTAGATAGGTTTTCTGATCCTGACTTTTCTAGCGTAACAAGACCTGTTTCGGTTTCTACATCTGCTGATTTGAGCCTCGTACCTCGAACATCAACTTTACTTAAGTTTTTAAAAGTATCCTTAGCGTGCACTAAGTCATTATCTATATTTGTAAATAGTACAAAATCTTCTAATCTTTCTTCAAGTACTTTTATTCTATTTTTCAGGTTCTCTCTCTGTGTGCTGTTAAAGTTAAAGTCAGTTTTAACTCCGTCCTGTAGTGATTCCATTTCATTATAGGCAGTCCATAAATCCTCATTAATTTCTTCCATGGTCTTATTGTAATCCTCAGACCAAGGTGGTCCATCAACCGGTGCATATCTCTTTTTCATTACGGGTTTACCTATATTAGTAAACATATCTTTTAATCCTTCAAGCATTTCTCTTGTTACTTTAGAGGCTTCTGATAGGTTATTATCTCTTATCTTATTTCCTATCTTATCTATGATGTCTTTAGCTTGCTTGATTAGGATATTGCTGTGTTTTTTTATTCTATATTTATCCGCCATTTTATACCTCCTACCCTATATTAACTGTCTTAAACTTAAGGGTGTAATCTTCAAGTATTGGAGTTACAGATTCATTGCCGGGAACATTTCTTCTCATTACGGCTTTTACTCTTAGCTTTGAGATAAGGTAGGAATACTTTACCTCTATTTCTGCATTAGCCCTTATGCTGTCTACATTGTCGTATTCATTAAATGTGTCATTAAAAAATAGTTTATTGCCATCCTGTCTGTACTCGAAATAAGGATTGCTATCTTTATCATAACCTCTAAGAGTAGTCTGTATCTTACTTGTATAATCAGTAGTGTTTTTGGTTGCTGGCCCGGCTGTATTCTTATGATATGGTTGAATTACAGATGTGTTTATACCCTCGAACTCGCCGTTAAGTTTTACTTCTATCGGGCGATAATTGTTAGTATTTGGATCATAACCATCTTCCTCTGCTTTCTCGGCCATATTTATTTTCTCGTAGTCTATATATGGATAGTGTTTTAAGTTTATGCTGCCGTTTCTGCCAGCTCCATTCTTGAACTTCTCTGTTGCTGTGAGTTTGGTTGTGTCTTCAGAGCTTGTAAAATCAATCAGATGTGCACTACTTTTAGGTCTGTAGGAGGCAGAATAGATAGCGTTTATCTCGAAGTCGTGGAATGTAACTTCTGTTATTACTCTTCCATTCTCTGAGATATTACTAATATCATACTTAGAAGCTGGAAGTTTTTCGCTATTCTTATATATCTCTATGCTGTTCATTTTCTCTACTTCAAATTTAAGCCTGGCCTTACTTGTTCTGGCATCTAAAAATAATCTTTCAGACTTTATTATTTTTTTATTGTTAGGAAGTATGGGATACCAGTCATCATCTGTAGGTTCATCCATATTAGTAACATAAAATTCTATATCTGTTACTTCTTTACCATCAACATCTGGGTGCACTTCAGTTGTATCAAGTGCCACCTGAGCTAGATTTGGTGGTGTACTGATCGGTTTTGATACATATATCGAACTGTTTAGGTATTTATTACCTCTTATATCAAGGTCATAGAGGCCGTAGATGTATTCTTTTTTATCTACTTCTACAAGTTTATCTTTTCTGAAGTCGTAATCTTCTAAGAGTCCTTCTTTGATCGCGTTACCTACTCCTATCCCGGCACCTAATGCTCCCAGTGTTAATGCTGGTGATAGTGCGCCGCCGGTCATTACTACAGCTCCTGCTGTTAGTATGCCTCCGATAAGACCCCAGGTATTAGAAGAACTTCTGTTTTTAGCGACCATTCTATTAAACTCTTTAAGTTTTCTTTCGTATAGGTCCCAGCCGCTTATTGTATTGAGAAAATCCTGACTTACTGTAGGGTTGATGTTCTCTCTCTCCTCATCCTCCCAGTTACCAGAAAGAGTTACTTCTTTTTCCTTGTTGCTTATTTTCTGCCACATCTCTATATTATTTCTCTCTGATTTTTTGATAAGATAGTTGTTTTCTCGGTAGTGTTTCTGGTTTACTACAAATACTAATCTTCGCGACTCTATAGCTTCAAACTGTATAGTTTCTGGTTCGTCGATTGGTATCGAATTATCTGGAGTTATTATTTCTGTTATCTCTGCAGAATCCTCAAGGCCGTCATATGATCTAATGCCAAGCACATCTATTGGGAACTCTGTAAAAGGGGCCATTGTTATCTCGGATATAACAGATAACGAGTTAAATACTACCTCGAACTCACAGAAGGCACCTTCAGTTATATTAAAATCACTAAAGTCTATTCTCATTTCTTTGTCTGATAGTATTACTTCTCCCCAGAAGCTCTCAAGGTCAGTATCTATCGCTTTTTCTATGTCGTATGTTTTGTTGGCTTCGCCTATAAATCCACTGCCGGGTTGCCTTAAGATATTAACTTTGGCCATCTTAGAGCCGTTATCGTTTGTGATAGCATCAATGCTTTCTGTAGTGGCCAGCTTTAAAGACTCTCCTGTCTGGTCTATCTCTGCTCGCCTGTCATTTTCTATAATGCCACCACTTGCAGGATCCGTGTAGTACTTGCTGTCTTTTTCAACATTGGAAGATGTCAAAAATGTTTCATAGAAGGAATCGACAAAACCTTCATTGTTCCCAAGCAGCATCATGTATCTTTCCACTTCATTTTCAATTTGTTTGATATTGTCTTTTATCATCATAAGTCCCGATTTATTTAGCTGATGATGTTTAGAAATTATATTGTCGAGACCTGTCGATTGGTGAAATAATGAATTGAGGTCTATATTTACTTCGCTAAAAGTTTCGTTGAAATCTTCAGAGTTGGTTTTGTTTTTCTGCTCCCTGGTCTTCATCAGGGGTTCTGGAGACTCTTCATTTATCTTACTTATAAGTTTCTCAAGCTCTGACTCATATTCTTCTTTGCTCTTTATTAGGTCGAGTTCTTCCTCTTCCCCGAGTATCTTGTGCATTTCTTTTCTCTGGTACTTTGGAAGTGTGCTCATGAAATCTTCTATATAATCATTGGCCACTATTATGCACCTCTATTCATATTTATTTGCTAACCCATTATCCAAAAGAAACTGGTTTAAGTTTACTTTTCCTCTGTCTGTTTCTATATCTACATCTGCTATCCAGCGGCCGAAGCTGCCAGACTTTTCTGATCTGATTATTACTTCTTTACCAAGTATCATTCTTTCTACAACATCTGAAGCCTTAAGCCCTCTTGCCTTTTCTGCGCCGTAGACTTCTGGAGTATCTACTCCTTTTAACCTAAATGTTTGCTGCTGGTAGGTTTTAAAGCCTAAATCTATGTTGGCTTCGAATGTGTCACCATCTATGATTCTTGTAACTACTGCTTTGTATTCGTACATATTATTGGAACCTCCTTTTAGGGCGATATTTTTCACTTTACCGCCCCTTTATTTTAAGCTATAACCCATAGGTCATTCTCTTCTGCATCTACTGGTTCTTCTAGTGAAACTATTATATTTCTCATTTGTTCTGATACTACCATTATTTCCATTTTTTCATTGAGAACTTGATTTAAAGAAGAATTTATCCTATCTATATTTTCTATGTCTCCATCTAGACGGTCTATTTCATAATCAAACTGACTTTTGAAGTTATTTATACTTTCTTCTATCTCTAAGTCTCTATTGTATCTTTTATTTGCTTCATCAGTTATCCTTTGGTCTAACCTTTCAGCTTCAGATAGGCTATTTCTTATTTCATTATCAAGTTTTATTCCTATTCTGTTTATCTCGGCATTTATAGTATTTGTTTGATTATCTATTTTATTATTTATTTCAGATATGTCTTCTTCTCTATCTGCTATTTCTTTATCTAATGAGCTTCTTAATTCATCTGTGTTTTTTATTATTAACTCTTCAAGTTCTTCATCTCTTTTTATTGATTCCTCATTATTTAGTTCAACAGTTTCCCATAGATTTTTTATATTATTTTCAACTTCTATCTCGAATTCAGTTTTTCTTATTTCATATGTTCCATCTGCTTTTTTTACTATTTTTGGCATTACATAACCTCCTTAACAGATATATAATCAGAGGCTTCACTAAACTTATCGTGCTTAACTCTAACCACAAATCTTCCAGTTTCTCCAATGTTAAAGTTTTTGAAACCCTCTCCAGAATTTATGATTAGTGTTTTTTCTGTAATTATCTCCTTGTCTTCATATTTTTCTACTGTAATAGTAAGTTCATCATTTATTTCTTGATTAACCGTTCCGTCTTCTCTTCTAACCATTGCATCTACTTTTATATAGTTTCCTGTATTTTTTATTTTTGCTTTGATTTCTGGTCTGAACTCTATATTTATTTCTCCATCTTTTTCAATGGCCTTAAGTTTTCTAGGAGAATATTGATATGATGAATTAATTGCTGTTATATTATTTTTTTCAATCTCCTCCATGTTTGGTTTACCTCTTAAGGAGGCTTTAATTTCTAATGTGTCTTTGTCTAATAAGTAATACATATTAATCCTCCTTTCCTCCTACCTGATTCCAATTACCATATAGTTTACTGCATCTACACTACTTGGACTTACTTGTATATCTCCAGTATTTCTGTTTATCTCCACGCCAGAGCTGGAATAAGGAACTAAAGTATTCTGGCCAGCAGAGGCCATATAATGGCACTCGTGCCTATCAAAGCCGGATGGTATTGGTAATTTTGCTCTACCATTGATGTCTGTTATTATTTCACCACTTACAACATAGGCACTATTACCTGTCTTATCTTTTATCTCCTGGTCCACTTCAGCCTGAGTATAATATGTTTCATTATGATCATGACCCTTATCAGACTTAAGCTGGAGTTCATCTCCGATTAGGGTTATCTGTTGATTCATCTCATCTTTAGTATAGTATCTTGTATCGTGGAGATGACCCTTGTCTGATTTATTATCTAGTCTTTCTATTACCTCTTCTATTCTCATATACATTGAATCATGGTCATGATCTTTATCGGCCTTCTGGGATAGAGCTGAATTTATATACTCTTTTTTATAATAAAGGGTGTTGTGATTATGCACATGGTCTGCCATTTCATAATGGTTGCCATCATTATATATTGCGACCCTTGCTTCTCGGTCAGTATATTTTTCATGGTGAGCATCATCTTTTGATGCGTGGAAATCATATTCTGCTTTAAAATCTTCTATTTTGACTCCATTTATTTTATGGCCTAGATGAATATCTCCTACAACTTCAAGATTACTTCTTACTTTTACTTTATCCGTATTGAGATATATTTGATCTAAGTTTCCAGACCTAATATTGAGACCTAAATTATTATCACTATCATTATCGATACTTATTGTTGAATTGTAGCTTTTAAAAATCAAACCACTTTCATCAAAATATGCCCTGTCGTTAAGGTTCAGTTTGTCATTTACTGTTAATTCATCTATTGTGTCTACGGTATTATTAACAAACCTATTATCTGCTGCTGTTTTATTGTAATAAATATCTTCGTGTTTATGATCTAAATCTGTCTTCTCATCCAATAGGCTATGAACCTTTGACTGTCTGTAATATATATGATCATGAATATGGCCTTGTTCCGATTTAGTTGATAGTAAGTCTTCTACCTGATATTTTTGATAATATCTATTATCATGCACGTGTCCTTCGAGTGATACTGGAGTGTCTCTAAGAATTATATTACCAGGTATATCCACTACTAAATCATTTTGAAGGTCCAGCTTATTATTGCCGTTCATCTTAAGCAGGAATCTTTCATCTGTGGAGGTTATCTCTACCAGCTTACCATTGGTTGATTCATCATTTAATGTCAGCTTAGGAGATGTCTTATTGATTTCTAGGTCGATATTTAATTCGTCATCGGCTACATTAAAATATAAGTCATCAAGTTCTGGTCTTCTAAGATAGATTGCATCATGAAGATGTGTCTTATCAGATTTTGTTCCAAATTCACTGTCTAAATAGTTTTTAGTGTAATATCTTTCATCATGAGCGTTGCTTTCAGAGTGACTGTTAATCTCATTTTCTAGCTCAAATGGTTTCGTATATCTTGAATCATGATTATGAGATTCTATCTTATTAAATAAAGCTCTGTTGTTTTTAATAGATGACTCTTCTATTGTCCAATCAGTTACTGCATCGCCAGTCTTAATCGTATTAGCAAGGGCATTGCTTAACTCTTCTAACTCGCTATAGTCATTTTTGCTTTTAGACTTTATTATATCTAGTGCCTGTTGGATATTATGTGAAGCATAATCTCCTGCTGTTATCTGTATCTGGTGGGCTTTTGTTTGATGTGGATTTGCGTCGACTACATCTCTGTGAGAGATATTAGTTTCTATCTCTGTTTTAAGCTCAGAATCTAATGCGTTACTTTGTATCGGATTGCCACCACTACCATCACTAAACGATGTTATATGATTGTGTAAGTCGAGAGCCGACTCTAACTCTATAATCCTATTTTCTACTTCTGTTTCTGTTAGTGGCATCTAAGCACCTCCTTTACTGTGTTCTGCGCCAAATATAGACCGTGATATAAGGCTGCAGGTTGTTGTGTGGCTTATCTCCTCCTGCTGGACTTGTCCAGTGGTAGTGGTTGTCACTATCTGAATCCCCAGAACCTGTTTTCCAGTTACCATATGTCCCCCATGGAGTGTTCCAAGTATCACCATAAGGCGAGATATGTTTGTGTTTTGGCATTTCTGCATCGGTAAGTCTGTGTGTTTTTGCTCCTCCTCTTTCCTGTAACCCGTTAAAATTACCATCACTTTCATCTAATCCTACTAATACTCTACCTTTAGAAAAGCGCTGCCACTTACCAAAACCTAAAAGAGTTTCAGGGTTTTGACCGCTGACTGCATTAAAATATAGCGATCCTACTGGATAAACATTTTCAAGATCCATAGATTGGTTTTTAAGATTGTTTACTTCATTTTGTAGGTTATTTATAAGGTTGTTGACTTCAGATTCTTTATAGTATCTTCCATCATGGGTGTGGTTTTCTGGAGAGTAGGGGTGGGAGTGTGAACTTGAGGCAAAATCCGAGGCGTCTCTACCATCTAACTTGTCTGCGTTATCAGCATAAGCTGCATTATCTATCTTACCAGATACTTCAGTCACGCTGTGAGTGTGGTCTTTCTTTGAGTACCTATCATCATGTAAGTGATTGCTCAGTGTTTCTAGGGCATTTGATACCATGTTCCACATCCAGTTAAATACATATGCGGGTGGTCTTTCTCCTGGATTCCAGCCGCTATCTTTTTTTACCTGTTTTGGCTCTACTACTTTTTCTTCTGGGGCATTCCAGCCCGGTATATTATTTAATAATCCCATTTATATCACCGCAATGAATACCCAGATTGTCTTAATCTTATCTTTTTCTATGTCTTCCATGGCTTTACCAAATATTGTTCCAAGTTTTTTATTCTCGGACTTTTTAGCAACCCCGGGTATTTCTGAAGTAGTCAGGAGGTCTCCTGGTCTAACTGGGCCTTTAACCTTTGTCTTGACTTTACCGCTAATACCTATAGGAACTTTATTAATAGTAGTTGGCTGTCCTCCAAGACAGTATCCAAATGTATTTGAATATACTCCTATAACTCTCTCGTCTTCTGCTTTAAATGTTGTTCTTACTTTTTCTCCGTCCCAGATTAGTACCTGGCCTTCTTTGACTTTTGGGTCAGCTTCATAAAGTTCTGCGATATCATTGTAAACAGAGTTCCATACTCTACCGTTTTCATCTATTATAATGTGATCTCCATTTGGTGTTTCTTTAACTAGTGTTGAATTATCGCCAAGTCTTAGAGGGCCACTCATGGTGTCTCCGTCTTTTTGTAAATAGTTATCATGCTGGTGGCTGTCTATTTCTGGTATAAACTGTTTAAAGTCTATATTTTCTCTAAAATGTTCTTCATTGATGATGTTTTTTTGTATCATCTCAGAAGATATTACATTGTCTTCCCCTCTAATTACATACTTGTAGTCATGATTGTGAGTATCTAAGATTCTTAATGCGTCAGACACAGTTGTCCAAAACCAGTTAAAATAACCGGCAGGAGGTCTTTCATCTATATTCCAACCCTCTTCCTGTTTCTTGGGAGTTGGGGTGTGAATTTTCATTGTTGGTGCATTCCATTCTGGTAGTTGGTCTAAAAAAGACATCTAAAAACCTCCTAATTAGTTGTATTTTCTTCTATGATTTTTTCCAATTTTGCTATCTTTTCTTCGAGTTCAGTTATTCTTTCTTTGTCGGTCTTTTCTTTAGGATTCTTGCCATTAAATTTAAGGCCGCTCATTATATCACCTCTATGTCTATTGAGTTACTGATATACCTTTTATTAATACTTTCTGCTGTTATTGTGTAGATACCGGGACTATCAGCTGTAAATTCGAGTTCGGTTGTGCCTCCCTCAGTATATACAGTACCTACTTTTTCATCATTTACTTTAAACATTACCTGATCTTCGTCTCCATCATCTACTTTGATGTTTACAAATGTTCTATCTTCGCCGCCAGCATTTATTTGAGTTGTAGACGCACTTAACTGATATTTAGTCTTTTCTTTTACCGATATTACGTCACCATTATCAATAACTGGCCTTAGCGAGTCATAACTGAGTTCTCCAGTATATTCTACGGCTGTTCTATTGATTGAAATAAGATCTTTTATGTTTGGCTTACTAGAAGAAAAGCCATATATAGATTTTTTATCTAAATTAATTAGTACATACATTCTAATTCCCCCTATTTATTTTTTAACTCCTATAACTATAAAGTTAGCAGTACCAGAAACTTCACCAAGCCCATCGAATCTAGCAATAACGTTACGATCATTATCTGCATAGAATCTTATTCCCTTACCATCGTCATATCCGTCAGTTCTACCGGTTGTGGCCACCTGTCTTGGTGATACTACCCAACTGCATTGACTTTCAGTGTAGCCGTTTGGTAATGGTAGTTTCTCTCCGTCTTCTATTGTCCCCTGGATTATTGATATATCTTCTACGCTAACTGCTTTGGCAAGATTAATTATCTCTGATTCAGTTTTATATATATCATCATGGATGTGTTCTGCTGGCGCGTAGTTGTGAGTGTGGCCAGTGTTGGATTTGAAGCCTAGCTTTTGATCGATCTCGTCTTCTGTGTAGTATCTATCATCGTGGTAGTGTACATTGTCGGCAAACTGTTCTGGTGGTCTGCCCTGAAGTGTTTGTGAGTTTGTTGCCTCGTCTGCATTTGCTGCCTCTGATACTTTAGATATAATATCTGAACCTTCGTGTTCATGTTCCTTTGGGGCCATATTGGAAATAATATTTCCCATTTCCATTCTAGTATAATATCTTGCATCATGATCGTGGTCTCTTATTACTTTTAAAGCATTATATGTCTTATTCCAAAACCAGTTAAACACACCTGCAGGTGGTGATTCTCCAGCGCCCCATCCTAGGTTTCTTCTTTCAATCTCTGGTTCCACCAGCATATTGGCTGGTGGGGTCCATTCTGGAAGATAAAAGCTATCCATTTTATCACTTCCTCTTTCTTAATTTAGTTTTTATGATATTCTTACCCACATATAAACTGTGATGTATGGTTGAAGGTTGTTATGGGGAGAATCGCCGCCAGCTAGACTAGTAGGTACTGTACTTGTGCTGCCATCTACATTAAGACCACCACCTCCATAACCTCCCGATACTCTGGTATAATTGTGATTATGCGATGGCATTTCTGATTCAGTTAATTGATGTGTTTTTTCTCCGCCTGTTTCGCCAATTGCATCAAAATCCGCATCTGTGCTATCTTGGCTGACTAATACTCTACCTTCACCAAATCTTTCCCAAGTTCCAAAGCCTAATAAAGTGCCAGGATTGGTATTGTTTGTTGCATTAATATAAATTGATCCTATTGGGTACATTGATTCTACCAAGTCTTCATTGCTTGCTACTGATTGCTGTATTTTGCTGTCTATCTCGGATTTTTTATAATACAAACTATCGTGATTGTGTGCGTCTAAAATTTTTAGAGCGTTTGATACTCTCGTCCAGAACCAATTAAAATAGTAGGCTGGAGGCCTTTCCCCTGGATTCCAGCCACTAGTTTTTTTAGTTATATCTGGTTCTATTATTTTATTAGACGGCGCATCCCAATCTGGTAATTCTCCTAGTATCGACATTTAATAACCTCCTATGTCATTTTAATTATTTCGTTTTCTTTGATAAGATATCTTTCTCCTGTTTTCGGGTTAACCACTTCTCTTACATACCCTAATTCATCCTGGATAGTAGTATTCGTCGCCTCCCAAGAATTGCTATCTATATTATATTTATATACAGTTTCTGTTTCGAAGTTATACATCTTAGTGTAGTTAATACCACCTTTGAAATCTATATCTAAATATGTGGTATTGGCTTGAGAGTAGTTCCCGTAGCCATATTTCTTTTTTCCTTTAAACCGTTCTAGTCTTGGATCACTATTTAAATCTATAACTATCTCTGACTCTATCTTATAGCTTGACAAATTATTCCAACCAGAGCAATATACCTTTATTATATCTTTATCTCTATCTACTCTTACTCTGATTTTGTTACCACTCCACCCAGCAGCGGTAGATATAACATTTTTTTCTTCAACAATCCAATCTCTATCATGAATTCTTCCACCATGAGTATAATCATAGTCATATACAATACCGTAACCGCTTTTAGGTATAGGATCACCTTTTGATATTATTACACTTAACGTATGATTTTTATTGTTATCTCTATCAAAAGCTATAACAAGACCAATAACATCATTATCCCCATTGCTAGAAGTTAGCGTTGCTTCGTGACTATAAAAGTCTACTTCTTTGTTGCTTAAAAACCCATTATAGGGCGCCACATTTACGGGTTGTATCACTCTGTCCGGGTTTTCACTAAATTGCCAGGATGAGGCGTTGCCATCATAACTAGAGCCTGCTGTGTATAAATTATCCCCATCGAATCTATCCCACTGATTAAATATATTTTTCATTGTAGGAGGTACGATATTCTCGATTTCATTATCTATTTCGTTTTGATTCTCGTAAATTAGAGCTTCTATTTCTGGTAATGGCTTAACATTAATAAACACATTACCACTACCTTTTATCCCTTCGGTATTTTCTACTTCATATTTGAACCCACATTCTTCCATTGCATTTACTATTGGTGTTACTATTATGGTATCTCCATCAGTGCTCAAACTACATCCAATAGGTTCTTTAACTGAAGTTACACTTAAAGGGTATAACCCCTTCGAGTCTGTATCATTATCGCTTAAATTTGATTTTGATATTATAAGTTCTTTTCCTTGAGTGACTTCAAATAAATCGTCATTACAGGTTATCTGTGGTGGCTCTTCTATGGTTAGAGTAATTTTGGCTTCATCAATTAATTCTGTTTGATTTTTGACTTGATATACGAAACTAGCTTCCTCGCCGATCTCTCCAGTTGGTACAAATCTTATTTCATCTTTGTTATAACTTATCAAGCTGCCATTTGCTGTATCTTTAATCTCTGTGATTTCGAATGGAGGCGACTCTGATAGGTCTGTAATATTTAACTGCGATAGAGGAATTAATTTTTCCTTTCCTTTATAACCAGTTAGAGTTTGATCTTCAGCTTTTAATCCTCTTTTGATTAGTAATTTTACGTATGCAGTTGTTTCTTGACCTATTGAGTTTCTGATTGTATATCTAAATTGAGCAGGATCTCCAATTTCATCATTCACCTGGAATCTAATATAATTATCATATACAGTAGGAGTCCCACCTTTTGCATCGAATACATCTACTATTTCTATTGGAGTATTATTTTCTGTATCATAATCATTGGCTAGTATTTGCGACTTATATATATCAACAAATCCGCCTTCATAAACTTCAAACGAGTCATCCATTGCTACTAAGTTTGGAGTTTGAGATGTCTTTATTTCACAATGCCCGATATATCTTCTACCTCTGGAGTTTTCTACTACATAAGTAAAACCAGCAGTTTCTCCTATCTCAGCATTATTTCTAAAGTTTACTGATGTTTCTACCAGAGAATCGCTTCCTACGAATTCGGCATCCCCTCCGTATACGTTTTTGATATCGACAATATTAAGATCAGTATCTCCATATATATCACTATCATCTTCTAATAAGTGAATGGCCCTTATTTCTTTTTCGAAGCCCGGCCAGACATCTTCTTCGTATAGATTTGTTTTAATTGTAGTACCTATATCTACCTTAACCTGTTTACCGTCCTTCTTTATTTTACCGCTAAAGGACTCCCAGTCATTATTCTTTTTAACGAGTACATCTTTTGCTATTTTGAAACTGCCATTCTTATTTACCTTTATTAGCCCTTTTGTTTTTGCCGACAATAAAGCACTGCTCATCTGAGTTTGGTCATTGTCATAGACTATTATTTTAAAGTAATATTCTGTTCTGGGCTCGAGTTTATTAACACTGTATGAAGTTGCATCGTTTATATTTAGATAATCATCTATAGAGCCGTCACCATTAATATCTATATTTTTAAACTCTTCTCCGTCTTTTTTGAGGAACATTAAATTTATATAGTCTACATCTATGGTTTCTGATATTTCCCATCTAAGGTCTATGGTACTACTTGTAACTTCTGTTATTTTTAAATTTATTAATGGATTACTTTCTGGTCCAACTCCGTATACGGTAATAGTCTTTGTTGTTCTGTTGCCGGTATAATCTTCTGCAGTGAAAGTATAATCACCATTTGATGTGGCTTTAAATTCTACTTTTGATTGATTAACCCACTCACCGTTAGGGAGTTGTATTCTGCTAACCCCAGACCCTATATCAGTAGCTTCAGCAACTATAGTTTCTTCTGTAGGTGTCCACTCTGATATTTTTTGTGTTAAATCTAAATCAGGAGCGGTATTGTCTGTATAATGATAGTGTGAGGTTTTTGATATGTTTCCTGCATTATCTACTGCTGCAATATGGACATAGAAATTATCATATTTTTCATGTTCCAAATCATATGAAGTTTCTGTAGTGTTTATATCGTTATTGGGCACACTACTTGGACTGTCATCTACCAATATTGAATAACCGGCAATATTTGTTTTTATAGTACAAGTAGAAGTGTTGGTTTGGGTTGTTAATCCTTCACTACCTTTTGCAGTAACGTAGTAGTCATATGTGGTTCCATTATCATTTGGAGAACTGTAATCTATTTCTATTTTCTTAGTGTCTTGGTTTATTTTTACGTTATTTATGACTGGTTTTTCTGGCCCGGCGAGATCCTGCCCGGACATATCATTCCAGCTAGTTGCGGTTGTAACCTGACCTAGATAAAATAGTGTGTTAGCAAGTAGTTTCTGTTCATCAGAAGTCGCCTGAGCATCACTGTGACCGGTCTGAATTAAGGCAGTATTATTCCATGTAGTAAGATAAAAATTTCTTGTTAGGTCATTAGCAACATAGTCATAACCACCCCAGGTGTCATCGGTAAATTTAAACCATACATCTCCATGCGCCATCTGATTGGTTACATGTGCCATGGGAATAGATAGTTTATCTCCGATATCTCCTATATACCAGGGATAGTTGGTGAGTAATCCTTTTTTAGTTATTTCAAGTTCTGTATATCCTATACCCGTTGTATCTAAAGTAACATTAAAATAACTAACAAGACTATTGAAATTAGGATGGTTTTTGTGTAATGTATCATGACCGAGTAGAACACCCCTGCCCGTCTTGATGAAAGTTTCTATGCTTGCTGCCGCAGCTGCGCTAGTATCTCCACCGCTTGAGCAATCTCCATTACAATCCCAGGTTCCAAATACTACAACATCATAGTCATAACTGCCATTAGTCTTAAGATAACTGTCTGGTGAATTATTAAAGTCCAGTAATGAAACTATATCGACATCTATAAGGCCTTTACCCCATCCTTTTGAATGTGTGTTATTTGGTTCTTCCATCCATTTCTTTAGGGAGGCAGATTTTAAGGTTGTCGTAGTTTCTCCTTTCCAGTTTGTGAAGGTTATTGTTTCACTTACCCCATTTTCTGGATATACATTAAGTATCTTAAGGTTTTCTTTAGCTGGTATAGTTTGGAATACACTATCTGAGGACTTCTTTTTGTGAAGCATATATGTGAAATCCTGTGAGCCATCACTAACATCCCATTCAAGAGCCACATAGTTACCACTAGATTGCGGAGACGTATTTAAGATAGGCTCTTTACCATCTATTGTCATTGATTTACTGTAATACAAAGGATCTTCTAATGTTATTTCTATTAAATCTCCTAGTTCTACTTTAATATTGTTGGTGCCGCTATCGGTAAACCAGGTCTTATCAAAAGAAGTCTGGTCTTTCGACCACTGGCCAACTACTTCGTTATTTCTTTTAATAAACCCGTTGGCGCTGTCCATCACTCCTAGTACTATACTGAAATCTAAATTGAAATCTCGCTTAAGTCCTAAATCCAATTTATTATCTATTAGGCTGTGATTAAATACAATCGGCTCTTCAGTATTTAACCCATAAGAATAACTTTCGAATTTAGTTTCTCCATTGTCTAGCTCTATCAAAAACCTTGCTGTTTTATAGCCTGACTGATCAACTACCAGAGGGTCTGTGCTGGTAGATATAGGAGTCTCATTGACAACTACTTCTGATTCTGAACCGCCTGCTGATATAGAATCACTTCTTGACATTCCAGACCACAATGGATGGTTGCCATAATTATCGATAAGGTAGCCTACGTTAACTGGAGTTCTATCATAATCACCAATGAAGTGTGCACCAAGTTCTTCTGCAATGTAATTAGCAGTTTTATAAAAACCATTATCTGCACTTGATCCATGATCGGTAATCATGAATATACCGTTGCCTGCTTCTCTAAAGGCAAGCATGTTATTTACTGTACTATCTGTGATATGTTTAGTGCTAGTGTGTCTACTTGACATTAGAAATACCGCTACATAAGGTTCTAAGTCTGTATAGCTTAAATCTATTTGATTATTAGGAAAATCAGTCCTTATCTTATAAGTAGGGTTCCAATTCCCAACTCTACATATTGTTTCTATTGATGTTTTAAAATCACTACCGCCAGTTTCTTTTATATTGTAAGGCTCGCCTGGAATAGCATCTCCTATAAAAAGTATTTTGCGATTCCCTTCAGCTACTTTTTCTTCATTTGCTATCCAATTCAAAGCATTATAAAAATACTTAAAGGTGTTATTAAGGTCGGAAAACGAACTCCAAGATGTATCACATTTGTGATTATAGTACTTAGGGAAGCCACCATCGAATAATACATTACCCTTACCATCTTGAACTGTTGCTATAAATGGATTTGGCGGGTTTAAATTGTCATATGCTATATACTTTGCTATGGTCGGATTGCTTCCATCTTGAGTGTCTACTACATTTGATACACTACTATCTACATTAAAATCTACAGTAAATGGTTCTTTATATATTCCAGGTTGTTTATCTGGTATTACGTATCCCATAAAATTCCCCTCCTTTTCCTTAAGTCATTTTGATTATTTCGTTTTCTTTAACAAGGTATCTATCACCAGTGTTTGGATTATATACCTCTCTTACATATCCTATTTCGTCCTGAATAGTTCTTCCTGTATCTATCCATTGGCTTTGTTCGAAGCTATATTCCCAGACTATATTATTTTCAATATCTAAGATTATGGATTTGTCTAATCCACCTTCGAACTGTATATCGGTAAATGTTGATCTGTCCTGTGATAAACAACAATACCCGTATGATCCTCCGTCCATAAATTTGTGGAGTCTACTATCTGAGCTTAAATCTATTTCGAACATTGAATTTGGATCAAGAGTAGTTGAATTCATTGGAGAAGCATATACTTTTATGATATTTCCTTCTCTCTCAGCTCTTACTCTTGTGCGATCTCCACTCCAACCCCCACTTATATCATCACCAGATATGCTATCGTTTATTATCACACTATCCCCAGATTTTGATTTATTATAAATTATAGCCCATTCGCCTCCGCCTATCCCCCCGTGAGTTCTTTGAGCTATGAGTGTATGTTCATCATAAGGATTAGAAGTTTCAGTATAGGCTAAAACTATACCGATCATGTCATCATCTCCACCCGGCGAAGAAAGAGTTGCTTCATGCACGTAGTTTTTATACTTATCAGTAGATACGAATCCAACATGCTGAGGAGTATTCTGCTGACAGGCTATTCTATCTTCATCGGCGTGGTACTTCCATATATTTTCGCTATATAAATCGTATTGAGTAGTGCCGTCATACATAGTAAGAGGGTTGACCTGTATATTCCCGCCTTGATGAGAGAATCTATACCAGCTTGTAAATACGTCCTGCATACTATCAGGAGTATATTCGTTTAGCTTATCCTGGGTTGTTTGTGCGTCGCTAAAAATTAAGGAGTCTACGGCTGGAAGTGGATTAACAGTGATATATACATTTCCTGTCTGAGTTACGCCCTGAGTGTTTTCTACATCATACTTAAAACCTGCGGCTTCTCCCGCAAGACTTGTAGAAGTAAATGTAATAGTATCTCCGCTTACATCAAGTGTTCCACCTGTTACGTTGTATACATTGGTTACTGTTAGTGGGTAATATCCTCCTTCATCTGTATCATTATTGGTGAGTCCAGATTTAGAAATCAATATCTGATTACCCTGGGTAACTTCGAATGTATCATCAGCTGTTTGTATCTGAGGAGTAGGCATAACTTTCACATTAACAGTTCCTGTATCTGTAAGATTAATATCATTTCGCACTGTATAATTGAATGAAATATTACTGCCAGCCGCAGCTGTTGAGGTAAGATAGATGTTATAATCGTCAAAGGTTACTGTTCCGCCGCTTGGATCTGTAACACCTATTAACTTAATTGGTGGGTTTTCTGAAATGTCTGTTATGTCGAGGGTTGAAATAGGAATGGTCTTTTCGATATCTTTATATGAATCAGTATTATCTATTCCTGCAATAAGTCCCTTTTTAATAATTAACTTTACATAGGCTGTAGTTTCTATGCCTACTGCGTTAGTTATTGTATATTTAAACTCTGCAGGTTCTCCTACCTGACTTGTTACATCGAATCTAATGTAGTTGTCGTACTCGGTTAGTGTTCCTCCAGTAACACCAGAGAAACCTATGATTTCGATTGGTTCGTTCCCGCTTTCATCGTAATCATTGTCTAACATCTGAGATTTATAAATATTTATATATCCACCCTCGTATATCTCAAATGAGTCATCGTTTGCTACAAGAGGTGGTGGTTCTGTTATATTAAGTCTGCAGTGTCCTATATGTCTCTTACCTTCAGTGTTTTCTACCATATAGGTAAAACCTGCCGGCTGGCCCGGTCCATCTGTACTTGTAAAGTTAACGTAGTCCTCAACCTGTGAGGCGCCCTTTACTAATTCTGCCGTTCCTCCATAGGAGTCTATTACATCTATAATATCAAGGCTGCTGCCATATAGATCAGAGTCATTATCTAACAGGTGGATTGCCCGCACCTCTTTTGAAAACTCTGTCCACATGTCAGTAGTAAACATGGAAGTTTGTATCGTAGGCCCTATGTCGATTTCCTCAAACTCTCCGTTATTCTTTATTTGAGTTGTAAAATTCGACCAGCCTGTTCCTTTTTTTACTAGAGCGTTGCGTGGTATCTTGTAGGTATTATCGACAAGTATCTTAAGTACTCCGTTTGTTTTAGCTGTATAATAGCTGCTGTCTAAACTGCCGCCGTTAACATCATATACTCTTAGTTTGAACTTATATTCTGTTGCCGGCTCAAGATTACTTGCACTAAATGATAGGCTTTTATTGAGGTTTAACCTATCTTCTAATGTACCGTCATCATCTATATCTATCTGTGATCCGTCGCTTTTTAAAAAGATAAGCTCGAGATGGTCTAGTTCTATCCTGCTATCATAGGTCCAGCTTAGTGAAATGTATTTACTTGTCTTATCTTCGAGGTTTATGTCGATGGCTGTCGAAGTTCGAGGTGCTGCATTAATAGTAAAAGACTCTGCATAATAGACTGGAGACTGTAAGGCTACCTTTATTGAGTCCCCATCATCTACCTTAATGGTACTGTTACCACTTTCGGTAAACCATTCTGTTGTCATTCCGCCGCTGTCTTTTGACCACTGAGCTATTACATCGCTGTTCCTTCTTACTAGCCCTGAAGCGCTGTCCATTATTCCTAAATTTATATCGAAATCTAAATCTATAGTTCTGCCGAATCCTATTTTAAGCTCTCCATTTTGAATATCGTTATTGAAAGTAATAGGGTCTCCAGCATTCAATCCGTAGGAATATGTTTCAAATACCTTTTCTCCTGTATCGAGCTCTATTAAGAATCTTGCTGTCTTAAAACCCTGTTCACTTACAGTAAGAGAGTCTGCTGTTGTAGTAGTTGGTGTTTCATCTACAATTATTTCAGACTCCGAACTTCCAGCGTGGACATATCCACTCCTATCCATACCAGACCATAAAGGATGATTACCGTAGTTATCTATTAAGAAACCAACATTAACAGGTGATCTATTATAATATCCTAAAAATTGAGCCCCAAGTTCTTCAGCTATGAAATTAGCAGTTCTATAAAAACCGTTGTCTGCACTAGAACCATGGTCTGTTATGATAAACATACCGTTACCGGCTTCTCTAAAAGCCAATAGATTATCTACAGTTGATTGAGTTATATATCTATTAGATGTATGCCTACTCGACATCAGGAATACGCCAACATAAGGCTCTAAATCAGCATAACTTAAATCGATTTGGCCGCCGCTGAAATCTTCTCTTGTCAGATAGGTAGGGTCCCAGTTACCAGTAGTACACATTGTTTCTATAGATGTTTTAAAATCACTGCCGCCTGTTTGTTTGATGTTGTAAGATTCTCCAGGGTTTGAATCACCAAGAAATAACATCTTACGATTACCTTCTGATACCTTATCATCGTTTGCTATCCAATCTAAAGCATTATGAAAATACTTAAATGTATCATTAAGTTGAGAAAATGAAGTCCAGGAAGAATTTACTCTCATATTGTAGTATTTTGGAAATCCACCATCGAACAGAACATTACCCCTGCCGTCCTGTACGGTCGCTATGAATGGATTAGGTGGGTTTAGATTATCATATGCTATATATTTTGCTATTGTTGGGTTGCTGCCATCCTGAGTTTCTGCTATATTTACTACCCTGCTATCAACACTAAAGTTGACAGTAATCGGGTCCATGTATATACCCGGTGATTTATCTGGTGTTATATATCCCAATTTACTGCCTCCTTTATAACTTTATCCATATGTCGTTTTCTTCTGCATTAGTTGGCTCGGTGTCTGATACTAATATATTACCAACAGTTGGGCTTTCAATATAGGTGGCCCCGAGCATACTATTAACATCATTTTTTGTGTAATATCTGTCGTCGTGCTCGTGAGAATCGATGTAATCTTTTCTGTAATATAAACTGTCATGATCGTGAGAATCAAAGTAACCTTTGGTGTAATATCTATCATCGTGATTATGTGTATCTAAAATATTTAATGAATCGGATACGAGATTCCAGAACCAGTTAAAGTAACCAGGAGGTGGCTCTTCACCGAGCCTCCACCCAGCTGCTTTCTTATCGTTATCTGGTTCTACAACCCTATCTGACTGTGCATTCCAGTTGGGTAAGTTATTTAATATACTCATTTCTGCCTCCTAGTTTATACTAATTCTCCACCGTCGAATCCTCTTTGAGTATCTATTGTTATTTCATCTTCCCCAAGAGTAAAGTCATTACTTAAGTTAGGATCGATGAACTGTCCGTAACCCATACCATGATAGGTATTAAATACCGACCTACCATAATACTCTGAGAATCTGAATACATTTCTGTTCCCTTCTACTGCATATATTGCTTCAGGCATCTTAACTCTTATTTCTGTTGCCCTCTTATCATCTGGTGGGACTAATCCTATACATACCACTTCATCTGCTGCTTTTATTCTCAGCCTGTTGTCTACTCTTTGATTGAGTTCATATAGTGGTATTTCCTGTTCGCCGCCGGGTGTCTGGATCTTCATATATCTTTTAGGGTCCGAGTAATTAACATAAGGACCGAATGTCTGTCTTACAACATTCCCGGCATTGTCCTCTGCTCTTATATGAAGATACCATTCACCGTGGGCTTCTATAAAGAGGGTATCCTGAGTACCAGTAGTTCTTAAGTTGTCTCCAGAGTAATGAGTGCTGTGGTCGAATTTGTATTCGACACTTTTTACTCCTGACTGACTGTCCTCGACATTAATATCTATCTCTATGATATTAGGCCTTCTCATTGTTACATAAGGCCCAACATCTACAAATGGAGGAGCAGTGTCTATTCCTATATCTTTGCCGGTATCTGTATAATCCATTGTGTTCTTAACATTATCGTACCAGTACCAGCATAAGTCATAATTTGTCGGCTGATTACCTAGAGTAAAATCAAACTCTATCTCCATATTTTTATCATCGCTGCTTATTAGTCTACCAGTTGTTACATCTACATTAGGCTCTTCCCTAGAATCGCTGAGATAGCCCTCATCCCTATTGTATGAGGCGTGTTCGGCGTCGCCGGTCTCTTTGTTAACTAATTGAATGTAACCTCTTTTTGCCCCGCTTACGTCGTCATAGCCCTTGAGGTTAAAAGTCATCTGATCACCCTGTTTACCCCAATAAGTGTTGCCATCGAAATAGGGTGCGTTCTTTATCTCCCACCCATTCATTTGAGCAGGATTAGCATCTACTATTATATCTATATCAGTAGTGAATCTGCTTAATGTGCCGGCCTCGTTTTTGTGCCATCCGTTTACATTGAAAATAAATCCGTTAGGTGCATTATCTTTTATTCTTACTTTAAATTTTGTAGTTGTTGAATTTACCTTCTCAGCCGATATTATCTCAGCATAGTTTCCTGTTCTGTACTCATTAAATGATTCGTCTGATAGTACCTGATATGCTCTTATATCAACGTTGTCACCATTTAGATTTAGGTAGTTATGAGAAAGGAGTGTGTTTTCTTCTCCCTCTACTTCTATATAAAATTCCCTATTAGGTTTAACATAGTAATTATTATCTCTTACATAATCTGCTCCAGATATGGAATGTGACACATGTGTAGGCTCACTTCTGTCTATCTTAAATGGTCCCTGGTAACTATAAGTACTGTTGCCGTTGTTGTCTGTTACTTCAACATGACAGTACCATTCACCATCTGGTTTTCCTTCTAATGTGTTTTGGAAGTATGTGTTACTAGGTGAGGAGTCATTAATCCAGTCGGAAGGTTTAGTTGTATTTGAGGTTACTGCTAGTTTTGAGGTGCTAATACCAGAGTTTATATCTATATTATTAGTGTGGACATCAGGTACAGTGTTGCGCCAGCTCTTATCTGTGTGATTATTCCATACAATCTGAGGAGCTTCAGTATCTACATCAAATTCTATATACTTGGCATCCGATTCGTTGCCGGCTTTGTCTATTGCTTTAACTTCTAGTCTTGTATGACCTTCGGGATATGATCTTGTATAACTCCAGTTTTCTGGTGAGCTGTCGTCTATAACTAAGTCATTAAGTGTGACTGCGCCCGAAGCGTTTAAGATTACTCTATCAACCTCTCCATTGTCATCTGCTGTTCCGCTTAAAGTGAGTTGATTGCCGTCGATATATCCGATATTAGTATTATCGTTGTGCGATGTTATATCTACTATTGGCCCCGTAGTGTCTTGAGTTCTTACGGTATGATAGCCGTCATTTCTTACATTGTCTACTGAATCTATCACTCTTAAATAATATCTGTAGTATGTGTAATCATTTAATCCATTAATCGTATATGATTCCTGGCCAGTAACATCAACGTCGTATTCTGTGTTTCCATCTCCGTTGATATCTATATCTTTCAGATGATTACCATCACTGTCTGATTCTTGGAAATATAACCTGATTGAATCTATATCTGACTCTGTATCATCTGCTATCCAATTAAGTGTTACGTGATTTTCTCCTTTATCAACTACATGGATATTGGGGTCTACTGGGCTAGTCTTGTCTATATTTGATACTGTTATTGATTTAGTTTTTCTATTACCAGCATTATCTTCTGCTGTAAACTCATAGGTTCCATTTTGATAAATATTATACCTTAAAGAATCAGATTCAACCCATTCGCCGTTGGGCTGCAGTATTCTTTTAACTCCGCTTTCGGAATCTGAAGCATTTACAATGAGGTCATAACTTTGATTGGTTTTCTTGGTTACTTCCTGACTTATATTTAGATCTGGAGGGTTAGTTTCTATCAGCACCTCTATAGTTCTTGATGTAACTACGCCTCTATTATCCATAACCTCAAAAGTATACGTTCCCTCTTCTGTGATTGTGGTTGTATAAGTGTCTTGATATATTTTCTGACCATTTGGTAGTTTGATGTAATCTATACCAAAGTCACTTTTATCAAGTAATTCGTATTTAACATTAGTGTATTTTACTGTATAATTATGATTATGATGTGCTACTCCAATCTGTAAAAATGGCCTTATATCTTTATAATAATCCCCAGGTACTGTGTATTCAAAATCAAAACTAGCCTGTGTTCCGTTAATATCCCTAAGATAAAAATGTTCTATTGTGGGCCAACTATTCGATATGTCGTACCCATCGTTTTTATTATATCTTCTTATATATCTAAAACCCACATTTGCTCTTACATTACCTAAATCTGCGCTGTGATCTATTAATTCTATATTACCTGTCACTCTGAAGGTTTTTCCAGTGTAAGATATAGAATTCGGCCAAGCTGGACCATACCAGTCTCTACTATTTGTTATTATTTCATTTGCATAATAATCATTTACGTCATTAGATGCTTTTATCTCTACATTTACGTCTGAATTAGTCCATCCATCAGATGATGAGTTGATGTCCACAGAAGAAGGTGGGTTTATATTACTTACTGGAATAGTTAGATTATTTCTATTCCCAGCATTGTCTACAGTGTGCATGAAATATCTTTTATTTTCAGTAATATAATATTCAGCGTAGTTATCATAAACTTCGGTACCATCAGGTAATACTATCTTTTCTATGCCGGACCCTGTATCTTCTGCCTGTAATTTTAAGGTCCATCCGCCGTCTTGTCTTGAATTTAGATCGTCTTCATTGAGAAGATAAAGTCTCGGTAAAGTTTTATCATTTGTTGGATACCATTTTTGAAGGTCGTTAATTATATTTACATCATAGTTGCTGAAATTTATATGGTCTGAATACTCCCAGGAGAAGTCATCATTAGGAGAATCGTATGCTTTTAAAGTTATTACTTCTTTTGACCAGAGCAATGCAAAGTCATCTGGAGTTTTATTAACTACTATCCACGATATTTGGTGTCCACCATAATTACCAAATACGACTTCTTCTCCAACTTTTAAATTTGATACTTTTTTCCCACTATCCAACGTATAATCGGGTTTGAGATGTATAGCAGGTGCTATTCCTGTTGTAGAGTCAGAGTTAGTAGAAGAGAATGTTCCTTCATCGCTAATTGCGCAAAGTCTGTCGTAGTGCTCCCCATTCTGAACGGTATACTTTATATAATTTGAAGATATATTATATTTATTTCTTATATACTGGGAAGGCGCTTTTTTTATGTTGAAATTTCTACTTTGTGAGTAATGGTGAATTTCTACTGGAGAAAATAAAAATACTTTATCATCTGAAATTTTATAATTAAAAGAGCCCCAATTATCTTCAACACCCGAGCAATAATAGTTAGCAAATGGAGTATCAAAAGACGAAGAAAAGTTTAAATCAGTACTCCCACCATCCTTTACGGAACTATCAACACCTCTGGTATACCCTCTGTGTCTTGTTACTGCTATAGCATTTTTTTCTGCTGTTGTAAAGTTAGTTAAAAATCCGGCTTCATCCGCATAACTATCAGAACCTAGGTTGCTACTATTTGGAGGTTCATTAGTATATCCTACATTTTCCTGGTCGCTATTTAGCCATTCTCTTAGATTTGAGCTAAGCCAGTACCAGCTACCTCTTCTTTCTCTATAGTAATCATATACTAACTTTTGTCCTGCCATCTATAATTCACCTCCATTACTCTGGTACTAAGTCTGTTCTTAACCATATTCTACCCACCTCAGCATTTGCTGGATCAGAAGTTCTAGTCTCTAATCTCAATTCATTTGTTTGTTTTCTAGCATTATCTTTAACTTCTGTTTTGTGTTCTCCGTCGACCATATCTGCATTTAAACCTGAGTTGTGGCTATCGTTTCCTGCATGCCAGATTTCATGGCCGCGATAATCAAAGTTATCTTTATTCATATACATTAGCTCTATGCCGTCTACGTCTACACCATCGTTATATGCTATAAACTTAAAGCCTTCATCCATGTTGTCTCTTACTCTAAACTCAAGATTAGACTGTTGGGCGCTATCGCTATCACTGTTAAACTTGATTTCAGCCCCATCAGTATTCTCATACCACTCTATTCCTTTACCGGCAGAGAAACTTAAGTCTCCTGTCATTTCGTCTCCGTCTTGATTTACGTACTGAGAATCGTGGTGGTGAGCATAGAAGTCATCATATAGGTCATCAAACTTAGAAGCTACTTCAGTATTAAGTGTATCTATTTGAGCCTGTAATGCGTCGTCGGCATTTTGTCTGGCTGTCTTTTCGGCCTGTAGATCTGACTGCATCTGGTCAATGGCTATCTGTATATCATTATCTATTTGTTCCTGTAGGTCTGCTATCTGCTGCTGTCTGGCTGCTGTTTCCGCCGCAAGGTCTTCTTCCATTTGTGTTATTGCAGTTTGGACTTCATTTTCTATAGTGTTACGCAGTTCATTATCGGCATCTATTCTGGCCTGTTCTTCCGCCGCTATATCTGCCTGAAGCTGAGTGATTGCTGTTTGTACCTCGTCTTCAATAGTCTGCTCTAAGGCGTTATCTGCTGCTATCCTAGCCGCCTCTTCTGCATCTATATTATCCTGCAGTGTATTATCAGCTGCTATTCTTGCCGCCTCTTCAGAGTCTATATTGCTTTGGAGAGAATTATCAGCGTTGGTTCTATCTTCTATCTCGTTTTCTATTCTTACATCCAGTGAGAAGTTATCTGCTACATTCTTTCGCCCATCATAATACGCGGCCCCTATAACTTCGGTAATATCTGCATCTAATTTAGTACCTACGGTATCATAAGTTATTAGTGCGTCCGCAGGCAGTGTGCCTAATGTTTTTTTGATTGCGAACTGAACAACAACATCTTGATTAGGAGTTTCACTAAAAGTGATAGTTTTATTAGATATGTCTACAACACTAACTGGACTGCCGCTATCTCCAATAACCTCTGTGCCGTCATTATTCATTACTACAAAATATCTTACATCCTGTACTATTTCCTGAGATGTATTTAAGTCATATGTTGTAGTAGTTACTGTTCCGAGTGTCTCTTCTGCGACCCCGTAGAATTCTCTGGCCAGAAGATTATCTATTGACTGGTCTATTGTGTTCTGTAGGTTGTTGTCCCCGGCTATTCTTGCTGCCTCTTCAGCGTCAAGGTCATCCCTCAAGGCCTTATCGGCATTAAACCTTGTAGTTTCTTCATCCGATAGCATAGTATCAAGTTCATCTATTTGAGTCTGTAGATTATTGTCGGAATTTGTTCTATCGTTTATCTCCTGGTCTATTCTGCCATCTATTCTAATTATGTCTGAGTTGTTGGAATCAGTATGATCATCTATTCTCTGATCAAGTCTATTAACTTCAGACACTCTAGTTTGTATTTCATTGTCGAGATTTGTTGTAAGAGTTGAGACATCACTTTCTCTATCGGCTATTTCTTGGTTTATCTTAGCATGCAGTGCTTGGTCTTCTGCTTCTCTTGCATTAGTCTCAGATTGGAGCTCACTGTCAAGATCCATTATCATATTTGTAAGAATGGTATCTTCATCTGTTCTATCAGATGTTTCCTGGTCGATTCTGGCATCAATTCTCTGGTCTTCACTGGTTCTGGTTTGTATCTCAGTTCCTAATCTCTGATTAAGGATTCTAACATCAAGTTTTCTTTCGTTTGTCTCGCGCTCTATTTTTTTCTCTAAAGAATTATCAGCGTCTTCTCTATCAACAATCTCCTGCCTTAGCCTGGAATCGAGATCGTTTATAGCTTCTATTCTTTCGGACCTTTCAGTGTTGATAACTTCATTGAGTTCTATATCTGCCTGTTCTCTGTCATATATCTCATCATCTATTTTATTATGAAGTTTTTGGTCTTCGTAGGCTCTTTCTTCTGCTTCGTTCTGTATCGCATTCCTTATTGCTTGATCTTCTGATTTACGAGCATTCTCTTCAGAATCTATATTGGACTGGAGTGTGTCATCTGCCTCAAGTCTTTGACTTCTTTCTGTATCTATTTCATCTTTAAGTTCATCATTTATATTATTTTGTTCAATTATAAATTGGTTAAGTGCTTCTTCTACATTATCTATATCTATCTCTAAATCATTTGTTATTTTAGTGAATTTATCCTCTATCCGATCATCTTCAGATATTCTTTCTAATATCTCCTGGTCGATTTTTTCATGTAGTTCTCTTTCTCTTTTATTGTCAACTTTTTTAAATGTACCATCTATAAGTTTTTGTATCCGAGGCATTCCTTCACTCCTTCCTTAATATATTATCCCCAGAGCAAAGCCCATCTGTAGAGCTCTGGTCCTTTCTCACTATCTTTGTTAAACAGCGCTTTTAACTTAAAACTATTACCTATATTATCAGGCTCGAATAACTCGTTAGGTTGTATATCCTCAAAAGACATACCATTAATAGATATTTGAAATTTTATTAAATCTTCACTATTATGCACCGCGGTCTGTGTTAGCAGGATAGCTCTATTTATATTTTCATCATCATTATAGGCTTTAGAATAAAGCTCTGCAAAATCCTGATCTCTCCTGACTTTTACCATTCTATCTTTAGGTAGGTATATTAATTTTGAGCTTTCAACTTCATCTATCTTAGTCTTGTCATTGAATGTATCTATCCATAAACGATTGAATTCCTCCCTGTTTTTAAGTAGCCAAAGGGAAAAATCTTCGAAATCAACATCTCTTAACATCTGGATATTTTGTTCATTGATATTTATTACATCTTGCAGCTCATTGACGTCTTGAGCATCTATAATTTCTCCTATATTATCATAGTGTCTTTCAAATTCTGTAGTCAATTATTTCACCTCTCTTATACTGTAAATGGCTCGGATGAAGTTAATGTACTTTCGTTTCCGTCAAGATCTACAGCTTTAACTTCGTAATGATAAGTTTCTCCAGCTGTTAGTGTTGTCTCTGCTGATACTGGATTAAGTGGGTCTATTACTCCACTGTCTACTGTGCTTGAATCTGCATCATTTATTAGTGTCCATTCATATCTATCTATTGCATTTGAAGGCTGCAGACTTACCTCTGGACACAATGGTGAGCTGTTGCCGGCCTCATCATATGATTTTATTGAATAGTAATAAACAGGATTTGCTGCATCTGTAGATACTGTTGTTATCTCTACAGTTGCACTTGTGGTCGTTGGTCTATTTATTGTAATACCAGGCGCTGTTGGATCCGCTATATCTATATTTTCATCGTTATAAGATGGGCTAGTTTGATCTGTAGGTTGAGGCACTCTTGTTATTTCTGAGAGTTCTGTTGACTCTGTTCTCCTCCAGACTCCGTATTCTACTGTGTCATCATTGTTTTTATTCCATGAAATTCTTATACCTAGTGGCATTTTATCACTCCTTTATGTATCTTAAGGCGGGGAAGCCCCCGCCTATTTATTTAGTATTATATAGTTACTTCCTCAGCTGCTAATCCAGTTACTGTTTCAGGAGCAGTGAAGTCTCCAACTGAAGCCTGAACTGTAGCCGCAACCGATACGTTCGCTGCATTATCTTCAACAAAAACTGAGTAGTTGTATATTGTATCTTCTGCTACATCTAAATCAACAAAAGATTGATTTGTGAAATCTGTAGAATCGAATACTACAAGAGAGGTATCGTTATTAGTTGGGTAAGTTCCGTCATCTACCTTACGCTTAATGAATACTCTTTTAAGTCCTGTTGATACTGGAACCGGTCCAACTGCAGCTCCTGGACTAGAAACATTCCCATTAGCATCCTGTGATTTAACTCTATAAGTCAGAGACATTGTTTCATTGTCATCAGCAGGGTTTTGCCATGTAAGCTGAACAGCTGGTTTTAATGGATCTCCAACTTCTGTAACTGTAGATACTAAAGAAGCCACTCCATCTGGTGCAGTAGTATCTACTCCTGTCTCCTCATAGGAAGTAGTACTAAATTCTCCTACTATACTCCAGGTGTTTCCTCCGTCTTCTGATTTCTCAAGAACATAAGGGTTTGCATGAAGTCCCTCAGTTAATACTGCTGCTACTTCTGCAGTTAATGTAGATTTATTTCCTACCTCATCTTCTGCTTCTACTTTGTAAAAGTACTGACTTCCGTTATCTGCTAATACTCCATCCCATGATACTATCGCTTTGTTATTGGCGTCGTCTCCAACTATGCCTGGGTTTGCAGGAATATCTGGAGCAGCTAAGTCTTGTGCTACTGTTCCTAAGAATGTTACATTAGTCTGTGTACCGTCATCATCTAAAACCTCTACCGCGTCATAACTGTAATCCATTGTAATTACATCATTTACTGTTAAAGCTACATCAAATGTAACTTTACCGAGTAAATAGTTAATGGTGAATCCTGTTGTTTGTTCTGTCCCATTAACATAAACTGTAACTGGATAATTTGTTCCATCGTTTATTATATTTTTGTGACCAGCTGTATAGACTAAAAATTCTGCGTCTGCACTAAGAGTTTCTCCAACTACATCTTTAATAACAGACTGTGCTGCTGGCTGGGAAATTTCCATTACAAGCTCAGAAGAACTTGTAACTCCTGTCTGGTTGCCTCTGTAGACATTGTACTTTTGTGTGTCATCACTGTTTCTATCAAATACTAATTTTGTTCTTTTTGGCATATTACCAACTCCTTATATTTTTTTGGTACTTGTTTCTATTTTTCTGGGGTGCTGCAATACTTTTTCATTATAAACAGATAGGGTGTCTGGCCTTATTGGAGTATTAATCACCTCCACTTGAAGATTTGGAGAATATGGTTTTCTTACTGTAGAAGAAGATATAGTAGGTGGTTTGAGCAGGTTGATCGTTTTTCCTTCAACCCACTGACCATTGTTGCCTTTGATTCTAACTTTGTTTTTATCCTTTACAGGGAGTTTGAACCTCCCAAAATAACAAAATTCTTTTTTGTCTCCATTGATTACTGCTCTTATGCGTACCCTTTTGGCACCTACATGCTTTGTATTTAATTTTTTCCTGGTTGCTACTATAGCTTCATCACCAAATTTTAACCTTATTTTTTTAGCATCCAGATTTTTAATAGTTAAATCTTCCATGTAAGCACCTACTTTCTTATTACCCCTAATTTATTATCATAGGGTACGTATTTTTGTCGTTCTTCATCCCATACTTCCAGAATAAAATACTCTAAATTTTTGTTGTCTACGTATGAAAATGATAAATCTATAACCTGATCTCCGTTCTCATCTTCAACTAACTCCATATTCAGATTCATCGGAGTGCCTTTAGTTACTTTAGTATCTATTATATTTTCGAGCACTGACCTGACATCTTCTTTATCTTTACTTGGTTCTACCCCTAACTCATTTTGTACTGACATTATAGCTTCCTGTATTTTATTTAAGTTTTCAGGGGTTAAATCGACCACCCCATCAGAATTTGCTATCGCTTTAGGGAATCTATCTATATTGTTTGGATAGTCGCTTTTAGGCATTGAATCCTCCTTTCTAGAGCTCGTAATCACTTATGAAGTCTTCGTCATCTATATATTCAATGATAAAGTAAGATCCATAAGCTATGTGTTCATCTATTATTTCTTCTACTTCCTGTGTTTCAAATTTGCCTCCATAATCTTTTAATATCTCTTTGGGTAGCTTGACTATTATTACAGAGTTGCCAGGGTATGCTTTACCGTCTAAGTATCCGATATCCCAATAGTAATTAGACTCTGGATTAATCTGTTCGATAATCTCCTGGTTTATGGTTTCCTTTAGGCCGCCGCCTCTTTTTCTGCCATCTATGACTGATATATCTTCCTGTGTAGAGTTTGGTTTTAGATATATCATGGCTAATTCTTTTACATTTTCAGAATACATACTGTCAGACTCGCTTAACTTATGTCCTATTGTATGGAATATAGTGTAATCATTTTTACTACCTAAAACTATTTCATAAGGCCGGCCTGGTCTTTTCTTGGTTGTATCTGCGGGTCTTAAATATAGGTAGATAACTTTATTGAATAAGTCTCTTGTGTCTTCTTCAACATAAGTATTGTTACCTAACTTCTTGGTGTATTTATGACCATTAAATGGATTTAAGTCAAGTGATACAAATTTATCTCTCTTTTCATCGTAGTATCCTTTATAGGTATACCACTCATTAGTGTATGAATAACTAACTCTGACATCTTTGGTATGATCTATATTATCTTTTAAGAACAGTATTCCGCCTTCAGCATTGAAGTCTTCAATTTCTATCTCCTGTTCGTCCTGCTTAACTGTTATATTTTTTATATTTCTTTTTCCGTCTACTCTTTCAGATATTACTTCAAGTGGCTTATGGGCCAGCTTTAGCTGGTTTCTATCAATTATTTCTGGAATCTCTTGGTTTACCCTAATAGAGTTGTTGCCATCGGTAACACTTAATTGTCTTTCGTATTCTGGTAGGTAGTAATTATAGCTGTATATCTCATCTCCAGATACTACTTCAGTATTGAACCTGCCGTTATGAACTTCTAAATACCAGTTTTTGAATATGTTATCTATGTCTGGCATTCTTGCATATATACCCTTGCTTTCCTTCATCTTTACATCATACTGCCTTGAGTATATTCTTGTCTTTTTGTCAGTCTCGGCGTAAACATATATTCTATTGTCTGTGTCATATTCCCAACTACTTTTAGAGTCATTGAAAAACA
>Ga0163219_100020_pt1 | contig 42193 bp, 35 predicted proteins | sample MSEWel2016_04_06_FD_113150 | JGI IMG/M metagenome (GOLD analysis project Ga0163219, IMG submission 113150) | Subsurface microbial communities from deep shales in West Virginia, USA - MSEEL Well Study Marcellus 3H_2016_04_06 ...
AGATAACAGGATCCCTGTCTTAGGGTCAGAATCTTCTATATCGGTTCTTTACCTGCTGTTCCTCTCCACTGGCACCCATATAGATAAAGAATGCTATCAATATCAGCCAGAAGCTCATGAAAAGGCCTGCAAGGCCCATCAGGAATGCAAATATCTTACCGATGGTTGCAGCTTTTTGCGTTGCCTCCACGAAATCCATACGTTGTGCCAGAAATGCACGTAGTATACGGCCACCGTCCATAGGGAAGGCAGGGATGAGATTGAACAGTCCCAGTATTATATTGATGTAGCCCAGTATAAAGATCATCAGGAACAGCCCCACTCCATCCGAAAAGGATGCAGCGGGGTTGAAAAGGGAAGTAAAAGCTAACAGCACAATTCCGATGATAATGCTTGAAAGCGGTCCCACAAATGCCATCTTTGCCTCTTTAGAGGGCTCATGCAACTCTTCTTTCATTGATGAGACCCCGCCTATCAGGTAGAGAGTTATCTCGCTGATACTGCCTCCATATCTCAGAGAGAAATAAGAGTGGGCCAGCTCATGTATCAATACAGAAGCAAAGAGCAGGATTGCTGTTAAAAGTGACAGCGAATATTTCAGGATGGTCGACTCGATTCCCGCAAAACCAAAAGGTTCCTGTTGTATGGCAAAGATCCATGCAAAGAAAGGTAATACCAGTAAAAAAGAAATGTGTATCTTAATAGGTATGCCAAGTATCCTTGCAATCTGAAGTGAATTATTCATTAGATCTCCCCTTTGTTTTAAAATTGTTTTTTAGTTAAAATCTCTATTCTTTCTTTAATTATTTACTTAAATTCCGCAGCTGCGGTAATACATCTTTTCCATAGTTTTTGATGAACTCAAGTTCATCGGGACCTGCATAATGGAAGTACAGATGAGTGTACCCTGCATCTATGAACTGTTGTGCATAGCTGAGATGATCTTCCGGGTCAGAGGATATACATGCATTCTGCCTGATGAAATCATCCCCTATAACCGCACCATTTTCGGCTGACATTGCAGGAGTATATATCCTATTCAGGAAGAGTGCCGGTACCATCGAACCTGCCCAGTACTTATGAAGGTTTTCAATTGATTCCTCAAGTCTATCCCCGTAAGCAACTGTAAGTTCCACTGCCTTTGGCATGTTTTCAATATCTTTGCCGGCTCTCTTTGCTCCGTTTTCGAACTTCGAGAGTATTTGTTTGTATTTTTTCATTCCGGAACCACCGACAGTGATCAGGCCATCTCCATTGTATCCTGCGAACTGGGCGCTTTCCGGCACCATTGATGAGAAATATATGGGAATATCCTCTGCAGGCAATGTATAGATCTTCGCACCACGTGTGCAATAGTAATCACCTTCAAAGTTTACCTTCTCACCTGTCCAGAGTTCCCGTATCAGTTTTACCGCTTCTTCAAGCATATGCTGTCTTTCATCAAACTCCGGCCACTCACATGTTACGGGATATTCGTTCAGGGCTTCTCCGGTACCCACAGCCAGGTATGTACGTCCCCCGGCAAGTGATGACACTGTTGCTGTTGCCTGGGCAATGATCGCAGGGTTATATCTTAAGATCGGACATGTAAGACCGGTCCCAAGCTCTATCTTTTTAGTGCTTGCTGCTGCGGCTCCAAGCCACGTCCATGTAAAGCAGGACTGTCCCTGCTCACTCCACGGGTGGAAATGGTCACTTACATCTATACTATCAAAGCCGTTGTTCTCAGCAGCTATTACCTGTCTGAGCATTTCCGATGGTGTATACTGTTCCGGTGCTATCTTTAAACCTAATTTCAGCAAATCTGATCCCCACTTTAACTTAACCTATGCTAATATTGAAGTCGACTGTATTTAAGATTTGAGTAAACCGGATAAATAAACTTCTTAAAACAATCTGCAAATGTATAAGTACCCAGAGACTGAATTTATTATCAAAAGGAGACGGATAACATATGAGCATAGTTGAAACATCCTGGGCATTGTTAGTACTTATCTCTGAGATATGGGTTATATACGATCTGTTCACGTACAACAGGTCAATGAATGCATTGACGAAACTGATATGGATCATCGTTGTCCTGGTATTCGGAATAATAGGTGTTGTGCTCTATTATTTCCTGGGAAGAAAAAGGTAAAACAGAAAAGATGGCAGGTGCATTTCTGAATGACCCTGTCAATATGAATTTGATCGGTAAGAGCATTTTTGGAAAGCTGTGAGATATGGATGAGAATGAGACTTTTCTGACCGGTGAATTCCTTCGGCAGCTTTTTCATATACTTACAGGTGTCTTTTTTATCTTTTTTATCTATCTATCAGGAGATAATGCAGCCCTGATTTTCATGGTCCTATTTGTAGTAGTGCTGTTCTTTTCAATTATAGTTAAAAGATTAGAAGACCCTCAAAAGTTACCCCGTCTATTTCGCAAATTTGGAAGAGCTAAAAAACAAAGGATAAAATTCCAGGGAACTATTTTGTTGATTTCAGGAGTACTTGTGACTTTAATCCTGTTTCCGAGGGATATCGTCTATGCTTCCGTAGCCATAGTCACCTTTGGAGATTCAATTGCGACGATCGTGGGAACATCAATTGGCAGACATAAATTACCATATTCGGATAAGAAAAGCCTGGAAGGAACGTTCAGCGGCTTAATTGTTGCTTTTTTGGTGGCAATGCTCTTTGTCACACCTTTTCAGGCCCTTATCGGTTCACTGGGCGGGATGCTCATGGAGAGTGCTATCAGCCTGAAGACAGTCAAAAGAGCGAATATCATATCGGTGATAAGGTTCTTTATAAATGACAATTTCCTGATTCCTGTATTCTCATCTGCTCTGATGTTCTATGCAGGTTTGTAATTTTTAGATAATTAGCTTTTTGAACGTGTTCAGGTAGTATTCCCTTCCAAAGAAAACAACGATTCCCAGCACGGTAACCAAGACAAAATAATATATTGTTTTCCGGAATAGTTCATCTGCCCCGGTGACCTTCATGTAAAAAGGCTTGGAGATCGTACTTATTATACCTGCGAGAACAGCAGTTTCAGCTGCTGTAATATAGGAGATCTCCCCTGCAATTGCCAGGGAGGCCATGGAAGCTGTCACCGCGGAGCTACTGGCAATACCTCCTATGGCTGTCGCGTATGTCCCCAGAGGTCCTCCGATCGAATTTGCGATATTTGCTACGATTAAAATTATAGTAAATAGAGCCCCGAACTTCAGGGCAGGTACAATGGCAAAGGGTGACTTAAGTTCTATAGTCTCATCAGTATCCGGTATGTCCTCTGTGCTACGGACCAAAAGATATGTGGCTATCGACATTATCAAAAAGGGTGGTAGCATCAGAAGGGGCATCTTCCCCGAAGTGTCTATCAGAAAAGCAATAACAAGATCCCTTATTACCATAGAGATTATAGTCAGTAAAGCACCGACGTAAACATGTTCTATTAGTGAGGGTTTTTCCTTTGAGATATTTGACAGCGAAATAGTGGAAGCCACACTGCTTGCCAGACCTCCCAGAAATCCAGAATAGGGTATTCCTCCTTTTGTACCTGTTTTTTTCAGGAGTACATAACTTACAAAACTGACTGCAGATACAAGTATTATAATAAGTATTACGGATTTCAGACTGACAACGTCATAAACAGGTTCGTCCGGTACAATCGGGTATAATATGAAAGCAAGGGCAATAAATTGCAGTGCATCAATGATGTCTCTTTGAGAGAGACTACCCGCCAGTGTGTGAAGGGGCTTTTTCTCGACTAAGAGGGCTGTAATTGTCACAGCAATGATCAGTGATATCTGGAAAAATCCCTCAGCTACCAGTATTCCTAACAGGTAAGTGGAAAAAAGCGCCACAGCACTTGTAAATCCGGATCTGTTCTCGACAAGATGTACTTCATGTATAAGCAAGAGACAGGAAACGGCAACGAATAAGGTTGTGATCAGAAGTATCCCATAGCCGATGTAATCTGCCAGGAAAGCGGAAGTAGTTCCCAGAATACAGGTAATTGTAAATGTCCTGACGCCTGCAAAGATCCTCTTATCGGATCTCCAGCTTTCCCTTTCAAGGCCTATGAGGATACCAATTAGCAGTGAAAGACCGATTTTCTTTAAAGCATCAAGTAAAAATGGATCCAGGCCAAAGGTTGTTGTCGATATCATATCTTATCATCGTTATTTTCATCCGGTCTCCCAAAATGTACCGGGAATTGCAACAGGTGGTCGATGCTTACCATAATATACTATTTATTCACTATGGCGATATCATTTAGAATAAATATAGGCTCTTACTTTAAAACAGATAAAGATTTCCCGCTTTGACGAGGAAACGGTTATATATTCTAAATAAAGAGATTTACTGGGGTTTCCTCATGGGTACAAATGATAATGGTCCTTCGGGTAATGAGACATTGCAGGAGAAGGTTGAAGAACAAAAAGGTATCGTACCCGGGAAAAAACTTTTCGGAACATTTGATGGCGTGTTTGTTCCTACACTCCTGACAATCCTTGGCGTTATCATGTACCTGAGGGAAGGCTGGGTTGTCGGTAATGCAGGTCTTTTAGGAGCATGGCTTATCATACTTCTCTCCTTTAGCATCACACTTGCCACGGGTCTTTCATTGTCTTCCATTACCACGAATATCAGGATCGGTGCGGGAGGTGCCTTCTCCATAATCTCCCAGTCTCTCGGTCTTGAGGTAGGAGGAAGTATCGGAATCCCCCTTTATCTTTCCCAGACCCTTGCAGTGGCAATGTACATATTCGGTTTTCGTGCCGGTTGGCTCTGGATATTTCCGGACCATCCGGCTATAGTTGTGGATTTTGCAGCTTTTGCCATACTTTTCATTGTAGCATATATCAGTGCATCCCTGGCTTTCAGAATTCAGTACGTCATCCTGGCAATAATCATTTCATCCTTCATCTCGATCATCTGGGCTGCTTACGGAGGATCCATGCAGGAACCCATTACCTGGTGGGGATCTTTTCCGGGTTCTCCTGAGAACGGATTCGCAGGGATAGGTTTCTGGGGTGTCTTTGCCGTATTCTTCCCGGCGGCCACAGGTATCATGGCAGGTGCGAACATGTCAGGTGAGCTTAAGGATCCCAGGAAAAGCATACCTCTGGGTACACTTTCAGCTATTGTCATAAGTCTTGTCATATACATGATATTGGCATTCTGGCTGGCAACATCAGCAACAAGCGAAGAACTGGTTAGCAATTATACTATCATGGCCGAAAAGGCTGCATGGGCCCAGTTGATAGTTGCAGGCCTGCTAGGGGCCACATTTTCATCCGCTCTTTCTTCAATAGTGGGCGCACCGCGTATTCTGCAGGCCCTTGGAGATCATAAGATACTTCCGGGAAGTGACTGGCTGGCAAAAAGATCAAGTTCAGGAGAGCCAAGAAATGCAATGATATTGACAGGGATAATTGTTTTTCTGGCATTGTTGATGAGAAGCCTGAACGCCATAGCTCCCCTGATCGCTATGTTCTTCCTGATGACCTATGCAATGATCAATATAGTGGTATTGATAGAACAAAATCTGCAACTGGTCAGCTTCAGACCGCTTTTCAGGATTCCCAAGGCTGTTTCTTTTATAGGGGCGTTCGGCTGTGTTCTTGTAATGTTCATAGTCAATCCCATATTCAGCCTGTTTGCTGTGGTGATTGTAGTGGTTATCCACGGTTATCTGCTTGAGAAACATCTGAAGGCACCTTTCGGGGATGTGCGCAGCGGTCTTTTTGTGGCGATCGCGGAATGGGCTGCAAAGCAAAGTAACAAGATGGCTCCATCAAATGAGCGGACCTGGAAGGCGAATCTTCTGGTACCTGTGGAAGATCCGAACATTCTCACGGGTGCTTTCAATTTCCTGAAGGATATCACCTATCCGAAGGGCTCCATTAAAATACTTGGTCTTTCAGGAAGAGTGGATGAGAAAAAACTGACATCGCGTTTAATTGACCTGACCTCTTCCTTCAGGAAGAAGGGAGTTTTCTCTTCCTGGACGATCATCGATACCGAAAGTTTCGAAGAGAACCTTGTGGCGGGAATGGAGGCTTTGAGTGGTTCTTTCTTCAGACCCGGGATACTTTTTATCAACATGGATAGTTTTGAGGGTCAGGACGATAAGGTAAAGACTGTAATCCAGAAAGCTTCACAACGAAATATCGGTGTGTTGTTACTGGCTCTTCATCGCAATGCAGCTTTTGGAAGGATGAGTTCCATTAACCTGTGGATAGATGATCGCAGCCCTGACTGGGATGTCAGCATGGATCTTGGTAATCAGGACCTTGAGATATTGATCTCCTATAAGCTCAAAAAGAACTGGGGTGCGTCACTGAGGATGATCACAAATGTGCGGGAGAAATACAATGTTTACAAGGCCGAGGAATATCTGGAGAACCTCGCTGAGATCGCAAGGATACCCAACGTACAGAACAAAGTCATGCTTGGTGATATGAAATCCAATATATCAAGAGCTCCTCAGGCCTCTCTGAATGTGTTCAGCCTGGACACTGAACCGGATTTTGATCTTATTCGAAATATAGTTGAAGAGACCGGATCCTCATGTCTGTTTGCACTGGATTCCGGGGAAGAGAATGCATTAGCTTGAGTTGATAGTATGATAACTAATCGAAATAAACTATCGAAACACGCTGTGAATAAGCCGGATGGCTTAGTGCATGCTGTTTTTCACAACTGTTCTTTCAACATGATAAAGTATAAAAGTGAATAATACCTAAAATCTACTGGGAGTGATTAAAGAATGCTTGAATGGATAATCAGGGTTTTGGTAGCTCTGATAATTATTGTGATTTTGTGGCAGATTCTGATGTTTCTGCTCTAAGACGGGAGTGGTGTATGAAAGATATCCCGCTTACCGGGGGATATGTGTGGTTGAGACATTCCGGTAATATTGGAGGTATAATTAAATAAAGTATAGATTAGGACTGACAATTCATAACTGCTGTTTTCAATCCATATTTTAAATTAACTCAAAAACCCTGCATTCTTTTTGTTTTTGTTTATCGGTTTATGAATGTGTATTGCAGTTCTTCTGTTTGATGTCCTCGGCCCATGCGCGGCTGATCTCGGCAACGCTCCATGCCTGAGATATGCATCCTCCCGGTTTGTGGGGAGCATTCCCATCAAACACTTCGGATATTGTACCTATCCCCGCCTCATCAAGGTGTCTTTCGAGACCTTTGAGGAGGGCTTTTGCATATGATCTGCTCTCTTGTGAATAATCATTGACCTTCCGGTAGGCTGTAATATAAGGTCCCAGCAGCCAGGGCCAGACAGTGCCGTTATGATAGGCTGCGTCCCTGCTTAGCAGGTCTCCCCGATAGGTACCGATATATGCTGTATCACGGGGAGAAAGTGTCCTGAGACCGTATGGTGTCAGCAGTTCTTCCGTGACAACCTTTACTATACCCTTTTCCGTATTCCGGGAAAGCATTGTGAACGGCAATGAGACTGCAAATATCTGGTTTGGCCTGACAGATGCATCCTTTGCATGTATCCTGCTTTTTGGGCCCGGAATTAGATCATAGAGACAGCCTCTTTTACTGTTCAGGAATTTCTCTGCAAAACTGTCCTTTGCAGTCCGGGCGGTCTCTGAATATTCACTGACCTCTCTTTCCAACTTCTCTCCCATGAGTTCTGCATATTTCAGAGCGTTATACCATAGTGCATTGATCTCACAGGCTTTTCCCTTTCGGGGCGTGATGGCCGTATCGTTCACGATTGCATCCATCCATGTAAGCTGTTCCCCATGGAATATGAGGCCGTCTTTATCCATGCCGATTCCGAATCTTGTGCCGTTGCGATAGTTTTCGATTATATCTTCGACAGTGTTCCACATTGAATCGATGAACGGGATATCCTCCGTATAGTCAAAATACCGGCCAAGGGAATGAATGAACCACAGGGATGCATCAACCGAATTGTAAATAGCTGATTCTCCGGGAGTATCGGGGAACATATTCGGTATAAGTCCTTCCCTGCAGTTTGCTGCAAAGGTTGCAAGTATATTCCTTGCATCATCAAACCTGCCGTTTACAAGGGTCAGACCCGGTAGTGAGATCATTGAGTCCCTTCCCCAGTCTGCAAACCAGTGATAACCTGCGATAACAGATCTCGAATCCGTGGATTTTCTTTTTACAATGAAGGAATCCCCTGTAGTGGCAAGCCGGTGGATAAAGCTATCATTTTTGTCATACCTCTCTGCAAGCTTATCACGACGCTCCATCTCTTCCTCAAGCCTCTCCCTGGAAGTCCGGATATCAGCAGAACCGGTATCCTCAGTGGATGCAATAATGAAATAAGATGAATTACCTTTCCTGATATCAGCTTCAAAGTACCCGGGATTGAAGTTATCTTCAATATAGGGATACCCTCTTGAGAGCTCTACAGGATATTCGAGATTGTAGTACCAGTAAGGCTCATGGCTGAACTGCATGTTGGAATCCAGGTGGGTTTCACTTTTCCCGTTTTTCAGAAAAATTCCTGTCTCTTTTTCATCCTGGTAGAAGCTGATATCTTTTGATCTGGTCAGATGATGTATATCCCTGTCATTGACAAGCGGGAACACACGCAGGGATACATCTGTATCAAGGGGATTGTGGATATTGTACATTATTATGGTTGTATTCTCCCCGTATACCATGAACAGCTTTTTTTCAATACTTATTCCCCCTGTCTGATATCGGAAGGTTGGCACGGGCTCCATGGCGAATTTCACCAGATACCGGTGACCTTCGGGATGTATTTTCCCTGGGTACTGGTGTGCTGCAAGGTAGTATGTCTTTTCACCTGTTATTATCTCTTCATCAAGGGAGCAGAGCAGCAGCCTTCGCTCTACAGGTGGATTCATGGATGCCACCAGCAGACCATGATACTTTCTTGTGTTCATCCCCAGGGAGGTGCCGGAAGCATATCCCCCAAGGCCGTTGGTGACTATCCACTCCCGGTCTGGACATTCCCGGTTAGATCTGTCCCCTTTATCACGATCATAACTGATATCTTGCATTATTTCTCCCGGAAATGAAAAAAATCTTATGCGGAATTGCGGCTAAGTTCATCGAGCAAAATAATATTTTCCAGCATCAGGGCGCAACTCCAGCATAAAGGAATAGCCCATGCCGGCCTGCCGGAATGCTTGTTTACCTGCTCTGGCAGCATTCCGGAACTGGTTGTACCTCTTACCGACCATCGGATATATTCCAGTGCTTTTGTTGTCAGCATTTCCCGTTCTTTATTGTTTTCCAGATCATGGGTTTCCTGCATTGAATCTGCAAGCAAAAGCAGCGCCTTTGAGAGCCATAAAGTGGTGACTGTCCAGGGGTTGCCTTCTATATAACTATCTCTCTCATAGCGTTTTATCCCGAAATATTCATTCACCGGAACTCTGAGCCGGGATTCGATATTGCTGATCATTGATTTGATCATCTTCCTTTCATTCTCATCATCCGCAGAGAGCATATTGAAAGGTACGAAAGTTCCCAGGATGCTGGCATCGATATCTGTATCAAGTTTTCCATTCCTGATTCCGCGTGCAAAGTAACCCTGGTCCGCAAGCCAGAAATTCTCTATCGTTTGCTGCTTGATATGATCCGCCCTTTCGATCCAGCGGCTGGCAAGCCCTGTTTCATTGTAGTCACGTGCCAGACGTGCAGCAGCCATAAGTCCGCCGTAGATTGCAGCATTGGTATAGGTAAAAATACCCGAATAGGTTTCCCAGAGGCATGTGCATGGTTCGTGTAACCCTTCAAGAGTCCTTTTCATAAGGTATTCGGCTGCTGAAAGGATAGTTGACCACATATTATCAAGGAACTCTCTCTTCATTACGGGTTCGAGGCTATCATAGTATTCTTCCATGGCAAACAACGTGGAACCTGTCTCATCTATCTGGGTCGAGAATCTGAAATTGCCCCATGAAGAGCCAGCATTACCGTCAAGCCAGTAACGCTGGAACCAGGAACCATCAGGAAGCTGGGTCTGTCTGCACCATGTGAAGAAACGCTCGCAGTACTCCGGGTATCCCGCATCCAGAAGTGCCAGTACTATTTCAGAGGTGTCCCTGTTCCAGCAATAACCATAGCCACCGCTTTTCTCATAATCATGATCAAACTCAGGCGCCGCAACAAATGAACCTTTATCAGGGTCGTTCAGGATGCTTAATGTAAGTAAAGAACGATTGAACGTCTCCATCAGTTCCACATTTATGTACTCAAACTCCGACACTTTCTTTATATCCAGAAGCCTTTTTCTGGAAAGCCACTTGATCCAGCTTTCCTGTGTCTCATTGAACATATTTTCAACGGCCTTGTTCCGTGTATCACGTATCTGTCTGTAAAGCAGTTGTCTTGCTGATGCAGCACCGATAAAAATACTGATCTCGGCACTAGATCCGGGCTCGATATCAAGTTTCCAGCCGATAGCATTGTTAATGTTACCTATATCCTCATTATTGTTCTGCAGCTCGCCGTCTTCCATATCATACTTGGCATTTGTCCACCATATAGTATCCAGGGCCTTTCCGATCTGCCATTCTTCGAACATGGGCACAGAGCCTATTCCCAGGTGGTAGTCCTTCCAGTATTGCACAAGAATCCCTGATTCATGATCACAGAATGCGGAATTCTTCTTCTGGATTTCCCCTACCTGAAAATTGGAATAGTAAAAGAATTTTCCATGAAATCCCGCGGACGAACTGATCTTATAATTGCGTACCATGACCGGATGGTCTTTATGAATAAAGTCCTGAATGTGCATTTTCAGTCCGGTCGGGTGCACAAGTTCGGTGTTTACAATATTTGTATTTTCCACGTAGCTCTGTCTTACCTGCCATTCATGGTCGTTGGACCAGATGAGCCTGTTCCCGTCATACAGGCAGGCCTGGGATTCTTCAAGATGTTGTGCAAAGTCCCTTCCCGGATAGAAAAAATTGAAGAGCTCTCCTTTTTTACCCATGGTGACAAGCAAATGCCGATTACCGAGTATTGAGTTGGGCTGCCTGATCAATCCAGCTCTCTCCTGAGTACGTGTTCTGTTTTTGCACCTCTGGGTACAGGGGATATTATGTGTTCGCAGAACATGTGTCCTGTACTCAGACACTGACTTTCGTGGACCTGAACCGTCCTTTCCATGACTTCTGATATGAACCCTGAAAAAAAGCCACTTATATAGGCACAAGCAGGCATTTCAGTTTCTTTATACACATCTGAAATAAAACAATCCAGGGTCCGAATGCTGCCTTCAAGGTTTTTTATATCAACATCAAACTCGAGCATTCCCCATCCTGCAGCCATAAACAGTTCTTTGAGCAGATCAAAACAATTGCTTTTATCAATATCGATTATCTCACGTAAGAGCTTGACTGCCATGGTCCCGCTTATAATGCCGGTGTGCATCTGGAGCCCTTCAGCTTGTGGAACATGTTCGTTCATGATTCTGAGGATGTCAACAAATGTCCTGGCCCTCAGGATGATAGCTCTTTCTCCGAAAAGACTCAAAGGAAACTCCACGGACTGCATTACCTGGTTTCTGGATACTCCGTAGTCAACATCAAGCACTACATCCATTTGTTTAAGTTCAGCTACAACGTCGTTTACGTTCCTGCCTTTCTCAACTTCCGTAAAAATAACATATTTTCCTCTTGCCGGGTCTTCAAGACTATCCATATATGCAAATCTCATATCGAGCCCTTTCTCCGCAAAGAGAGAAGTTATGTCAGCTTCCGAATGTACGGTATTCCTGTAGGCTATCTTGAACCAGATGACTTCAGCATCTTTGTTTGCCTTTGAGAACATGCATAGATCTCGCACCATATTAACAACACCTGAATAGGAATGGGTCTGTAAACTATTTATTCTGCTCTTTCAGTTCCATGAACACCTTTTCCTTGAAATCCATCAATACTGCCATAAAATTCACCGCAGCATCATAGGGTGAGTTGTGAATACTGAAATACGAATGCACATCCCCGTCTCCGAGCCATTTGGTGCTCATGTAGTAATAATGATCAGATGTCAGCAAATGTTTCCAGATCCTTATTAATTCCTTATCACCGCTTGCTTTCACATACGGCTCAAGTAGCTTTGCTTCTTCAAAACACCGTCTCTGCATATCATTACCAAGCCATGCACTGGTATCTCTTTCAATATCCGCCCATGATATTGTTGAGAAATCACCCACATCTATCTCGCCTGCCGGAGAATATCTCTCGATCGTCTGGGAAGGAGTGAGGAAGCTGATTCCACGGTCTGTAACCTCTCCCGGAACTGCCCTGAGAAACTCAAAGATGCCGGTATCATCCCACTGGTGTTCTCCGAATGTCTCGTAATCCATGAAGATATTGGCTGTTTCTCCTGAACTCTGAGACACCCAGTAAGCCCATTTGCCTGCAGTCAGAGGATACTCCTCCCACCATTGTGATGAGAAGCGGTATCCGATATCGTCACTTAATTTATAATTTCTCAGAAGTACTGCAATGTCACTGCTCTTTGCTTTATATACATGGTTTGGTGACCTGCCTCCAAGCACCCTTTCTATGCCTTCGGTGAGTATTGCCTTATACCCCATCTCGGCGGCAGTTCTGGCTATGGTATTGTTATACATCAGCTCCGTGTTCCTGAATACCTCCGGTGTGATGCCAAGCAGTTCTGACATGGCCCTGCGGTGTTCCTTCACCTCTTCTATGAACTCCTGTCTTGACTCGAAAAGTGCTGCAATGGAATGATAATAGGTCTCATCAATGAACTCTACACAGCCTGTTTCCGCGAGGTCTCTGAATGAGTCCAGTACATCCCCGCCCCAGCTCTCACACTGGCTCAGAAGAGTGCCTGTTACCGACATGCTCACTCTGAACTCACCGGAAGTATCATCTATCAATTCCAGGATGGTCCGGTTTGCAGGAAGATAGCATTTCTCGGAAACTCTCCTGAAGATCTCTTTGTTGAGGTCGTTATCAAAATATCGATTGAATCCACTGGTTTTTTTCTCAGGCCAGAACCACTTTAACCTGTGTGGCTGGTGAAGTTCAAAATAAAAACAGACCGATCTCATCTGTCAGCCTCCACAAGAGCTCTTTTCATGTCAGAAAGTATGGAAAAGTTATTGACCGCCCTCTCATATCCCAGTCTGCGCCCCTCGGCATTGAGCTCCAGAAGGATATCTGTTTGCTGGAGATAGCGATATATTTTCCTGATTCTCTCGTATCTCTGATCAGATCCATGCCCGGTCAGTCCATGGCCAATGCTCTGAAGCTCATGCATATAGAGGTGCTGTGCATGATTTCCCAGAAGATTATGCATTCCATAGCGTGCTGTTTTTTTGGAGTAAAGTGATGGTAATTCCTGTGGCATGAATCTGGCAGTGGCTTCCTCCGGCAGAAGCATTTCGATCCCATGGTGGGCCAGACACCCGGGCAGGTCCCTGAAGAACTGCAATATTTGCGTATCCTTTTTTAGGTGTTCCTGAAGGGAATCGTACTTGATATATAGTGTAATGACGTCCCCTTTCATAGCCGATATCCATGAGGCGAATTTTTCAGGTATCAGCGGAAAACCGGTCCATTTCCTGTCAGAGTATTTCTTTTCAATGTCCTCGCTGAGATCGATGTGCCGCAGGATTGTGGGAACCTCATTCCTGTATACATGTACGGGATCACTTCCATTGATCAGGTTCTGCGAACCTTCTGAGATAAAACACTTAAATCCCATGTCCCTGACAGATCCGATAACCTTCTGTTCAAGGATAAGTTCCGGGTTCGCAAAAGTTACAGGCCTTATCCCAAACAGCTCATTAAGCGCTTCAAGATGCATTTTTACCTGTGCTTCAAATTCATCTGGTCCGGTAAAGAAAGGACTGATCGAATGATAGTACGGAGAAGCTATAAGGCCTGCACCCATGCTGACAAGTTCCCTGAAACTGCCGGGAATTCCGTGAGTCCATTTGCACTGTTCCAGGAAAATGCCTGATATATCAAAGGCGTATTTTCCTCCATTGTCCAAGGAATCTGCCAGAGCACTGTTAATAAGGATCGTATCCTTCTCCAGTTTTGAGAAATTCTGGAAAGCCTTCTCCATATCAAAGTAGTTTCTGAGTTCGGGAGAGGTGTAACCCTCCCACGGCCAGTACCATTTTAGAGGCAGTGGGAGGTTCACTTCGAAACATATGCAAACGGTCTTCATCAGCTATTTCCTCAATACATTCAGTTTTCCTCGTTATTGTTTTCTGCGATCTGCGGTATCTGCCGGGTTCGCAGTTCATCTGCAAACCAGACAGTTCTCTGTGGGAAGGCGATCTCAATTCCATTCTCTTCCAGTGTCTTCTTAATGATCCAGAGCAGCCTTGTTTTCAGCTCATACCATTCCGTAACCGGGGACCATATCCTGACAAGGATGTTGACTGCATTATCTCCCAGATTATCTACGAAGATACCCGCAGGAGGGTTCTTAAGTGCAAAGGGTTCCCTGTCGAGTATTTCCTGGATGATCTCAATAGCTTCATCGGCATCGTCCTCGTAGCGTATACCAACCACATAATCAAACCTTCTGACCACATTTGCGACATAGTTTGTGATATTGGTTGTGAACACTATTTCATTGGGTACTCTCACAAAAAGACCGTCATAGGTACGGATTATTGTGGAAATAAAGCTTATGTCCTCTACATATCCCGCACTATTGGATATATTTACCTGGTCCCCGATCTTAATTGGTCTCTCTGTCATCAGGAATATGCCTGACATAAGATTACCGACAATACTCTGGCTGGCAAAACCAACTACTATACCCACTACACCACCGGCAACCAGCAGACCTGAGACATTTATATCAAGTACAGGGAATATGATGGTTACGACAGCAAGTGTTATCACACCATAGTAAACTATCTTCAGCAGGATGTTCATCTGCTCTTTATCGATCCTTTCTTTAAATGACCTCTCAAGATACAGTGTCAGGCCTTTTCCTATTGCAACTGCCAGAAAGAGTATCAGTATGACTATGATACCTTTCAGTAGCACATCCTGGAATGTTGGTGCGAGATTTATGAGTTCAGTTACATTACCTGAGATATTTTCAGCTACATTCATAAGCCAAACTCCATTACGCTCTTCGTACCATTCAGCAGTATCTTGCGTGATGTGTACAGTTCAACGGACCTATGAAAACCCGGTGACAGTGGATATGTTGTGAAATCTATCTCAGCCAGGTTTTTATTTATTATTTTCATCTGTGCCTTCATGGAGATTCTGTCCGAGCCGTAGTATATCTTCATTCCGTAGGCATTGAACACAGCCTGGCTGATTTCCATCCAGTTACCGGTCTCGTTGGAAATTTCCAGTTCCATGTCTCCTTCATACAGAATATCGGGGCGTGGATATGATGGATAAACCTGGCTTTCCCAGTGTTTGCATATGAGGCCACGGTTAGGATTGCCGTACAGGGTATATTTATTATCATTATATGTGATTATGTCTATGAGTTCGTATTCCCCGTCTTTTCGCGAGATGAATATTCCTATCTCTATGGGGAATTTGAGGTGTATGGTCTGTCTGTCATATGGAGCGATCATCACCGAACGCTGGAATTCTATAAGCAGAAAAGAACTTAGTGTCTTGGGAACATTCACAGGTTCGATGGGATTTATAAGAAATTCACCCTTTTGAAGCAGGATCTTCTCAATTGTATCATCTTTTGAAGATCGCCTGTAAACCAGGTTTCCTTTCTCTTCTTCTACTGATATTGTAGTTCCTTCGGTCTCCACTGTGAAAGGTGGAGTATATTTGTCAAACATTATTGTTCCTTCACTGTTTTATAACCATTTCTTCTTGCGGAAATATACGAACATGGAAGCGGACATCAAGAGGATTACGATCCAGACTGCCGGATATCCCCACTCATATTTAAGTTCAGGCATGTATTCGAAGTTCATACCATATAAACCGGTAACAAAGGTAAGGGGTATGAATATGGTGGCTATTATGGTCAATGTCTTCATAACCTCGTTCATCCTGTTACTGATGCTTGACAGATAAAGGTCCATAACTCCTGTTATAATATCGCGGTAGGTTTCGATGCTTTCGACAATACGGATTGTATGGTCATATATATCCTTCAGATAAATCTGGGTCGTATCCCTAATCAACGGAGAATCGGAACGTTCCAGGCTGCTGATCACATCCCTGAGAGGCCAGACGGACTTACGGAAGTATATTATCTCCTTTTTCAGGTCATGTATCTCCTCAAGAGTCTCTGAAACAGGATTTGTGATAAGCCTGTCTTCAAGAGCTTCTATTATCTCGCTGACCTTCTCAAGCACCAGAAAATAGTTGTCGACTATAGAATCCATCAGAGCATAGGCAAGGTAACTGGCATCCATGGACCGGATACGTCCCTTTCCGGTTCTTAATCTCTCTCTGACGGCATTGAACGTATCACCTTCAGCCTCCTGAAAAGAGACAACGAAATCCTCTCCTAAGATAAGACTGACCTGCTCTAGCCTGATATCGCTCTCAATATCGTCATACCATGCCATTTTGAGCACGATAAACATATATGACTCATAGTCCTCCATTTTTGGACGCTGATCGGTGTGCAGGATATCCTCCATTACAAGCGGGTGAAGGCCGTATTCCGCACCGATCCTTTCAATAACATCAACTTGATGGATACCGTCTATGTTTATCCAGGTAACGACATCCTTATCCCCGTCAAAGCAATCCTCAATGTTCCCGACGACTCTTTCCTCAAACCTGTCCCGGTTGTACTTTATCAGGGTGATTTTGGGTCTCTCAGCCTTCCTGTCACCAATATGTACAATAGAACCCGGAACAAGACCTACCTTTCTGGAATACCCGCTGAGTATTTTTTTCAATGATACCGCCTGCCTTTTTTCCATTTTGCCAGAATAAGTTCTGTTTTTACCTGGTTTTTGCATCCATATAGACCTTTACGGTCTTCTCGGCTATCCTGTCCCAGTTGTACTTTTCCCGGAGTTGTTTCCTTCCGGCTTTACCAAGCTCTCCGTCATCATAGTTGTCAAGTACGTGATTGATACCCCATGCGATGGATTCCGGGTTCTTGTAGACGGTTACACCTGTCCTGAAGTTATCCACCAGCTCAACGGCATCTGTTGCGACAATATTCTTGCAGGCATCCCATGCTTCCAGAAGGACTATACCAAATGGTTCATTGCGGCTTGGGACACACATGATATTGCAGGCATTGACCCATTCCTTTTTGACATAATCACTTGCATAACCCAGGAAATGGCAACTGTCACTTACTCCAAGACTGGCCGCAAGATTTTCGCAGACAGGTCTCATCTCTCCTTCTCCTATCAGTACAAATTCGATATCCCATCTGTTATCAAGTATCATGGGTATTGCCTGCATAAGAAGATCAGGACCTTTCTGATAGTTCATACGTCCCACAAAGAGGACCACGGGTGCGCAGGGATGTATACCGTAATCGGATTTGACCTTTCCTGCATCAACTTCCATTCTCATATGGTTCTCATAGAGGCCGTTGGGAATGATATCCATCTTGTAATCCGGTATCTGATAGAGGTGCTGTATCTCCGCTTTGAGGGCCTTTGAGGTAACTATGACTTTTGCGGATTCATAACCTCCTCTCCATTCCCTGTGGCTGATCTCCATGGCCTCCCACCAGTTTCCGTGAACATTGCCGTTTCTTCCCCATTCGGTGCTATGGTATGTGATGATGAAAGGTATGCCAAGGTCATCTTTGATTCTTGTGACCACGTTCACGGGATGCCAGTCGTGTACATGTACGATGTCAAAACTGCCAAATTCTGTGACGCTGTCGATGAAAGCATAATACATCGCATCACACATACTGTCCATCTGCTGTACCAGATCACCGTCAAGGGAATGGTTCACACGATGATAATGAACGCCGTTAACGATCTCATAGGGAGGCATGTCCCGGTTACGGGTATATATGTGAACCTCATCCCCTCTTAATGCAAGCGCTTCCGCAAGCTCCGATACGTGTGGAGCAAGCCCCCCGACTTTTATAGAGTAAAGACTCTCCCATGAAAACATCGCAATTCTAAGTTTTTCCATAAATGACCTCCCTAAATAACTAATCTCATCCCTGCCCGCCAATCTTTTAGCACCAGCTCGGGATATTGAATCAATATGTATTCTATGCCTTTTTAAAGTTCGCTGCAATTGATTTGCATGTCCGACTCCCGTTTATTGTTTTTTCTCTATATTGCCGATGGTATATGAGAATATCTAAAAGCTTTGCAAGGATACTGTTTTGAAACAGTGGAATACGGAGAAAAGCTTTTAATAAATACTATCGTAAAACCACTATCTTTAAATAAACACGCGGGCAGAGTCCTATGGCAGAGCCAATTCTTGATATCTTAAACTTTGAGAACATTATTTCTCTTGCGGTCAAGACCCTGGCTGTTATAATTCTGATCGTTATTTTCAATTCATTTCTCGGTATAATTACTCAAAGCCTGCTTCGTAAAGCAAAGACCAAGAAGCAAGTATCCAATGTAGAGATATTCAGCCAGATCTTCAGGTATATCTTTATTCTTCTTGTGGTCGTTTTTGCAGTGCTTTCCTACTCTGGTGCATGGTCAGGCTTTGGTATTTTCCTTGGTCTGTTCTCTGCAGCAATCGGTTTTGCACTTCAGAAACCCATTACCGGGATCGCTGCATGGATGATGGTTGTAGCTAAAAGACCCTTTGACATAGGAGACAGGATACTTCTTGGCGACATCAAGGGAGATGTGACCGATATTACTCTCACGCACATACACATTGCCGAGATAGGCGGTATTATTGACGGAGAGGAAAGCTCAGGAAGAATCGTGCTTGTTCCCAACTCACTGATGTTTGAAAAGAATATCATCAATTACACATATAATCATGATTTTGTCTTTGATAGTGTAATAACCACTGTCACATATGAGAGTAATCTGGACCATGCCATTGAGATTGTACGGGAATCCGCACGTACAAAACTCGGTAAATTTATAGCCAGAAGCCCGTCTGAACCCCGGATAAGACTTGATTTTATGCCAAGTGGCATTGACGTGCAGGTAAAGTATTTTTCCCCTTCCCGTGAACTCCATGAGTACTCAAGCAGGATAACAAAAGAGATATTCGACAGGATAAACGAAGCATCTGATGTGGAAATAGCCTATCCTCATACGGAAGTGGTTTTCAGGCGCAAGGCCTGAACTTCACCATCCGAACACTTTAGTTACAGTAGTTGAACCCCTTCTGATGAAATATTTCCTGAGCTCGTCCGCCACGAACAACAATACTGCAAACGGCAAGGCCAGCAGGACAAACTCCAGTGGAACAGGTGTGGTGTTAAATATTGCATTAACAAATGGCTGGTACATGATGAATGCAAGTATCAGCAGCTCACTGGCAATACCCAGCAGCACCATTTTATTACTCAGCAGACCTTTTGTGAATACGGACTGCCTTCTGGTCCTTGATGTGAATACATTTGCTATCTGGCAGATAATGACCGCTGCAAAGAATGCCGTTATGGCCTGCCTGTATAGCGGGTCAGAGAATGCGAGCTGTTGTCCCCATACCCATCCGCCACTGAACAGGACCGCAAAATAACATGCAAAACCTGCGGCTGCTTCGATCGGTCCTTTGAGACCGTAGGACGTGATCAGTACTTGCGGTGTCAGCAGTTTCTCCTCACTGGAACGTGGCGGTCGTTTCATGATATCGCCCTCACCTTTTTCAATTGCAAGCGCGATGGCAGGCAGTATGTCGGTACCAAGGTCGATTGCAAGTATCAGCTGCACGTTCATTGGCAGGGGTATTGCAAGCAGCACGAAGGCGATAAAGGGCAGTATCTCAGGAATATTACTAGTCAGGATATAGGCGATGAATTTCTTGATGTTATCAAAGACCGTACGTCCTTCTTCCACTGCATTGACGATGGTCGCAAAATTGTCGTCAAGCAGTATCATGTCAGCAGATTCCTTCGCAACATCCGTACCGCTTCCCATGGCCACACCCATGTCCGCATTCTTTATGGCAGGTGCATCGTTCACACCGTCCCCTGTCATGGTAACGGTCTCGCCTGCCGACTGGAAGGCTCTTACTATCTTAAGTTTCTGGAGAGGAGAGGTGCGGGCAAATATTATGCTCTTTGCATCGAGCTTTTGCTTCAGCTCGGCAGGTGTCATCTTTTCCAGTTCAGGACCGGTTATCAATATAGGCTCTCGATCTTCACTGTTAAGACCCACTAGATTGGATACGGAAGTTGCAGTAACCGGGTGGTCGCCTGTAATCATTACTACTTTGACCCCTGCACGGTAACATCTTTTTATAGCTTCTGCTGCTTCAGGTCTTGCGGGGTCGAGAGCACCGGAGAATCCCAGAAAGATGAACTTATCTTCATACTCTTTTACTTCATTTACATCCCGGTATGCATATGCAAGTACTCTTTCTCCTCTCTCGGCCATTTTGAGGTATTCTTCTTCAAGCTCTCGTTTTTTCTGATCGGTAAGTTCGTGTTCCTCTTCACCGGCCATAATCCGGTCGCACATTTCAAGTACTACCTCAGGTGCACCCTTAAGGTAGGAATCCATATCGCCTTCGGGTGTCCTGCATACGACCTGCATCCTCTTCACACGTGAATCGAAAGGATATTCTACCAGCCGGGGATATCTGTCCTGTACCTGTTTTATATCTTTGAACTTATCCGCATAGACAAGCAGTGATCCTTCTGTGGGATCTCCTCTGTATCCGGGTGATTCCTCCGACAGGCGTGAGTTGTTGCATACAGTGGCAACACGCAGAATCAACTCCGGCGGTCTTTCATCATCTTTTACATCTATGTATCCGTCGCCTGTATAAACCGAATGCACTGCCATTTTATTCTGTGTAAGTGTCCCGGTCTTATCCGTGCAGATGACCGTTGTTGATCCGAGTGTCTCCACGGATTCAAGCTGCTTTATCAGAGCATTGCGTTTTGCCATTCTCTTGGATGCAAGGCTCAAGGCAAGCGTTACTGTGGGCAGAAGTCCTTCGGGGACGTTTGCCACGATTATCCCGATGGCAAAGATAAGGTTTGCAAGGAAAGTATCCTGTATAAGAAAGCCCGCTATAAAGAAGACTATTCCCAGGAAAATGGCAATGGCGGATATTATCTTTACAAAACGGTTGAGCTCCTTGCGTATGGGCGTCTCCACCGACACGGTTTCTTCGGTCAGCAGGGAGAGCTTTCCTATCTGGGTATCGGAACCCGTGCTGAAGATAACAGCCTCTCCGTTACCCGTCTGCACAAGTGTACTGGAGAAGACCATATTCCTGCATTCAAGCATATCTTCATGCGTACATTCCAGGGCTCTGAGCTGGGGTTCTGCTTCACCTGTGATGGGTGAGTTATCAACCTTCAGGGTGTTCTGCTCTATGAGTCTGGCATCGGCAGGAACCTTGTCCCCTTCTTCAAGATATATCACGTCCCCTGGTACAAGCTCGGAAGCAGGTAGTTCCACGATCTCTCCGTCACGCTTAACCCTTGCAGTGGGTGCCATGAGGCTCTGGAAACTTTCCATTATCTTCTGTGCCTGATATTCCTGGATGAATGTAAAAGTGGAGTTAAGTATGACAACTCCCAGAAGTGCTATGGCGATGAAGATATTGCCCTGTCCGGGATCCAGGTATTCAGCTGTAAATGAAAGTGCGGAACCAAAAAGAAGCAGTATTGCAAAGAAGTTCTTATATTGTCTCAGATACTTCTTAAGAGGCGTTTCCTTCTCTTTTTTCTGAAGGATATTTGCTCCGCAGACTTCTTTTCTTTTTGCTGCCTCTTCTGAAGAGAGTCCCTCGGCTCCTGTGTTCAATCTATCCAGGAACTCATCCATCTCTATGCTGTGTTCGTCACCACTGGAAGTACACTGAAAGTTCTCACCTTCTCCTTCTGATACCATTTACCCGTGACCCCAATGAAATTATGCAGGGCTTCAATAAAAGTATTGTTCTAAGGTAGGTGAAATGATCAGAGGCTACTGAACGAGAGGTAAAGATTCCATACTCCTATCGCAATGAAGTTTACTGCGAGTCCTGCAAGTAAAAGACCCATGAGCCTGGTGAAAACCAGCATACCGGTATAACCCAGTACCTTGTAGATCCTCCTTGAGAAATGGAACAGTGTCAGGCTTATACCGAATGTGATCAGTATGGACAGAATCACACTAAAACTTTGGATTGTCGATTCGGCACTTCCCATTAACACTATTATAGTAGTGATGGTACCGGGACCTGTAAGAAGTGGCAAAGCAATGGGGAATATCCATATGTCGCTACGGTCCATTGATTTGTCTATCTCGTCCTCTGTAATACTTTCACTGGAAACCCTACCCAGTATCATATCCAGTGCTACGATGAACAGCAGGATTCCACCGGCCACTCTCAGGGAGTCTATGGTGATACCAAAAAAGTCCAGTATCATCTCTCCTGTAAGTGCAAAAAATACAGCTATCACACTGGCAAGGGCAGCTGATTTGTTTGCAACAGCATTCTTTTCCTCAAAAGTAAGGTTGTTTGTCAGTGACACAAAGGTCACAACTCCTCCAAGAGGGCTGACAATTGCAAACAAAGAAGCGAATGCAGTAAGGAAAAAGGGTAAATTGTCCAACTAGTACCTCCTCTAACCCTTATCAACTATCAGGGGAATACATAATGTTTTTGGTATTTATATTTAAATTGGGAATAAAATCTATCCTTATTAATACTTACTTTTCATCATGATTTTGAACTCTTCTGTCAGGTATAACTGCATTTGTTTTTTCTCTCAAGCTGGCTATAGATATTGAATATGTCTGTAAATCAAACAGAATTGTATTATTGATTCACAGTTGAATGATATTAGATAGATACTTTTATATATGATGTTTCATATTTACGCCCTGAGCCAGTGTAGGAAAAATAATACTCTGGTATTAGTGGCATGGGGTCTATATCCATAAAACTACCTCCTTCAAAACCTCATACCGCTAATAGCGGCTCCGGTCTCCACCCGGAGCCCAATTTTGATTCAAAATAAGCTCGTTCTTTTTTTAAGTGACCATGCGGTGTAAGCCAATGCCAGATTTATTGCTGAAAAGAACATTGACAGTATCGAAAAGCCAAGCAGGTATATGTTATATCTGAATATTTCTGATGTCGCATCAGGTGTGCTGTCATATAGAACAAAGATCAGGCTGTTTGCAAAAATAAGTATCATGAACATTACAGGAAGTCCCCTGGCAGCACCTTTGAGGTCTGCCCGGCTCAGGGCTATATGGGCAGATACTCCCAGTGCCAGGAATATGTAGACCCAGAAAATTGGATTTGCAAGGTTTGCAGGATCGAGCATGTTTGCTATAAGACTGCTCAAGAGCTCGAGCGAAGCCGGCAAGATATATAAGAATGGACGGGAATCCCCGGTGAAAGCTGAAAGCTGGCCGGAAAAGCTGCTGAATAGTTCTGGTAGTAATATATACATACTTACGATAAGGAAGATATTCCCACTCAGGATAGGGCCTATGCCAATGAAGAAGTTGCCTATACTCTGGAAAAGGCTGCTTCTGTCATAACTATGATGCACATATCCCAGGGTCCCGTCATCTGATCTCAGGTCAAGAAGCTTTACTTTACGGACCCTGTGTCCGAACAACCAGCACATGAGCAAATGTCCGACCTCATGTACAGGCACTCCGATCCATGCTGTCAGTAAAAGTGCCTTTCTTCCGAAACTTCGCTGCAGATAGTTATTTGAAAGTTGTTCCATTTGTCCCAGCAGAAGTCCTATAAAAAGTACAGGTCCGGTAAAAGCCAGCAGTTCCAGCAGACTCAAGCGGATTATCATAATGATCTCCTGTATCATACTATCTCTCCTGCGCTGCAGACCTGAACTGATTGGTTTTTACGGATAAGTACTTATTCGATGAACATAGCATAATTCTTAGATGCGGGTGTATGTGGGAGGTAAAGCTGAAACTAATAGTCCTTTCCTTAAACGGTTTATTCCTCCACATATTATCTGAAGGTGATATAAATGGATGAGAAAAGAGATATGAGAAAACAGCTTGAAGGTCAATTTCGTGAGCTACGTGATAGTATTACAAAGAATGTCAGAGACCTTGAACTTGAAAAGGAATTTGACAAACAGACAAAAGAGATCACGGAATATGTGGATCAGAACATCAGGAAGCTCAGAAGCAGTATGAAAGAAACTGAAGCAAAAGAAGCTCCCTATATTACAATGCCATTGATCGGGGATCCTGCTCCTTCCTTTACTGCAGTTACAACGGCCGGAGAAATCAATTTCCCCAAGGACTACAGGGATAAGTGGGTTGTCCTTTTCAGCCATCCGGCGGACTTCACACCGGTATGTACCACCGAGTTCATGACCTTTGCGAGCATGCAGGATGAGTTCAAAGAACTCAATTGTGAACTGATCGGATTGTCCATTGACAGCATATATGCACACATTGCATGGCTGAGGACCATTAAAGAGAAGATCGAGTACAAGGGAATGAAGGATATTGAGATCACCTTCCCGGTAATCGCCGATCTTAAGATGGAGGTTGCAAAGAAATTCGGCATGCTGCAACCAAATGCCTCGGACACCCAGGCTGTAAGAGCAGTATTTGTGATCGATCCGAAGGCAAAGATCAGAGCAATACTCTACTATCCGCTTTCAAATGGTAGGAACATGGATGAGATCAAAAGGCTTGTGCAGGCACTGCAGAAATCAGATGCAGAAGACATTGCAACCCCTGCAAACTGGCAACCGGGTGAGGATGTGATTATTCCACCGCCAGGATCATGCGGAACAGCAAAGGAAAGAGTAGAGTCGGAAGAAGAAGGCAAATACTGTCTTGACTGGTTCATGTGTTTCAAGAAAGGACAGTAAAAGAAAACAGGCAGGACTTTTTTGTCCTTTCTTTATTATTCGAATTCAAGCTGAAGGCCACACCCTACTTCTTTCAGATCACAGACCTCTGACAATGCTATCTTCGATCTAAGGTCTGTACAGTGACATGCATGAACTTCCCTGATGTTGAGTTTTTGGAAGTAGTCTATTATTCCTTTGATCTTTTTCTCAGGAGGATTGAGTAAATGGAAACCTCCTATAATGTCAGCTATCCTTTCTTCATCGCAAAGTTTTTTTGTATATTCAACTATATTGCAGATGCCTGAATGGGAGCAGCCTGTGACGATAATCAGTCCATTTTTTGTTCTTATTGCAAGTGCGGTATCGTCAAGTAGCTTGTCTTCGGTTTTCTTTCCATTGATATTGATCTTGCTTTCAAGTGGATCATTTTCAAAATCAAATCTCCGGGGTATTTCCCCGAGGAATACTACATTCTCCGTTATCCACCGGGGTTCACTGCTGAGCTGGAATCTGAAAATATTTGAGAGCCTTTCAGGTGATATGAGGGTTCCTATCTCCTGCATTCCGGAATCTGTTCTGCTGTTGAATATCAATGGGTGAGCAATCAGATCCGGTTCTGAGTTGTCCAGTCCTTCCATTCTTGCTTCGGTGTATAGTTTGACAAGAGGTTCAAGTCCCCATGTATGATCGAGATGAGCGTGGGACAGTACAATATGGTCAAGTCCCAGAATATCAATATTCATCTTTTCTGCATTACGGATAAATGCATCCGAGTATCCTGTATCAAAAAGTATCTTTTTCCTGTCTGCTTCTATAAAGTAGGAAACGGCAGGTTCGCCTGTTAAGTAACGATCAATCAGTGTATTATTATCTACAAGCACGGTTAATTTCATGCTTGCAGATAAGGTCTGAAAGATAAAAAAGTTTCATTTCAGGAAGATAGTGACCTGATGTCACTCTTCCTTCTCTTCCTCAAGTGCCTTGCTAACGATCTTCATGGCGCAGAGGTCACCGCACATGGAACACGCTTCACTTCCGGTGTTCCTGCTGTCCCTTATTTTCGTAGCCTTCTCACCGTCGATTGCAAGCTCGAACTGTGTGTCCCAGTCAAGGTTCTTACGTGCATGTGCCATCTTGTTATCTACGGCCCTTGCACGTTCTTTCTGTCCTTCCTTTGCCAGGTCTGCCGCGTGGGCAGCAATTCTTGTAACTATGGTACCTTCACGTATGTCGTCCTTTGTCGGGAGTGCCAGATGTTCGGCCGGTGTTGTCATGCACAGGAAATCAGCTCCGCACATGCCTGCAAAAGTACCTCCGATGGCACCGGTGATATGGTCATATCCGGGGGCAATGTCGGTTACAAGAGGGCCTAGCAGGTAGAGAGGTGCGTCATCGCAGAGATTCTTCATGCCCTTCACGCTCAATTCGATCTCATCGATGGGTACATGTCCTGGACCTTCCACAAAGCACTGGATATTTGCTTCCCGCGTGCGTCTTACAAGTTCTCCAAGGGTGATGAACTCCATGAATGAAGGCCCGTCGGATGCGTCGTGTATGCATCCCGGTCTCATGCCGTCGCCAAGGCTGATTGCCATGTCATATTCCTTTGCGATCTCCAGCAGGTAATCATATTCCGCATAGAAAGGATTGTCCTCTCCGTTATGCAGCATCCAGGCAAGGGTAAATGATCCGCCACGGCTGACGATGTCAGTTATCCTGTTACCCTGCCTTATTCTCTTCATGGCATCCTGGTTCACTGCCGCGTGTATGGTGACAAAGTCGATACCATCCTTTGCATGTTTGCGTACTGCATTGAACATGTCATCAGAGCTCATATCCACAACAGTCTTCTGCATGGCTGCGGCCTGATAGATTGGAACCGAGCCTATGGGGATGTTCACTGAATCCATTATATTCTTTCTTATAAGGTCCAGATCTCCACCTGTGGACAGGTCCATGAGTGCATCGGCGCCGAAGGCCTCTGCAGTCTTTGCCTTTTCCACTTCCTCCTCAATGTTAATGTAATCACGTGATGTACCAATATTGGCATTTATCTTGGTGCTTAGGTATTTTCCTATACCTACGACCCTGCAATCCCTGACAGGGTTATTGGGGATACTTATGAGTCCTTTCGCAACACACGAGCAGATGGTTTTAGCATCAATGCCTTCATCTTTGGCAACAGCTTCCATCTGGGGTGTAATGATCCCTCGTTTTGCATCTTCCATTAATGTCATTAATTACTCCTTCGCTACTGCGTCTGTTATGGGCTGCAGATATTATCTTAGTACATATATATGTTTCACAAATGTGATGTACATTATCATTGCGGCATGATTACTTTCACCCCGCAGGCTCAATCCTTATTTACAATCAACACATAGGAGTCCAGCATGTCGATAGTCGTATTCACGGAAAAGAACAAAGCAGCAGCACAGATAGCTGGAATCTTAAGTGAGGGTGGTTTTAATCGTGCATCGATAGATGGCATTCCGGTTTACGACTTTAAGAAAAACGGGAAGGAATGGAGAATAATGGGGCTTTCCGGTCACATTATGGGATATGATTTTCCGCCGGAATATAGTAACTGGAGGGAATGCGATCCTGCTGTGCTCCTTGATACTGATCCTGTAAAGAATGTATTGAAGAAACCATATGCAACCGCGATATCCAGACTTGCGGGCCAGGCAGATGAACTAATCCTTGCATGTGACTTTGACAGGGAAGGGGAAAATATTGGTTTCGAGGCAAAATCAATCGCGGAAAAATCATCAAAAGCTCCTGTGAAAAGGGCACGCTTCTCCTCACTATCTGCAAGTGAGATCAATAAGGCATTCAGCAACCTTGTAGAACCCAATGAAAACCTTGCAATGTCCGCTGAGGCACGTCAGATCCTTGACCTTAAGATGGGTGCGGCCTTCACAAGATTCATGACACTTTCCGTGCGGGAACAGGCACGAACAAAGGGTATCATTTCCATCGGTCCCTGCCAGACTCCTACCTGTGGATTCGTCTATGAACGTGAACGGCTGATACGTGATTTCAAAGCAAAGGACTTCTGGAAGATCGAAGGGATATTTTCCCACTCTGGGAAGGATTTCAAAGGGACTCATCGAGCCGGTAATATCACTGAGAAGGCAAAGGCCGACGAGATCTTCAAACGTATAAAGGACTGCAAGAAGGGAACCGTAGCAAAAAAATCTGAAAAGGAGTCCGCAGTGAATCCGCCCTATCCTCTGAACACCACCGAGTTTCTCAAACGGGCTTCCAAGTACCTGGGTATAAGTCCTGAGACCGCCCTTGAGGTTGCAGAGCAGTTATACCTTGCAGGTTTTACGAGCTATCCCAGGACAGAGACAAACAAGTATGCCGATGATTTTGATTTTAAGACAATACTGGTGGGCTTTTCCTCGGGTGAGTTCAGAGAACAGGTAATGGATATACTTTCCCGGTCACAGATCAAAAGCAGGAATGGAACTAAGGACGGTCATGACCATCCTCCTATTTATCCAATCAGGGCCGCAGGCAGGCAGGAGATCGAGAAAAGTGTCAGGATGCCTGATGCCTGGAAGGTTTACGATCTCATTGTCCGACACTTTATTGCTAACCTGATGCCGCCTGCCATATTTGACAAGACCCGCCTTGAGATACATGTCAGGGGTGAGATCTTCGATGCCACGGGTTCTATACTGAAGGATGCAGGCTGGCTTGCTGTATATCCATTCGAAAATAAGAATGATAAGCTCCTGCCGAACGTGGAACTGAATGACGAGGTTGATGTTAAGAAATTAAGCAATACCAAGTCCAAGACAAGTCCTCCCAAGCGGCTTACAGAAGCCGAGCTTCTCACACTGATGGATAAGAACGGTATCGGTACCAAGGCAACGGCTCCGTCCCATATAGAAACCAATAAAAAACGCGGCTATTTCGAGACCAAGGGAAAAACAATTGCAATCCTGGATACGGGCTTTACTCTTATGGAATCACTGGATTCGAGTGTGCCGATTCTTGTCAAGCCTGATATCCGTGCTCGCATCGAAGCTCTGATACAGGATGTTGAGGACGGAAAGAAAAGTTTTGACAGCACACTGGAGGAAGGCTCACATCTCATAAGAGAGATGTACTCCCAGCTCAGGTCAGGTAAGGAACAGATAGTTACGAAACTTGCCGGAACGATAACCGATGAAAGTATTGCTGCGGACAAAAAGAATTTCGTGGGGCAATGTCCGGAATGCGGGCGTATGCTTCGTATTGTAAAAACAGATAAGGGCAGGTTCGTAGGCTGCAGTGGTTATCCTTCCTGCAAGAATACATATCCTCTGCCAAAGACCGGTGCTCTTAATGTGCTGCGGTCAAAGCAGTGTGAAAAGGAAGGTGTTTCTGTGATCAAAGTGGGTAATAAGTACCACTGGTCTGTTGGCATGGGTCCCTGTTTCACATGCGATTCCGAAAAAAAGTGTTTCCCTCCTGAGGTGATCGGACCGTGTCCGAAATGCGACGGGTCCATGTTCATAATCACTACCAAGGATACAAGATTTCTGGCGTGTACTGAAAGATGTGGCTATACCCAGTCCCTGCCAAAGGAAGGCAGGCTTACCGTAAAGGGAAAATGTAAGCATTGTGATTGGAAACAGATCCGTGTCAAGCCAAAAGAAAAGGATGCAAATGAATTCTGTATTAATCTCAGATGTTCATCAAGGAAGTCCAACTCTGGTTAATCAAGCAAATTTGATTTGAGTACAAATCAATCATTCTTGAATTAACCTGTTTTTGACAAATACTTATATAGAAGAAAAAACATTCTAGCAATTAGAGGCGAAGATAAAATAAGACCAAATTGATATCCAGTTCTTTTGGTCATGTCTACTAAACCTCCAATCACATTCATTTACTATCTATCTTCGTCTCTCTACCTCCAGTTTTTCCCGCAATTTTCGTCATAACATATATCTTTGAGGTCTTTCCTTAGCTTTCTTGGTGAGCTGTCGCTACCCTGCACCGGATGTCCGATCGCAATCACTGCCATAAGTTCAAGTGATTCGGGACAACTCAGAATCAAGTTAACTTTCTCTTCCTGGTTGAGTATCTCTCCCAGCCAGACAGCTCCGAGCCCCAGGTCACAACAGGCAAGTAACATGTTCTGTATGGCTGCACCAATAGCCTGTACGTCCTTTGTGTGGTTGTACATGGTTTCCCGGTCAAGGAACACCGCTATCAGGAGGGGTGCGCTTCTGATCACCTTTGCATAGTGGGTACAGTCCTCCAGTTTATCCATGGTCTCTTCGTTCTGGATTACCATGAATTTCCATGGCTGGTTGTTCAGTCCCGAGGGTGCCCACCTTGCGGTATTGAGTATTGTCTCTATGTCCTCACGACATACCTTCTCGTCTGTGAATTCCCTGATACTTCTTCTTGAGAGTATTGTGTCTATAGTTGCTGGCAGTTGAATACCTCCGGTTAGTTGCAATAAGCTATTGTAACAATTTATTGTAAGGTAAGGAATAAAAAAGGTGTGTAGACCATCAGGCCTACTTTTCGTTCAGTTCGCTGTTCAGCCAGGGCATCTTTGCTCTGATCTGTTTACCGACGACCTCAACAGGGTGTTCCCTGTCCTGTCTTTCCATGGCAGTGAGTACCGGTCTGTTTGCCTTACCCTCGAGTACGAATTCACGGGCAAACTCCCCGTTCTGTATCCTGTCCAGTGCTTCGTACATAGCTTCCCTGGAAAGCTCGTTGATGACCTTCGGACCTACTGTCATTCCGCCGTACTCTGCGGTGTTAGATACGGAGTACCACATCTTGTCAAGTCCGCCTTCGTGGATAAGATCCACAATGAGTTTGAGTTCGTGACAGGTCTCGAAGTATGCCATCTCAGGCTGGTAGCCGGCTTCGACGAGGACTTCGAATGAAGTCTTGATAAGTGATGCCACGCCGCCACAGAGGTCTACCTGTTCTCCGAAGAGATCGGTCTCTGTCTCCTCGCGGAAGGTTGTCTCATATACGCCTGCGCGGGTACATCCGACACCCCTTGCGTGGGCAAGTGCCATCTGTTTTGCATTGCCGGTAGCATCCTGGTATACTGCTATAAGGCCAGGTACTCCTGCACCGTCCTTGTAGGTCCTTCTGACAAGGTGTCCCGGGCTCTTAGGAGCTACCATGTAAACATCAATGTCTTCCTGTGGCCTGATCTGGTTGTAGTGGATGTTGAAACCATGTGAGAACACGATTGCATTACCTGCCTCAAGACCGGGCTCGATCTCACTATAGTATACCTGTGACTGTACTTCATCGGGCAGGAGTATCTGTACGACGTCCGCTGCCTTTGCAGCCTCAGCAACTGTCATGACCTTAAGGCCATCATCCTCTGCCTGCTTCCATCTCTTGCTGCCCTCTCTAAGACCTATCACAACATCCAGTCCGGAGTCGTGCAGGTTCTGGGCCTGTGCATGTCCCTGGCTTCCGTAACCCATCACTGCGATCTTCTTACCCTTCAAAACGTCAAGGTCAGCATCGCTATCATAATACATCTGTGCCATTGTTAGTACCTCTTATAATAATCTAAAAATTTTCCTATGGAAATATTGCTGTTAATCTACTTTCAGCTTGAAACACCTTTCGCCCCTCTTCTCAGGGCAACCTTGCCGGTCCTTACCATTTCCCTGATCCCGAAGGGACGCAATAGTTGCTCGATGGCATCTATCTTTGACTCATCGCCTGTAACTTCTATTATCATGGATCTCGGAGCAACATCGATAATCCTTGCACGGAAGATATCTGCTATCTGCATAATCTCCGAGCGGTTACTCACATCCGAGCTGACCTTGAAGAGTGCCAGCTCCCTTTCCACTGTTTCTTCTGATTTAAGGTCGGTGACCCTTATCACATCGATGAGTTTGTTGAGCTGCTTTGTGACCTGTTCTAAGACCTCGTCATCGCCTCTTACAACAATGGTCATGCGGGAGATGGTGGGGTCTTCAGTGACTCCCACTGTCAGGCTGTCAATGTTGTAACCTCTTCTTGAGAACATGCCTGCGACTCTTGTGAGTACACCGTGCTTGTTCTCAACCAGAACTGAAAGTGTGTGTCTCATTCTTTCCTCTCCAGGTCAAGTATTTCGTTTATTGCAGCGCCGGCAGGTACCATCGGTGAGACATTCTCTTCACATTCGACTACAAAATCAATCACAGTTGGCCTTCCTGAAGCGATTGCCTCTTCTATCGCAGGCCGTACTTCATCACGTTTGGTTGCCCGAAGTCCCAGCGCTCCGTAGGCTTCGGCAAGTTTCACAAAATCAACGCTGTCCTGTATGCATGTTGAAGAGTATCTTCTGTCAAAGAACAACTCCTGCCACTGCCTAACCATACCGAGGTATCCGTTGTTGAATATTGCTATTATTACCGGAACGTTCTCCTGGACTACCGTGGCCAGCTCCTGGGAGTTCATCTGGAAGGAGCCATCTCCGGAAATATCAAAAACAACCTTATCAGGCTTGCCCAGTTTTGCTCCGATTGATGCCGGAAAACCGTATCCCATTGTCCCGAGTCCGCCCGAAGATATGAAGGTCCGGGGTTCTTTGTACCTGAAGTACTGTGCAGCCCACATCTGGTGCTGTCCGACCTCTGTAACGATAATTGCATCCTCGCAGGCTTCTTTTATTTGCTCAATTATGTACTGAGGCTTGATCCCGTCGCCTGTTGCAGGTTCAATGTAGTGCAGTGGATATGCTTTCTTCCAGTATTCGATCTTCTTCAGCCATTCTTCTGACTGTGATTTTTCAGCATACTTGAGAAGGTTGGCGAGTATCCATTTAGCATCACCGACAATCGGGATATCAACCTTTATATTCTTTGATATCTCTGCAGGATCAATATCAATGTGGATTATCTTTGCGTTTGTGGCAAAGGATTTGAGCTTCCCTGTAACTCTGTCGTCAAATCTTACACCAACTGCAAGTATTAGGTCGGATTCCTGGATCGCGTAGTTCGCGTATTTGGAACCATGCATTCCGGGCATTCCTATAAACAGGGAATGGTCTCCGGGGAATCCTCCCATGCCGGTAAGTGTTGTGGTCACTGGTGCCTGGATCTTTTCTGCAAGTTCTTTGAGTTCTCCTGCAGCGTTTGAGCTGATAACTCCTCCACCTGCATATATCACCGGGTTCTCTGACTTGCTGATCTCGGCAGCAGCTTTTTTTATCTGCTGGATGTTACCTCGATAGGTGGGATTGTATCCGCGAAGCTCCACCTTATCAGGATAATAGAACTCGATTTCCTCGGTTGTGATGTCCTTGGGAAGGTCTACCAGAACCGGTCCGGGTCTGCCGGTGGATGCGATATGGAATGCTTCCTTGATGATCCGGGGAAGCTCTTTTGCATCCTGTACAAGGTAATTGTGTTTGGTGATCGGCATTGTGATGCCGGTTATGTTTGCTTCCTGGAAGGCATCGTTGCCTATCAGTGAACTGGGCACCTGGCCGGTAAATGCTACCATTGGTATTGAGTCCATGTAGGCATTGGCAATACCCGTGACAAGGTTTGTTGCACCGGGTCCTGAAGTTGCTATACATACACCAGTCTTGCCGGTCGCTCTTGCATAACCCTCTGCAGCATGGGCAGCAGCCTGTTCATGGCGTACCAGCACATGCCGGATATCCGAGTCATAAAGTGCGTCATAAATGGGAAGCAGTACCCCTCCCGGGTATCCGAAGATAGTATCAACGCCTTCCCTGTACAGGCACTCGATGAGGGCTCTGGCGCCTGTCATTTTTCCAGTTGATTCTTTCATATAAATCCTCTGTATTATTTTTCAATTATTATGATCTGTGTGATACTTTGTTTATATAAGACGGTTTATTCCGTTCAGCATGGCCTCAACGGATGCCATTACTATGTCAGTACGTGCTCCCCTTGATGTGACCATCTTCCCGTCCTTTGAGAGTTTTACAAGTACTTCTACCAGAGCATCTGTGCCACCACTGATAGCATCTACATGATACTCTTCAAGCTGTACATCTCCAATGCTTGCGACAGCCTTTCTGATACTGTCCACTGTTGCGTCAACCGGTCCGTCTCCGATACCCGCTTCCACAACCTCTCTGCCATCAACTCTGAGTTTAACGGATGCAGTTGGGGTGACCCTGTTTCCAGAAACAACAGTGTATTCATCCATAATGACCTTTGCTTCTCTCTGGATATTGAGTACGGTTTCGGCAATTGACTGGAGGTCAGCATCGGTTACTTTCTTACCGTGGTCTCCAAGCTCTTTCACACGATCAAGTATTTCGTGCAACTGCATATCGTCAACATCGAATCCCATCTCTTTTAATGCAAGTGTAACTGAACTCTTGCCTGCATGTTTGCCGAGTACGACCTTGCGTTCCCTGCCTATTATCTCCGGTTTGATGGGTTCGTATGTGGAAGTGTCTGCCAGCAAGCCATGTACGTGAATGCCTGCTTCGTGGGTGAATGCATTTCCACCTATCAGTGATTTATTCGGCGCCACGGGTATGCCTGTCAGTCTGCTCACAAGCCTTGAGGCCTTGAAGATCTCTGTTGTATTGATGCCGGTCTTGCATTTGTATAACCATTCGATGGTCATTACAACTTCTTCTAACGACGTATTTCCTGAACGCTCTCCTATGCCGTTCATGGTTACATGTGCCTGCTTTGCACCGGCTCTGAGGGCTGCGATGGTATTGGAGGTCGCAAGTCCGAAGTCATCGTGACAGTGTATGCTTACAGGTGCGTTTACCGCAGAAGTGATGTCTGTGAATATCTCTCCGGTCTTCTCAGGAACAAGCAATCCTACGGTATCACAGAAGCACAACCTGTCAGCTCCTGCATCCACTCCGTCGATGTATAAAGATTTCAGGAAATCCAGATTCGCTCTTGAGGCATCCTCTCCGCTGAGCTCCACGATAAGACCATGCTCCCTGGCATATTCGGTGGTTTCAATCGCCATCTGTCTTACGCTTTCCCTGTCCTTGCGTAATTTGACATTGATATGAAGGTCGGACACTGGTGCAACAAGATGAATGGAATCCACATCACACTCAAGTGCATAGTCTACATCCTGCTTCATGATCCTGCAGTAGCTACATATCTCTGCATTCAGTCCTTCAGCTACCACTGCTCTGATGGATTCGCGCTCACCTTCGGATGTTATGGCAGATCCTGCCTCGATCACATTCACACCAAGCTCATCAAGCTTTGTGGCAATTGCCACCTTATCCTCGCTGGTAAGTGCTACGCCTGGTGTCTGTTCGCCGTCTCTGAGAGTTGTGTCTAAAAACCGGACATTTTCAAATAATATAATCCCTCACATTTTCTTGTCTGTTATCCAATAACAGCTTACAGGGATATTACGAAGTGCTATATATGTATAGCGATTATTCTATCACGATTTTACATGGGAGGGGATTATCTCTTATGTTTTCCCGTCTGTTGGATTATGTGATTAGAAGGATTTATACAAAGCCAAAAAAATGCTTTACTTCTACGTCATCAGCGACGGACTGTGCCGCCTTCGGCGGTATGGTTGTATTTTTTTGTTAGTCAGGGAAAAAGTAAAGGGGATTTTATCCCCATCAGAAATAGTCGTTAACGTTCTGTATTGCCTTTGTCAGAAGGTCTGCACAGTACTTGAGATCGGCGACATCAAGTACTTCCACAGGTGAGTGTATGTATCTTGTTGCTACACTGAGTACACCAGTGGGAATGCCATCCCTTGTAAGGTGGATTGCGGTCGCATCGGTGGTTCCTCCGTCTCCCACGTCCATCTGGTAAGGTATATCGTTCTTGTCAGCGGTCTCCTTGAGCCATTTGAGAACCTGTGGGTTTGCTATGAGCCCGCGTCCGGATGCATCGACCACGGTGATGACTCCTCCTTTTCCTGTCTCAAGCACGGAGTCCTTCTTGTCGATTCCGGGGTGGTCACCGGGTATGGTTGTATCGATTGCGATTGCGACATCAGGGTTCAGGCCGAAGGCTGATGTGCGTGCACCTTTGAGTCCTACCTCTTCCTGAACAGTTCCTACAACATACAGTGTTGCCTTGATGTCTTGTTCTGCCAGTTGCTTCATGGTTTCGATCACAATTGCACAGCCGGCTCTGTTGTCAAAGGCCTTGCCTGTTATCTTGCCGTTTGCAAGTTTTTTAACTTCCATGTCCATGGAAACCGGAGTGCCGACTTCTATGCCCATCTTCTCGGCATCTTCCTTGTCATTGGCACCGACATCGATGAACATATCATCTGACTTTATTATTTTTTTTCTGTCTTCATCCTTCATCACATGTGGTGGTTTGGATCCAATGACTCCGGGAATCGGGCCGTTTTTGGTATGCACAATAACCCGCTGGCTATGTAGTGTCTGGTCGAACCATCCTCCAATTGTTACAAATCTTAAAAAGCCATCGTCATCGATGTATTTTACCATCAGTCCGATCTCGTCCATGTGGGCAGCGAGCATGATTGATGGCCCGTCACCTTTTTTTACAACGATGAGATTTCCCATTCTGTCGGTTCTTATCTCATCGGCGTAGGGTTTGAGCTCTTCTTCGAGAATAGCTTGTATGTTTTCCTCACTACCGGATATGCCATGTGCATTTGATAATTTTGTAATTAGCTCTTCCATAATGATCATCTCGATTTTAGTTAGGAAAGAATGGAATTGCAGGAATATAAGTTTTGAGTACAGAAAAGAAAGAAGTTATGTCGAAAAAAGAAATAAAAAAGTTGGAGTAAGTTGTTAACTTACTCTTCCTTGCGGCGCTGGAACAGGAATGCCAGACCGAGGATTGCAGCTACTGGAAGAGCTACTGTTGGGAATTCTGGTATGAGCTCAATGGATTTTGATACTGTTTGGAATTCTGTTATTGCACTTGATAGGTCGTCTGGGTTTCCTGCACCAACCTCAATAGTGTATAGGGCTTTCTCAGGTGCCGTAGGTTTTACATTTATTGTTATTGCCCCGACATCCATATATGAGTCTGCTCCACCTGGATTGAAGTTTGCATTGTTTAGTATGATCTCTATATCATCATCCGATGCTGGAACTGGTGATTCCAACGATACATTTTTCTTTATGACCTTGTAATAAAAATCATCGTTTTGATCGAGTTCTGATATTCCAGTTGCATAATAACTCAACGTAATTGATGAATCTGGTTTCAGCATTACGGGATTGTCTAGATTTACAACGTTGCCTGCTTCGTCATAGAATTGCGCCTGATAAGCACTTACAGTTCCAATCATTGCGATTAGAATCATCGCTATAATTAATACTCTTTTCATTTTACGTACCACCTCATAAATTTGTAACTTTTTGGTCATGTTTCACTTTATCTTCTTGGTATATATACATTTGGAAAAAGAGTATAATGTAATTATCATCATTATGATGATTTAGAAACTAAAATCAGGAAGATATCTGAAAGGACCATTCTTCCTTTTCAGTGTTTCCGGCATTGTCAGTGACTGTCAGCTCCACATCAACTCTGCCGTTTTCAAATCCTTTAGCATTGTATAACAGTGAACCTGAGCCAATTTCTGCGTCATCAGTGACATCCGCCCCGTTAACCTTGAGAACTATCCTGTCTCTGTCGATACCTGCCCTGTCGTCGGAATAGGAAGCCCTGATATTTGGGCTGTCTGTAGAAACTGTTGTACCGTCCTCAGGACTAATACTGTTTATAGACGGATCTTCCCTGTCAATCACGAATGTTTCTTCTTCGTATAGGTTTTCCGAATTTGTAGTCTTTGCTTTCACGGTAACACGTGCAACACCATCGTATATATCATCATCAATTTCTGCGATGTATTTATACTCGTTATCGGATGAACTTTCGAAACTGACATCAAGGCTTCTTCCGTATCTGTCCTTTACTGAGACACTTGGATTACTTTCAAGGGCTGTTGAAGGTATGATAGTTATAGTCACATCGTTTGCAGCCTTCTCCGGCTCGACAAGTATGTCGAGTTCTTCCAGTGATGTATCGGTATATATCGTTCCGAAAGTATAGGCTATATTGTTGGCGTAATCCTTTCCGGTAATTTCCACGTCAAAAGTGTCCTTTACTTCAACAGTATACTTTGCAGTCCATACAACATTGTCCTTGCTTGTCATTTCTACAGTTTCTGCAGTTCCAAAGTTGCGTGGTGTTATGATACCTTCTATTTCCTTAAGAGGCTTGCTTGATTCCACAGTCAGGTAGGTTGTTTTGCTGGTCGGGTTCGGACTGATCTCAAGTGTGATCTCAGGTTTTGAACTGTCAATCGAAGTTCTGGTATCAGCAACCGTATGCTCTGGCTCTTTGTTCAGGGCGTTGTCAACTGCTCTTGATCTGAAATAATAGGTGCCTCCTTCCCTGCCTTCGAACTGAGCTGATGTTGCCACTGTTCTGCTCAACCACCTCTTCCAGTTTGTTCCGTTGGTACTGTAATCTATGTCGTAATAGAGGATTCCGGATCCTTCATCCGTTCCGTTCCAGCTGACAGTAAAAGTATTGTTACTTACTGCAGGTGGCAGAGGAAGGACTCTGGATATTGGCAGATCGAATTCCACGGTGTTATCATCTCTTAAGTATGGGGAAAGCTTTGAAAGCGGAAGGAATGCAATCTCATCAATTGCAACTTCCGTGGGGTGTACTTCTGAATTTCTGCTCTGCAGCAGTGTGAACGTTAGAGTATTAGCTCCCTCTGTTATGGTGACAGGCACTTGGATATGTTGCCACCCTTCGTCACCGTTCACCCCGTCAGACCAGATGATCTCGCCGTTCAGGGTCACACGTTTGAATTGAGTCTCTCCGTTTCTTGGAGTGCCTGAAGTATAGGTGTCTTTCAGGAAGGCTGACAAAACCACATTCTCTGTCTTATTGCTGAGAATTTCCTGACTGACAGAGTGCTGGTAGAAACCATATCCTCCGAGTGTACCTTTGTAGGTATTGTTAATGACATAAGCTCTTCCGGAATATATTCCAGAGTTGTTTACATAGGAACCGTTTACGTGAGATTCGTTGGAGGATGTAAATATCCATCCTTCATCGGATTCCATCGATGGGTTCTCTATTTCGATAAAGTCTATATTTTCAGTATCTGTTTCCGGAAGTGCTTCCGTATTGAGTTCCTGTGTTACCCACAGATGAACTGAGCGGTATGGGGAATAGGTCACGTTCTCTTTAAAGATCACAAATTCCAGCTTCTGCTCGCCTTGCTTATATCTGGCAGGCTTTATGCCTATTTCCTGTTCCCACTTTTCTTCGTTTTCCAGACTTATTTCCTTTTGCTCCAAAACATTCCCGTCCAGCTTTATCTGGAGTATGTAGTTTACGTTTGTGAGCTCATAATTTTCGATACCAACAATCATGTTTGTTGGTTGGGAGACGGATAATGTATTCGGGTAATTTTCAGCTTTTCCGTCAGGTCCGAGGATATATAGTGCTGAAAACGTTTCTTTTTCTCTGGTAACCTTGGCATAGGCAAACATTGCACCTGCAATGATTATGGAGAGCACCATTGCGATCATAAGGGCCTTTGTCACTTCAGGAGGCACTCTCTCAAAAACCCTGTCTTTATCTTTGTTTTTGAATGCCACGGATTCATTTGGTTTCTTGATGGCGGATACTTTTTTCCTGCTTTTGGTCCAGAATGTCTTTTCATTGTATTCTTCTACATCATCAGGTTCTTCAATTGCTTCGGGTTCGGTTTCCTCGTTCTTGACGGAATCAATGAACTCTTTGATCGAAAAACTGAACTGCTCTTCTCCAGGTAACCTTTTTCGTGAGAAATATGCAAGGAGTACGAATACAAGCGTTAAAATCGATAACGAGACTGTGATCGAATCAGGCCTGAACTTCCATTGTGTAAGGCTGATAATAAAACCATCAAACACCATGATCACTATACTAAAGCCTACACTTAAGGTAAACCGCTCGATCCCTGAGATCTCCCTGTTTCCGGGAAACAAGACAGAAATAAACGCGTATCCCGGGATGAAGAATATAAGTAGAAGTGCGAAAAGGATCCTCAGGGGAGTTTCATTTAATGGTGCGACAAGAATGAAAAGTATGGATAGGAATGAAACTACGAGCAACAGTTTCAAATCCAGCGTATAAAGGCATTTTTTGGAATCAGGCATTACTTATTATTCCTTTTGCACCATTTTTTATCAATATTGATGGGAAGTAATTATTTGCTAAAATATATAAACATAAGGTTACTATTATACTCATCGGAAAAAGTATAATTGACAGATACAGGGAGGTATTACTATATATAAACGGATATATCTTTTGTTTGCTATACCTTTGATCCCTTTTGCCCTTATTGCTTTCTATCTGGGTGGCATGACAGCGGGTATAGTTATGGTATTAGCAGGTTCTGTAATCAGTCTGTCAGTATACCGTATGTCACCTGAGCTACTCTTAAGGTGGTATGGTGCCAGGAAGCTTTCCGGTGACAGTTATGATTATATCTATTCTCATCTGTCGGAGCTTTCAACAAAATTGAATGTTCCGTGTCCTGTTCCCTGTATGTTTGATTCAGCCGCACCGATAACTTTGACCGTGGGTACGGATAAAAAACACTATCTACTGGTCTCAGGATCAGCGATGGATATGCTGGACAGGGATGAACTGAGATCCCTACTTACGCTTGAGATTGCAAAAATATCAAAGAGGACGGTTGCTGTGAATACAATAGTAGCCCTGTTTGCCGGAGCTATCGCATCCCTTTCAACAGTTGCCCTGTGGATAGCCATGCTTACGGGTTTTGGTCAGGAGAATGATCCTTCCCCACGTTTTATAAGTTTCCTTGTGATGGGTATGGTTTCGCTTCCTTCCGCACTCCTTGTGCACCTGTTCTCTGTGGACTCTACAAGAGAAGCTGACTGTTTAGCGGCAGAGGCAATGGAAGATGCGGGCATCCTTGCAAAAGCACTGGAGAGGTCAGGTACCTTTATCAAGCTCCATGTTACCGGTGGTTTAAATCCGGGGCATGCTCATCTTTTTTCGGTGAATCCGCTGAAGACCAATACACTTTTTGATGTATATTCATCAATGTTCCTGACAAAACCTGCTGTTGAGCAGCGTGTAATGTATCTTGAAAACGTAAAACCTGTCAGTCAGTAAAAAAGTATAAGGGTAAAAAATATGTTTTCAGTAATAACGGAAGTTTATAATGCTTTGAAACAGTGGCAAAAAGCTCTGCTGTTCAGTTTTATATCCTATGGGATGCTTTTGTTCTTCATTATTGTGGCAATCACATTCATACTAAGGGATTTTAATTTCCTAGTAGTGGCGGGCCTGACTTTTGTATACACGGCAGGTCTGGTAATATTTACACTGATTGCAAGAAGACTTTTCAGCAGAAGATTGGTGGAAGAATAAAAAATAAAATAAATGAAGAAAAAATTTTCATGTTGATGCTTTTTTCATGTTCAGCAAATACATGATAAGTCCTGCTGTAACTGCGAATATTATCCAGCCTAAGTGTGTATGAACGACTGACATTGTGTCAAGTCCGTAAAAGTAGGCTGTCAGATACAATATAAACACCCTGACAAGATTTGCCAGATATGCAATGGCTACTGCAAACAAAAGCATCAGTACAGACTGCCGAATATCCATCTTCTCTATTCTGGAGTAACCTGCAACTATACCTATCAACAGGAACATGGAATAAAGGCCCGAACAGGGTCCTCCTATGACTATTGTCATGGGCTCGGAACCGTAAATAGTTATGGTTTCAATGGCAACAATATCAACGGGGATTCCTATTATCTTTAGCAATGCCACAGTCGGCATAAGTACAAAGAAGTGGTCAAAAAGGTGAATAAAGTCTATTTCCAAGTATCCGAAAAGAGTATAGAACACGAGATAAAGGGCAGTAAATATGGAAGATATATAGAACACGAACTCTCCAAGTTGTTTCAGATCCTTTCGATTCGTGGACATGGCGACAAGCGAGGCACCGATGATAAATATCATAGAATCAAGTGTCCCAAGAGAGCTTTCTGTAAGAACATTGTACAGGATATCTATCGCCATTACGAAAATACCTATTATAAGGTAAGCTCTGGAACTTTTGATTTCTTTGGTGTCTGTAAATTCTATTCTAGAAAGAGGTATTGCTGCAAGGATAAATAGCAAGATTCCAACAGTAACAGATCCTTCGCTGATTTCGATAGTTGCACCAGTAAAAAACGCAATTGCTATCAAAAAAAGTATAATTGCTTTTTTTTCTTGTTTCATAATGCTACCTTGCGCATAGGGTATTTAGACTAAAAT
>Ga0163219_100022_pt1 | contig 40935 bp, 56 predicted proteins | sample MSEWel2016_04_06_FD_113150 | JGI IMG/M metagenome (GOLD analysis project Ga0163219, IMG submission 113150) | Subsurface microbial communities from deep shales in West Virginia, USA - MSEEL Well Study Marcellus 3H_2016_04_06 ...
AAGAAGAAATCTTAACAGTTAAAAAAATAGTTATTGATGATATAGAGCCTTGTTATCGCTTAAGACTTGAAGAATATGGAGTAGGAATATCGCCACAATATTACGATATAGAAAAAATAGAGGAGGAGAAATAAATGCCAAAAGATAAAGTATTTAATAGAGATGAGTTAGGAATTATAAATTTAGAGAATTTAAGTGAAGACACTAGAAAAGAAATAAGGAAAGCAATAGAAGAAAAGTCAGAAGGACACAACGAAAGATTTGTATTAACAATGCCCACTAAGCCTAAAAGCAGACTCAGAGGTTTTACAAAGGCATCAAAGGAAATGCTTAGAAAGATACATGATAGATTTGATAGTAAGAGAACACCAGTAGAACATGATTTTACAAATGGAATGAATAAGGTAGCACAGATGTTACAGTACTATATTAATAGTAAGTCAATGAGAGACAATAAACCTTTTAGACCAGATATGGTAGAGATGGCTAAAAGAGCAGAGGTAATAGCAGGACAGTTAAGACACGCTGTAGAGTTACAAGAAAAAGAGGAGGAATAAAAATGATTAATAGCAAACTTGACATTGAGATTAATAGGGCACAAGAAGAACTTGAAGTCTTATGCAGATTAAAAAGAAAGGCTCAAGAAAGACTTAAGAAATTACACGATAAGAAGAAAGAGGAGGAGAAATAAATGCCAAAAGATAAAGAGTTAGCACTTAGAGAATTCGAGGAAATCAGAAAAGAAGGAAAGTTCAATATGCTAAACAGACGAGGGGTAATGAACTACGCAAATGAAACAGGAAGGTATAACTTAGTTGTATACTGTGGTAATAATAGAGACAAGTACGCAGAGTTACTCAAGTCATATTCTAGGAGTGAGTAAAGTGTTTAAGATTAAATTTGAGGAAGGGGAGTTGGGAACTAATAATATTGCTATAATGACTGGTGGTACTATTGAGATTTATTACAAAGGCTTAACTATCGTAACTGATGAACTTAGCTTTATACTTAGAAGAAATGATGGTATAGAGAAAACTAAAATAGATATAATCAAGACACTAGAGGAGGAATAAATAATGTATGCCATTAGAGACAAGTCAGCTAAAAGAAGTAGACAGGAAGTAGACGAAAAACTGAGAGAGGGATATAAATTCTACTTAGTACAGGGAACGAACTTAGAGAAGAGAAAGAAAGCACTCGATAGTATACTTAAGAAAGAAGGTAAAGACATTGATTACGAGTTTTGGAGTATTACTTACAGAGTAGGTTACTACAGCTTACTTCTTATCAAACAGGAAATGACAAGAGACTTAAGATTTACTTTTAGAAAAGTGAACATCAGAGTTAAAACGAATAGTGGACTAAATGACGAAGGAAAATATACTTACTTACAGGGACATGAGATAAAACAGTTCTTATCATAGGAGATGATTTAGTAAATGCAAAATGAACTAGACCACATAGATGGAAGAGTGATAGAAGTTAAAGGTTGGAATGAGAGAGAGAAAGTAGAAAATCAGATTAAAAAGAGTGATGATGAAGAAATATTCGATAGCATTTATTACAGCATAGAGGACTTTGGCATAGTAATTACAAGGAGGAAGAAGTAATGGAACAGAAAAAGATATGGTTAAGTACTAAGACAAGAGGAAAAGTTAGATTACTCAACACAATTTATGATAGTGCAGAAAAGAAAATTAAAGTGCTAGTCAAAAGCAAAGGGGGTGCAATCTTCCTTCTTGATTATGAAGAAATTGAGGATAAAGTGAAAAAGCCAAAAGAAGAAGACACAGAACACTTTGTTATATGGGCTGAGGGGTATAGAGCAACAGGTCAATCCTCTGGTGCAACTTATCTTGGGTCAGAGAAAGCAGAAACTTTTAGACAAGCCTGTAAGAAACACGCTAGAAAAGACTCCCAGTTCAATTACTACTTTAATGAAGAGTCAATGACATACTGGGGTTGTAAATTATTTGATAACGAAAGAGACGCTAGAAAAAGTTTTGGATAAGAGAGGAGATAAAATATGAGATATGTTCAAATGACTGACAAGTTCATGAGTGGTTGGGGTCTTGCTAAAAGGAAAAAGAATATACTTGTGTTCCATTGCAAGAGTGATGAAGAGGTTGAGGCAGTACTATCTAATGCAAAAGCGAGAGAGGAAATGACAGAAATAAAAGTAACAATGAAACCACTTACAGGAAGGCAAAAGTGTTTAGTCCAACAGAAGACAAAGAATGATTATCCAAACTGGTATAAAAAGAATTACTTCAATAATTAGAGGAGGAAATAGAATGATGGTAAAAGATGTTACAGAGTGTCTAAAATCAAATGACATAATTTTAGATGAAGTTAGTAAACAGATAGGATTAATACTACAGATGGATAAAGAAAAAGTTAAAAGTTTACTATATAATAGCCCCAGTCAGACTGTTGCAAAAGAGAAATTAATAGGAATGAAATCGACTCCAAGTAAGGAACTGGAAGACTTAATAGAGTTATTTGAGAAGACAGTATATCATTCACAGCACTTAAATAGAAAGAAGATAAGATAAAATGCAACCTTACTTGAGTCTAGGTGGAATACGACAGAACAAGACAAAGTTAGAATTGTTCAAGCATTTAAGAGTAGTGTTAGAAGAGTTAGAGTGTATGCAGACTAATTTAGGTCTTACGATAGGGCAACTGAATAATGATAAAGACGATATTATAGACAAGTTTGAAGAAGAATACAATGTAAGTTTTGGAAAGGCTCATAATAAGTTAGACGAAGTACTTCAAGCAGTTTATAAGGAGATAAAAAAACTAGAGGAGGAATAAAAATGAAAAAAACAGGCTTTGCAAAACAGTGGGAAAAGCACTCTAGAGAATATTTGAAAGAAAATGGTATAACAATTGATTTTGAAGAAGGAGATAAAATAAGACTTGAGAAAGACTTAGAATTACGAACTGGGAAAACTATTACTAAAGAAGAAGTACTAACAGTTAGAGAAGTTGAATGTGATGATATAGAGTTATATTATGTTCTTTGGTTGGAAGAATACGGAGTAGGAATATCACCACAATATTATGATATAGAAAAACTAGAGGAGGAAATAGATAATGATTAGAGTAAAAAATGAATTTAAAGGTAGGGGTTTCCACAATGAGACAGAGGCATTTGAAGTAGAGTTTGAAAACGAGGAATTCGAGGAAGTTGTGAAAGAGTGGTTAGAAGGTGGAGAATTACTTACCTTAGATAATGAACACATAGACCCAGCCAGTATGGAACACTTAGAAAACAGACTTTTAGTAATCAGACCAGACCAAATGGCAGAAGACTACAAGAACAGTAAATACCAACTGCTAATAGGAACAGGTGGTTTTGGAGTTGACCCAAGTAAAATGGGGAGAGCAGTTTTCTCACTCAACTTAGGTGATGGAGAACAGGTCAGATGGAACAGAGAGCAGATAATGGGAATAGTTAAGAAAGCAGGGTTAGTAAGAGTGACAAAGATATTAGAGGAGGAGAGATAAATGAGACTAAGAGATGTTAGAAAGGATATGAAGTTAAAAGACTTAGAGGGTAAGAGGTATAAGGTTAAGAGGGTAAGCAATAAAGGTATATTATTCTATAACTCAGTTGGTTGGCATAGTCCAAAAAACTTTGTAAGAGCAAGTAGATTAGAAGAAGGAGAGAAAGTAGTTTTAGAAGAAGATGAGAGAGTAGTAACAATAGAATATAAAACAGACCAGCCAGACTACAAGGGAAGAGAGTTCCTCATATCTGTTAGACTAGAGGCAACGAGTGAACTAGTTTACAGATTAGTAAAAAGAGAAGATTTGAGAGTAAGAAAATACCCAGACGAGTTAGAAGAAGGAGATAGGTTTGTGAATATGTTTGGAGTAACAGAACGAGTTCTAGCAAGAGCATATGATGAAGAAGATGAGGATATGGTTTACCTCACAAAAAGTGAAGGTGGGAAAGTAAGTAAATGGAATAGTCGTAGTATTAGTAGAAAAGATATTCTTGAATAGGAGAGGGTAATAGTGCAGAAAACAGAGAGATTAAAAGCTGAACTAGACGAGAGAAATAAGGGCAGAAAGAAAATGCAATCAGAGGTAGAGAGACTAAGAAATAAAGTAAGGAGTCAACAAAGACAGATAGACGCACTCTTGACTGACCTTATCATTTTAGTTGAAAGAGAAGAAGGAGAAGTGTTCATACCAGAAAGAGAGTACATGACAATAAGCAACCAAGCACAGATATTCGCTGAACAAGATAAGAAAAATAAAGGAGTCAGACTAAAAACTTTATATCTGTCAAACGAAATAAACTAGGGGGGTAAAAATAATGTGGTTAGATAGGGTAAAAGACGCAATAGAAAAAACAGAGAAAGACTTAGAAGAGTTAAGTTATAGCTTTAGTCAACTTAGTGGAACAGAGTTAGATATAGCTGAGCAAGTGTACGAGCAGGTAGATTTAGAAAACCTAGAGGACTTGAAGTATAAAGTATTGAGAATGGGAGAGCTATTAGAAGACGCTGATAATATTGGTGGAGTGCAAGTGTGGATAGACGAGTACGATACGTTGAATATAGCACCCCATGAAAATCATCATGTTACAGTTCCAGACTTGAGCATTAAGAATACTCAGAGATACTTAGAAAAAGAAGTGTCAGAGAAAAAAGCTAAACAGATAATCAAATGGTATGTCGATAAGCTATAGAGAGGAGGTGATTAAATGTCATCGAGCTTTTTAGAAATGGAAGAGCCACAGAGAACTCACGCAGAAATAGACATGATGAATACCAAGACAGTAGCACAAAGAATAAAAGAAAGAGAAAGGGAAGAAAGAATAGCCGAGAGGTTAGGAATAGAAGTAAATGTCAAAGAGCCAAAGCAATTGACAGCATGGTTAAGTGACGCTAAAGAGCAACTAAGAAAAATGAGTGACCCAAAAAACAGAGAGGAGAATGATAAAATGTATTATAGTCTATATGAGGTGACAGTAGTTGATGTAGATAGTTTAGCAATTAAGACTGATACTAAGGTAATGGCAAAGTCAGAAGAACAGGCGAGAGGAAAAGCAGGATACTTCGACCTACTGGCTGAGAAAGAGTACGATACAGACAAATTGGAAGTGAGAGTAGAAAAGATAATGAGCAATATCAAGAAAGTAGAGGAAGTAGGAGTAATAGCCGATTAGACTTTTAGTTCATAAAAGATAAATGAGCTAGAAAAAGAAGGCTGGAAATCGTAAAAAATAAGGGCGTGGGAAAAGAAGAAAGACTAAAATATCTCCCAAGCCCCAAGACAACAGTAAGGACTAAGAGAAAGAGTAAAGGAAGATACTTAGTAAAAGTTTACTCAAGGGTAGACGGAAAGAAAAAGTGGGTGGAAAAAGTCTGGAAAAAGGCTATATCCACCCATATAGCTATGTCTAAAAAGTACTGTATAGAGGGGTAGAATAGAGGGGTAAATAGCCAAGACTGAAACCTCAGAAATCCCAGAGCTGGCGGGGAAGGAGAAGGGGTTGGGTTGTATAGATAAGAAAGAGAAACAATAATAAGAAATACATAAGTAAATAGAGTATAGTAATAATAAGATAAGAGATAGACTTTTAGTATATAGAGAAATAGAGAATTAGACAGACTGGTGTACGCACTAATTTTCCTAAAAATTGGAAATGATATTGGCATTTTGCAATAGACTAGCAACCACCACCAGCCCTGTCATGACAAGGATAGCAAGGGGTAAGCAAGGACAAGAAATCAGTAATTACAGAAAGGAAATAAGCAACCCAAGCCTAGTTATAAAGCACCCAGTTTTAGATATAAAGCAATACTGATTGGACTTTAGCAACATTAGTATATAGGGGAGAATGGTAGGTATTGGTAACGATATACAAAGACTGGTAACGACTGGTAGAGAATGGTAAGTTTGTTCGCTTTATGACACACAAGTAACGCATTGAGGGGTAAAATAAGATGCCTGTTATGTAGGGGAGGACAAGGGTTTTGGGAATTAATGGAAAATGAAAAGTGTCACTTCGTAAGCCTACAAGCATAGAAAAGTGTTCGCTTTATGTTATTTATGTAACACAAGGTAAGGTAATGAAAGGACTAAAACTCAGACAGAAAATAAAGGCTGGTGAGAAAAGACAGGAATAGTAAAAATAATTAGCCCAGTTTAAAGTAAGGAAAGGACTGGAGGATAAGCAACATAGATTAGAAGTTAAACAGTTTTAGATTAGATAATTAGACAGGGCAATAGAAAGGAAATAGAAAAAGAAACTGGCAGGGGAAAAGATAAGGAACTAGAGATAAAGAGTTTACGCCTAGAGTTCAGCACATTTGATACAGCACAGGCAGGGGAGTAGTATAGTAACAGATTGGAAATGTAAAAGTAATGAACAGCACAGATTTTTGACCCCACCTTTAACGAGGGGAAAATGTTAAGGAGGCACCCTACCACCTTTTTTATGAAGCACTAAAAACTAAAGTATAAGTCATATTTATGTGTAGACCTAAAAACTAAAGTAATTGACTAAAAGGATACTCAACCAGATGCCGTCACACTCAAAAGAGATGGTAGAATAATTAGAGAATAATTTTAAGGTAGGGGAGAAGATATTAACACAGGGGAGATATAAATGGATACAGGGGAGGAATAAAACGAGGTTGGTAGATATTTTAGATATAGGGGTAATAAGGTCGGCGTGTTTTAGGTTGGAAATTTTGAAATAAAATGGTACAAGGTGTATAATAGTAGTAGGAGGTGAGGAATTAATTGGACTTAGTACAGATGAGGACAATCAAGGAGAAAGACATACAACCCTTGACAGGAGTAGAATTTGATGTAGAAGAAATGACTAAGAATATAGTAACCTTCTCTGAGAAAATGGCAGGGATAGAATTTTTTCCATACCAGAGGGAATATGCAGAAGGGATAGTTAAAAGCGTTATACAAAATGATGGTGAGGAACTGACAGCGTTATTTGCTAGACAGAGTGGTAAGACAGAAACAAATGCTGTAATAGCAGATGGAATTATGGTAATACTACCACTTTTAGCTAAATTGTTTTCACATTATGAGCCAATACAGATTTATAGGAATGGTGTACGAGTAGGAGTATTCGCACCTAGTGGAAGACAGGCTCAGACAACCTACGGAAGAATGGATACTAGAATAAGAAGTAGAAATGCTAAAATGATATTAAATAGTAACGACATTGATGTAGGTTTAGAAGACTTAACCAGAGTAATAGCGTTGGATAATGGAAGTATTGCCATCAGTTTGAGTGCGAATAAGAACGCACAGATTGAGAGTGAGACCCTACATTTTATTATAGTAGAGGAGGCTCAAGATGTTGACAGCATGGTGGTGAGAAAAAGTATTCACCCAATGGGAGCCAGTACGAACGCTACAGTAATAAAGGTAGGAACAGCTAACAATGTTAAGAGTGACTTTTTAGACGCTATTAGAAGAAACAGAAGAAGGAATGAAGAGGAGAACAGACAACTCCATTTTGAATATGACTATAAAGAGGTACAGAAATATAATGACAGATATAGAAAATACATAAAGCAGGAGATAAGGCGATTAGGTAAAAATAGTGATGAATTTAGAATGGCTTATGGTTGTGAGTTTATCCTAGAAAGAGGAATGTTCCTAACAGAGAGCAAATTCAACGAACTATGCGAGATAGAAAGGAACTTACCTTTAGTGCATGAGAGAAAAAGAGGAGTTCAAACAGCTGGAATTGATATAGCCAAGAAAAGTGATAGCACAGTAATAACAGTAACAGAAATAGACTACGATAACCCAGTATATGACGATATAGAGGGAGTAGAAAGATACAGAAAAAGGATATTAGACTGGTTGGAGTTAAAAGGTGACGATTACAACAGCCAATTCTATCAGATTGTAGAGTTTTTAGAGAAATTCAATATAAGTACGGTGTATATTGACTCAACTGGTGGTGGAGAAATAATGTCAGACAGAATTAAGGGCTACTTTGATGGAAGAATTGATGTAGTAAGCTATACTTTTAGTAGAAAGTCTAAGAGTAAGATGTATAAGCACCTAAATCAAGAGATACACGCTAACAGATTACTAATACCGAGTGGTAGTAGAGTAACTAGGTACAAAAAATACAGAAAATTCAAGCAACAAATGCTAGATTTAGAGAAAGATTGGAAAGGACAGTACCTAATAGTAAGCCACCCAATGAAAAAAGACGCACATGATGACTATGCTGATAGTTTAGCACTAGCAATAATGGCTAGTAAGAACGAGGCTATGCCAGAATTAGAGGTACAGGACTATAATCCGTTCTTTGAGGACAAAGGTTACAGGAGTTATGGTAAAAAGAAGAAGGCAGGTAGAACAAATAGCGAATTATTTGGCTAAAAGGAGGAGAAATTTTGAAGTGTCCTAAGTGTAATAGAGAAATAACCCCAGTTTTAGTTAAAATTGAGTCAGAAATAATAAGTGCAAACTGTCCTATATGCAATTATAACATGATAGACGAATTAAAGTGGCTTGAAGGAGAAATACAGTGGTCTAAAGAGAGGTAAAGAGGAGGCTATTTAATTGAAAATTTATGATACTAACTGTTTAATTGACAATCCGAGCCTAATTCAGAAAAATAAAGACGAGATTATAGTTCCATTCATTATTTTAGATGAGTTAGATGGTCTAAAGAACAGTAAGAATGTTGGATACAATGCTAGAACAGTTTTAAGAGCAATAAAGAAGTATAATATCAAATGCCAAAACTTCAAATTGTCAGAACAAGTTGTAGATAAAGCCCTATTGGATATATGTAGGATACACGAATTAGAGTTGATTACTGGAGATTACAGAGTATACCTTGAAGGCAAAGAAAACAATATTAAGTGTGAGCATTACCAACCAGACATTAACACTTATACTGGAGTAGTTAAAAGAAAACTAACTCCAGATGAATATAATCAGCTACAGGAACATAACTCAGTAGGCTGGAGTAAAGAGAAACTACACGAAAACCAATATGTAGACTGCGACTCTATACTAGCAAGATATAGGAGTGGAACACTTCATAAAGTTAGCTGGTCTAACAAGCATAAAATACAAGGGATTGATGAACTTAACAGAAGACAGGTCATGGCTTATGACGCAATCTTCAATCCAGACATTACTACAGTAATATTATGGGGAGTTGCAGGTACAGGAAAGACAGCTTTGGCAATAAAATCTGCAATTCAGTTAGCACAACAGGAGAGGTACTCAAATGTTCTACTATCAAGACCTAATGTTCAAATTGGAGAAGAGTTAGGAATACTACCAGGTGGGATAAAAGAGAAACAAGACCCGTTTATTAAGCCATTCGAGGATAATATGAAAAGTTTCCAAATGAAAACAGTACCAGAAATACAGCCACTACAGACTGCTAAAGGTAGAGATATAAAAGATACCTTCTTTATAATAGACGAGGCACAGGACATTGAGCCAGATAAAATGAAAATGCTGGTAGAAAGAATGGGTAAAGGAAGTAAGCTAGTTTTAACTGGTGATGTAAGACAGGTAGATAAAAGAGGACTATCACCTGCTTATAATGGACTGAGTTTTGTAGCCAACAGACTAAAAGGAAGTAGATTAACAGCCTGTGTTGAACTAGATAAGGTAGAAAGAAGTGAGTCAGCTAAGGAATTAGGAGAGTTATTAAGGAGGTAAGAACAATTAAAGACCTAAGTAGGGAGTGTAGAAACTGTGAATATGGTGAGTTTTATACTATGACAGACTGCTTTAAGGTTTGCCAAATAGGAAAATTTAGAGAAAAGAAAGCAGGAGAAAACTGCAAATACAGAAAAGACAATAAGATATAGAGATAGGTTAAGAGGATAACAGAATAAGACCATTATTTAAGTGGGCGGGGGAAGAGAGAAAAGACTAACTCTTACTCTGCCCCTTTTCAGCCCCAGTTCCTTTTAGTCATTTTAGTTAACAATTAAAACTACCTTCAATTTATATGAACTAAAGTATGCACCCAGTACTAAAGCCACAGTACAATTTATACAATGAGCATTATCCTTTTAGCCCAATTCTATATAAAAAATATCGAAATCGTTAAAAATCAGACCACTTTTAGCCATTTTTCTAAAACAAGGTTTCGCCGACTTGCCTCCAGAGGAGACATATAAGACCCTAAAACCAGAGTTCAAGTACAAGACTGACCCTGAGTCAACCTCTATATATAAGGCAAAATAGAATTAAGATTTTTCCGATTAAATTAGATATGCTCTATAATGCTCTATTTTACTCCAATATGCTCAGACCCGAAAAACCCAGCTAGTTAAGATACTTAACCAGCTTTTTGCAACCTCTATATATAAGGCAAAATAGAATTAAGATTTTTCCGATTAAATAAGATTAACTCTGTAATACTCTATAATGCTACCCAGTCTGACCTTGAGTCGAAAAATCAAGCTAGTTAAGATACTTAACCACCTCAACCTCTATATATAAGGCAAAATAGAATTAAGATTTTTCCGATTAAATCAAGTTAGCTCTCTTATGCTATATAATTTAATTAATTAACAAACGAGTGTTCTACTTTTACCTACTTAAGATGTTTAACACACAAAAGAAAGAAAAAAATAAAAAAGAAAGACTAGGCAAAGCCCTCGATTTTCAAAAGCTAAAAGAGAGAACTAAAAGCAGACCATTTTAGGTTAAAATTATGGAGTTTTAGAAAAAGTAAGGAAGGAGTTGAAAAATTGGGGAAATTCGGAAAAACATTTGACTATGGAAAAACATTATTATATAATATAAGTGGAGAGTGGAAAGGGTCAAATATCCCCAGTAGATTTTTTTTAATTAGGCAAGTGATATAGAACTGTAATAAGGTAAATAAGAGTTTTTGCCCGAGAGGGATTTTCTCTTACGCATTTTAAGTTCTGTATCACTTGCCTATTTCTATGTTTAGAAGTAGAAAGGAAGGAGGGAGAATATGCCTGTATTTAATAAGAAGAAAAATAGGAGTAACATTCATCAGACTAGACTAACTAGTTCAAGACAGGGTGATGAGCAAGGCTTAACTGTACCTAGAGATAATAAAGGTAGAGACAAAGCTAAGAACATACCTGCTGGAACTAAGGAGGCTTTTAATGCTGGTAAGAACGCATAAATTAATTACAGGTGACGATTATGGAAAATGAAAATAAAGATATGATTTCAGAGGAAAGAGAAGATATGGAAAGATATAATCGTGAACCCACAAGAGAAGAAATGAAGTCAATGAGCCGAGAGGAGATTAAAAGGACTACTAATGCTAACCAATATCTCAAACAATCAGAAATGGAAACAAAAGAGGAAAGAGAAAGAAGACAAACTAAAGTAAAAGATATGCTAAAAAAGGTTAGAGATAGTCAAGTAGGAGTTACAGATAGTACTCTTAATGGCTCTTTTAAGGAAGGTGCTGGTATAGATGAATAGTGTTACCAATCCTCTAGTCACCAGACCAGACGAACTAAGCGATAAACACTCAAAGAGAATACAAGAATACTCTAAGATGTGGAAATTTTATGATGGAGACCATTGGGATAGAGATAGAGCCGTAGAAAGACTTATAACTTTTAACTACAGTAAGGCTATTGTAGATAAGTCAGTAAGTTTTCTATTTGGCAAAGGTTTTAGAATAAAGCCACACAAAGATTATACTGAGATTAAAGAAATGGTAGAAGAAGTGTGGCAGTATAACAATAAGGATATTACTGGAATAGAGATAGGACAAATGGGTGCAGTAACAGGCGACTCATTTATTCGTGTTTCTTGGGAGAACGGTAAGAAAAATTCTCAAGGGATACCACACGATTTAGAATACCCAGATGGGAAAGTTAGAATTGATGTGCTATCAAGTAGTATGGTATTCCCAGAATATGCTACCCATAATAAGAACGAAATGGTTTCCTGTAAGATAATTTATGTAATTCTACAGAAAGACGAGAAAAGTGGGAAGATACAACCCAAGTTATATAAGGAAGAGATAACTAGGGATAAAATCAAATACTATGTAGACGATAAACTACAGAAAGAAATAGATAATGTTGTAGGAAAGATAAATGTAGTCCATATTAGAAATTTACCTAAGGCAGGTAAGAGTTATGGGCAGAGTGATTTAAAAGCAGTTACAGATTTACAGAAGGAACTCAACGAAAAAGTTACAGATGTTAGTGATATTATAAATTATCATGCCGCACCTATTACGATTATAAAAGGTGCAAAGTCTAAAAATCTTGAGAAAGGTGCTAGAAAGGTTTGGGGTGGATTACCTGCTGACGCAGATGTATATAATTTGAAACTAGAGTCAGATTTAGGTGCCTCAAATAAATATATTGGGAAAATCAAAACAGCAATATCTGAGTTATCCAACACACCAGAGGATAGTTTGGGAGGAGAGTCAAATATCTCAAACACAACTGGAGTAGCCTTAAGAGTAAAATATGCACCTCTTTTAGAAAAGACATGGATTAAACGCAGAACTTATGGAAGAGGGATAAAGGAAGTTTGCAAATTGATATTACTCTATTTAAAGGTTAAGGGTGATGAAGAACAGCAAGATATTTTAGACGAGGTTATAGATGGTGATGACCCAAAAGAGATAAGAAAACTATTTGATTTTACAATTAAGTTTCCAGACCCACTACCAAAAGATGAATTAGTAGAATTACAGAAAATCGCACAAAAGTTAAATATGGGAATTGAAACTCCCAAAGGTGCTTTAGAGGAATTAGGTTATGAAGGAAATATCCAAGAGAAACTAGACGAAATTAGAGAGTATCAGAAACAGGCTCAAAGAGACATGTTCGATATAGGCTCAGAAAATAGTGCTGAGAATATTGATATTGGTGGTATAAAATCTGACCTAGATGGAAAAGTAGAAAATGAACAGCAAGGCTTAGAAGAGTAGGTGATTAAAGTTGCCTTATGATAAGAAACAGTTAATAGACAGAAAAAAGTTACACGACATTCATACAGAGTACGCAGAGAATATCAATAAAGCAACCTTTGATAAAGTCCTAGACGACTCTGATGTAAAATCAAGGTATAACAGGCACTACTATCGTTCACTAAATATGGAAGACGAAGTAAAGCAGGTAGTCAATAAAACAAAGGAACAGCGACTACAACAAGAGTTATATCGACAAAATCAGAGAATGAAAGAACATGGACTACAACCTTTTAGTAGAACTGAAATGGAGAAAGTAAAAAATGGTGCTATGAAAGAACTACAAGGTGAGTTCAAAGGTGCAACAATGGATAAGAGATTAGAGGTTTCTCGTAAGAAGATAAACCAAAGGTATAGGAAAGAGATACCCAGAGCAACTACTGAAAAAGGTCTGAAAAACGCTAAAAAAGACACATATAAATACATGACTGACAGTAGAGAAACTGGGAGAAGTCTTAGGGGAGGGAGTTCTTTCAAGTATAATGAAAGACTTCTGATTTCAGAACAGGAAAGAGCAAACCAAGAGGCAACAAAGAAACTGGCAGAAATGAAAGACTTGTTGATGTCATGGAATTTAAACCCTAGTCATAAGATTTATGACATTTGTGATGAACACGCAACTACAGTAGGAGTCGAGGCACAAAGATATATAAGTAAATATGAAATACAAGATGTGGAAATGGAAGGGTTATATACATCAGCAGAAGTTCCAGAATATCCTCACCCATATTGTCAATGTATGTTAGATATTGTATTGACCGATAACTATGGTATGAATACAGTAGCCATAGAGAATATTGAAAGTGGTCTAGGTCAGAACATGGCAGACTACAATGACTATAACATGGTAAGTCCAGAAAGCCAGAAGTACATTCGTGAGTGGAGAGAAAGGAATTACCGATACAACAAGCCATGGGATTATACTAGACGGTCAAAACAGGAGAAACTGAAAGCCTTAGAGAAAATAAGAGATGAAACTGATGTAGGAATGGAAGGAGTTCTAAACTTACATCAAGGAACTAAGAAGAGGGCTTTAGAGAAATACATTGAAGAAGGTGGAATAAGAGGATACCAAGAAGTATCGAAGAATATTTTAGGTTATTCATTAGACGCTGACATTATCGAAGATATAGGAGTAGACCAAGCAATTAAAATAATGGCTTTAGATGTAAAGAAAAACCCGAACTTAGATATGGAAGATGTTGTTAGTGGTCTAAGTAAATATATAGACGATAGAATGAGTATTGAAATGAAGAAGTCATTAGCAGAGGCTAAGAAACACATGGAAAGTGCTTATGAGAAAGTGAAAGCTGTAAAAGATGGCTCGGCTACAAGAAGAGCAGTAATGGGAATGAGAAGAAAAGCAGTACAACAGGCAAGAACTGAACTAGGTGACGCAGTTGGATATGCAGAGGCACACGAAAGATTACTCAGAGAATTACGAGGTGCTATGGAAGACCCAGACAGCTTAAAATATGTAAACATACCACAGGCAAGAAGGGCAACAAATACTGTGGTAGATAAACTGGGCGTATCAGCAAAAAACTATACTGTAGATACCTTAGATGGAAGAAAGAACATTATAGTAGGGTATGATGGAATAGAAGAGATAACAGATAAGTGGTCTTCTAATAAAGGTCAGTTATCTATAACAGAGAAACTCAATAGAATAAGACAGGGAAAAGAAAATAAAGATGGTTGGCTACCTAACCACATGAAAAGTACCTATACTAAGAATGGTAAGGAATATGACTTTAAATTAAGGGCAGACCAGCAGACAGGTATAAGATTTATAAGAGAAAACAAGACAGGGTTAATACATTACAAGCCCGGTGCTGGAAAAACGCATACTGCAATAGGCTCAATATCAGAGGCTTATGACGCAGGTGCTAACAAAGTTTTAGTTGTAGTTCCAGAGGACTTAGTAAGACAGTTCTCAAAAGAGATTGATGATTTTACTGATGACGCTATCACAGTTAGAGACTACAAGGCATACCTTAGCAAGAAAAAGAGGATAGAAATGTATGAGAATGACGACTCCTTCGTTCATGTAATAAGTCATAAAATGCTTAAGAATGATGGAGATTTAAAAGATATAGCTTACACAAAGGCAAACTCTTTAGCAGACTTTGGTTGGGATATGACAGTAGTTGATGAGATACATCAAATCACAGGAAAGACAGCAAGGAACTTGAAAAAGCTGGATACTGAATATAAAGTAGGACTAACAGGTACAGCAGTAAGAGATAGCGTAATGGATATGTACGATACACTCGATTGGTTACACCCAGATGGACTGCCCCCGAAATATAAGCTGGAGGGCAAATTTAAAGATATAACTAAGGCATCAAGTTTATATGAAGAGTCAGTATTAAGAGACTTAAGAGATTTATTGAAACCTTTATCAATTACAAGAGATAGTCCAGTAGAGGCAAGAAAAATTCAAAGGACTATTCGTGCAGGTTTATCTGAGTGGCAGGAACAACAGCTAAAAATCATTGAGAAAGAGGCACAGGATAGAATAGATAGAGGTAGAATGGCAGTAAGTAAAGTAAGAGCCATAGAGAAAGATAAACTCAATAAGGTCATAAATGCTGGTGGAGAAAAGAATGGTAAACTCAAGGTCTTAGATGATTTAATAGATAATAAGTATAAAGATGAAAAGAAACTGATTTTTAGTTCAGACCTAGATGGTGTAGAAACATTGAAAAACCATTTAGACGAAGACAGGGCTTTAATCTATACAGCTAAAGATTTAACTGACTCAGAAAGAATGAAAGTTATACAGGAGTTTAAGACAAACCCCGATAAAGATGTGTTGGTCTTATCAGACGCAGGGGCAACAGGATTGAACTTACAGGAGTCAGATGTAACGATACATTGGGATTTACCCGATAAATATTATAAGCTGGAACAGAGAGAGGCAAGAAACTGGCGTGGACTCAAAACAGGTGAGGTAAATGCAATTAAGTTAAAGACTCGTTCTTCTTATGATGATAGAATACTAAATGAGTTAAACAGGACTCAGAAAATAAGTGACGCACCCAAGAAGGCAGAGCAGATTGACGAACTAGGTGTTGCTCAGTATTTAAGAGATGTAACACAAGGGAGTGAATAAATGATAATAATAACTTTTTATAATGATGGGTATATTACGAGAGGACACTCAGATGATGTAACTTGTACTCAAATATCAGCTATGCAATATATTATAGAAGGCTCTATTTTAGAAGTAGACGAAAAGGCAAAATGTAAAGATGGAGAAAAAGGAACAGGTCTTACAGCTTTACTTGTAGAGAGTGAGTTAGCTTTAAAGCTGTTAGATAGGTATAAAGAAGATATAAAAGTTTGGCTTAATAATGTAGCTGAAAAAGGTAAGTACAAGATTGAATATAAAAACGAGAATTTAGATTGGAATATGGTAAATCAATAGAGGTGAGTTACTTTGGGTCAACTAAGAAGTTATATTGATGATATGCAGGACTTGTTAGCAGACACAGAAATGGACTTACAGGAACTAATGGAAAGAGAAGAAGAAATACTAGAGGAGAATGAGGATAAGCTAATAGATTTAAGAGAGAAAAGTGAGAAAGTAAGAAAGAAAGTTATGAGAGAGATGGAGAAAGACAGACCAAATTTAAGAAAGGTTGAGAATTACAGGCTGGAATATGAGAGACTACTTTTAGAACAAGGTGATGTAATAAGAGCAATTGTTTTAGGTAGAGAAAATATTGCAGGTTGTGAGTTACAACTAGAATACTAAAAATAGGAGGAAGATAAACATGGCTAAGCCAGAAGAAAAGACTAATGAAACAGAAGTAGACCAAGAAACTAACGAGGAAGAGACAGTTGTAGTAAAACAAAGTGAGAGTACTAAGGAAGAGGAGACTAAGGTTAATCTTGAAGACCTGTCTTTACAGGACTTATTGCAGAAACCTGAAGTTAAACAGTTTGTAGAGAAAGCAAGAAAGCAAGAGAAAGACAAACTCTATGACGAGATTAAAAGGAAAGAGGATAAGGTTAAGGCAAAGGAAAAAGAGATTAAGGACATGGAGACTAAGATTAAGAAACTGGAAACTTCGTTGGAAAAAGAAGAGGAGGAGAAATCAGCAATCAAAGATAAGTACAAGACTATACTAGATGACTTAAAAGAAGATGTGAACAGTATGAAGGAAGAAAACAAGACATTAGGACTTGAGGCATACAAGGAAAGAAAGATTAGAGAACTTAAAGAAGAAGGCAAAGGACTTATCGAGTCAATTGTTGGAGGTGATAGTAAGGAAGAGATAGATAAATCTATTACTAAAGCTGTAGAAGAATATGACAAGATTGTTGAGGAAGTTAGTACTAAAGAACAGAAGGAAAAAGAGTTAAAAGAAAAAGAAGAGAAGGAAAGAAAGAAGAAAGAGAAAGAAGAGGCAGAATTGCCTAATCCGACAAACCCAGAAATGGATACTGGAGGAGAGTCAGAGTTAAACATTAGTGATATTGATAATATGTCAGTTGAGGAATGGAAGGAAAGACGAGACGAAATTAAAAGAAGAATGGGAATTAAGTAAGACCAAAAATTTAAGGGAGGAATAATAAATGCCAGATACAAACACTACAAGTTTAAGCGAGGCAGTATTGGAAGTCTATTCGAAAGATATTCAGTTTTATGCACAGCCAATTTTACGCTATGCACAGTTTGCAACTAAGAAAACAGAGTTAGGAACAGAGCCAGGTCTAACTGTAAACTTCACTAAGTACAATTCATTGAATAAGGGAGGTCAGTTAGACGAAGGAAACCCAATGACAACTCAAGGGTTGACAGCAAATCAGACACAATTAACTGTTACCGAGTATGGTAATGCAATTAGTGTTTCTGAAAAACTGTTACAGAGTTCTTTTGACGATATTCTATCAAGTGGTGCAAGACTTTTAGGTATGGACTATGCAGAAGTTCTTGACGAAATGTTGAGAGACTCAATCATTAATAATCAGACTAGCGTAACATACGCAGGTGGACAGACAGCTAGAGAAAACTTAGCAGAAGGAGATGTTTTTGACTCTGCACTTCTGAAAGACGCTGTAGAAGTTCTGAAAACTAAGAATGTAAGAAAATATAATGGAGACGCTTATATTTGCTTTATCCACCCACACCAAGAAAGAGGCTTGAAAGATGACGCTGACTTCAAAAATGCAAATGACTATGGTGGAATTTATGCAGGTGAGTTTGGTAGAATTGATGATGTAAGATTTATCACTACTACACAACAGCCTACAGTTGAAGTTGACCCAGATGGTACAGCAAGTAGTGGAGACGAGTTTACAGCTTACCAAGCAGTTATCTTTGGTGATAATGCTTATGGTTGGGCAGAAGGTCTTCCAGTAGAAATGCGTGATGGTGGAGTAGTCGACTTTGGTAGAGAGCATAAGTTAGCTTGGTACTCAATTATGGGTTCTGGTCTAATTGAAGAAGAAAACTCTTTAATCTTAGAAACTAGATAATAACACTTAACAGGAGGTAGAATAAAATGGCAGAAAATAATAACGAAGTAGTTAAGATTAATTCTGTAGAAGAAGAAAACGAAAAAGATGGGGAAAAGTCCTTTGAAGATATGAATGTCCAAGAGGCAACTAAAGCAATAAGAAGAACTGACAGCCGAAGTCAGATTGAAGAATGGCTGGATTTAGAAACTGAGGGTAAACAGCGAGTGACTGTTTTAGAGCCACTACAAGAGAAGTTGCAGAAACTCGCTAACCCTCAGAATAAAGAGGAAGAAGTAGAAGAAGTGAATATTGCAAAGGTAGAAGAAGTAGAAGTTAAGAGTAAGAATGTGTATATCACACCACTTAGAAATATGGACAATGTTTACATTGGGGGTAGTTGGTATAACTTCAAGAAGGGAGTTAAACAGAAAGTACCTCGTAATGTAAAAGAGTGGCTAGAAGAGAAAGAGCCAATGCTAATTAAGTAGGTGAAAACTAAATGGATATAAGTGTAGCAGTAATAACTTTAAGGGCAAAACTAAATGACCTAGATAAAGTAAAGTTCCCAGAAGACTCTACACTAGAAACTGAAATAAAAGAGGTAGTAAAAGAACTAGACTCTGAATATACTGTTGAAACTGTTCCAGAGGAAAAAGAATATCTAGTTATAAAGAAGGCATTGATTAATAGTCTAAGATTACTTGCAATAAAGTATTCAGAAGGACTAGATATATCCTCCTCTGAAATAGATGTAGATAGGACGACTAGAGTTAAAAGAGTTCTTGACCTAGCCTCTAATATTGAAGAAGACTATAATAAGATAGTAAATGACCCTTCTTTTAGGGAGATAAAGGTTAATGACTTAGATAGATATGTAGCAAGATATGATGAAGAATTAAAAACAGTTTTAGGTGATGGGTAATGACAGATTTAGAGTTAGCTCAAATTGAAAAAGATTTAGAGCAGGGTTTTAAGGAACTAGGTACTAAGAGTATAGTTTTAAATGAATACATTGAGTCAGAGAACTCTAGTGATTTATATGGGGAAGAGCAAGGAAAAAGTTACTCAAATAGTTACACTTTAATAGGTAGAGTAAATTATGAGCCTAAAAATGAAGTACTAACTGATGTTGGAATAGAACAAGATGTAGATACTACATTTATAATACCTTCTAAGCAGTTGAGAGATAACGATTTGCTTGATGAGTATAATCACCCAGATATAGACTTAGAAAGTGAAATAAGCTATGCAGGAGAACAATATAAGATAATTAATATTAATCCTAAGTCACAGGTAGAAGACATTTTCCTTGAATATCTATTTGAATGTAAAAGAAAGTAGGTGAGGCAAATGGGTAAAGGTGGTGCAAGATTAACAGGAGATTGGAAAAATGCAGGAATAGCGTTGGACTGGTTACCTGCTAGTATGAGTGCTATGGCACACGCTAAACTAATGGAAACAGGAGAACTACTTTTAGACAGAATGGTAGAACACATAGATAAACAGGATTTAAACTGGGAGAGTCTTGCAAGATATACTATTGAGAAAAAAGGTAATGATAAAGTCTATGTTGAAACAGGTTGGCTAAGAGATAATCTAGGAGTTAGACGGGTTGCAACAAAGCCAAACAAGAAAAGAATATTTGTAGGGGCATCACCATGGAAAACTCATAAGCCTAGTGGAAAGAAGTTCTCTGAGTTAATGATTATGCTTGAATACGGTACAGAAGATACACCTGCTAGACCACTAATGAGACCGACATGGGAAGAAATGCAAGACGAGGTAGAAGAAATTTGGTCTGACGCTTTAGACGAATTAATAAGAAAGGGCGTGATTAAATAGTGGCTAGTGTATGGATTGAGCAAGTAGATAGAGGACTAATAGACTTTATAGAGGGAATAGTAGATATAGTAGACTTGACAGTAAGACCAAGACAGACTAATGAAGGTAATTCAGCAGAATTTCCAGCAGTTACATTTTTCAGCTATGACGAGAAACTTGCTGAATATAGGCAAAAGAGATTTGATGAATTGGGAAGTAAGAATGAGGTAGAAGGAACAGCACAAATGCTAAGACCTCTAGTACCATACGACCTGTTTTATCAAGTAGACTTTTGGGCAGAGAGTCAATATGAGATTAACGAAATGCTAAGAAAATGGGAGGGCAGAGTTGAGAAACATAATCTGTTACCCGTTTTAGATATAGATGGAAATAGTAAAGATATAAAGATGGAGAGAGTAGACTTTGCTAATGCTGACTACACAAAGAATGGAGAGAAAAGATTTCATAGGACTTTTACTTACAAGATAAAGGTAGAACTTGATGAGAGAGACTCTTATGTAGTTCCATTAGTTACAGATGTAGACTTTATCTAAGGAGGACTAAAGATGTTTGAGATTAGAAACCTAGAAAATAGACCATTAATTTATGACCTAGAGGGAGAAGGAAAAGACTCTTTTAGGTTATTGGTTAATCAGTCTAAGAAGATTAAGGAAAATGAAATCACAGAGAAAATGAGAAAAGACGAGAAAGATGGTTTAATAATGATTAGACAGAAAGACCTGCCTAAAGCAACAATATTAGATGAAGGGCAGGAAGAAGAGAAAGACTAAACTTTAAAGGAGGTTTATTAAATGCCAGAATATCTGAAACCAGATGTATATGTGCAAAGAATGGCTAATTCTGCACCTCCAATTGAGGCTGTTGGTACAGCTACAGCAGGAATGATTGGTGTGTTCAGAAGGGGAACTCCCAATGACCCTATGTTCATTACAGGTTGGGAAGATTTCAAAAGACAAACTGCATTAGGATTAGATACACCCTATATTGCAGATAGTGATACTGTGTATGCAGTAAGACAGTTCTTCAAGAATGGTGGGAATAGACTATTTATAGATAGAATTGTTGGTGATGGTGCAGTTAAAGCGTCAGTAGATATTGGTGATGTTAGTGCTGTAATGTTTGAGGCATTGTCAGTTGGAGAATGGGGTAATGAAGTAAGTGTAGAAGTTATCTCAAACGAAGACGAGATAACATTATTCGACATTATCATTAGAGTAGAAGGTGAGCAACAAGAAACCTTTAGAAAGCTGAGTGATACAGCAGAAGACGATAACTATTACATGACTGTTATTAATAGTGAAACTATTGGTAGCGACTTTGTAAGAGTTACTGATGATACAGGAACACTTACAGTAACGGCAGAGACTACTCTAACTAGTGGAGACTCAGACTTAACTACTCTTACAGATGTAGACTATACAGAGGCACTACAAGACTTCAATAAAATTGATGATGTAAACATTTTAGCAGTACCAGGTCAGACAGCAAAGGCAGTACAGCAAGGTCTTTTAGATTACTGTGAAAATCGTGGAGATGTGTTTGCAATTGTAGATAGTTCTAGTAACTTAGACCCTACAGGTGCTAAAGAGGAGAAAAATCAGTTGGCAAGTCCTTATGGTGCGTATTACTATCCATGGCTTAAGGTATTAGACCCACTATCAGCTAGTGGAGGAAAAAGATTAGTACCACCTAGTGGGTTCATAGCAGGAATTTATGCTAGAACAGATGTAGATAGAGGAGTTCATAAAACACCTGCTGGACTAGAGGCTAGAGTTATGGGTGCAGTTGAAGTTGAAACTAAACTTGCCTCTGGGGATATTGAGTTACTCAACCCAGATAATGTAAACTGTATCGTACCGAAGAAAGGTCAAGGAATTGTCGTTTGGGGTGGTAGACTAATCTCAGAACACTTAGATAGAAAGTATGTGTCTGATATGAGATTTGACATCATGGTAGAAGAGTCTTGCTATGAGCAGACCCAATGGACAATCTTTGAGCCTAATACACCAGAGTTATGGGGTAGAATTAAATCAGCGTTACATGGTTTCCTATACGGATTATGGGAAGAAGGGGCTTTATTTGGTGAAACACCCGAAGAGGCTTATTATATTAAGTGTAATGAAGACTTAAACCCACAGGAAATTAGAGATGCTGGTAAGGTTATCGTTGAAGTAGGATACGCTAAAGTCAAACCTGCTGAGTTTACAATTCTAAGGTTTGCCCAAAAAACTAATGAACAATAAGGGAGGGTGAAAATAAATGGCAAGAAGTGCAGAGAATGACCCTCTACAGAAATTTAAGTATAAAGTGAGTATCCCGGGCTATCCAGCTGGAATGGGATTTCAAACAGTTGAGGGTTTAAGAAGAGAGTTGGAAACAGTTGAATACAGAGAAGGTGGATATGGACACACTCATAAGCTGACAGGTCAAGAGTCAGTAGATACTGTTACTATGGCAAAAGGTGCGTTTGCTAATGAGAACTTAGAAGATTTATATAAGAAGTCATTACAAGACCCAGAGCATAGAAAGACTATCACTATTGAGTTGATGGACAAGTATGGTAGTGTTAAGAGAACTTGGAGACTTGCAGAGGCTTGGGTAAAAAGTTGGGAAGTAGATGGACTAGACGCAGAGTCCTCTGACCCACTTCAAGAGTCAATTGAAATAGAATTTGAGCATTATCTCTAAGAAATAGTTGGTCGCTTTAGTAGAATAAGTAAAACATAACTAAAGCGACTTTTTACTTATAATTAGAAAACAGAATTTAACCTAATAAAACGGAGGGTATAATAATGAAAAATGAAAAAGAATTTGTAGTTGAGGATAGTAACCATTGTAACTTACTAGCAGGATACAAAGATAAAGATGGACAGGTACACACAAATGTAGAATATGAAGGAATTACTGGTGAGGTAGAAGAGGAAATCAGTAAGGCAGATGTAAAAAGAAATGGTGGAAGGATAATCAACACACTTTTAGAAAAATGTGTTTATAAAATAGGAGATTACGAAAAGAGTAAAATGTCTAGTGATGATTGGGCAGAAATAATTAAGGGTTTATATGTAGCAGACCAAGATTGGTTAGTACTGAACATTAGAAAGTACTCAGACCCAGATAGTGAAATAGAAGTTACTCATCAATGTCCTAATCCTAGATGTCAAGAAGAAAATAGAGTATTCGTTGATATTGACGAATTAGAAATTACAGAATTTAATGGGAAACATGAACTTAGTTTTGAATTACCAGTAGGCTTTAAAAAGGAAAAGAAAAATGGAGATGTAGAAATACGAAAAAAAGGAAAACTAAGACTACCTAAAGGGGAAGATAGAGAAGTACTTGTACCAGTAGCACAGAGAAACTTAGCAAAAGGTAACACTATGATGATGACAAGATGTGTTACTCAACTAGGTGGAAAACAGGTACATGATGGAATATTTAGAAAGATGATGTCAAGAGATAGAGGACACCTTTTAGATATATTAGAAGAAAATAGTTTTGGAGTAGACTTATCAGTAGAGACTAGTTGTTCATATTGTGGTAGAAAGTTTGATGTGAACTTGAATGTAGTAAATTTTATATAAGCACCTTTTTTGACTACGATATTAAGAGGCTATGTAATTATCAAGACTTAGTTACAGATACTCACACTATAGCTTATATTTACCATTGGGATAAGAATACGATATATCAGATGTCAAAGAAGGAAAGAGAAATGTGGGTAAAATTAATTAAAGAACAGAAAGATTTTGAGGCAAGTCAAATGGGTAATTAAGTTTGGAGGGTATTATGGAAAATAAACTTTTTGGAATGGGGCTAGTAGTAGACTATACAGATAATGCTAGTTCTAAACTGTTACGAACAAATAGAATATTTAACACAACCCATGAGTCTGCCCAACAGCTAACTCAGTCTATAGACCAGAACATACAGAGATTTGAAAAACTAGGAATGGTAGGTGCTGGTCTTACTATGGCTGGGTTTGGAATGAAAGCACTAGGTAATCAGATGTTACAGCCACTTACTCAAGCTAGGGAAGAGGCTAAAAGTTTTGAAAAAGAAATGGCTCAACTTAAGTTTGTATCGGGTGCAGTAGGGGAAGAGTTTGATAAACTAAGACAGACTGCAATAGAGACAGGAATAGAAACAGCTTTTAGTCCACAAGAGGCAACTAAGGCTATGTACGAATTGAAGTCAGCAGGACTAGATACTAATTCAATGTTGGAGTCACTAAAAGATACACTAGATATAGTGGCAATTTCAGCAGGTAAGATTGACTTAGGCGAAGGTGCAACATTAATGGCTAGTACATTAAAGAGTTTTAATTTAGACGCAAGTGAAAGTGCAAGAGTAGCCAGTATGTTTGCAAAAGCAACCCAAGAGTCTAACTTCCACATGGAAGAGTTTTTATCATTTATTCGTGGAGTGAAAACAGCACCCTCAATGTTGGGGTCTTCACTAGAAGAAATGTTAGCACTAGGGAGTATGTTTAGAAATGTAGGCTCAACTGCAAGAATGTCTGGTGAAGTAATTAATTCTATGGCTAAGAGAATACCTAAAATGTTGAAGTGGATAGAGGAAGACTCAAAAAGAGTAAGTGCTATGGAACAGCTTGGATTGACTAAAGAGGCATTAGTAGACGCAGAAGGGAATGTAAAAAGTTTAAGTGATATATTTGGAGTATTGATGGAAAACACAAGAGATATGTCACAGGCAGATAGGCAACAATATGGACTACAGGTTTTAGGTGCTAGAGGACAACAGATATTAGAAGTAATGAACTTAGCAACTGAGGCTAATATTAGATATGATGAGGCAACTCAAAAATATATAGCAACTACTAAAGAAGGAAAGAAGACTTATACAGACTTAGTTTCAGCTTACTCAGCTGTAAATGATGAGGCAGAAAGAGGGGCTGAGGCATTACTGAGTACAACTTGGGGAATTGAAAAACTCTGGGAAGGTACTCAGCAAACATTTAAGATATTATTAGGCTCAACAGTTATGCCTATAGTAAATAAAGTTACAGGTGCATTGACTAATATGTTGAACTCGGTAATAAGGTTTGGAGAGTCGCACAAATGGTTTATGAAAGCATTAGGTTGGGGAACAGGACTAGCAGGACTTTCAGTAGTAGCAACAGGAACAGTACTAATGTTAGTAGGTGCAGTATTAGGACTAGTCGGTGCAGTAGGAGTAGGATATAATCAACTGGCAAAATTTGCATTGGCACAAGGTTGGGTAACAGCAAGTAGTATGAGTTTAACAGGAGTCTTAGGAGGACTTCAAACAGCAATAGCAGGAACTTTTAGTACAATTACAGCAGGAGTTTCTACGATACTGACAACGTTACTGCCTTTCATAGCATTGGCAGGAGGAATGTACTTTGCTTGGAAATATAACTTTGGAAATATAAAGACGATACTGACAGAGTTTGCAGGAAAAGTAGACTACGCATTTGAGAGAAGTCAGAAGTTGCTAAATATGGACTTTGGACAATTTGCTAGACATTGGGCTGAACTAGAGAAAGACGATAGTTGGGTAGGCTCATTGACTAGAGGACTAACAAAGGTAAAACTGGCTTGGGAAGGTATAACAGAACTATGGTCTGATGATACAATGGATATGGACTTATACAAAAAACTAGGAATGGCAGATATGCTAACATTTGTTCAGACTATAAATGATTGGAAACATCAAGCACAGGCATTTATTGAAGGTATTGGTTGGTCATTCATGTTCTGGAGTAGAGTAATAGGAGATACATTAGAGATTTTAGGTAAGCTAATTACACCAGTAATAGATAGTATATGGACTTTAGCAACAGGGGCTTTAAAAATGTTGGGCTTTAATACTATGAACTTTGCAGAGGCTAGTAGCAGAATACCACTTGGGATATTTAGAGGACTAGGTGTAGCAATAGGAACATTAGTAGCATTTAAGTTTGCAACTTGGGTATGGGGTGCAGTTTCAGCAATCGGTGCATTGGGAACTACACTCGTTACAGCAGTCATACCTGCAATATGGGGTTTTACCACAGCGTTACTGGCAAACCCGATTACTTGGGTAGTAGCAGGAATAGTCGGATTGGTAGCAACTGTTTGGTGGTTAGCAAACAACTGGGATACAGCAACACAGGCAGTAGCAGACGCTTTAAGTTGGTTAGCAGGTTGGATAGAGCCAGTAATGAATACTATGGCAGAATATGCTAGAGCAGGAATTGAAAATATGATTGGTGCTTTCAGTTGGTTAGGAACAGCAATAAGTGGAACTTGGAATTGGATAAAAGATAAGGCAATGTTTGTATTAGGACTAATAGGAGACTTTGTAGAATGGTATGTTGGTGGGTATATTGAGTCTTGGAATTTAATCATAGATGGAATAGGTGCAGTTTGGAACTGGGTAAGAGATAAAGCAGTAACAGTATTTAGTTTAATAGGAACAGCAGTAGATTGGTATATAGACGCATACCTAGAGTCATTTGAAATAATGAAAAATGCTGTTGGAATAGTTTGGAACTGGATAAAAGATGTAGCAATACAGGCTTTTGAAGGAATAGGAAGAGTTATAGGAATATACGCAGATATGTACTCACTAGTATTTGAAGTAGTAGGAGGAGTAATAAAGGGAGTATGGACTGGAGTAGCAGACTTTGTTGGTGGAATATTTGACTGGGTAGGAGAAAAAGTAAATAGCTTAATGGGATTACTACAACCTATAGTAGATATGGGAAGTTTTGTAGGAGATAAAGTCTCTGGTGGTTTTAGCGTTGTTAAAAACTGGGTAACTGGTGGAGACGAAGACGAGAAAGCTAATGAGCCAGAAAATAACAAAGCTGGTGGCAGAAGTGGAATAATTAATATGGCAGAATGGAGAGAAAAGAACGGCTCTAATGTAGATACAGGAGATAACAGAAGAGGAAGTAATAATGAAAGTGTAACAAAGAAAGAAAGTACAATGACAAGTATTTCAAATACGAGACAGAACAGAGTACAGAAAGATAACTCAGTTAAAATTGAAAGTGGTGCAATTCAGATAACAGCACCAGAGAACGCTAGTCAAGGAGATATAGAACAGATGGCAGAAGAAATACTAAGACAGATTGAGAAGAAAAGACAAATGGAAGACCTAAGTAACTATGAAGATGCAATGTAAAGGAGGAGTTGAAAATGGCAAGAGGGGCTAGAAATAAAGGACTAATTAAAAATGTAGATACAGGAGAAATAAAGTATTTTGATTATAACCCTTCTGAGTATAATGAGAGTAAAGAAGTAAAATTCAATGAAATAGAAAGTCCAGGTACTTCAACTCCTAAGTTTGAATATGTAGGAGGAAAGGCTAGGGAGATTAGCTTCCAGCTTTTCTTCCATAGACATGACCCAAAATACATTGAAGACTTTATGGAGTTTATGGAACAATTTATACCAGAGAAACACAGCCAGTATGACCCACCACCAAAGGTATTTTTAGCTTATGGAAATGTGGTAGGTAAATACATTATGAAAGGTCTGAATAAAAGAGTAATAACAGTCAATAAAGACTTAAGACCTATAGAGGCTACGCTAGATGTAGTATTGAAGGAGGTATAAAATGCCTATATATAAGAACTCAAGATATACTACAAGTGAAATTGGACATGATGGAGAAAAAGAGTATATAAAAATGAGAGAAAGATTAAGGTTTAATGAAGACGATTTAATATATCATTTATATAGAGAGGGAGAGACATTAGGACTTTTAGCAAAAAGATATTATAGAGATAGTCAATTATGGTGGGTAATAATGGACTCAAACCCAGAGTATAAGTTTGAATTTGAAATACCTTATGGTACAGAAATAGCCATACCAACTTTAAAGGCAGTTAGGAGGAAGCTGAATGGCTAGAGAAGAAGATTATACACTATCACAGAATTGTAGTATAGCAATAGGTGGAGAAGAATTGTCAGAGTATTACATGTCTTTAGTTGATGAGATAAAACATACTGATAAGGCTCATGGGTCAGACTTAGTGAGAATTACAATAGTGGACTCAGATTATAAATTTATAAACGACCCAATGTTCATGGAAGAAAAGAAAGTGCATTTTGAAGGTGGTTGGGAAGGAGACGAAATTCAGTTTGATGGTTACATTAGTGTAATTGATGTAAACTTCCCACAGAATGGTAGTCCAACAGTAATAGTTCAATGTATGGATAATACTCACTTAATGAACAGGAAGAAGAAAAAGAGAACATGGACTGATATGAAATACTCAGAGGTAGTAGAAGATATAGTTAAGGAATATGGTTTTAAGACAGAGATAGAGGAAACCTCAGAAGTAAAAGATAATATTGCTCAGAGTGATAAGACCGATATAGCCTTTATACAGGAAATAGCAGACGATATGTTGGAAGACGATTACTTGGCTTATATGCTAGGAGATACCTTTTATTTTGAAAAGAAAAAATTGCTAGATACACCACAATTTGAAGTGTACTATAGAGAAGGAGATTTTAGTTTAATTAGCTTTAACCCTAGAATAAATAAGGAAATCAAAAAAGAACAGATAGAAAAGTCAGATATAAACCTCAAAGATAAAGAGGTAGATAAGGGAGAGGCTAGTAATGACTCTAATATAGATAGTCAAGGAGATAAGATAAATACTAGTTCTAAAAAGATTAAGCATGAGGGTGGAGACGATTGGTCAGAGGTAGAGGAGTGATTTAATTGGAAATAGAACACAGACGAGGTGATGATTGGAAAGTCATAACTACAGATGAAGATGATGGAAGAAGAGGAAGAGCAGATGAAGAAGATAATACAGAGGAAAACCCTGTAGAAGAAACAGATGATAAAGATACTACGAAAACGAAATCAGAGGCAGAAAAAGATTATAGAGAGATAGAGCAGAATGTGTGTAAAGGTAGTGCAGAATTGATACCAGACCCAAATAGAATAGCAAAAAAGACAGCAGGGATTTATGGACTAGGAGAAGTACTATCGGGAAGATATTTTACAGAGAAAATAGAAAACAGATTTACAAGAGCAGGATATAAACAGGTAGCAACTTTTAGTAAAACAGGTTTCAAAGATAACTTAGAAGGGGAAGAACAGGGAGACGATAATAGACCAGAGAAAGAAGAGCCAAAGGTAAATAACAAAGAACACAGAGTAAGTAAAGGAGATACCTTATGGGCTTTATCTAAAAAGTACTATGGAACAGGCTCTAAATGGGAGAAAATAGCAAATGCAAATGGCATAGCAAAATCAGAGGTAGATAAACTGGACATAGGAAGAACTCTAATTATACCAGAGTAGGAGGTAGACTTAATGAAGAAAAAGTATTTTGGTAAATACAGAGCAAAAGTTATAGACAATCAAGACCCAGAGAAAATGGGAAGATTAAAATTACATTGTCCAAAGGTTTTAGGCGATTATGAAAGTAACTGGGCAGTAATGCACATACCATATGCTTTTGATAAAGGTGGAAGTATAAGGATACCTAGAGTAAACGAAATAGTTTGGGTAGAGTTTGAAGGAGGAGACCCAGAGAAACCAATAGTAACAGGTCAATGGTGGACTCCAAATAATACGCCTATTAAGGAGAGTGAATACGAAGAAATAGATAGATATAGAAGAATGAAAACAGAGAGTGGACACGAGATTACTTATTATGATGGAGAAGGAAAAGAGTATGTAGAACTAATAACATCTTCTGGGCATAGAATGAAGTTTGATGACGCTGATGGGCAGAATAAGATAGAAATAGAGGATAATAAGGGTAATAAAATAGAGTTTGATACAGAGAGCAATAGCTTAACAATAAGTGTGGGTAGTGCAGTAACAGTAACAGCAAGTACAGTAACAGTAAGTGCAGGTAGTATTAAGCTAAATTAGGAGTGAACTAATATGCCAGGTACAGCAAGACTAAGTGATATTCATATAGGTATATGCGACCATGGGGCTAGTTGTTGTCCTCACAATGTAGTAGGAATTATAGTTGCAGGTGCAGGAAGTGTTCTAACAAATGGATTGCCTACAGCAAGAATAAGCGACCCAGTAACTCATAACTGCCCTCATTGTGGTACAGGCATATGTTCGACAGGGTCAGGTAATGTGTTTGCAGAGGGACTACCACACCACAGATTAGGAGATATAGTAGTTTATCCAGCAGGAGTAGGAACAACTGTAACTGCGTCTGGAAATGTAATAACTAATTAGGAGGAATAGAAAATGATAGAAGTAAATATATTGAATATTAATAAGGTAGTATTAGAAGGAGAGCCTTTAAGTGTAGATGTAGAAGTTACAAATACTGGAACAGAGAACTTGCAAGATGTAGAGATAGAGTTACTTAACTTTAGTGGAACAGTAGTAGATAGTGTAATAATATCACCTTCAACTGATGAACTGGGCAGTCCTTTGACAGAAGAATTTGAGGCAGGAGAAACAGAACAGGTAAACCTTCAATGGAATATAAGTATAGCAGAGAGTGATATAGCAGAGATAACTATTCAATCAGTAGATGATAGCGTAAAACAATTAATTTTAGGAACACTGTCATTCACAGATGGGGTTAGTTATGTAGAACAGGGTAGTGAAAAGAGGCTGATAGGACAAGTAAATGTTCTAACAGGAAGTAGAGATGTAGCAGATAAAGTTAAGACAGAATTGAGTAGTGTAAATAGTGGGGTGAAGAATGAAGTTGTGAGTAACTTAGAAAGTACATTATAAGGTGGTGAATTATGGCTAAAGCAAAAGGATATAAGGGAATAAGTTTTCCTTTTAGAATAGGAGGTAGAGGAGGAGTGGTTATGTCCTCTACTAGTAGGAATGATGTGTCACACATTGAAGAAAGCATGGAACAAATTTTAAGAACAAGAGTTGGGGAAAGAGTGATGGAAGAGTACTTTGGCTCTGATTTAGATACACAAATATTTGAGTCAAATAGTCCACCAACACACAATATGATTAGGTATCAGATTAAAGAGGCACTAGATAGGTTTGAAGATAGAATAAGGGTAGATAGAAGTGACATTGAAGTTTATGGAGAAGGCAATAAAATCTACGCAAAGATAAACTACTTTGTAGAGAAGTACAATGTGTCTAAAACATCAGAGTTTTATATAGGAGGGAGGGAGAGATAATTGGCTAAAATAGATTACACAAATAGAGATTACGAAGGCTTTAGGAATATGATGATAGACCATTTAAAACAGAATATGCCAGAGTACACAGACCATTCAGAGTCAGACGCAGGAATAGTATTAATAGAGGCTTTAGCAAAAGCATTAGACGCACTAAGTTATTATAATGATAGGACAGCAAACGAGATATTTTTAGAAACCCTGTACGAGAAACAAAATGCTTTAAAGCTAACAAGTTACTTAGGCTATGATAGTAGAAGTAGAGAGTCAACAGAGTTTATGCAGGTTTTTGAAATAGAGCCACAGAGTGAAGAAGTTATAGTAGAAAGGGGAACTAAGATAGCAACAGACCCAAGTTCTGGTGAAGAAAAAATAGTGTTCGAGTTAAAAGAAGATTTAACCATACCAGAGGGAGAAACAGGGCTAGAAACAGATGTAGATGGGAACTATATACATGAAGTGCCTATTATACAGGGAGAAAGCGTAAGTGAAGAAGAACTAGGAACAAGTGATGGAAGTCCATATCAGAAGTTTGAATTAGATAGAACACCTGTAGTATCAGATAGTGTGGAAGTATATGTTAATGAAGGTTATGGATATAAGAGATGGGAACAGGTAGACTCTTTTATTAATATGAACTCAGACTCAGAAGTTTACAGATTACAGGAAGAAGAAAATGGTAAGATAAGGATTGAGTTTGGCTCTGGACTATCGGGCAAGATACCTGCTAAAAGTAGACACCCAATCTTAGCAAATTACAGAGTAGGTGGAGGACAACAGGGTAATGTAGGAGTAAACACTATAACTAAAATGCCTTCAAAACCTAGTTTTGTAAAAGAAACATTTAATCCACAAGAGCCATATAAATTAGGAATTGACGGAGAGACAGTAGAGGAACTAGGCATTAATGCACCTGCAAGTATGAGAACTCAAAACAGAGTAGTAAAATTAAGCGATTATGAAGACGAGGCAATTCAAATGAATGAGGTAAGACTAGCCTCTTGTGTAGAGGGAACAGAGTTTAGAGATATAGATTTACATGTACTACCTTATGGTGCAGAAACTCTGACAGAGGATAAAAGAGACTATATCCATGAAGAGATAGACAGTAAGGCATTGATAGGATACTCACTCTATGTGAAAGACCCAGTATATGTGAGCATAGATATAAATGTGTATGTAAGAGTTTTAGATAATTATGAGCAAGAGCCAGTACAGAGTGTAGTAGAAGAGTTAATAGACGAATACTTTGAATTAGGTAATAAGGGTTTTGGTGAAGACTTTATAGAGTCAGATTTATCAAGTGAAATTATGAAACTAACAGGAGTAAGAGCAGTAGATGTGTCAACAGTTAATGCAAACCCAGATATAGACGATACAGAAATCGTAAGACTGGGTACAAGTAATCTGACTATGGAAGGTGGCTTAGTATAATGAGTAAGTTACTAGACTACCTTTATTATGATGTTCTGCCAGAAGTTTACAGAGAAGAAGATGATAAAAATGAGAAACAATTATATAGATATTTGCAGTCACTTGATGAGGGTGGACTACAGAAAATAAAAGAGGAGATAGACGGATTAGAAGATGTAATAGATATAGAAAGATGCCCTAGTGAGTTCCTTCCATTTTGGAGTAGAATGTTAGGCTTTGAATATGACCAGAGATACCCAGATAAATTCTTGAGAAGGTTGCTCAAAGATATAGGTAGGCTCTATAAGATGAAGGGAACAAATGCAGTAGTAAAATATATCAGTAGAGAGTTAGCAAGATATGAAGTAGAGATAGAGGAGACACCGAGTGCAACAGGAGATAGTGAAATACTGCTAAGACTGTTTATATTAAGCGAAAACTACTTGGAACAGGAGTTGAGTGTACCTAAACTAAACGAACTAATGTATCACTTAGTAAATCAGTTCTTACCTTATCAAGTAGTATTACAGGTATTACTTAACTTTAAAAATACAGAGGTAAGACGAGGAAGGTCAGAGGATATAGACAAAGAGATAATTTTAGTACAGTTGCATAATACAGAAAAAAGAGCAAGTGCAAGTGTAAGTGCTTATGATGGGTCATTAATTACAAATGAAAATGACAGACTATTGAATGAGGCAATACTTAAGGGAGAAAAGATATTTACTTCAACTGATAAACTAGCCTCAGATAAGTTCTTTGGCAGATATAGTGAGGTAAGAAATGATAACTCAAGTCTGAGACAGATTTACGCTTTAAATATAAGTAATGAAGAGATTAATAGTAGTGAGAATACCGATAATTCAGACTCAGTAGTAAGTAGGTGGTTTATGACGAATACAGAAAAATCGCTGACAAATGGAGAAAACGATTATAGCATGATTAATAGGACTACAGAGGCATTAAGCTATTAAAAGGAGGGTAAAGAGTGAGTAAAAAACTAAAAGAAGAGAAAAAAGGAAAAACGATAGGTAAGATAAGAGATAGAATTTTTGTTGATGGAGAGTTAGTAGAGGACACAGGTTTTAGACACAATGTAATAGTAAGTGATATTAATAATCTAATTGCAGTATTAATGTCGGGTAAAGATGGAACAATGGAAGGTATAACTTATTGGGCAGTAGGAGAAGGAGACCCAGTTTGGGATACATCAGCACCACCGAGTGGGAATGTAACAGACACACAGTTAGTAAATGAGATTGATAGAAAAGCAGTAAACCCAGAGGATATAGAGTTCTTAGACGCAGACGATAATGTAGTAGCAGGTATAACTAATAAATTACAGATTGTAAAGCAATTTGAAGAAACATTTGGTAATGGGAAATGGTTAGAGTTAGGGCTTTTTGGTGGAGACGCTACAAGTACAGCAAATAGTGGTTTTATGGTTAATCATTTAAACCACCCTGTAATTGAGAAAAGAGATAACATGACTATTGAAAGAACGCTAATTATAGAGTTTGCATAAAAGGAGGGGAAATAAGTAAATGCCATTATTCAATCCAGATTTTACATTAGAGAGTGACTTTGACAAAGAGAATAGTTTTGAAAGAGTTCTATTTGGTAAGGGCGTACCAGTCCTAGAAGTAGAACTGAACGAAATGCAACAGATACAGAATGAAGAAAATAAGAAAATCATAAGAAATATAGCAGGAGAAGGCTTTTTAGAAAAAGGAACTGTAGACTATGCTAGTGGTACATTAAATATCAATAATAGTCTAATAACAGCAAATGGAAATATCATAAATATAACAGCATTACAGTTAAGTAACTTAACAGATGGGAATACAGTTTACTTAAACCTGTGGGAAGAAGTGGAACTAACAGGAACAAGTGATATTTATAAGTATGGAAACAGGCAGGAAACAGTTCTGACTAATAATATCACAGACGAGAGAGTGGGCGAAGAAACCTCAAGAAGAAAACAGACACAGTTTGATTTGGGAACAACTCAAGAAGGAGACTACAGCCTAGAAATAGGAAACATTGTAAGTGGAAGTATAGAACTATCAATAGAAGAGAACTCAATCGAGCAAGTAAAGATAGAAATGAGAGACGAGGTACAGAATTTAAAAGACTATAATAGTGAGGGTTTTAGAAACTTTATAGCAGAGAACGCACAGGAAGGAAATCTTAAACCAAAAGGTGGAGTAGAGTTCATACCCTATAACGATAAAAGAATTAATTATGATAATCATTTCTTTAATACTGATTATGTTACTGTAACAAATAGTACAATAAGCTTTGATTTTGAAGGTACAGTAGTTAGTTTAATAACAGCAGTAAATAGTAGTTTAAAAAGTCTTGATGTAAGTATAGATGGAGGAACAATAAGTGCAGTTACAATTTCTTCTGCTGACATTTATAGTGATTACTTCAAAGTAGAGTTAGCAAGTGGTTTAACTAATAGTAAGCACACTATTGAAATAACTACTACTGATAATTACGAAATTTATGGTTTTGAAGTAGTACAAAGTACTGACAGAAGTTCAGCTAATAATGCAGGAGCAGGATATATTGATAGTGAAAGAATAACTGTAAGTGCTGATACCCAAAGTTATAATACCCCTGCTACTGGTAGGTGTGATTTAACAGTTTTAGATAGTGAAGGAAATGTAAGTGTAGTAGAGGGTACAGACGGAAATAGCAAGAAAGCATTTAGGGTTGAAGAAGATGGACTGGTAAGTGCTGAATATATAAAGGATATACCAAATTGGATAAAAGATAAAGTTAATGTTTGGAATAGTGAAATTACAGGTGATTACATTACAGGATGGGAAAGACTAAAAGGTGTAGGTAAAGAAAGATATATTTATACAAGAAAAACTGATAGTGCTTTTTATATAGGATTTGTAGGAACAGGCGTAACATGGAAAACAGTATCAAACGGAGAATACATGGGTATAGCAGGGGTAAGTATAGATGGTAGTAGTGAGCAGAATATTGATACTTACGCTGAACATTTAAACGGTAATTATAGGTTTGATTTTGACGGACTTGATTTTGGATATCACGAGCTAAAAATAAGGAATACTGGAAATACTACTGGAGCTGCTTCAGAAATTTTCATTGACGCTTTCGATATACACCTACCAGAAACCCCAGAGTTACCTGCTGACACTCAACCATTAGCAAAAGCCTACCCTATGCCTAGTCCTGCTGAAATAGGTTCAGCTAACCTACCTAAAAGACCAACAAGTGCAGAGGAAAAAGGCTGGGTAAGATATGAAAGTGATGAAGGGTGTAGGTACGTTGGTAGTGGGTGGGGCACAAATGGAGAAACAGCAAACTCTAATAAAGGTGCTTATGAAACAAATACACTTGATGATTATGTAGAATTTAATTTTATAGGTGGTGGTATAAGATTTATTACACGTCTAAATGATGTTAACGGTATAGTAGAAATAAGTATTGACGGGAATGTAGTTTCGAATGTTGATACCTATGGGGCAAGGTCTTATCAAGTAGTCGCTTATGAAAATACTAATCTTTCCTTTGGTAAACACACAATAAAAATTAGAAGAACTGACAATAAAAATTCTTCGTCTGGTAGTTATGTGCTTTTTGTTGACGCTTTTGAAGTCCACAGACCACTCTACCTTGAAGATATTAGAAACTTATCACCTATAAGAGAAATAGACACCTACAACATTGAACACAAGTCAAGACTAAAAGACCCTAACGCTTCGGGAAAAGTAGGGGAACAGCTTGATAAATTGTGGAAGATGGATAATGTGAGAGTGATAGAATTAGACGGCGAAGGTAGTCAAACAGGTGAACCTGGAATAAAGAAAGCGAAGGTTAGTTTTTTTCCAAATGGTGAGCTGGTACTTGATATGGTACTCTGGATAGCTGTAGATACTACCTCATACCAAGAGTACTTTTTACCCGCTATTTTTAGTGGAGATTATATCCATGTTACATCAGCAGTTAGTAGTGATAGCAGTTCTAACTCAGTTAATTCAGCACTATCTACAATTTCAATACTAGAATATACTAATAGAATCAGACTTAGGCTGTCTGAAACATACTCTACTACTAATAACTATGAAATTAGCGTACAAGTTAAAGGAAGGTGGTACTAAATGAAAATTAAAAAACAACCTCAAATAGCACCAATTAACCCTTTAGGTTCAGCAAGTCATAACCTTATATACACCTTTGAGCCTAATGGTAGAACTGATGTGGTAATAGTTAATCACAATGGAAAAGAAGAAGAATTTGATTTCTCAGTAGAACAAGAAGATTGTGTATTTGATGTAGAAACAGAAGTAATTGAACTTAATCCATTTAGAAAAGCTGAAAGAACAGATGGAGAATTAGAGTTAGAGATACTTTGGTTAGTCAATACTCAAGAACAGTACGAGAATGTCAATAGAGATTGGGAAGTGATATAAATGGGAGTAACAGCTAAGAAAAAATCTCAAATTGAGCAAGAGAAGTTTGAAGAAAAACAGAGAAGTAAAATTAAAGAAGGCAAGAATAACACTAGAAAAGTAATACTATCACGCTTTAGAGACGACCACCAGTTAAATTTGTATGATGGTACTAAAACTGACATACCCGATATGTGGAAAGAAGATGGAGTTAGGGTTAGTGATTATTCTATAGTGGTCGCTTTTAAAAAAGAAGTAATAAATGCTACTCACTTCTATGAACAGCAGTTAATTAATGCTACTACTTTAGAAGAAGTAGAGAGTATTTCTAATGACCCTCAGACTATTATTGATAGAGCATACGAGAATACTGCTAACGAAGATTATAATATCAATTGGGAAGATGTAAAGGAGAATTTGTAATATGAAGGCAGGAGATATAATTCTCTTTAAGCCTAAAGGACTGCTAGGAAGATTAATTGCATGGGTGACTAAGTCTGAATATAGTCACTCAGCAGTAGTCTTTGGTAAAGAGTATGGGAAAGTACTACTGTTGGAAATTGACTGGACAAAAAGTAGAATAGTAACATTAGAGTCAATGACTAGAGAATATGATGTTTTCAGAGTCGATAAGTTAGAGGGAAGAGAAGAGGACTTCAAGAGAAATATAATAGAGTCTGGAAAGTATTTCAATGTAATGTATGACTACGAACAGTTATTTAGCTTTGTAAGGAGAATACTTTTTAGAGCAGAAGAAATAGCAAACAGTCCAGATAAGTATATCTGTTCAGAGTTAGTAGATAGAGCATATAAAGATATAGGAATAGACTTAGTGGGAGAGTATGATACAGGAGAAGTTTCACCAGAAGACTTAGCAGACTCAAAACTGACAAAGAAGGTGGAGGTGACATGTATGAAGAGTGATTTTGAAAAAGCCTTCGATAAGGTAATAATGTTTGAAGGTGGGTATTCAGACAACCCTTATGATAGTGGTGGAAAAACGAAATACGGAATAACAGAGCAAACAGCAAGAAGTTTTGGTTATAAAGGAGATATGAGAGACTTAACATTAGAGAAGGCAAAAGAGATTTATAAGGCAGGATACTGGGATAGAGTAAAGGCAAGTGAGTTTGATAACTTCTATATTAAGGAAGTATTATTCGATACAGCAGTAAATATGGGAACAGGAACAGCAGTAAAACTATTGCAGAAGGCACTAAACCTTTTAGAACAAAACGAAATAGTGGAAGATGGAATAGTAGGAAGTCAAACAATCAACAGAGTAAACGAGTATGCTTATCAGAAAGACCTAGTATTTTGGTTTTTAGTAAAAAGGCTAAAGAGGTATGATAAAATCGTAGAGAGAAATGAGTCTCAGAAAGTGTTTATTAGAGGTTGGGGAAGAAGAGTACAGAGGTTGTTGGAGGAGGTACTTTAATGAGAAACCCCTATGAGAAAGATAAGATTAGAGACAGGTTAAAGAGAACAGCCCCAGAACATTTAGAGGGTTATGACAATGGTTGGCTAGATATAGAACATCATGATTGGGGTGTTCAGATTTTCTCCAGCACAAGCGAGGGAAGAAGAATAGTCGATACGATTATTAAGACTCCCTCATTGGAGGGTTGGTAAATGATAGAGAATAAGAGAAGTAGGTACAGATATTTCAGTATAGTAGAGAATACAATGTTAGGGTTTATAATCAATCTGATTTTGACAGGACTAGGAGTTTTTATGCTACCAAGACTGTTACTTTTATCGGGAATTGGTGGAGTAAAAGAAATAAGAGATTTAGAGAATGGATATAATTGCAATCCAACAGAAGTAGAATACATGGCTATAATAATTGGAGGATTGGCTTTAGAGATACTAACTATAGTTTAGAGATATAAATATACTATATGATATGACTTAGATAAAAAATTAAAGAGTGAATACGGAGGTGGTAGAATAATTAAATAGGAGTGGTTTAATTGGAGAAGGTAGTGTTAGAGGCTATCAAGACAGGAACAACTGGTAGTATAGGACTAGTTATTTCCTATATATTATATAAGGTTATAACTAAAGTTTGGAAAGATAGCCTAAAACGAGAACAGCAGTTGAAGGAAGATGCTAGGAAAAGAGAAGAAGAAATAATCTGTAGAGCAGAAAAAAGGGAAGAGAAAATGTTTGAGAGAGACGAGAAATTGACAGGACATATAGAAAAACTGCAAGAGTCTTTTAGACAACAGATGGAATTTATCAAAGATATGAATATAACCTTTAGACACACTTTAGATGGAGTACAAGAAGATATAGACGATTTATCAGGGAGAGTTGACGAGACTAATCAGAGTGTTAGAGAGATTATGAGGAAGATTGATAAAGACAACTAAGGAGGTTGTTAATTATGTTAGGTACAATTAAGACAATTTTTGGTGTAGTGCAGAAGATTATTGCTGTATTCACAGTTGCAGTTTCCATTACAGAGGCAGAGTTGGAAGATGGTAAAAGTTCTGACAAAGAGAAAAAGGCTCTAGGGATTGTTGAAAAAGGAATTAATGAATTGGTGGACAAAGACAAAGTTCCAGAGTGGGTAGCAGACATCTTCTTAACAGAGTTCTTGAGTAAATATTTAGTTACAGTTTTAGTTAAGGTGGCTCACAGTATAGATTTTTTTACCAAGAAGGAGTAAAGTTTAAACTAGGTGGGTACACAGTTGAATTAGATTATTTTAAGTACAAGGAAATACTTGAGTTAGTCACAGTTTCAATTGGTGGAGAAAAACTCACAGAGGAAGAGATAAATAGACGAGTTGAAGAAGGAATGAAAAAGTTAGTTGAAAGTGTGGACAAACAGACAGATGAAGATATAGATAAAATTACAGACGATTTACAGGGAGATATAAGAGAACAGCAGGGATTGGAAAGAGAAATAGATTTCGATAAGAAGATTAATGAGGCTCTATCAGATATTAAATGATAGAGTCTTTTCTTTTTTCAGAAAAATAAAAATCAATAAAAATTAAAGCATACTTAAGTATTATCTAAGTACAAAGTGCTAATCTGCCCCTACACCCTTACAGCCCCTTTTACAATTTTACCAGTGTATTATATAATAAACTTAACATAAACAAATACCTAATAAAACTTTTTACAAAGGTAACGACACGATTTTCTCAGACTCCTAAAAGGTGCAGATAAGTTGAAATGCAGGACTGCTCTTTAAATACTGTCAGATTTAAGAGTTGTTTGGTAGTAGGAAAGACATCTACTACTTAGCCGATTAAGGTTAGCAGGTCAATAAGAGATATACTTATTGATAAGAGAAAGAGGTAAAACGATATTAACGATAACAAGTTGATAGTGGGTAGGAGGTAGTGCTTTTATCCTTAGCGTCTCAACTGGTGGTTGTAAGTGTCAAAGCCAACATAGAAAGACCTAGTGAACGATAAGCTGTGTGGGCATAGTCCTTCCCAGATGGTAAAGGTGTAGTTTGCTAGGTCTAACTAGGACTCATTATCTAGTGTCATGGAAGTTAGGTAAGAACTAGCTTTTTTGAGAGTAGATAAAATAAGGGTAAGTTACAGCTAAATTTAAGTTAAGTAACAGGGAGGTTATAAAGACCTCTCTTTTACTGTCTAAAGAAATTAGGAGGGTTAAAAGTTGAAGAAAATTTATATGGCAAAGGTCAATGTGGA
>Ga0163219_100023_pt1 | contig 40466 bp, 22 predicted proteins | sample MSEWel2016_04_06_FD_113150 | JGI IMG/M metagenome (GOLD analysis project Ga0163219, IMG submission 113150) | Subsurface microbial communities from deep shales in West Virginia, USA - MSEEL Well Study Marcellus 3H_2016_04_06 ...
TCAGAAACAGACCATTCTACAAGTAGTGTACAAATATATGGTAATGATGGAGTATCAAACCAGCCGGTTGCAACAGATGATGAAGGCCGCTTAAGAACAGTAAGAGAGCAAAATAAAGGCACAATAGATAAGTTCTTCGAGGCAGAGCTTGATAAACACGAATGGACCTATAGAGATTTTATTATCCCAGACGGAGAAGAGTGGGTATTAGAAACACTCGGTTATTCTTTTGTGCCAGAGCACAGAGACTGGCACAATATGCACAAGGATTATGGAATAGAGATAGAAATGATTTGGGACCCAGATGGAGTAGATGAAACCTTTAGAAGACTGTCTGGAAATAGTTATGTACCAGAAGTGAATTTAAGAAAATCATTTGTAGGAGATGGAAACAAAAAAATACGAGTAATAATCAGGAACAGAAGTCATGACGACGATGACCTAATAGTTTCATCCTGGTTCTTAGGGTACACTCAATAAGGGGTGATGATAATAGATGTTAGATAATCAAGTAATAGACATGGGATACTGGAAGTTCAAAGAATTAAAAGAAGAAAGAGACTACCCTATATGCTATATAGAAGGTAGCAAAACGTTCACCCTCATGATGTATGAAAGACATAGAGGTTATAGGTGTCAGATAATCAAAGATGGCTTCAAGGATAGTTTTATGACGGACCTAACCAACCAGCAGATAATTGATATAGAAACAGATTTTAAGAGTACTGGCGGACTCAAAGAAGAAGCTAAACTCGTAGAAGATCTAATGAATGAAGCTGCACTTGGTATTAATATCAGTTCATATAAATATAAAGCAAGTTTTGATGAAACCCATAGGATAGACGACAAAGTAACAGAAAATATCATGTTTGAAGGAAAATGTAAATCTATCTGGTTTAAATCAGATAAAGACATCAACTTTCAAATAAATAATGGTGATGTAATTTATGTGCATCACGGAACAGAGTATCAGTTAGAATTTGATTATAAACTAGTCAACCCTACCTTCAATATAACATCTCAAAATGGAGATGGATGGGTAGATTACTTCATTGATGGCGAGGTGTTATAAATGCCAATTAGAAAGACTAATAAAGAAGTAAATATATCGGGTCAATATATAGACGGGCAGACGCGGAAGGCCCACATCGACCCCCATGGTGCCCTTAAGGTAGTTACTTTGAATTATAAGCCAGGGCGTAATTTATTAATGAAAGGTCATAAGTTTACTGCAGAGGCAGCATTTGGCCCAGATAGCCCTAGAACAACAGAGCATGTCTGGGAGCTGCCTTATGGTATCAATCTTCTTGGTGGAATGTTTAAGATGAAAAATGCTAAAGACGGAGACAAGATAGATATCTCAGTTATTGTTTCGCAGGAAGATGGGTCAGAGTTTGAAATGAAGTTTGTTGAAGACTTATATCTATACGAGGGGGAAGAATACTCCCTTAATAACGACACAAGTTTTGAACTTGATCCTGGTACTAAACTGAAAGTTTATTATACGAATACTGAAGAATCAGCTAAGGAAATATTTTATAGTTACACACTTTATAGATAGTAAGGAGTGGAAAAATGAAAGCATTGGTATTATCTGGAGGAGCTTTTAGAGGAGCTATGCACATCGGGGCCCTAAAGGCCTTAGAAGAAAGCGGATATAAGCCCGACTTGATTGTCGGAACCAGTATGGGCTCTATTGTCGGAGGAGCCTATGCTTATGGATACACTCCTGATGAAATTCAAGAACTACTCAAAGAAACAAACTGGTTTAAGATGATCGACCCAGACATTAAAGGATTTCTGTCATCTATACTCCCTTTTTATGACCATGAATTTGATGGAGTATTAAAAGGAGATAAGATACTTGAAAGACTACATGATGTGTTTCACGGCAAGGAAGAAAAGATTCCATTCTATGCCATGGCCACAGATATTATAAACGGAGATTCTGTTGCATTAAGGACAGGAAAGCCGGCAGAAGAAATAAGAGCCAGTATGTCGCTTCCTGGAATACTTAAAACTATGAAATTAGGCAACAGGTCTTTTGTGGATGGTGGAATTAACAATAACTTTGCAATTAATGTTGCCCTAGAAAAAGGAGCAGACTCAGTAGTCGCTGTTAACGCGGTAGACAGCAAGTTTGACTGGGATAAACCACCTCGCAATGTATTTGAGACTCTTGAAAGATTCATAGCAATCAGAGGAGAAGAGGTATCAGCCAGACAGAAGGCACATGCGAGAAATGAATTAAAAGATAAATTCACACTTATAGAGCCCGACCTGAAACCGGGCGACGGAACAGACCCCTCTTTAATAGATACCTATATAGAACAGGGTTACACGAAAGCAGTTACTGAAATCGGAAGGAAGGTGAAACAGGGTGGAAGGATATAACAGAGGTTCGACCTATATTTTATACACAAACTTTACTGACCAAAACGGAACCCCGATAGATCCTTCTTCTGTTGACGCTTCTATTCATTATGTAAACGAAACTGTAAACTACCCGGTAATTGAAGGCCTTGAGCTAAATCAGCTACAAACTGGTCTTTATTACGGAAAGTATCAGATTCCAGAAGATGCTAAATATGGGACCTATCTTTCTATAGTAGAATGCGAAATAGAAGGAATAGTTTCAAGAGGTACTGAAACATTTGTTGTTGGAGACCCTAGCGGCAGTGTCGGAGGAAATTTAATATCTGTTGTTGGTATTCTGCAGGATGATGATAATGTACCGCTTGATAAAGCAGATGTGAGCGCAACCCAGGGAAATGAAGAGGTTGCTCGCACTCAAAGTGATAATGACGGCAAGTGGGGGCTGAGACTGGCCCCAGGAGAGTATAATCTCCATATAAGCAGAAACGGATACCTTGCCCGCATGCTTGAGATAGTAGTACCAAATAATCAGTCATGGTACAACTTAGACATTATAGAGCTTAAGACCAAAACAGCAACAATAGGCCAGGGCGACGGCAGTCGCAAGGTTACAGATAAAGTCTTCTATAATAATGAAGAGCCACTTGTAAATGTGAGAGTCAGGGCTTACTTAAAAGATAACCCCGAAGAAATAGTAGCTCAGGATTACACCGATGAAGAAGGTAGATGGGTACTTTATTTAGACCCGGGTATGTATAACATTAAATTCTATAAATATGGATATCAGGTACCAGACCCACAAACATTCGAAGTAAATTAAGGAGATGATTTAGATGCCAACAACAATGAATACTATAAGCTACAACGAATACGGCACCGAAGATACTCTCCTTAATAACAATAAATACAGTGTGTTCCTTGAGCTTGATGACCTTACAGTAAGATTCAGTTTTACATCCAAATACAGCCCACTGTATGCAAGTGTTGACATCATAGATGGAGACATCGGTCCGTTTATAGAAGGATTTACAGAGGAAGAAATAAACAGGCAGATTCACGCTGTCAGTATAGAAGCCCAGAAGATGGCCTATAATGACACGACTTTTTCTGATGAGGCATTCGATTATGAAAACCCGCCTTATTTTGTAAGACAATATGTAAGATATAAGACAGAATACAATCTGGCCAAAAAGCAGTATGTTAAGATGGCCCGGGCGAGTGGTAATGATAAGACACTCGGAGATTTTTCAGTCAGCAAAGACTTTTCACTTTCTGACCTTAAAGAACTTCTTGGTATGTTAAAAGATGATCTGAAACCATGGGCCGATGAGCTTACAGGCAGAACAGGCAGGGGGCAAGCAGGAATGCTCTACTTTACTAAGTCAGGAAACAATCCTTCACCTCTTACTAATGAGAGGACTGGTTTTTAATGAGTATAGACCTAAGAGAAGAAATGAGTGAGATATTAAAAGAAAGCGGCCACCCGGTACTTTTACAGAGGGACAGCAGAAAAATGCACTGCAGATGCTGGAATCCAGACACTAACGAAGCTAAACCCAGATGTCCATACTGCAACGGCAGCGGCTGGGTAAACAGAATGGAAAGACATGTAGTTAGAAGAGACAGAGGAACAATGCCTATCTCATGGTCGAATAGAGATAAAGATACAGAGATAGGAAAGCAGTTGCAGGACGCTGACGTATACTACTTTTCCTATAACTCCTTTCCTAAAGTCGGAGACATACTTTATGAGGTAGGGTGGAATGAGAGAGGAAGACCAACCCATGTAATAAAGGCTTCTAAGATAAGTTATGTATTCGAACACAGAGCAGATAACGGCAGGATAGAATATTTCCAGGCCAGCTGCTCAAATGAAGTAATGGATAAATCATTCAAGACCATACAAGTTAGAAAACTTGGTAATATAAAAAATTATGAACCGATCAAATAAGAAGGTAGGGTGTTTTTATGGCAATATCAAACATAGAATATGATTTTAAAAAATATAGAAATACCGTACCAGATAATATAGATTCTACTGGGAGAATGGTGATACTTGGTAAGGCTTCTGATGGCCCGGTAATGTCACCAGTGCCAGTAAGAGACCCGATGAATATCAGCTCCATTTTCGGGAACGAGGATGAAAGCAGGCTTACTAAAGCAGGTAAGATAGTATTCTTAAATGGAGTAGAAGAAGTAATATTAATGAGAATCAGCGGGAAAGAGGCTGAGGGTAGACTATTCGGTCTCGATAGAAACCTAAATGTTGTTGATGGTCTAAAGTTAAAATCAATCTTCGGCGGCGAAAAATACAACGAGATAAAGATAAACTTAAATGATGACTCGATAGTATTTGAATATGAAGATTTTGAGAGAGAATATAAATACGATGAATACCCGACACTCGGGACCTTAAGTTATGCAATAAACAACGACGCCAATGAAGGCTTAAATTATATATATACTCATACTAATGATAACAACGTAAAATCAAGCTCCTTAAGTGTGGTAAATGATAGAGAGGTAACGCTTAATGGAGGAGATGATGGACTTGATTTAGATAAAAACGATTTATATATACAACTTGAAAACGCCTACAGCATATTATCAGATTACCCGGCTGAGATATTCCTACCGATAGATGCCTATATAGACGATACCTACCCTTATTCCTATTATAATGTAACTCCATTTAATAGCGGATGGTATGCAAACCCTAAAGATTTAAGCGAAGACAGATGGCTTACTTTAGTTGAAAAAAACGGCAACCCGTGCAACTTTGGCAAACAGCTCGTAAGGTTCTGTAAAAAAAGACAGGACGTAGGCTTAAGAGGGGTAGGAGTAATAGGAACAAAGCCTTTTTACAATGACAACTCTTCACTAAGAGATGGAGAATTCTCACACATTTCAAAGAAACTTTCCAATCCGATCATGAAAAATTCCTTCCGCGGCATAGCAGACAATCTAGTCTTAAACAACCTTTATCTATTAAATGTAGTAGGATCAGACAGCAAGACAACATATGGTACCTACTCATTTGAAGAAAACGGAGCCTTAAACTATGCCTCATTATTATCCAAACTTTCAACAGATGTATCACCAACAAATAAAAGACTTGAAAACACAGAGTTAGCTTTTGAATATCAGGATCAAGAGATAGAAGAATTAGATGATATGTCATATGTAATCTTTAGGGACTCAATTAGAAAAGGAGTAGTCCCGGTTAATGGAATTACAATGGCTTCCGCAGAAAGCGGCTTACATTATCTAACCTCTGTCAGAACATTACAGGGTATATTAAGCAGAATAGAGAGTTTTACTGATCCAATGATAGGAGAGCCGATAAGGACAAACAATAACTTTGAAACTATAGATGAAGAAATTGATGAAATACTTGCTGAAGATACAAATGTTAAAGATTACAACTATGACTTAACGGTCAACGACGTAGATGGGTATATAGAAATAAGATTAGAATTATCCCTCTACTATGAAATAAATAAGATAAAGACCAATGTTAGATTCAATATAAGCTAGGAGGCTAAAAAATGGGGGAATATTTACAGGCAGATTCATTTGCTGATATCTACGACTTTACTTCACTTTTAAATGACATCACCAAAAAAGCATGGGGAGATGACTGGGGACAGATGAGGCCTCATTTTTCCTCTACAGAAGATGCAGAAGATATCCCCTTACCCATTATTACTTATGAGGTTGTAGATAGAAAACCAACACCAGAAAGGGGTGAAATAAAACCTAGGATAAGGAATAAAGTTCAAGACCCATACACAGGTGAAACAATCAATCTCTATGGACAGTGGTTTGATTATATACTGCAGTTTAATGTATGGGATAAATCAGTCCAGAATGTAATAGACCTTCTGGGGGACCTAGAAAAACTGATACTAACCTATACAGGCTATTTTAAGCAGCAGGGCGTATCTGAATTACTGTTTGAGGAACAGCTTAGAGATGACAAACTGACTAAATGGGATGAATCTTTAAACGTCAGGTCCATAAGGTACAAGGTAAGAATAGAGGTCCTACAAGTTATAGCCACTGGTGTTTTAGAAGATATTGATATAGAAAAAGAACTTACAGCAAAACTTTAAAGGAGGAATAGATAAATGCCAGCACTTACAAACAATTTACCGGGCTTTAAGACAGAGCTCAAAGATGGTGGACTAAGCATTTCAAATAACACTAATGCTTCCACAAACAGCATTTTACTGCTTGGTACTGCAGTAGACGGCCCAGTTAAGGTTCCAGTACCTGTTTCCAGATTAGAAGATGGAAAAACAATTTTTGGCAAAATAAGCGAATATGGAGTTAGTAATGGTGCAACACTTTTAAGAGGACTTCATGAGGCTTGGAATGCAGGTGCACGTGATGTTAGATTGATGCGTGTTACAGGTTCTGAGGCTGAAGGAGAAATCAACGCTGATACTATTACTACAAATATCCGCCGCGAAAAGCACGAAAATCTTGGACTGGCAAGCGGTAACTTAGAGTTTACATTCACTTTAGCAAACGCTCCAGTTTATGATAAGGATAGAATGACAGTATATGCCAACGGGTATGAGATAAGCCCTGATGACATAACTGTTGATACTGCAACTGGTGAAGTTACTGTTGCCAAAAACGCAGTAGATAGTGACGCTGAAATTAGCATTCAGTACACATATCCAAATGAGACAGTGCATTCTGTAACTGGCGAGAACATGGTTTCAAACGACCAGTTAGATTACATTTCTCAGAACGGATATATTAACTTCGTAGGCGGCAGTGAGATCGTGTATGTTAACGGTACAGAACAGACAGAGGGAACAGACTACACAGTAGATGAAACCTCTGGTACTATCACATTCATGAGTGCTCTTGCAGAGTCAGACGAAGTTACAGCTGACTTCGACTACACAGAAACTGAAGATATCACTACATCTGAAAGTACAGATGGTGCCGGTGATAAATGGGTAGCTGCAGGATCAGCACAGGTTATGGACGTTGAGTATAAAGCTATAGCAACATCAGTTAATCTTTATGCTGACGGTCAGCCAGTAGCAGACGATGGATTTAGTGTTAACTCCGACCAGAAGAAAGTTATCTTAAATAGTGGATATGCTCCAGTAAATGCTTCACTTACTGTATCTTATGTCTACAGAACAACAAAGACAGAAACTCCATCTATTGAGTTAACTTCTATCTATGGAGGTAGCCTATATAACAACATCACAGCAGCCGTTGAAGATATGGTAGATGAAAATGGTACTGTAATAGGTAAGAAAGTTGTTATTACTAAGCCTGCAGAAAAGAAGGCTGAGATGGACGAGGAACCTCTGGAGTACTCTTCAGTAGAATACCCTCGCTTTAATGCACTTGTTAAAGCTATTAATGATGACCCACGTAACAACATCGTTAATGCTTCAACAGATTACGGTGCAACTCAGACTGTAGACTTACAGCTTGTTCCAGCTAATCCGCTTAAGGGTGGAGACGATGGAATGGCATTTGGTAAGGACGAGTTATATGAGGTTCTTGCCGGTAAGTATGATGAGGACGGAGAAAAAGTAGAGGAAGGTATCTACGATCTCTTAAGAAACTACAATGTAGACATGATTGTCTTACTTGATGGTTTCGCAGACGACGTATTAGCTTCCGACTTGAATGACTTCGCTTATCAGCTTGCAGAGCACTGTGCGACTGTTAGTGCTCAAAACAATGAGACATTCGGTCTGATCGGAACAAAGTCTATAGCAGATGCGAATCTTGCTGGAGTAAACGACTTTGTTAACAGATTGACTGAAGACGGTAAAAACGAGTTCGAGCTGAGAAACAAGAATGGAGCCCTAATTATGGATGATGACGGTAACCCTATCGATATTGGAAACAATATTGGTGTTGTTGCTGGACCTGACTTCGTATTCGAGCATCCAGAACTTGGAAACTACTACGCAAATGGTGCAGCTGCTATTGCAGGATTAATTTCAACACTGTCACCAGAAAGTGCTCCTACAAACAAGAAGGTTAAGGGCGTTAAAGGATTAAGATATACACTTTCCCCTAGCCAGCTTGGAAGGCTTTCTGATAAGCAGTACCTGACAGCAAGAAGTAAGTACGGTAAAGGTGTTGTAATAACTGACGGCCTAACAGCCGCCCAGCCTACAAGTGATTACGCTAGAATTTCAACAATGCGTATTACTAATGCTGCCGTATCTACCGTAAGAGAAGAGTCTGATCCTTTCGTTGGTGAACCTAACGAGCTGGAGTACAGAAATGCTCTTGCAACTGCAATCCAGAGCGGTCTTGACAGAATGAAGGAAAGAGGAGCCTTAAGAGACTTCGAGTTTGCGATTCACTCAAGTCTTCAGGACCAGGTACTTGGAAAAGCCTTAATTGAGCTTACTTTAGTTCCTGCCTTCGAAATGAGAGAGATCACAACAGTAGTTTCTCTTAAGCCTGAACTGTAAAATAGATTGTCGATTACAACAACCAAGTCCCGGGCAAGCCGCCCGGGCATAATATAAAACTTACAAGGAGGCACAAAAATGGCTAACACTAAAACTGGAAACAACCTGGTTGACCAGTATAGAAAGACTTTCACATCCTTTAGTGGAGCTGATATTGTTGCTACATTTGCCGGTAAAGTTATCGGAGAATTACAGCAGATCAGTTACAGCGTAAGCAGAGAAAAGGCTCCTATATATACATTAGGTAGCTCTAATCCTCGCAGTTTCTCAAGAGGTAAAAGAGGTGTTGCAGGTAACTTAGTATTTGCGGTATTCAATAGAGATGCTCTTGTTGAGACTCTGAAAGAAGAATTAGGAGACAGCTTAGGATATACAGCTGGAGGTAATACTTCTAAAGGTCTCGAACAGATCAGTAAGGGAAGAAATGATATCTTAAGAAAGAATAAAATTCTGGCTTCCACAATGGAAGACTGGAATGCTGCCACAGAGTCATTCCTAGATGAAGATAACGGTGGTTTCGTGCAGATGGACGACGTTCATCACGCAGATCAGCTACCCCCCTTCAACATAGGCGTGAACTTTGCTAATGAATACGGGCAGCAGGCACACTTTGAGCTTTACGGTGTTGAAATCCTAAACGAAGGTGCAGGAATGTCTATTGATGATGTAGTTACAGAAAAAGCAGTTAGTTTCGTTGCTCGTAATGTAACTCCTATCACATCTGGACCTAAAAACAGTGGTGGATCAATCAGCGAACGTGAAGGTAATATAGGTGGATAATACAAACATGCGCGGGGGAGACCCCGCGTTAAGGGGGTGAAAAACATGGGTAAACTAGAAAAGCAATTATTAGATACATATCAATCTTATTCTGGAGTTGATATTGTAGCAACGGTAAATATTCCAGGACATGGAGCAATAACAATAGGAGAATTACAGACAGTAAGTTATTCTACACACAGGGAGAAGTGGCCAGTAAGAGCAATAGGGCACACTAAGACTAAAGGATATACCTACGGTCCTCGTACCGTTGCCGGTAATTTAATATTTACAGTTTTCGACAACCATGTTTTTTACAGATTATTAGACAAACAAGGTATTGAAAATAAGAGGATACTATCAGATGAACTCCCTCCGTTTGATATTATCATAACTTTCGGCAGCGAATACAGCAAAAAATCAAAGATGGTAATCAAAGATGTGACAATAGTAGATGAAGGTCAGGTAATGAGTATCAACAATATGATTACCGAAAACCAGATGTCTTTTGTCGCTAGAGATGTTGATTTGATGAAGCCGACAACAGAGATTCACCATTCAAGAACAGAAAAAAGAGAAGTAAGCAATATATCAAAAAGCAATTTCGAAACAGAGATAAAGCCGGTGCAAAATGCTGGGGAAAGAGTACCCAATATAGACTATCCAGTAGGAGATATAACAGGAAATATAACCACAGAGGAAGGTCCGCTTACAGATACCAGAGTAAAGGCTAAGTCCTCAGCTCACGGAGATATTGCCGAGGTATTCACTAATGATAATGGAGACTTTAAGTTTATTGATATGAAGGTCGGCGAATGGGACCTAATGGTAGATAAAGAAGGTTTTGAGGAATACGAGAAGGTAGTCGATGTAAAACCAGACAGCCAGACTAAACTGAATGAAATCTTTTTAAAGTTTAAAACTCAAAACATTCAGCGTATAGAACCAGCATACAATATAGTACCAGATAAAGAATTAGTCGCCTGTAAAAATGAGACAAGAGAACTTGGATGTATTGCAATAGCAAAGACCGGTTCTTCAATCACTGCAACACTTATCGAGTGGAATGTAAAAGTATTTACAGATAATGAAGATCTTAAAAGTATATACGGTAATGACTGGATGATGCACGACCTAAACAAGCTAGATAATAATAATGTATCAGAGGCTGAGTTTACAATACCAGAGGGCATGAAGCCCGGGGATAGAGTGCTTGTTAGAGCAAGAGCTCTTGGAGAAGAGAATGTAAACTTAAAGCCACTTATATTCAGTATAGACGTGGTAGAAGGTGAGACTATTGGAAATTAAAAGAACAGATTATCCAGCAGAATATTTCTCATCAGCAGATGTTTCAATATTTATAGGTAATCAATTAATAGATGAAATAAACACACTTTCTTTTCAGCTGCAGGAAAATGTAATGCCGATCAGCGGCTATGCAACAAGAACATTTGACGAAGTGGCCAGAGGTAAAAGGCAGATAAGAGGAAGTTTTTCCATAAACTTTAAAAGCAATAATTATCTTAACGATATCTTTCAGGAATATACAGAAAAGAAAACACCAACTAAAAAACAGAAAGCCTCCACCCTGCTCAGAGAAGAATATACCTCACCGGGTTTTAATGACCCGATAGAGGAGATGGTTAAAAAGAGCAGGAACGAGGCAGAGTTTAATGCAGAAGTAGAAAGACTCAAAGAAAAATTCTGGGGAGCAGAAAAAGCCGAGTCAAGTCGTGTAAGAAATAATGAACCTTACTTCTTTGAAAATGGAGAGGTAGATGATGCACAGTCACTTGAAGAGTATGAGAACCTAAGAAAGAAGGGTTTCACCATAGAGATACAATATGGTGATGGTTTTAGAAGAGATGGAATGCAGAATAATGAAGCCATCAGAAAACTATATGGAGTGCAGCTTACAGGTTTTGGCCAGAGAATAACCTTAGAGGGCCAACCGGTAAGAGAAATCTATTCATTCATGGCCAAAGATTTAAGCAGATAGTAGTACAATATATTAAATAAAAGGAGAGGTTAAATATGAGTGATAAAAACAAAGAAAAGATTTTTCCAGGTGGACCTACAAAGGATCAGTTAGCAGGATGGAAAACAGAACACAACAATAAGGTATACATGAGTGAATTTGAGGACCAGGCATTTATCTGGCGACCTCTTACAAGGTTTGAATATAAATCGATACTAAAACTACAGAATGCAGATGCACTATTTAGAGAAGAAAGAATATGTGAGACCTGTATTTTATGGCCAGAAAACTACAACTATGATTACATGGCAGAAGGTGAAGCTGGTATTCCTAGCTTACTTGCTGAACAGATTATGGATGCTTCTGGCTTCACGTCCAGTGGTGCGGCAAAAAAGCTCTAAACTACTATCGCAAAGAGGTTCAAAACTTTGCGGCTCAGGCAGAATGTCTGATAGTAGAGGCTTTCCCCAACTTATCATTTGATGATATGGATGACTGGACACAGGACGAGTTTATGAAGCACCTAGCAAGAGCAGAGTGGATACTACAAAACTTAAGAGGTGTTAACTTAGAGGAAGAAGAGGCTGATAATAATCAGCAGGATGAAGACAAAGAAAAACTGGCAAGAAAGCTCGTCAAAAAAGGAAGAGATCCGATGATGGAGCTTTATAATCCAGATAAAACAAATAATAATGAACCAGATATCCAAGGGATTGATTGGCGAGGAGAACTTTAAGAAAGGGGTTATGAAATACAGATGCCAGCATATGAAGATAATACAAGGCAGTATTTAAACGATGACTCTAATTATATAAGTTCTTCTGACACCAGAGATAGGCTGCAGCAGAAAGAGGGAAGTATTTTAACTCCGCTCCTTAAATTAGGGGCGGCTGCTGCAGGAGCCTATGGTGCGTACCGATCAGGGCTTTTAAAAGCTCCCCTTGGATTTCTTACTAAAGGGGCAGGCCAGTACAGGTCCAGATATGTAGAAGGACCAGTATCTGGTATAAAAAGATGGGTTAATAATTTCGGAGCGAAAAACAACAAGACCTTAAAAGAAGAAATCTCCGATGAGATGACACGCCTTGCTGAAAAACAGAGTGACGAATTGCACGGTAAGGCAAGTGAATTTGAAAGTCTCTTACTGGAGAAGGAAAGAACCTTAAGGCAGGTAGAAGAAACTGCTAAGACAGAGTTAAGATATAACGAAACAATGGCTTATCTCAGAGAAGAGATGAGTGAGGACGGCATAGGCCAGCTCGAAGAGGAATTAAGAACCGGGCCATCTGGAATGCGTCAGCTATTAAACGATGCAGAGCTCGACCAGAGACTCAATGAAAAACTTGGCCAGTCGGATTATGATGCTTTTCTAAATAGGCCTGATTATTCAAGCGGAACAAGTGAGCTTGAGCAGGAGATAATAGATAAAAACAGACGCTTTATCGAAGAACAGTATGAGAAAGAATTAAATGAGAAGTTTTTAAGTACAACAAATAAAACAGAACAGACTACAGGTTTAAATAAACTTACAGTAAGAGATATATATGAAAGAAGGCTGGCGCAAAATCAGGGCCAGATAGAAACAAAAAGAGGTATGGAAGAGTTCAATGTCTACGACGAGATAGAAAGACTCGCCGCTAAGAACGAAGATGTCTGGGAGATGTCAGCAGGTAAGGGGCTATTAAAAGATAGTTCTGATGGCATAGTAGACTTAAGAGATATCGGACAGACTGCAGGTAAGGTAATGAACTCTCTTACCTATGATTTTAAGATTCCATTTGTAAACTTCAATCCTCTGCAGATGCTTCACCTGCAGGATATATCAATGAAGAGAAATGCCCCTTCTTTTTCTATATTATCAGCGGGGCAAAAGCAACCAATAGTATCGAGTGAGGCCTTAAATGAATCACTAGTCTATGCTGGAGGCTCAGTACAGAGAATACTTTCTCCAGACAGCGGCCCTATAGCAACTGATACTTATCTAACATCTAATAGATTCGGTATGATGTCTAGGATAACTAACGAGCTTGCTGGTGATTCAATAGTAGAGAGACCGAAAAGAAACGGTCTCAAAGGATTTTTAGATAAGGTTAAAAACACATTCGATATCTTTCAGCAGGATAGAGCCAGTATATTTGGAGAATACAAATCTGTATTTTCTAAGTTTGATGATGATGACTGGATAAGAAATAAGACAGAGGCTTTAGTGAGCTCCAATGACTTCGAAAAAGCCTCCAAGTCAGTAGAAGATGTAAGGTCATTTTTAGACCAGCACGCGTCAGGATTCAGAGATGAAGTATGGGACGCCTTAGATGAAGAAGTAAATAAGGTATTCCACGACCTTGAAGATTTCGATCTGCGTGATGATGATCAAGTAATCGATGTAATAAAAAGACTGGCGACAGATAGTAATGTTCAGGTATCTGATAAATACAGATCACGCATTAAGGCTACATGGAATAGGTATGCTAAAAACCCCGAGCAGTTTAAAAAGGGTAAAAGGATATTAAGCAACCAGTCTGCTGTTGATAGACTGCATAACACAAAAGTAATATCCAATGTAGATGACGCCAGAAAACTAATAGCAAAAGAATTTATCTATAGAAATGGTACTAAAAGTTCAGTAGATTTAGTATCAAAATTGGACAGCCTAAAGACTGCAAAAAAGATAACAGTCGGCGGATACAGAGATGCCGTAGAAACTATAAACTCTACGGTCTTTGATGACTTAAGCCTGCCCGGCATGAACCAAACAAAACAGGACGCAATAAGGCAGACTGTAAACTTTTACCGTTCAAGTGGTAAGAGAGCTAAGATACACAGACAAAACCTAATAGATATAGTTGACAGTAAGACAAGACCATGGCAGAAGGGTCCATCTGCTAATTTCGGTAACATGCCAAGCTCTGACTGGCTGTTAATGAATAAGGCAGTATCTCCTAAGAAAGCTATTAAGTCTAAAGAGAATGCTTCTAAGTTTGTCCAGCAGTTTATTGCCGGTAGAAAGAACATGAAAGATGTAACAACTGCAACCACTGTTCCTTTTTATATGTTCGAGAGATTAAACAGTGGGCTAGCAATGTTCGGACTAGGCTTATCTGGCCGCTCTATGAGCTCGCCACAGGCCATGTACGGGAACTTAATCACTAAAAGGGTTCTACCGGTCGTTGGACTTATAGGAGCCGCTAAATACGCCTCCTACGAGTATGAGAAGGCAACCGGTGAAGGCCTAGATGACGAGGCTGCCGACTTCGGAGCCAGAGTAAAATTAGATGTCGCAAAACTTAGAGATGCAACAGGTGCTACAAGTGTATTCCAGAGAATAGATCAGCTCACTCCAGGTAGTGAACATCTATCCGAGATACCAGGGCCCAATTTCTTCGACTTCACTAAAACTGAAGAAGAGGTCAAGGAAGATCTAATAAGAGGAAGAGACCCGGTTAGAAAGGGTAGATACTGGCCCTTTGGTAATACACCATTTACTGGTGGCAGCATAGAATATTACCAGCCTAACTGGTACAGAAGAACTAAGAGCGACTATAAATATACCGATGTGCAGTACGGGTCTAAGGACGAATACTGGGAGAATGCAGCAGTACCAACTCCAAGATACCCACTTGCTCCAGTAAGACATTTCGTAACAGATCCATATCACTACGAGAAAAAGCACTATGAAGATAGACCATACCCAATGACAGGTAAGATGGGTTATGAGATACCACTTATAGGACCTGCGGTATCTGCAACAATAGGAGAAATACTAAAACCCCAGAGGAAAATGCACGTTGAGGATATGCAGTATTCTGAAGGTACTCAAGAAGGTACTGGTACTAATACTGTAAAAAGTACTAAAAAAGGTACTGATAAGGTTACTGGTAAATATGTTCAGAAGCCAGAAAAGAGTTCGGTACCAGAAGGTGAGGAGCTATATTATGTTCCTCCATCCAGCATGCCTACCAAAAAGAGAGTAATATCTCAGGGCGAATTGAATATAGAAGAGATTAATAAACAGATTAAAGAAGACGCCAAGAAGAAAAACTTCATCACAATGCGGCCTAAGTTTGACGACAATGAAGTAGAAGTGGACGCGGCAGAGCCCGGCAGTAAAAACTCAGCCAAGTACATCTCTAGTGAGCTCTACTACAGAGCCTCAGAGATGGCAGGTTTTTATGGGTTTGGAATAAGTGAGTTAACAGGTCAGGGCGGAATAGAAGAGCCCGTACTTGCAACTGCAGACGATATGAACTCTTACAGAAGAGCATTCTGGGATATGAACTTAGGTGGTCTCGGTGGAGAGTTGTCTGAGATTACAAGACGTTTTATCCCCAATAGACCATATGCTCAAAAAGAAGCACAGATAAACCCAATCAGAAACAAGATGCCTAACTGGATGCCGGGATCAGATTACTTTGTTAACTTTAAGCAGGGTGATCCATTCACTAAGGTACCAAAAGGCGAAATGAGACTACCCGGTGAAGGTTATGAAAGCATTAATGAATTACATCCAGATAAGTACGGCGAAAAGTACGGTTCATTTGATAGATTTAAGATACTGGCAGATGTGGCTCCATACAGTCAAGAATATGAATACTATAAAGAAATCATAGAAGAAGATGACGACCTCCCAAGCGATTTAAAAAAGAGAGCTGCACAGATAAAAAGAGAAGTAACTCAGAAGAAAAAGAAGCGAAGATTTTTCCCCTACCGCTTCAAGACTGCCAATATCAAAAAAGAAGAAGTTACAGTATCTAAATTTTTAGATTCAAATAACTTCATGACTGAAGAATATCCAGATACTCCTATTAGGCTTGCTGGTCTTTATGTCAGTACGGCAAAAGATAGCAAAAAAGCTCAGAAAGCAAAAGACTATATTAGTAAAAGAATAAAAGAAGGAAAGAATGTAACCATAGGAATAAACGAAGATAAGTTAAACCGTGTTCGTGATGATACCTATGGAACAATGCACGCTGTAGTCTATGTTGATGGTGAAAACTTAAACAGAGAGCTTTTAGAAAGAGATCTGGCCAAGGAAAAAGATAGTGACTATTCTCCAGAGGCTGTGCACGCAAGATTTTCTGGTGCAGAAATAGCAGCAGGCAAAGCATGGGAGACATTTGCTCACATGGATACTCCTGCTCATACAAAGTTCTTACAGACCAGATCACCACTCGAATCATACAAGAGAAGAGATGTCTACGGTAAGGACTGGCAGAGTTGGTCTGATCCTGTAGAAGATTTCCTTGTTCCAACTTATGAGAGTTTTATAAATAAACATCCGGCCAAAGCCGTGGTTTCAGGAGCACTTTTAGGTTCTCTATTCGGAAGAACAAGACGCGGTAAGGTAATAGGAAGTTTAGTCGGTGCTTTAACGGTCGGAATAGGAGCTCTAACCAGAAGTACTAAAGAGCAGTTAAGTGGAGAAAAATGGATACCAGAACGGATAGAAAAAAGAAGAGAAATAAATAAATACTTCGACATCTTAGAATATGTTAAGTATAAGGGCCTCTATGAAAAGACAGTAGATAAGGCTAAAGAAAAAAACATAGATGTCGAAAAAAGAATAAATGAGTATGCTCAAAGCTCGGAAAAACTCAAAGAAGAAAAGTCCAAATTGGTACGGGAAAAAAGAGAGCTTTATCGCAAGGGCACCTCAAAAGCTAAAGAAGAGATATCAAAGATTAATAAGCGCCTTAAAGAGCTGGCCCTTGAGAGAAAAGAAATCGTAGAACTAGATGAATATACAGCTCAGGCCTTAGAGTATAGAGAGAAATACAAGTCAACACTTCACGGTGCCGATCTTGGAGGTTCGCTGCAGAAAATATTCGGAGCGATACCAAATCCAGAGAGAAGATATTTCTCAGAGTTTTTAGAGGCACCAGAAGAAGAAAGAGACGAAATAGAAGAGCTGGTACCAGATAATGTTCGCCGCTTCCTACAGGCTCACTGGGGTAAGACTCCAGACGAAAAGGAGTCGCTCAAGTCCTACTTTAAAAAGTATAAACTTCCAGACAAAAACTGGGAGGGCTGGGAGGCAGACACCGAGCTTGAGGACATAAAGATAAAAGTAGTCCAGAGCGAAGGCGAGGACACATTAGAATACGGGTACTGGGATGATGATATAGAACAGGCAACACTAAGAGGAGCAGAGCCTGTTGACTATAAAGAAGATACGCCCGATGCTGATCTGACTACAAGGCTTCAGTCAGTACTTGAAGGTGAAGGAATAAATGATTTAGTTATAGAGGTCAATGGAGATAGAAGCGGCGGAGACCTCGTTCAAATAGATTTAAAAAAGGACAGACGACAGGAAATTAAAGACAGACTAAACCAAGAAGGAATATCATTCTAATAAGGGGTGAATTTGATGGTAGACGAGTTAGGATTCAACACAGAAAACAAAAGAGGCTCCATCTGGAATCAAATGGATCAGGAGACCAGAGAGAGTCTTAATTATAAGGGCTTCTTTAGTGGTAGTGAACTGCCAAATTCAAACCCCTTTTATGTTCCTTTTAAAACTGTGGGTAGAAACACAAATAGTTATACGTTCAATAACGGCGATGCCTACTCACAGCTACATAGCAACTTAATAAATACTCTGCAGAATAGAAGAAATCACGATCAGGCAATACTGGATGTAAGTGAGTTTAATAACAGAATGCTTGATAGATATAGAGGAACCTCAAGGTCTGAGACAAGACAGGCCAAATTGCAGTGGATTAAAGACCAGGGTATTGAAAACTATGACAGCAATGCAAGAGACTGGAGCTGGAAGAGAATATATAAGATATACGGGCAGGATGTTGATGTAGACATCTGGCGTAATGTCAATAACATGCACGAGCGTAATAAGCCACAGCAGGCTATTGAGTCATATATTAACTACAGGTCTGGTAATCAGTCTGCGGTATTTTTTGACCTTGAAACATTCGGTAGTTTTAATCAGAACACTGGAGAGATAAACGGATTCTTTATGCCCTACCAGGCAAGTTTTAAGGAAGCACGCTTTGTAAATGGTAGAGTACAAAAGGGCTCAACCAGAAACTTCCTTATAGACCCAAGCCAGACTAAAGCAATGCCTAAGATACAGCAGGCTATAGACAAGCTCAAAACTCAAAAAGAAACTGGAGTAACACAGGCCTTAACCGATAGCGAATACAGGGCAGTCAGAGATTTAATCAAAATAGGAGATGCTGATGTCAAAAACGGAGAGATTAAAAATCTACCTAAATGGGTTGATGATGTACTCCCAGAAGGGCAGGTGCAGGATTTAAGTGCATATCTTGATAAGGCTGAAGAGGGCCTATTAAAACTGACAGAAGAGGGTAACAGTCCAGAAGAACTTATCAAATACTGGAACGATATTTCAGAAGACAACATGGTTGCAGGACATAATGTTGCAAATTACGACATACCAGGACTTAAATTATTTGCGACAAATGAAGGTCTTGGAATACATGACACTGATAACTATTTTGATACAATGCAGCTATTTAGATCAGTATCTTCAAATCCAGAAGAAGATATCTACGGCGGCAAGAACCCCACAGATAGTGGAGACTTAACACTTGATGCCCTACGAAGTAGATACAACCTAGAGAGTACTGATGCTCATACTGCCTCATATGATATAGATTCTTTAATAGATGTATTAGATGAAGGTAAAGACGACATCGACTCAAGACTCAATATAATGCTTTATAAAAATAACGAGAATACAGATGAAGTTATTGAAAGAATAAATAAGAATATATATGAATTAGAAGCAGGGCAGAAAGATTACGGCTTACACAGCTATCAAAGTCCCTACCAGGAAGAACTTGATAGAGCTTTCGAAAAAGATATAGACAAAATTAACCAGCTAAAAAGAGCAAGAACAAGTGTCGAAGATGCAGCTAAAAGACACGACTCCTTATTTTCTATAGACAATGAATCAATAAGAACAGGAGATATACTCTTCGCCCAGCAGGGGCAGCACGCTTACCGAGAAGCTGCAGCTGATATGGTATTAGAAAAAGACGGCGAAGATTTAATCAAAAAAGACTTCCCTAAAGTATCTGTTAGAAAGAAATCATATTACAGGGTCTCGGATTCATTTGAAGACCAGGGAATGCACAATCTTGTACTGGAGAATCTATCAACAGAAGATGTGCATGTTATAAGCCGTGAGAACAAATCAGATCTTCAAAACTATGTACAGAAAATGTTTAACTATGAAGGCAGAGGATTAGACGAGGACGAGCTTGCAGAAAAGGTAGCAAGAGCAAACGATAATTATCTTGACGATCTGGCCAGAACAAGATACAGGAAACTCTTTTCTGGTGAGGATAGATCTTTTAGAAATTTAAAGATGTTCTATGATGCTGTAGATATTGAAGATGAGTCGGCATTAAGAGAACACTTCAATTCAGAACAGCAGTTAAGAGATTTTAATAGAATGAGGGACAGACTTGAATCTGAAGCAGATGTCGTAAGACCTGCTCTGCAGGAAATAGAAAACCAATACGGCAGAGAAAGCAGTTATTCGGATAAAGCCGTCATTCAGGTTAAAAGAAAATTAGATATGGAATTTGGCCCACATAAAGAGAATGCAAATCTTTTAGATTTTGAAAGAAAGGGTATTGATATCCCAACCTTTGACGGCGGCAAGACAAGTCTAAACATTCCAGACTTTGAAACAGGAAGTAAAAACCTGTGGTGGACAGTATATAACGAAACCAAAGGCCGAGACAAAAGGGCCAGAGAAATTTACATGAACGATATTCTAAATAAACTCGAAAGAGATCAGGTAATAACCAGCCAGAAAAGAGCGCGGCTGCAGGAAAAGCAGAATATTAAGTATCAGATAGAAGGCTTAATAGATGACTTAATGAGAAACGATTCGATAGATAAAGCCGAAAATGGCCTCAAAGTAGACTCACTTAAAGCAAGAGAGTCGATGCTTAAGGGTGACGAAGCCGTACAAAAAGGCAGGAAGATAGGAAGCCAGACAGTTGAGTTCATGAATAAGACAATGTACGAGGGCGATTTCGTCCAGAGTGAACTTGACAGGATGTCTAAAGAGGCAAGTAGATATCTTCCCGAAGGATTCGATTATGACTTTAACCAGAACGTAAAAGATATATCAGCCAAACTCACAGCCCAGAATGGGGTTGGATATTCTATAAGTTTCACTGACAATGGTAATTTAATGCTTGCTGTAGCTGATGAGGGAAGCATAGAAGAAGTAGAAAGAGGATTACTCAGGGGAAGACCAAGTAAAAAGGCAGCTTATCTGGAAATACCTATGCCAGATGAAAAGGGCCTATTAAGACAGAAGAGTATTACCAAAACCCCACAGGGATACATCAAAAGAGACTGGAGGAACCCGGGCCAGTACCATCTGAAGACAACTTCGGATGAAATAGTACAGAACCTAACCTATAAGAGCAGACTGGATAAAGTATCAAGATATCTGGAAGAAGGAGACATAGATAGCGTTCAGAAGGAGCTCAATAGGGCGGTAAACTCAGTACTCGAAGAACTTCCAGATACCTCAAAGGGTACAACGACCACAAGTAGTTATACTACTGTTGCAGATGCACTAAAGCAGACTCATATAAATGCTTCTGAAATGGGTAGAGAGTTAATAACCGAAATGGGTATTGACCAGCAGGACTTTTATAGAGACCAGCTTGCAGGCATGAATAAGGGACAGCTTGATCTGCATGATTTAAGACTTGCAGATCAGATGAAAGTAATCAAAGAAATGCCAGATTTTATCGAGCGCAAAACAGGTATTAAAGTAAACGCAGCTTCTATTAAAGGTTCACACATCTCAGATGCTAAGTTTGCGACAGAAGACGTAAGAACACTAAAACCACTCTCGCCTTATTCAGCAGCCACAAGACCTAACCCAATTCAGATGCAAAGACACTACCAGTTAGAAGATAGCGCACTGGATCTTATAAATAGAACAGATAGTCTCTCTGTTGGTCAGGATATAGTTACCGATCAGCTTAGAGCGATTGAAGATAGATACGATATGAAACCATCAAGTGTATCAATGAATGTTGCTCTTACAGATAATATAACCTTAGAACAGCTTTATCAGGATAATGAAATAGATAAAAACTTCATAACTCAGGCCAGCACCTATGAAAACACTGCTGTTATGAGAGAGTCACAAATGGAATTATTCAATGCAAGACAAGTTAAATCAATGAGTATGCCAGATGTCGCTCCAGAAAATATCGAATATAGCAACAAAGTAATGAGAGCACTTGATAATGGAGAAGAAGTTGCGGTAGAACCTAAAGAGATTATCGCTAAATATATAGATGACAGCGGCCTCGAAAAAGAGATAAGATACACTGAAGAAAATAGAGGGGTAATCTCAAATGTAGACCTGACTCCAGGCAAAGAAAGACTTGAGATAGCAGTTGAACGCCCCGGTGAGACTTCAATGAAGTTAGATGTTGAAGGAGAAAAGGTAACAGTAATCCCAATGGCCGATGAAACAATGGATAAGTTTTTTGGCAAGGATATCTCAATGGCTTATGCGAGTAATATCGAAAAGCACGAGGACTTTGGAGCTCCTATTATCGGACAGATAAACAGAATAATGGATGATATAAATAAATATGATGGCGAAGATAGAGCAACAGAGAAAAGACAGTTCATAAGAAGATTTAATGACATATTCGGACAGGATTTAACTGAAGATAATTTTACTGAAGTTAATGGTAGATCTGTCTTACAAATAGATGGTGACTTAGAAAAATGGAAGAAAGAAATAGACCCCACTAAAGTTCAAGATATGTTAGATGAATGGGGCATAAGTGAAGTAGAAGAAACTTCAAGTGGCCGTAAATACATCAAGCAGCGGCAGGCTGTAGGACGACAGATAGTCGATGAACACGAAAGAGTAATGTCAGCTTACGGTAGAGTCCCAAGCTGGGATGTGCAGGATGTTGGAGTTAAATTCGGACCTCGACAGACATTTGCTGTAGAAGAGTTGTGGGGCTTTAAAGAAACTGCAAAATACATCAGACAGAACGCAGGAAAAAGAAATGGAGATATAGATAGGGTCGCCCGAGGATCCTGGAATGCAATCCAGTATATGATTGAAGGTACTCCAGAATTTGCAAACCCGGCAGAACCAGAAGAATTTAAAACAGCAGTCCGCGGGGTCAGAGGTTATACTGAAGATACATTACAGGGTACAGTAATTAGTCCAGATGAAGGCACATCAAGGTTTATGAAGTTGCCAGAAGAGCTGACAATAGATGATGGTGCCGGCAACAGGGTAAGTATAGACAGCGTATTCATGCCAGAAAGGGATCTCGGTAAAGTAGGGGACGGTAGAGTAGAACTTGATAAGATACAGGGAGCTCAGACCAAGATACACGATCTGGCCATGGAAATGAAAGAAAGACGTAGAGTGCCTGACGGACAGGATGTGTCGAAGCTCAGATCTTTTGAAGAGATTCGAATGGACATGAAAAGGACAGTAGAAAATTACTACTCAGAGCTTTCCGATTCTATCGCCGGTAAAGAAAGCGACATAGCAAAAGGCCTTACATCAAGAATGCCAGCATCTGGCCACGGTAAGATTAGAATAATGAGTCCAACAGTTAAGACTGCAGAAAGTACATTTACCGAATCGGATTGGAATGAAATACTGCAGGCAGATGAAGATAAGGCTTACGATATATTCCAGGCTAAAAGAAATAAATATGAAAGAGAGCTCGGAGAAGAAATATTAGAAGAAAATACTATCTATATTTCAAAGAAGAGAGCCAAAGAACTTGCAACAGACAGAGTAAGCGGTAAAGTCAGCGATAAACTGTTAAGAGATATGTCTGAAGAAGGCGTATATGGGCTTGGTATTAGATACCCTATGTTCTTTAAAGAGGCAGCGCAGCCTGTAAAGATTAAAACACACAAAGATGTATATAAAAATGATATGTTCATGACAGCAGGTACCGCTGATATCCTAAACGCCGATAGTGATGGTGATAAGGGTGCCTTCGTCTTGATGCGTGAGTTTATAGAAGGCAGAACAGAAGACGGAGAGCAGATATTCGAAAGAACGGAAGCCTCAAGAAGATCTGAAGATGAAATAAGGGATGTTTTCAGGTCGAAAGAACAGATCAGAAGACGCTTCGAACAGGGCCAGAATGCGGCCAGAGATTACATTAATAAGACAGCCGGCACCAATGAAGAGTTTATTCGCAACTTGGATAGTAACATAAGGAACTATAAGGCAGACGGTAACCTACAGACACTTGATAGATTAGTGCCAGATGGAGTCAGCGGATTCCAGGTTAAAGTAGGCGGGGAAGCAGAAAACGCTATAATGCACGCCAAGCTCGGAAAGAAAGGTATCGGTTATCTTTCTAACATCAACATGAAGATTAAACAGTTGGCCAAGGGAGTAGAAAATAAAAACTCCAGAGTATTCAATCAGTTATTTAATGATATAGATACTGGCCCGGGCGGAGCTTTTGGTGCTTTAGAACAGTTCGGTACCACATTAGAGCAGAACTTTATCGATGTTAAGCACGATGATTTAGATGCAGCATTCGGTAAAGATCAGGCAGCTCATATTTCAATGGATGTCGGGTCTGCTATTAATAGAGGCGACTTTGATTTCTTAAGGAGTATCAAAAGTAAACAGACTGGCGAGGCTATTTTCGATGAAACCTCATTAAATGTTGCTGAAAGATTCCACTCAGCTATGAAACAGACTGACACATGGTACGCTCCAGAGACAAAGGCCTTTCTAAGTACTCAGATGAAAGATTACGGAGGAGGAGCCGCAGGAGTTTACGAAATGCTTAAAGGAGCTCAGTCTGGAGATACAGCTATTACTCCATATCTTGAAGATATACTGGGAGCAACGGGAGTAAGTGAGTCAGTAGACAGTAAGGTAATAAACCAGCTTAAAAATATTAAACCTCAAAGTGTTGGGGATTCTGTTGCTAAGTCAGCCATCAATGCAACACCGGTCGGCGCAACAACCAATACTATAGAGGGTAGTATAAATAAGGCAGCCAAAAGTGCAGTAGGAAGCACAAAGAAGTTACTTAAGGGAACAGGACTGGTAGCAGCCGTAGGAGCTGGTGCTTATGCTGTAAGTCACTTCTTAAGAGATGACCCAATAACTCCAGAGAGTATGCCACAGCATAATGAGGCCCCAGATGTCACAGGTAACTATGAATCTAAAGGTTACAAAGTAGAAAGACAGAGACAGCAGGAAGAAAAAGCTCGTAGACCACAGGGCAATAAAAGAGTTAACACCGATTCCAATCAGGCCTATGTCCAAAATAATCAGGGCAAAAACATCAAGATAAAAGGAAGCGGTAATGTAGATACAGAAAGAGTAAGCTCTCTAATCCAGCAAGAAATGGAAAGGTCCGGTCGCAGTGGAGAGATAAACCTAAACATCAATGATAATACATCAGAGATAAATAACCAGTGGATGCAGGAGAAAGTAGCAGCAGCAATGAATGACGGGTACGTTAATTAACAAAAGTAAAGGGTGAAATAAATGAGTGAAGAAGATAAGACATTTTATGGACAATCAAATATATTATCACATTCAGCAAAGTACACTATAGAGCCAGTAAATGATTTAGATGAGGTGCACGGCTCTCCAAGTAGCCCTTACTTTCTGAGGCTGGGGGACGTTCAGTTTATGATTCCCCCTACCTCTATCCGTACCGATAAGGTATCAAAGACACAAAAGAGTAAGACCTTAAGAGGTAAGGGATCTGTAAAATATGGTGGAGGCCAGAGCACAACAAGACTTACTATCGATATTTACTTTAATAATATCAACTCAATCAATGGGTATGAGATAGGTAATCCAATGGCTGCTAGTGATGCAGTAAGGGATGAAGATAGATTCTATTATATAGACGGACTGAGAAGTTTAATAGCTCAGTTTAATAACGCACCATTTTTACCTATTGAAAACGAGTTTATCAATAATGTACTTGGAATAGATGCAGTTACCCTACAGGGACTGGAAGTAAATACAATAGAAGGATTCCCTAATACTTTAAAGTGCCAGCTTACAATGTATGAGTTTAACTACAGAACATATCTACCATGGATAGATGAAGTAATCCAGATAGATACAATGAATATTTTCAAGCACGCATTTAACTGGCCACTATTTAGGTACTACTACCAGAAGAATATAGACGACTACAAAAAAATAGAAAAGGCGGAAATAGACGACAGTATAACTTTCAGTAAGATATCCGAACAGGCCCTCAAAGAAAGAAGAGAGGCCAGGACCAAGCTGAAAGAGGACAAAGATAAATACAATAAGAAATTTTCAGAAATAGCAAAAGAGATGGGAAAAAAGAACTCGGAATTAGTTGAGGCCAGAGATAAATATTTCGATGCTAAAAAAGAATTCCTTCATATATATAAGACTTACGACAATATAGAATATTTAACAGCAAGAGATATGATGAGTGCTCTAGGAAATAGCATGCCCGAAAATATACTAACAACTGGAGACGATAAGGGTGGAGCCTTAATTAAAACTCCTTCTAAAAAAGTATTAGAAACTGCTGCAGAAAATAATAGACTAAGAAGAAGAGAATATAACGAAATAATAATTTACTTCGAGGGTCATCCAAAACATAACGAGGATGACAAGGTTTTAATAGAACTACTGGAAAATATAGAAAGAAAAGATATAGAAGCTGAAGCACTTAAGAGAAGTAATGAGCTTCAGAACGATAAGGTAAAGTATGAAGCCCTGGCTTCTAAGGATGAGGGAGACATGGAGATGGAAGAAATACCACTCGATGATCTATATCTTAAGAGGTTGAACATAAAGCAGGAGAATATAGTAAGTGAAATAAGACTTGATGGCCAGACAGAACCAGCACATCAATATTTCGGCTCTCAGGATGTATTAGGATACGCAGAATTTCAGGCAACAAGCAGGGAAACTGTTGCTATCTTTAAGAATATGCTTGATGAAACAAATGCTAAGATTCAGGCCTACAGAGACGAAATAATGCCAGGTTTCCTTAAGGTAGATAATGACCTTTTAAATTTATTTGGCGTAGAAAATATTGTTATAGAGGCCTGCACTATTTCAACCACTAACAATCCAGAAGTATTCAGTATAAATCTTACATTCTATGAATTTGATATAAATCAGAAAGATAAAGAAAGTCTTGATAAAACAAGCGGTAATACTGAAGAAACATACAAGAGACCAGATAAGGAAGATCTTGAAATAAACACAGCTGTTCAATCAATAAGAAATCAGCTTTTACTAAAGAAAAGACTGATGGAGAAATCACCGTTCCCAGATCTAAACCTTCCCACAATTAAAGAATTTAAAGATGTGCTTAATAGGCACCCTAAAAACTTAGGGACCGTACATCGTGAGATTGAGGGTAATTATGTAGATCCAGACTTCTACATTATGACCTTAGCTGACCTTAAAGATTATATTCTTAAGTCAATCAATTCAGAAGGTAAGATACTGATGAGAGACAACTACGGTCAGCAGACCGAATACGATATTCCAAATGGTAAAAATAGTGGATCGATGTATATAGAACAAGGCAGTCAGTCAACCTATGAAAAGATAATAGAAGAAGCTCAAAAAGAAGATGAAAGCTATAAGAAATTAAATGATTTTCCTGTAACTGAAGATGACGAACACGGAACTAAGATGGTATCACCTCTTTTTAATGGTAATACTCACTCTATAAATATAAAAGGTAAAAATATACCATCAGTAAATGATAGACTTTATGGAATGCTGCATGATCTGATGAAATATTCTCACCAGGGAAGACTATCGAGAGCTTTCCCCAGTTTCCACATCTCCTTTATTGAAGAAGGAGAGGAGATGGATAACTACAGATTATGGGATAACCTTTATGGAATAAACGGTATAACTTCAATAGATATAGTAAGAAGTAGAAAACAAGCTGCAGATATCTGCTACCTTGAAATCTCGAACATCTACGATAATTTATACAGTGATACAACAGAAGATGTTGACTTAGATGCAGACGAAGAATATAGCTGGTGGAATTATTTTTCTGATGATATGTCTATTGAGATGATAGAAGATCACATGGAAGTAAAAGATAGATTAAATATACTCCCGGGCGCAAGAATACAGGTTAGAAATGGATATGGCTCCAACCTAGAAAGTATGCCTTTAGTATTTAACGGTACAATAGCTGAAATCAATGCTACAAGAAAAGTGCAGATAGTAGCTCAATCTGATGGGGCAGAACTTACAAATGTCATCCCTGCTGATAAAGATGACTCAACAGGCAGGCTTGATTTTGGAGTAGAGCCACAGGATATTATAATGGAGATCCTCAAAGAAGAGCAGAGTCTAATCAAAGAGGGAATCAATAAAATAACACTTGGTAAATTTATGGAGCAGAAACACTTAGGAATAAAGCACTTCGGTCAAAAAAGACATGTCTGGAAAGAAGCTCAAACCCAAAACTTTTTAAATAAAAACATGAAGTTTTATTACGGATCAGACGATTCTGAGATAGGAATAAATGTTTATCCTGCACTTCCTGAACCTAGTGAGAATGAAGACCACAAACTTGTAAGTCTTGCAAGAACATTTCTTCTTGGCCAACCAACAACAGATGAACCAAATATGAGTTTCTATTTATTTAACCAGACTCCGTGGGATATATTCAATAAGCTGGCCCTTGCGGTAGAGGATTTCGTTGTCAGTGCACAGCCTTTTGAAATGAGAAGTACACTTTACTATGGAAAATATGATTGGCCGTTTACTTATGGATATGGATACGATGGCGACTGGGTCAGTATAAATTCCGTAAGTGATATAAATACAAACAAAATATTACCAAAAAGAAAGACATTCCAGCAAGCACACTTTATAAGCAGTGATTTAGATATTATTCATAACGGAATAAAAGCAAGCTCAAAAGATGTATATACCTATGCTATTCCCACATTTAAAGATGACTCATTCTTTACATTGGGACCAGAAAGCGAATCGGCAATGAAAGTGTTTGCAGATACAGATATAGACGAGCAGTACCAGAGACTGCTAAATGTTGAAACAGGTATACTGCATAAAGGGATACTTCCTTATTTTTCAACAGATAAAATAGCAGAAAATATGGCAGCCTGTTCATTGAGGGACAGTCTTAAGGATATGTATAAAGGACAGATAACAATCATTGGAGATTCAAGTATAAAACCTCACGATTATATTTATCTTAACGACAGCTATAACTTCATGAATGGCCCGGTACTTGCCGAACAGGTTGTACATCACATGAGTATAGACACAGGTTTTATAACCAATATTACTCCCGACGCAGTAAGCCACGTCTCACCGTCCTCAATCAAGCCATATACAATGCTTGACGGTATATTCGGTGTTACAGGCGTAATGACGACAATGGCCGCCTTAAGAGCCGTTTTAAGAGTTACAGACCCGGCCAGTATAGCCGAAAGATTTAGCAGACTGAAAAAGGGACTTGGTAGTTCTGGAACAGTAAAAAGTGCACTTGGTATAACAAATAGTGTAGGACGGAAAGTCAAGGAAGCTATAGAAGCTGCCGGTGGTAAATTAAGCGGAAGTGAGATAGTAGAATCAATAAATAAATCTTTTGCAGATGAAATACTTCAGGCCGCTGAGGAAGGAACAGACCTACACAAAGTAGGCCTCGACCTTAAGAAAGGATTAATCAACGTTAAAGAAGCTGGAGTAAAAGTAGCAGAATTTGCAGAGGATATGGATGATCTAAGACACATAAAGAATTTCTCATACGCGGCAGAAAATTTGTCTAAGGTTACTTCCAAGGCTGGAGATGTTGCAGATGGAGCGGCAGATGCTGCTAGAATAACAAAGAGTCTATTCAAAGGATTTAAGTCTTCGACAAAAGTCGCCAAAGCTCTTAAATATATAGGTACATTTGGAATAATGATATTGGTCGAAGGAATGCAGGACTTATTCTTTAGATGGGCTAAAAACAGACAGCGTTGTATTATAATTCCACTTAAAAAGAACGGTAAAGAATTTAGTGCGGGGATTAAAGGACATCAGGGAATGGTCTGGGGAGAACCAAAAAGTATCTGGGATAAGGCAGTAAGTATCACAGGTAAGGCGATGGCACTACCTCCATTCTTCAATTTAAAAGGTTGGACTAATGATTATTACTCCCCTGGCAATACTGAAGATGATAAAGATATAAGCGACATGTTTGGGGCGATCAAGGAATTCTTTAGGGACGATAAAAAGACCGGCGGTTATTACGACCCACCAAAAGAAGACGGAATAGTCCCTATGAGAAGAGATAGTTATTTTGATAGCGTAAAGGAAAAACAGGACAAAGAAGCTGAAGGATTTGCATTACATGACTATGAAGAAGTCAGAACAGGCAACTTTTATCAGTTCGAAAATGTAAGCAATAAAAAGGTAACAGCAAGAATGATAGAAGTTATGGATAGATTACAATCAGAACTAAGACATCTAGGGATAGATGAAGTAACAATCGATGCCGTTAATACTGACGATCTCTCATCTAAAATAGGTCATGACCCCTCAGTCTCTGTTGATGATAGTGAAGAACCAAACTATACCAGAGGAAGTATAATCGGAGAGAGACCTGCCAGTCGTAATAAAGTTAATACTCATATAATAGGACCACATAAAACAGGGCAGGCTATAGATATAAAATACAGTACCGAAGAAGAAAAAGAAAGGCTAATAAGGGCTATTGAAAATACAGGTATAGGTAGAAAAGGTAAAAAAGTAGGCTCTTATTTTATTAACGAACAGGAAGGTTATATCCAGATAGATTCAACTGGGCTATCTGAAAAAGGTAAGATAATAAACAACGATATAATAAGCGGGGGATGATAAAATGGCAGATAATCCTTTAAGACAGGCAGTTAGAGATGTAATACGAGAAGAAATGAATAAAAATCTTGAGCCTCAGCTTGGAGTAATAAAAGAATACGACAATGAAGAAAATACTGCTGTTGTTAGTATTAGAGATACCAAAGCTAAAGGAGTTCGAGTTGCAAAAAATGTACCAGTAAGAATAATGAATGGAGTAGTAGATTATGATCTAAAATCTGGAGACCAGGTGTTAGTAGAGTTTCATTCTGGTTCTCCAGATGCCCCCTATGTCTCTCAGATATTTGATGAAGATTATGCAACGAACACGAGAGAAAATAGAAAGGCACCAGAAGATGCACCCAAGACAGATAGCAGCTTAAACTCTGGCAGTTATGAAGACAAAGAAGAAAAAAGATATATGGAAAATGGACGGGTGGGGATAATCCACCCACAGCATAAATCTACCTACAGAATAGATAATACAAGCGGAGATGCCGAGATAATAGCCTCTAAAAATATTACCGATCAGGAAGACTCAATAGCAAGAGCTGTAATGAGAGTTATGTCTAAAGGAACAATAGAATCTATAGCAGGCAGAGTAACAAATCACACAGCAGAATATAACATCTATACAGACGAAAATAAATTTCACATAAATGACTACCCAATCAATGAAAAGATGGCTGAGGAGAACAACAAGTTCAGAGAAAGCATACTGATAAATAGGTTAGAAATAGACAGGCTAGAGGCAGCCATACAGGAGCTTCCAGGTGCTCAAGGTATAAAACTATACTCAGAAGCTACCTACGGGAGAAAGCGTACTGGAGACCTTAGAGACCTTGCTAAAAGAGCAGAAGAAATAGTATCAAAATACTTACCAGAATTGTAGGTGAAGTAAATGGGAGAATACAACAAAAAAGATATCAAGTTAAGTAAAGCTGGCGATATAGAACTTGAGGCTACAGCAGAAGATGAAGATGGTAACCCTCTCTATGATTTTAAGATGACCTCTGATACTGAGTCTTTAGAGCAGGATATATACAATAGAATAAAAACAAACTCTCCAGACTGGGAACTACACCCAGAAATAGGTGGGAACCTTGAAGATATAATAGGAGAAAAGAACACACAGGAAGTAGCACAGATTGCCGAGGACCAGCTAAGAAAGACTCTAACCTATGATAACAGAATAAAAACAGATGACCTTGAGGTATATGGAATCCCAACCGACTACGATGAAGTAACATTTTATATAAAAGTACAGGTAGATAGTGTAAGTGAGCCTATAGTTATTCCAATACCATTCAACTTTATCAGGGGAATGTTAGAATAAAAGGAGGAAGAAAATGCTAGAAAAAAAGACATATAATGAATTAATGGATGAAGCCCTTTATCTTATTCCTAGAAATACTGATATTACAAATGTGAACCCGGGCGGAATAGCAAGAAGTCTTTTAGAGATACAAAATAGACAGCTTGCTAAATACTATGACACTCTTGAGGTAAATCATGCTTTGGGATTCCTTTCAGAAACTAAGGGTGAATACCTTGATCTGATAGGTCAAATGATGGACTGTCAAAGAGAGCCAGAAGAGGGCGACGAAAATTACAGGTACAGGATAAGCCAGAAGGTAAATACAGCAGCTAAAGCAAATAAGATGGCTATTAGACTTGGATGTTTAAGTGTAGATGGAGTAAGAGATATAAAGATGAAACGATGGGTGCAGGGCACGGGTTCTTTTGCAGTTTATGTAATATCTGAAGAAGGAATAGTATCAGACGAGCTATTAGAGAGAGTACAGAAAAAGATAGATGAAGTACAGGCCTATGGCAACAAGGGTATAGCCGTCAAGCCCAATGAAATAAAACTTGAGATGAAAGTGCGTATAACCTATTCTTCAGATACCACTGAGGTAGAAAAAAGAAATGTGGCCCTAGATGCAAGAAGAAACTTAAGAAAGTATATACAGAACTTAAGTATAGGTGAGGACTTAATAATAAACGAAGCCATAGAACGTGTAATGAACACCAGTAATCAGATTAAAAATATGAATATCTACCATTTATCACTTAGAGGTAGGCCAGTATTGCTCAGTGATCAGACAGTTTACTGGGATGAGATAATAGTAGAATCAGATAAACCCAATTCAGTATATGTAAGCTAATTTTAGAATAGATGAAAATTATTAGGGAAATAGGGTAAATCACTGTCAAAAAGACCCTTAAAACAGGTATTATATATATAGAGGTACTTTTAATAGTGCGTAACTTAAAGGAGAGGTATATCTTGTCTTATAATATTAATTATCCTTATTCAGATAAAACTCAAGAGATGTTCGATTATCTACCCAGCTGGATGGAGATGGCCAAAGAAAAAGAGTCTTCCGCACAGCAATTTATGAATTTCTTTGGGTTGAAATTTGAAGAGATGGATGAAATTTTAGAAGAATTATTAAATAATAGAATACTTGTTACAAATAGCACCGAACAGCCCGACATTATATACAAGATCGACCTCCCTTCGATATATATTGAAAGTAGCGAGGTTGAGATAAAAGGGGCTGGAAGAATATTAGAAGAAAAGAATGAGCTCAAAGAATTTTATAATACTGACGACTCATATATTATAGATACGGAAAAGAATATAGCATACATCAGAAATTCTTATGGCGGCGAAGATACAGGTAAAGTAAATGTAAGCATATACAATAAATCAGAACTGGTCTTTGAAGAAGAAATAGAACTGAGAGTACACCATGTATGGAACTCATTAGACGAGTTCGGATTACTGCTTAACTTACCAAGAAACCACAATGAAGATAATGTATCCTACAAAAAGAGACTGCTAAATGTATTTAGGTACCTGCCTAATTCGACAAAAAGCGGATTAACATATGGTATTTCAAATTCACTCGAGCTTATTAAAACTATAGAGTGGCCAAATGATGATGTTGCTATTGAGATACAGGGAACACAGATACTTAAAAGTACCATAAAAGTAAATGGCAAAAATGTAGAAGAAGAAAATATAACTAAGCTGGATAATGATAGATACAAGATAGACCCAGTTAATACTGGTTCAGAAAGTATTGTAACATATATCTGCGGAGTAGAGCTGCATTCACTCAGTGATAAAAAAGACGAAAAGTTCCAGAACCAACTCTATAAGACAAATAAGACGGCCACAAATAAATTAAAGTATTATGTAAATAGAATTACTGATGATATCCCTATTATGTGGGGATCGTTCTTATGGGACAGGGGCTGGTGGGACCCAGCAGAAAAGAACCTATTCGGTATAGATTTTCTACCGTCAATCTGGGATCCAAATGTAGAGAACTGGAAATACTTCGAAGAAGATGAAAAACAGCCTCTCGACGTAGAAGGCATGGAACACTTTATGTTCTCAAGTTACTGGGACGAAAGCCAGTACAACGGCAGACTGGGATTCAATAAAGGTAAACTATATGGTATACCTGTAGGAGAATTTACTTTTTCGGACGATGGTGGAAAAACTGATTACGATTTAACTTCTGGCTTTGACAAGGGAGAACTTACAGATACTGAAGTAGAAGAGTTTTCTTTTTCAGATGATATAGCAGAAGTCCAATACAGCATGAAAAAAGGATTTAACTATGGATACTTCAGAGAGGAGGATTAGCATAGATGACAAAACGACTTAAGGCTTTTCAGTCAGGAATAGGAGACAATGAAGATCTATTCCCAAAAGCACCAGAAAGCTCAAATATTGTAGAAGAATTTAGTTACTATTTAAGATTAAAAGGAACAAAAATAAATAATAGGGCAACGTTCCCTGAAGCAGAATTCAACGCTATGCTAACTCTCCATGCAAATCAAAAACAGGCTAATCACCCAGAAGAAAGTTATAATATTTTACTTAAGGGATATCCTGTTTTTAGAGTAGACTATGAGGTAAAAGCTAAGGCAAGGCATAATCCTGCTACTTTTAAGTATAAAATTGGAGTTAAAACTGGCCAATGGTACAGGGAAACAGGAGAAAAGACCGGGCAGACAGTAAAAGATGGTCATTTTTATAAGTCTTCTAATAGTAGGGTAGAAGATATAATAACTTCAGATTCCAATATCCCCTCTGATGTATTCGGAGGTTCTTATACCGTTAAGAGCATAGCAATTATGGAATCAGGAACCAATAATACAAGCATCATAATATTCAGCCAAGATGGTGAGAATAAAATAGATAGTTCGGACACTAACGCTATCAGAGATAGTTATGTATATTCAAAGGGAAGTGTATATACTGGAGATATATATGAGCACAAGGGCTCATTCACGAGATCAGTAACCAAAAGAGATGGCCAGATTGATCTAGGTACTATTTTAAATCACAGCTTCCCAGAGCCGCCGGCCGGACAAACAGTAGACTACGAGATAATAGATAACTCCTTCCACAGAAATCACATCAACTTAAGATTCTCAAACGGCAGCAGCCAAACAACCAACCACAACAACAATATATTACTGGATACAGATTATTACATGACTAAAAGAATAACAGGAGACGTTAAATACGGAGAGCCAGCTTCTATAAAAATAGATTCAAAAAATGGATGGAACAGGTCTATACCTAATCCTAGTGGATTAAGCAGGCCAGATAGATTTTTGATAGAAAAAGACGACCAGTCAAGTAGTGGCTATATAAAAAGTAACTTTGGATTATCATCTTCTGCTTCCATCACAAAATTTTCGACATACAACGATGACGTTGATGATAGGTTTACTGATACAGACTACAAAATAGATGACTCACTGATAATAAAATCTACTCATGAAAACTATGTAGATGGAGCCTGGGTATCTAACCCTAGATTCTTTAATGGATTTGTAAACGGAGATGGACCATTGTGGATGAGAAAACCATATAAAGCAACGATAGAAATAAGCAGACCGAAAAAAGTCGCAGAAGAAGATAAAGAATACTATATTATCGATTACGATATAATTAGTCTTGATTATTACAATTATAGGGGCAGCTACAAAATACCGGCCAGTATATATCCTGAGACCATAAAAGTCAAGTTGGAAATTATTTCCTATGAATATGACTATGATGGGGCACTAGATGATGACGGTGTTGATATTTACTTCGATGATCTAACAACAGAAAGAGACTTAGATAACGGGATACACGAAAATATAACTGTAAAATCTCAAACCTCGATAGAGGAAAATATTGAAAGAGAATGGATATCTCCTGCTTTAAGTTATGACAAAATAAATATCAGACAGGGCGAGTCATATGATAGAGACTTACCAGATTACGGAGAATTCAATATACCAGATGATGTTGAACCTCCTTTCGATTATATTCTTGATTATGATAATCAAAACATCAATGCTGAAATAAATAATGGCGTGGTTTCCGCTTATGTTAGGAAATCAAACAACTGGCCACTCAATATCCATAACGGTTATTATTATTTAAACCAAAAAGAAAATTACCTATATGCTAATAAAAAAGAAGTAGAGGTAAAAGATGTTGGTACAGACGTAGAAGATAGATATGAATTCAAACTCTCTTCTACTTGCGAAAGATCATTTAATGTACCAGAAAGTAAAGTAATAGAAGTAGATAGCAAGAGTGACTTCGAAAACAACAAAATAGCATCGAATATAGATCTAAAAACAGAAGAGGGAATAGCAAAATTAGCTGTAAATCCTTCTAGTAATGTTAAATATAGTTTCGCAGATGGCATGGATATAATTGACATGGCCATAGATTATGAAAGAAGCCAGATCATAGCAGGAACAGGTTTAAGCGGTTTAATAATATATGACTATTACAATAAGGAAAAAGTTGCTCAATTAGATCATACTAACAGTCCTTTAAAAGATAGGCCAATATCTTCAGTAGCATACAGCAACGGTAGAATAGCAGTAGGTTATGAAGAAGATGGAGTAATTGTTATAGGCTCAGAAAATTATAGCAAGCTGGCAGAATATACCGATGAATCAGAGTTGAATCTTTACTGGCGTAATGGTAACAAAATAAGAGATTTATATTTAACTGACCAGTATTTGATTATAGGTAGTGGATACGGCGGCGGAATAGCCGTAATAGACTTCTCTACTAATATGATTGAATACTACAGGACAAATGGTTATGAGGACTATATAACATCAATAGACTTTGATGGTGAATACATCTATGCTTCTTATAGTTACAGCTCTGGATTCAATAGTGGGATAATTAAATGGACCTTTAAAGATGTCGATCCAGATAACACAGAAGAAATATATAGAGATACATCTACCTATCCTATAGTAGTAGATATCAAAGCTAAAGACGGCAAGATATATGCAGCAAAAAGAGACGACAAGAAAGCACTAATAATAGATGAAAACGGAGAGATAGAAGAAATAGCAAGTCCAGATGGTACTCATTTAATATGCGTAGATGTAGACAGTGATTACCTGTATCTTGGAACAATGTCCGGTGTTTACTTATATAATTTCGAGCACCAGGTAATAGAACAGGAAATAAATAATATAGTAGATTTCGGTCTTGGTAATAATGCAAACTCCATAATCAAAGAAAAGGACAAGCTATTCGTTGGTACTGTAAATGGTATTGCAGAGTTAGGAAAGAAATATGAAAGTTACGGAGAGATGTTATCAGAAATCTATGACCTAAGTAGTGATGTTGCCGATATAGATGCAATAACATTTGATTCTATAGAGGAAGGTGGCACAAGGATAGTAGTTACAGCAAGAACTTCAGATGATATGGAGAACTGGTCTAACTGGGAGCTAAAGCCCCCTAAAAATAGATACTACCAGTTTAAAGTTGAAATGTGGAGTGATGATGCTTTAGATAACAGAATAACTCCTAAGCTGGATAAAATAACTATTCAGTATTACAAATCAGAAGACCGTACAGAAATGGTTGATATAGATACTGATCCTATTAAGTTTATAATCAGGCAGGACTCAAGATACCATCAGCTATTTAATGATACAGCAGAAGAAATATTAAAAGAACACATAGAAAATAAAACTGACTACTCTATTGATAAACTCGTTATTAAAGATATTAGAGCGGAAGAAATAAGCCCAAATATAGAGGTTGAAATACAGGATAATATAATCTATGCAAAAACAATCTTTAACCAGGACGACAGTAATATTGACTTCATATTAAATGAGGTGCCACAACAGGGTAGCCCTATAATAGTAACAGACCTTGAGACCGGTAATAAACTTAGAGCTGTAAAATTCCAGAACGAATTCGGACAGTACTCAATAATGAAAACTGAAACCCTTGAAATAACAAAAAATAGTACTGTAATCGCCTCGTTTACTGACATAAAAGATGTTGTAGCTTACGACCTTGATGGTGATTTACTGGATGTATCTGGTGTAGATGAAAATGAAGTTACTGTATACAAGGGAAGAGACAGCCTACCAAAAGGACAAAAAATAGAGCTATCATATATCTTGAGAGATTCATTCATAGCAGATCAAAACTTCGGAGAAGAACAGACGAGGTTTACCTTTTCAAGAAAGTACGAGAATATAAAAATCGAATATGAAGGAAGTAAATTTAGTAAATTCTACAGCGCCGAAGAGGTAGAGTTAAACCCGATATTCAGTCCTTATGTCAATGGATTTAGTTATATAAGCGAAGATAAAAAAGACCCATTCTATTTAAAGTTGGAAGTGTCTCCAGAATGGACATTCTTCGGAGTAGAAGAAAACATATCAGTATTCTGTATGATAACAGACATATTGGGTAACCCTATACAAAACCACGGCATAGAATTATTCACAAATACCGGCAGCATAGAAGTAGAAAATGAGAGTAAGACAGATCAATACGGAGTCGTTAGGGGCATATTAAAACCAGACGATGAAGCCAGACGAATTACAGTAACAGCAAGAGTAGACGGTACAACACTAACTGAAAGCAAAAGTGTTAACGTAATCGAGGATAAGACCCCTGATTATTACTTGTTCGTAAACTCAGATACAGACCTTCTTGCTACTACCGATGGTGATGACCTACAGGAAACACTGGTCAAGGCAAGGCTTGTTGATGAGAAATGGAACCCAGTATATGATGAAGAGATAATGTTTAATATAGTAAGCGGAAGAGGCTCAATATCTGGGAGGAAAAGAACAAATAATGCTGGAGTTGCTACTGCAGTTTACACATCGGGAAGCAATAGCGGAATATCAACTATAAAGGCAACAGCAGAAATAAACACAAAATACTATTCTGACACAAAAGAGATAGAAGTAATAGATATATAAGGAGGGAAGTAGATGACAGAATCTTTTAAGAAAGAAATTGAAGACGGAAAATACAGATTAAAGATTGGAAAGCAGGTTCCAGAAGACGATGTTAATATATGTTATCTTGATACCCCTCCTTTAAAATCTACCGAGAATGTGTATCTTACTGATCTGTCCGAAGGGATAGCAGAAAACAGCTGGGGCGCAAGCAGCAAAGAAAGAACAATGTATTCTGGAGAAGATGGTAAGTTATATAATGAATCATTTACAGTAGACAGTGTACCAACTGAAGATGTGCTTGTAACAGATATCTATATGGATCAAGATAACCTTAATGGCCCACTATATTATAAATACAACCTCTTATATGAACACAGAGACTACACCACAGAGGTTACAGACAATATCAACATACTAAAAGAAGATGGGTCAAAAGTAAGTAAGGAAAGATACAAAATTGAATACACCAAAACAGCAGAGGCGACTTACGAGGTCACTCTCTTTTTGTCGTTTAACTCAGATGAAAATAACACATACAGAGTAGAGTACGACGCCTTAAATTTCGACAAAATAGTTAAAAGAGACCATACTGAAATACTTAATGCTGAAAAGATATTTAAAGAAACATCTATCAGTGAGGTAAGAGACCATAGTAATATAGGTAAGAAAATATACGCCAAGAAGGTAGACCAGGAAACAAACGGTTATAATATTTATGTTCCAGTTAAATCTTCAGAGACAGAAGGATCACTTCACAATAAAGAGATAAATGCTGACCTTCCATTACCATTTAAGTATGAAGTTGATATAAGCGGATTTAAGCGCTCAGAGCATAAAGGTATTGCAGTTCATTTTGTAATAGATAAGTCTGGTTCTATGAGAGGGGAAGACCCCTGGAACCCTATGAGAAATGCTGTCAGATACTTTAGAGATTTAGAGAATGTAGACTGTAAGTTTAATGTTACCTATTTCGATAATGATGTTCGTACTGTTTACGGTGGTTATGTTAGCCCTTCAACAATACTAGGCTGGAATAACCCTGGTATGGGAGGATCAACAGCTTTCTATGATGCGACCAATGCTGCAGTAAGTAAGATGATAAATTATAATAACCTACCAGAAGACCATTCCAAAACTCTTAAAGGATGGAAAAAGGTAATAATAACCATGACTGACGGTCACGACAATGCAAGCAGCTGGAGACCGCATGATGTAAAAAATAGAGCAGATAAAAACATGGACTCATTAATCTATGGAATTGCCTTTGGTGGCGGGGCGGATACAGGTGCTGTTAATGCCATATCACACAAACACAGAAGCGACTCCTCATTGGAGCAGGCTTTTATAGAGATAAGTGAAGAAGTTAAACCGGTACCATTTTCAGACAGGATACTTGTAGGTTCTGGTCTTGTATCGGAGAACAACAGCCCACTCAAACTAAGACAGTTGATGCTCAATATAACTGATGATATGATGATCGATTCTGTAGAGATAACAATGAATGACACCAGTAATGACGTTCACACATTCTTCATGAATGAAAATAACGGCAATAGAGTGGGTACAAGTTTTGACGGCGAGGACCACAGTAAAATATACGCTAAAGACCTCTTGTTTTTCAATGACTCTAAAAGTAGTTGGGAATATGACACAGACAATAGAATATATGTTTACGCCGAGACTGACAAAAAGACAAGAATATACTCAAGGCAGTATGATGTAAAGATGAAGGAAA
>Ga0163219_100024_pt1 | contig 40073 bp, 42 predicted proteins | sample MSEWel2016_04_06_FD_113150 | JGI IMG/M metagenome (GOLD analysis project Ga0163219, IMG submission 113150) | Subsurface microbial communities from deep shales in West Virginia, USA - MSEEL Well Study Marcellus 3H_2016_04_06 ...
AAAACCCGTGTATAAGTTGAAAACCCCAGGTCCCGAAATTCAAAAATTTTTAAACTATTATTTAATTAGATAAATAAAAATTTTTATTTAATTTTTTTAAATAATTTTCTAACACCCTCTTATAATCCCCGTCATAACAGGGATATTAAATTAAAAAAACCAAATTATTTACAATTATTTCTTTAATTCCCTTGATGAAAAAACACATTTATGGTATAATATAATTAGAAGGTAAGGAAATTACTACCAATAAAGTTAATATAAGGTATTAAAAAATAAGGAGGAAATAAAGATGGGTAAAGTTCATGAAATCATTGCGAAGGAAATTTCTGAAAGAATTAAAAAGGATGGGTTGTTTTGGCGAAAAGATTGGACAACCGAAAAGGTTAACTATATAAGCGAAAATAATTATAGGGGCATTAACTTGCTACTACTTGACAGGGCTGGGGAATACTTAACATGGAATCAAATTCAGAAAAAAGGAGGGAAAGTTAAAAAGGGTTCAAAATCTCGCAAAGTTATATTTTATAAAATATTAGAAAAAAAACAGGAAAACGGAGAAACAAAAGAGATCCCGATGGTTAGATATTATAGAGTCTTTCACATTTCAGATGTTGAAGGGATAGAATCCGAAATATTAAATAAAAACGAAGAAAAACAAGATGCTGAAGAAATTATTAAAAATTATAAAGGATGCCCCGAAATTATACACGAAGACAGAGAGCAACCATCATATAACTTCGAAACAGACACCATCAAGATGCCACATCGTGAACAATTCAAAAGCCCCCAGGCTTATTATCTTGCACTATTTCACGAAATGATCCACAGCACAGGAGCCAAACACAGAGAGGATCGGGGATTATTAGGAATAACAGCAAACCTTGACAAATACGGACAGGAAGAATTGGTTGCAGAAATTGGAGCAGCCATGCTCGGAAGCCTTGTCGGAATGGATACGGATGAGAATCTTGACAATTCTGCCGCATATGTGAAAGCCTGGATCGAAAAAATACAGGGAGATCCAAAAATGATATTTCGGGCAAGTAGTCAGGCACAAAAAGCCCTTGATCATATCACAGGAAAAAAGCAAAAAGAAAAAAAACAAAAAGAATCGGCCGCATAAAATAAATGGGGGAGAAAATCCCCCTTCTCTCTTTTTATTTTTTAATTATAAAATCCATTAAACATCCCCTGTTTTCCTTCATTTCTTTTTTATACTCTTTATTTCCTTCCTTCCTTTCCCTCCCAAACCTGAAAGAAAAACAAAAAAAGGTGGTAATATTAATATTGTATATTTTTGAGATTGAGTTTGTTGTTCAGAAGGAAAGCAGTTGTATTATTAATGAATCTATTAACCCTGAAATTATCAACCTGAAGAAAAGAAAATTGCAGGGTGAGGTTGGTGATATAATTGTTATGTTGAGAGAATATGACGGAAAAGAAGTTTTTTCTCTGGTTATGCAAGAAGAAAGATTATGTTTTGAAAAATTGATTAATATATTTGAAGATTATTATGATCCAAAAGATATTAATCGAATGATGTATAATTTAATTAAACAAGTTGAGAAATATAAGCAGTGGAAAAATAAATTTTTGAATCCTCCACATAAAAAGAAAACTTATGGATTTAATTCAGTGAACTCAGTAATGTTATTAATTTTTTCTTTATGTGAATATTAATATTAAATTTTTCAATAAAAAACCAAAGATCAAAACCCGTGTATAAGTTGAAAACCCCAGGTCTCCAAAATCAAAAAATTTTTAAAATAGAGGTGTTAGTTTACTAATTTTTAAACAAATATTTAATTGGATAAATAATAATTTTTATTTAACTTTTTATTTTACCCTCCATGAAGCCTGCCATAACAGGGATTAAAAACATTAAAATTAGATTAGAATCGTTAAATTCCTTGACAAAAAAATATATTATTGGTATAATATGTATATAAGGTAATAGAAAAAGTTATTTTTTTAAATATCTATTTCCAATAAATAACATATATGGAAATTAAAAAATAAATGGATTAAAAACTAATAAGTTTGAAAAACAAAAAGGAGGAACGGAAATTATGAGGATTGAAAAGTTAAAGATGGTTAAAATTATAAAGGATCAGGGAGAAGAATTTGTAAGACGAGAACTTGAAAATAATAATTATTTTGATGAATATAATATTGAAGAAGCTGTAGGGATAATTGATAATTATAACACTTCTGATATGATAGAGTTTTTTGAAATAATTACTATGAAAAATTTCAATTATAAGGAAAAGGCTGTTTTGAACGACTTGATCAAAGAAAAAATGAAAAAAGTTGTTGCTGAAGATAGAAATGTTGATTTTGAGAAGATTGCTTAAAAATAAGGGGGAGAAATTCTCCCCCGTCAATACAAAATAAGGAGGAAATTGAATGTTAGAAGAAAAATATGGGGAATTAATTGAAATGCTGAAGAAAGGTATTAATTTAAATGGAAGTTATGAAAAATATGTAAAAATACAGAATCTCTTGATAGATATTAATAGTGATAGTTTGGATCAGAAATATTACATTAAATTAAGAGTTGGGACACGAATTTATGAATTTGCTGATAGATATACAAGGTATTATAGTATTAATGGAGAGGGTCATTATAGAAAGGTCAAAAATTATAATGCTGTTGAAAAATTTTGCTTGAAAAATAATAAAAAAGTAAATCTTGTTAAGTTGGTAAGTAAGAGTAATGAAGAAGATATTGTGTTGTTTGAAAACGAAAAAATAGATCAATGGTAAGTTGATTTTATAAAAACGGAAACGGAAAGGAAAGTGGTTAATTTGGAAAAAATGAAAAATTATAAATTGGTTGAAATTATTGATATTAAGAAAAAAGATAAACAGATGATTATTGTTCTTGAAAACGGAAAAGAAGAAAAAATGAAAAAAGGTAAATTTGATTTTTTGGAGATTGAGAAGGGAAATTATTTGTTGTTGAATCCATATAATAATATAACTTCTTATTTTGGAAAAGAACCCGATTTTAAAAAAATATTATATAATATTGAACAATATGAACTTCTTGGTGAACGCTGGAGAGATGGAAGTGGTCATTCCCGTATAAGAAAGAAAAAACGGAAAGAAATCAAAGGAATGTTGGAAAATTTTGAAAGGGAATATAAGGAGAAATTTAATAAGGAGGAAATTAAATGTTAAAACAAAAAGTTGTTAAGTCTTATAATTGGTTGTTGGAAAATCTGGAAGGTGATAGTTGGAAGTTTGATCCTGCTGGTATTGAAAAAAAGGAAATATACAAACACATGAAAAGGGTTAATAATTATTTGATTGAGAAATTAATTGAACTTGAAGACCTGGATGAAGAAAAGGTTGAAGTTGAAAATAATAAATATACTGGAGCTTATGAACCTGAATATACTTCTTCCGTTTCTGTTGATGGAGAAGAAAAATATACTCTGGAAATTAAACAACACAAAATGTGTCAAAATAGCTGGAAGTTAATAATTATGATTGATGCCGAAAGAAAAGGAATTGATCGGGGTTATCTTCTTGATACCCATTACCCGAAAAGGAATTTTGAAAAAGTTATTGATAATTTGAAGTTCTTTTTTGAAGAACCGAATATGTCTGTTAATTTTAATAATCATAAACCAAAAAAAAGAACACCGATTGAAGAATTAATGGAAGTTGAAAAGGCTGAAAGAAAAGAAATATTACAATTTGTTGTAGGTTATACTATTGAAGGAGAAACAGAATTAAATAAGGAAATAATATTGAGTCTATATAACCACATAAATGAATACATTAATGATCAAAATTATATTAAACACTTTTTTGAAGTAATTGAAGACTTAACATCTATTCCAGCAGATTTTTTGTTGAAAGAATCAAAAAACAAAAGGAGAGTTGCATAATGGAAAATAACAATGAGTTATATAACTATATTCTGAATCATTTGGTGGTAGCAAGTGAAGAAAAAAGAAAAGATATTCTTTTTGAGATCGTTGATTATGTTGCTGAAAATGAAACTGAAGAAAATTATAAGACTATTTGGAGAAGTGCTGATAGAATAAGTGAGGGTTTTGATGATGTGGAAGAGATTAATGATCTCCTTGATGATCTCCTTGAGATAAGAGGAGAATCAAAAATACAATTAATTCTCCAAGGAAAAATTAATATGTTGAAAAAATTAAATGAAGAAGCTGAAGAAAGAATTGCTGGAAGTGAAGATAGTGAATTAATTGGAACAAAAAAATTACTTGAAAATAAAATTAAAGAGCTTGAAGAAGAACTGAAAAATATATAATTTATGAGGGGGAAACCCCTCTTTTTATTTTTTATAAATATCTTGAAAAAATTATTTTAAAGGTTTATATGTAATTATTTTTGAAATCTCTTTATACCCATAATCCCCTTTCTCTCCTTCATTCTTTTTTTATCCTCTTTCATTCTCCCTTCCTTTCCCACCAAAACAGAAAGAAACGAGAAAAAAAATTTAAAGAAATAAATTTTAAAAAAGGTGGTGATAAAAATATTGTATGTTATTGAGATTGAGTTTGTTGTTCAGAAAGGAAGATTAAGTTTTCAAACACCTCCACATAAAAAGAAAACTCATTAATATTTTCCATCAAATTGATTGATTTTACTGTATTTTTTCTTTATGTGAAAGGGGTAGAAAAATATACTTCCAATTAATATTTTCCCTTAATCCCTCCAATTAGCTAACTAATCAACTATAACAATGCAAATTTTACAATTTTATGCTTAAAATCATTGACAAAAAAATATTAATTTTATAACATTAATAGTATAAAAATATATTAATAAGGAGCTGTTAACCATTACTAATATTGAAAACACAAAATTCTATTATGAAAAGGCATTTGATAATGAAAAAACACTAATACAAAAATTTTTCTTAATTAAAGCAATTCTTAAAACCATGAATGACAAATATCGCAAACTAACTAATAATTATTACAGGGCAATTGATGAAGAAGATAGAGTTGATTACCTGAAAGAAGTAATCAAGCAGGAGCAAAAAATTAATTCTTTCTATGATCAAATTTATTCCGATATTGAAGAAAAAATAAATGAATTTTCTCCTGGAGATCCCGTTCATAGTGTATTTTTTGAATGGATGACAGGAAACGATGAAGAGATTGAGTGGTTAGGTTCTGGAAAACAAAAATCCAAAAAAGAAATAATTGAAGAGTTTCGGGAAACACATGATATTCCAGAAGTAATTAATCATCAAAAAGATGATTTGGGTGAATTGGGAACTATTAGAATGTTTTATTGGGGAGAAAAATTATTTTCCGTGTTAAATCAAATAGCACTTGATTCAGGTGATGAACCTGATATTGGTTTGGAATTGTTAAAAATTGAAGTGGTTGAATTAGAAGAATTATTATTGGAAGAAAATTTCCTAAGTTTGTCAGAAAAATTAAAAGAAGTAGAAGTTGAAATGGAAAATAAATCAAAAGACGGTTCCAATGTTATTGATTTTCAGAAATATAAGAAAGAAAAAAAATTATAAATCAATAAAAGGTATTACATAAGGAGAGATAAAGTGTTTAATAAAAAATTAAAAATGAGAAGTGTATTTTATGATGTTCAATATACTCTTGATATTAATAAATATCATATTGATAAATTTTCTCAAGTGTTTATTAATCCAGCCTGGTTGAGGGTTGAAATGAAAGCTATATTAGACGACCCGATTTTAAAAAAAATAAGAAATCTAATTAATATTGATTTTATGCAAGTTGAAGATGGAAAACAAAAATATATCTTCCCCAATAATGATTTGAAGACTGATTTGAAGTTTTTATTATTATTGTATATTTATAAAAATAGATTTTCTATATTTTTAAATTCCAAAGATAAAATAGATATTAATAAAATTATCCCAGAAATTTTTAAAAATTATTCTCCCCACTATAGCTATGCTTCTTATACAGATGAATTTGAAGGAACATTTTCTGATACTTTCATGAACCTTTTTGATGATGTATTTTCTGAAAATATTAATACTGACTTTAATCATAATTATGATCAAGAAGAATTAAAAGAAAATTTCCCGATTAATTCTGGGAAATATCCCAAATTTGTGCTTAAAGAGGAAATTATACCTTTTGATGATTATCCAGAGTTAAAAAAAATAAAAGTATTTCAAGATTCTTTTAATGAAACTTTCTCAAGAAAAGAAATGGAGCAAGATTTTTTAAATCCTTTACTTGAAACTGAAATAAAAATTGATAACCATACTATAAGAGTGTTAAATAATACGGCAAATAAAATTGTTTCTGATTTCAATGAAGGGGAGAATGAGAATGAGGATAATGATAAAAATAAAGATGAATTTATAAATGATTTATTTATAGAAGCAATATTATCTATGAAAGATTTATTTCTTGATCATTATTACAGTTTACCTGGTCGAGAAAGACCTAATGATAATTAAATAATATAACATTAAGGCAGGCCTGTTGGCTTGTCTTTTTTTATTTTAAAAAATTAAAAACAAAACCTCTTTTAAATCACACACAATTCTATTTTTTTCCATGATAAATAAAGGAAAACCATCATATATCAAGAAATAATAAAGTAGCGTTTTTAATCAGGGAGGTATTAAGATTTTGATTTCAAAAAAGTCGGATAAACTTATTATTTACATAATAGCTGCTTTGTTGGTGTTATCTATTGCATTTATTGGATATTCTATCTATCTTCAAGCCCAAACTATAAAACAGCAAAATAATTTGAAAGAATTAATAATTAATAACGATCAAAATATTAATAATGAACAAATCACTCAATACATCACCAATCAGGAGAACCTGAAAGATATGTGGTGGCATACTATCATTAATCAGAGTGGGTTATCAATAATTACTACCCTTATTGTATTACTTATTACTATCTCTATTGGATATTTATATAAGTCTAATATGGATCAGGAATATAAATCTGAATTAGAAAGAATGAAGCAAAGAAGTAATAAATTCATTCGAGAATTAATTATTCTTCAAAATAGTCAGGGTGAATTAAATCGTGGTTTCAGTGGCCCAAAACAAGTAGAAAATGATATTGAAGTTTATATAAAAAGATTAAATTCCATAAACAGATTAAATAATAGATTAAGCAATATCATTAAAAAAGAAGATACATTGCTTTATTTAAAAAATTCTATCAATGGGTTTGTTAAATATTCAATTTCATATAAGAAAAATTATGATGAAGATGGAACAAAAACTCTCTTTTTCTTTAATCAAATTAAAGAAAAGAAACATAAAAATAAAATTATTGATAATTTAATTAATAAAAAAACCAAATATGAGAAAGAAGATAGAAATGAAAATATAATTAAACATTGTAATGAATTAATTGACCTGCTGCAAAAAGAAGTTATTTAATCACCAAAAAATATATAAGGAGTGGATTACTTATGTCAATCAAAGAAATTGTTGAGGAAAAAAGAGAGATATTAGAAAATGAAAGAGAAAAAACACAGAATCTATCTAACAAGGCAGGGATATTGAAGTCTGTTTTTCAGGAAGTTCTGGGAAGAGAATATGAAAATTATACTGAAACAGATGAAATCAATCATATTATTTATTTTATATATCATACTTTTGGAATTAGAAAATTTAAGTTTGAAAAAACTTATAATTCTGCCGATATAAGTTTACATGAGGATTGGTATTTCAAGCTTTTAAAGCAGGAACAATATAAGTTTTATGATTTATTAATTGAAAAATACGATCCAATTTTCCCAGAAGGATTATTGACTTCAAAAGAAATTGATTTAATTCAATCACGAAATGATTCTGTAGAGGATGCGAAAAAGTTTGAAGATGAAATTGCAGATGACCTTATAACATTATTGTTATCGAGTCATCAAATGAAATATTATTTTGATTATAATGTTGATAATTTCAAATTTAAGATTGATAAAATAGAATTTCAGAGAGCAACACCAGATCTTGAGAAATTAGATTCTGATAAAAATCAAGCAGAATTAGAAATGGAATCGGAGATGGAATCGGAAATAGGACAGGATATTGAAACTATATATTCTTTCAGTTCCGATGAATTAGAATTAATCCTTGATCCAGGTCTTCTTTCTTATTATATATATGATATTCTTCAGGATCATATTCCTGATAGTCGGGAAGAAATGATGCCACTTGTTAAGGAAAGTGTTAGAAATACTAGGCCTGATAAATATAGTGTTACTGAACAAAAAATAGTTGAACTAATTACGGACTTGATTTAAAAGAGGTTGTATTTTTAACCTATTATAAATAAAAGAAGTTTTAAATTATAAACCCTCACATAAAAAGAAAATCTATTGATCTGGACACAGAAATGTAAGTGATCAGAATTAACATTTTTTCTTTATGTGAGGGTGATAGGAAAGGAAAAGATTATGGACATCAAATCACTTCTTGAAACTGATATAGAAGAAAAACATGTGCAAAATTTTATTTACTATAGTATGATTTTTATTGTGCTTTTTGTAATTAATTTTTATGTTTATTTCACATATTTCAGAGAAACATTTTTTCGAATTAATATTTTGAAATCAATAGTATTGGTGATATCTTTATCTTTTCCTGTTTATTTTCTTAACTTTTCTTTATATTTTATGTTGGAAAAAATATATATTAAGGTTTTTCAAAAAAGGAAATTGGAAAAAGAAAATATATTAAAAAAAATTGATAATTATAACAAAAAGATAAATAAGCTTGAAAAATTAGTAGGAAATAATAAAGAAATTATAAAAGAATATCAATTACACCATGAAGATAGTTTTTATTTGCAACATAAAAGAGCTGAAAAAAAGCTTTTAAGTATGAGAAATGAAGCCTTGGCTTTTGAACTGAAACATATTAATATTAAAGAAACATTTAATGATTATAAAAACAAAATAAATAATAGGTTTAAAAGATCAATAAGTGTTGGAGGGCTTGGTTATTTTGTAAGTATAATTATCTCACTGTTTTATTTATCAAAAACATTCAAAGGTTTTTTAACAAAATTTATAACACTTAATTCTTTCATAATTATGATAACAATATCTGGAATAATGTTTATGTATTTTTATGGAAAATTTAAGAAATATAAAGATAAATTTTCTTTAAAAATATCAATTATATTATTATTATTAATTCTTATTCCATTAATTACTCCACTTTTTCTAATACCAAAAATTCAAATAGTAGAGAGCTATGTTTACAATTTTATTAACGGTATATTATAAAAAAAGAGTTAGAAATATTATTTTAAATTTGGAAAAAGGAGTTGTTAACTATGCCTTCATGTACATATGATGATTTTGAAGATTTTACAAATTTAATTGATCAATTTGATAAAATATTTTATAAATCTTTTTCAAGTAATGATCATAAGTGGGTTAGTGATAGTAGTATTCACCAATCAGGTTTCCTTATTCCGAGACAATTTTTAAGTTTTTTCACCGATATTGAAGAACCACCTTCTACCAATACTACCTATGAAATTGATATTAAATGGTTCTTAGAAGGAAATACATATGAAAGAAGTAATATGGATGATACCAGAGGGAAAAATATAACAACGGTAAAATATTTTTGTGAGGGGAATAGAGAGACAAGGCCTGAAATACACCTTACAAATGTGTATAATCCTTATTTCGAGGACTTGACAGATGGCTGTTATATTGTCATTGGCAGAATACCCGATAACTCTGAACTGAAGTTTAAGGCAATAATTATTGATGAAGAAGATCTATTGGATTTATTTTTTTCAACATTTGATATTCCAGATGGATCTCTTTGGGATGTTATATCCTTTATTGAAACTATTGATTATGCTTCCAAAACAGAGGAAGTGCTGGATTTATTTTATATTCTTCAAAGGGCAGCTCATAAAAAATATGAGGAATTGGGGAAACTTCCTTCAACAAAATATACTTCTGATATAGTCTGGGATACTTTGAAGAAATATGAAAAATTAATCATAGGTCAGTTTAAATGTAGGGGTATATACAGATCAAAATCACCATTTTTTACTGCTGTAAAAAACACTCCTGGAAATCTTACTCGCTGGATGCTGCAGACTGTAGAATTTAACTTTGTAAAAGAATTAGAAAAACTTCATTATCCAAAACAGTATGTAGAAGAATTGAAAGATATGGATTATCCCGAGAATTGGTCAGGACTTGAAGAATTAATAGCAGAAAAGTTAAATAAAATTGTTGCAACTACAAAATCATTAACCCAGTCAAGGCGTTCACGGGCAGGAAAAAGTTTTGAATGGCACATATATAATCTACTTCAAAGATATGAAGTTGATATAGACAGACAGGCAAGCGATAGAAAGGTTGATTTTCTTTTACATCATAAAGGAGAAGAGATTATTCTTTCAGCCAAAACAAGTCTCAGGGAAAGGTGGAAACAGGTCTATGAAGGTTCTTATTTTATAACTCTTGACCGTAATATTTCTGAAAATAAATTAGAAAATATAAAAGACAGAAATATTAAACTTGTAGTTCCCGAAAACGATAAAAGCAAATTAGATAAATATAGTGATGATGAATATATTCTTGATTTCAAAACATTTTTTCAAAAATTCCCGATAAAAAAATAAGTTAAGTATATTTTTTTTGATATTTAAATTCAAAAGAGGTTTTAAATAAAATAATAAATGTTTAATTTAATAGTTATTCAATTAATACTTATTTTAATTCCTGTTTGTAAATAAAAACATAAAAAACTTTCACAAAATAAAGGAGATTCTACTTATATCTTGAATTAATTATTATAGGAACATATGTTTTGGGGTGAAATAATGGAGAAGGAACTGGAGCAATATATAGTTGATAATATTATTAAGTGGGGAGAAGAAAATAGAGATAACTTTCCCTGGAGGAATCCTGATACTGTATATGAATCAATTGTTGCAGAAATCATGTTAATCAGAACACCACCAGAACAGGTATTATCAGTATATAATGAATTTATTGAATCCTTTCCAGACTTTGAAAATCTTAATAAAACAGGTTATAATGTAGTTAACAAATATATTAAAAAAATTGGTCTTAACTGGAGAACTGAACTTTTAATTAATATGTCAGATTATGTCGTTAATGAATTGAATGGAGAAATAAAACCAGAAATTAAAAAATTAGTTAAAATACCTGGACTTGGAGAATATACGGCTTCAGCAGTATTGATTTATTATTTTAAAAAAAGAGCTGTTCCAATTGACTCCAATACTATTAGGTTCATAAATCGTTATTTTGACAGATCATTAAAGAGGAGACAAAAAGAATTAAAAAGTATCTATGATAATCTGGTTCCTGATAATGTCGATAAATCTGTTATATTTAATGAGAGTTTTCTTGATTTTATGCGTAAGGTTTGTACCGTTCACAATCCAGAATGTAATAATTGTCCAATCAGTCAAAAATGCAAATACTATAATAATTAATAATAGGAGTTGGAAGTAAGTATGAGTAATCAAAAATTTAAATTTATTGATCTTTTTGCTGGAATAGGGGGATTTCGTATTGCCTTTGAATCAGCTGGAGGAGAATGTGTGTTTTCTTCAGAAATTAACAAGTTTGCAAGACATACCTATACTGCAAATTACCATAAGGAAACCATTCACTGGAAAGATGCTGAAAAGATTGATAATCACGAGGAATTATTTGGGGATATTAGAAAGGTTGATATAGAAAAAGATATTCCTGATTTTGATATTCTTGCAGCTGGTTTTCCATGCCCTACTTTTTCTCTGGCAGGGGTTTCCAAAAGAAATTCTCTTGGAAGGAAACATGGTTTTGATGATGAAGAAAAAGGACAGCTGTTTTTTGAAATTGTTAAAATTCTTGAGAAAAAACAACCAAAAGGGTTTTTACTTGAAAATGTAAAAAATCTTGTTAATCACAATAAAGGACAAACTTTTCAGGTCATTAAAAATACTCTCAATGATCTTGGTTATGATATTTCTTTCAAAGTATTCGATGCAGCAAAGCTTGTTCCACAACATAGGGAAAGAATACTAATTGCTGGTTTCAGAAAAGATCTTCAGATTGATTTTGATCTATCAGAATTGGTAATTAAAGATAGAAAACCAAAATTAAAGGATATTCTTGAAGATGAAGTGGATGATAAATACTTCATTTCAGAAAAATTATGGGATTATCTCAAAGCCTATAAAGAAAAACATCGTAAAAGAGGAAACGGTTTTGGTTTCAGCATAGCCGATAAAGAAGGGGTTACCAGAACAATGAGTGCCAGATATCACAAGGATGGTAGTGAGATACTTATTGATGAAGGCAGGGATACTCCACGAATGTTGACTGAAAAAGAAGCTTCAAAACTATTTGGTTTTCAGGAAGAATACCAAAAATTATATGGTGAAGAGTTTGAGATTCCAGTTTCCAAAACACAGGCATATCAACAGTTTGGAAACTCTGTATGTGTTCCATTGGTAAGAATTGTTGCAGAAAATATGATGCAGGCTTTTTTTCAACAGAGTAAAAGCGAAATGAAAGAAGCTGTTAACCTGTAAAGGAGAATAACTATGAGTAATGAAGAACAATATATTATTGATAGCATTAAGAAATATAAAATCTTCAATTTGAAGGTTAATAATAAAGAATATATAATCTACGGTGAAAGTGTTGAAGAAATAAAGCAATTTATTTTTGATAACTTCAGTCCCAAAGATGATATCGAGTTGAATTATGAATATTCGACAGCAAAAAAGAAAAATGCAGAAAAAGAAGCTGAATATTATCAAGATATTATATAAGTGAAAACAAATAAACTAAGTAAGATAAACGAATTAAGACAGGCCATTAATTAATATTAATGGTTTGTCTTTTTTTTATTTAATATAAAGGAAAAACCCTATAAATAAAGAATATAAATAATAGTGTGCTCTTTGCTATTAGGTTATAATATAAATAAATTAAAAAAGGAGTGTGTTATAAAACTATGGAAATTGAAGAGTTAGAAATTAAAGAAAAATATAGACACTTGGTTCAAGAATTGGAAAACAACAGAAAAGGAAATACTATCGAGATTAAGCCTGGAGGAAAATTAGAAAAATTGTTGAATCAACTTGAGGAAGAAAAAAAAGAAGATCAAATAATTTTTAAGACAAAAGAAAAGGAAAGAGAATATAAAAAAGGGTTAACAATGGAAGAGGATCTTAAAAGACAGATGGAAGAATTTCAAAATATTAATAAGGATAATAAGGAGTAAAAAAATGAAAACTCCAAAAGAACGACTGAAAAAATCAATTATTGAAATGCAGAAAATGCGAGAAGGGAAACTCCCGAAAGAAACCTGGGAGCAATTTCGGGAAGAGTTAAAAGGAAGTGATAACAATTCCAATCAGTAGTATTTTTGACGATTTTGTAATTCCTAATGATGAAGTCATGGAGCGATTTCTCGGTGAAGAAGGGAAAAATACAAAAGGAAGAAAAACTCCTTACATTGATATTGATGAGAAAATAAGAAAAGGAAGAGAAGTTCTGAAGAATTTTTGATCAAAAAATAAATAATTAATATTAAGATGGGCAATCGAAAGGATGAGTAATCATTTATGGTTGTCCACTTTTTTATGTATAATTCAAAACAGGTTTTAAATTTACATTTATTTCAAAAAAAGTAATTAAACTATCAATAAAACCTTGACAAAAAATGATTAAAATGATAAAATATAAGTATAATAAAAGAAAACAAGGAGGGGTTGCAATGACTCTTATTCATGAAATTTCTGATTTTGCTTTTGAATTTGGCAATCTTATTTCTAATCAGCCAACTTCAATTAAGGTTATATTATTAGTCAATTTACTTTTTGTCCTATATATAGTGATGGAAAAAAATATTGAAAACTGGAAAGAATTAAAAAGCATGATATCTTAATTTGTTAAAGAAAAAGGAAGGTGATCATTTATTTAAAATAGTTGCCTTCCTTATTTTATTATTATAATTCCTCACATAAAAAGAAAATTCGTTAATTTATTTATTTTATTTCAATTGATCTATTAGTTTATATGGCATTTTTTCTTTATGTGAGGGTATCTATAGTTATTTGACTGCAAAATAAAATTATTTTAAATTATTTTTAACAATCACTTATAATCCCTGCCATAACAGCAATCTCCAATTATTAAAATTTGATTAGAAAAGAAATTATTTCCTTTAAAAACTTGACAAAAAATACAATTAATGTTATAATTAGTATAGAAAATAAAAAAGAATATTTTTTTAACTTTCTATTTCCAATAAATAACAAATATGGAAAGAAAAAATTATTAAGGTTTATTTAAAAAATAAGGAGGAGTGTAAAAATGCAAAAATTTGATAGTATGGAAGAGTTATTAGAAGGTGTAGATTTTGATTGGGAATTACTTTTTGATAATTGGATTTGTGGGTTTGTGATTTATGAATTTGATATTACCAGAATGGGTGGTTGGTGTCGATGGGAAGAGGGAGACACTTGTATTGATGGAGAAAAATATTTATGTTTTGAATGGGGAGACTATTTCTTAATCAAAGAAGACGCTTTTGAAAAATATGTATGGGGGATTTTCAAAAGGAAAGAGGATTATCCTAATCGTGAAGATTATGATACAGATTATGATTATAGGAATGCCCAATGGGAAGATTATCCTTATTATATCTGCCATGAAGCTTATGCAACCAAAGAAAAAGCAATAGAGATATTAGAAGAGTTTGAATTAACATGGGAAGAAAATCAAGGTAAAACTTATGATACTGTTTATTATCTGGAAAGATAATTAACCCAAAAATTAAATATTGTTTCACCAACCACACTATTCTTACAAACCACTTTTTCATTTGTAGGGGTAGTGTGTTTTGTTTTTGTTTTATAAATTTACTTCAAAAAATTCCAAAGGAGGAACATAAAAATGTTAAAAAGAACAAATAATTTTCAGGTACCAAATATTATGTTAATTGCTGAGTTGTCGAAGGAAAGGGAAACACTTGAAGGTTTACAAAGAAGATTTTTGTATAGGAAAAACATTAAAAAAGAAAATGATTTTTCACTTGTAAAAGATATAGTTCAGGTTAGAAACCAAATGACAAGAATGGTTGAAAATGAATTTGACAGAGTGGATCCAGAAATTTTTCAAAATCATTATAATACAGAAAAAATCGAGAAATTGTTAGAATATCCTGAAGAAATCAAACCTTATGTCGAGATTAAATAATTAATAATACCGAATTTTCTTAAATTGTTGATCCGTAAGAACGAAAATTAATTAGAACGAAAATTCCAAAGGAGGAATGGTTAAATGTATAAAAGTAAAAAAGTAAAATTGTTAGTGTTAATGTTGATCTTGGTACTGTCTTTTTCTGTTTCTTTTTCTGTTAGCTCATATGCAAAAAATATTGCAAAAGTATCAGAATCCAAACTTAAAATTTCATCCGACCATTGGGCTTATCAGAATGTGAAAAGACTTGTTGAGCTTGGTATTGTTGAAGGTTATCCAGATGGAACATTTCAGGGTAATGAACCTATAAGTCGCTATGAAATTGCTGCAATAACAGATAGAGCTTTAAGAAATCTTAATGACAAATTTGATCGGGTGGAAAGGAAAATATGGAAGAATGATTCTGAACTTTTCAATCTTGATCTGACATTAAGTTTGTTGGCAAAAGAATTTCGAAATGAGTTAGAACTGTTGGGTAATAATGTTGATGAAATTAATCAAAGATTAGAAAATCTTGATAACCGTATTTCAAAATTTGAAAAACCTGATACTGGCATTGTTGTTTCAGCCGATATAAAGAAAATGTATGGAAAAAATATCCACTCTTGGAGTCAAAAAAATCAATTCGACTATGGTGGAGAAACTTATAATATTAATACAGATGTCGAAAGAACAGCCCCACTTGATATGACAGTATTGGAACTTGGATTCAAAAAAAATAGCTTTGTAAATCAAAAACTTAATGAAAAAGTAGAATATATTGAAGCTAATTATATAACCAATCTTAATGATGGAGAAGAAAACATTGAACTTGAATCTGAAACCACTATTGAAGGTCTGGATGAGACTTCAAAAAATAAAGGTCTTCAGGGAAAGAAAGTCAATTTTAAAAATTATAATGCTTCCGTATTGACAGAGAAAAAACTATTTAAAACACCTTTTAAATTAGGATTTGGCTTTAATCATCAGGAACAAAACTTCAAATCCACTGGTGAAAAAACCGAACAGAATATTAATAATAAATATATGTCTGGTGGAGAAGGAAAAGGGACTACAACGGAAATGCTGTATGAAATCAATAATCCGTATATCCTTCTTGAAGCAAATAAGGATGTAAAAGGTATTAATACCAATCATCAAATTCGATTAACTCCCTATTCTACAATTAAGTCTCAATATAATAACTATTATTTTGGGGAAAAAATCAAAGCCAGAGATAATGGATATGGTATTGGTTATAACTTGGAAGCAAAAAAAGAAATCAAAGAAAATATAAACCTTGTTTTTGGACTTGATGCTAATTATAAGAAATACAATGATGTAGAATTTGAAGTATATAACGAAAGTGAATATACAAGTGTTGAAGAATATTATAGTCAGTTCCAGCACCCAGAAGGAGAAATTGAACAAAAAACACTTACTGTTGGTCTTGGAGTTAATATTAAGTTTTAATAGTTGATTATTTGGGGAGGTTTATTCCTCCCCATTCTTATATAGAAAGAAAAAAATAAGAAGGAAAAAAATAAAAAGGAGGAATACAAAAATGTTTAAAAAATTTAAAAGTTTGTTTTTTATATTAATATCAATTGTGTTATTAATAACCCTGACGGGTTGTGATAACAGTCTTGAAGAAGATGTTGGTGGTGGTCCGAAAAAAATAGCCAACATTACTGGTAATGTATCCGTACTCAATCGAAATGGAGAAAAAGAATCAATTGAAGGGGCTTCCATTGTAATTAATGATAATATAACAGAAACCGATGTTAAGGGTAATTATTCTATTGCTGTTCCATCTGGAAATTATGAAATGGCAGCAACCTATAATTATAATGGAGAGCAAATTACTCAAAAAATTAATCTTGAAATTCCAGAAGGTACCTTTAATTTTGAAAGAAATTTTACCTACAAAACTTTTGGAGAATTAAATCTGAATATATATACATGGATAGATGGAGAAAAAGTATTATTGGAAAACCCTTCACTCACAACAACAATTTCAAATGAAAACTATGTTGAAGAAAATCCTTATAAAAAAGAAATAACCGAAGAGAATGAAATTAATTTAAAACTGGATGTTGGAAAATATGATCTTTTTATTGAAGCTGTTATTGACGGGAAAACTCAAACAATTGAAGATAGCATTGAAATTAAGAGTGGAGAACAGTTAAATTATACAGCTAAGTTTAATGAACCTGAAAATGAGCCTGAAAAGGTAGATATGACAGGTAGGTTAATGGTTTTAAATCCATTTCTCCCTGAAGGAATTGATGAAGTTCAGCCAGAAAGTGATTATACTATAGAAGTCTATCAAAATGGTGAAAAAATAACAGAAACTATAACAGACACAGATGGAAACTATTCTCTTAGTCTATATCCAGGAACTTATGAAATTCCCAATCCTTATAATCCTGTTGAAATGATAGAATTAGTTGTTCAGGAAGGAGTTAATACTCTGCCAGAAATTGAATATGAACTTGTGTTAACTGATCTAAGTTTTTATTTTCAAGATGGAGAACATTATGAAGAAGATTTGAAAAACTATTATCAAATAGGAGATTATAACCTTAGTGAATGGGTTAATACCTCACATATGGAAAACATAACAGCTATGTTTATTGATGCAGAATCTTTCAATCAAAATATTAATAATTGGGATATATCAAATGTTGTTAGTATGGCTGGAATATTTCAAGGTGCCGAAAATTATAATCAACCACTTGATAACTGGAATACTTCAAATATAAAAAATATGAGCTTTGCTTTTGTCAGAGCAGCATCTTTCAATCAGAATATTAATAGTTGGGATATGTCAAAAGTAGAGGAAATTGAAGAGATGTTTGCTTTTGCTATTTCTTATAATCAACCTCTTAATAACTGGAATACCTCTAATATAGAAAATATGATCGATGTTTTTTACGGTGCTGAAAATTTCAATCAGGATCTTTCAACCTGGAATTTTTCTTCTATAACTTCATTAAGTAATCTTCAAAATATGGTTATGGATACGGCACTTGATCAAAACAACTACAATAACCTCGTTGATACAATTTATAATACCAATTCTCATGGTTGGACAATTGCTGAAATAGAATCGACTATTGGAACTCCTAATACTAATGTTAGTTATACAGGTAGCAATTAATTTTGAGAAGTAATTAATATATATAATGAAGGGAATTAATATCTTAATGATATTGGTTCTCTTTTTTTATTTTCACATAAAAAGAAAACTCTTTAATTTTATTGATGTTTTTTCTTTATGCGAAAGGATGTATAAGATCTGATATTTAAAATCAAAACTTCTTTCATTTTGTTAAATTAATAAACTAATGTTTAACTGTAATTTAAAAACCATTTTATCTTAAGATAGTATAAATGAAATTCCTTTTAAATCTTCAGCCATCAAATAAATGTTTAATCTTAAAATGAAACTCCTTTTAAATTATTTATAAAAACTTATATATAATGTAGGGATTTTTAAAAATGATAGAAATTCAATATGTAAGATAAAAAAATAAATGATTTATTAAATTTATATGGCATTATTATAATTGGATAAATAATTACAATTGAAGTGTATAATCAGCCTTAAATTAAAAAAATAAATTGTACGAAAATTAAATATTGAATTTCTATCATTTATTTATAAAAATCTCTTGACAATCAAGTAAAAAACCCTTATAATACTATTTGTTGTGTTGATCATACACTCAAACACACAAGAGTCATACGCTTTCGAAAAACCGAAGGCGAAGGGGAAAACACCAAAAGACAACCCGAAAAAGTTGTTCTGTTAGGAAAGATAAAGCTTAAAAAAATCAAAATTTCTGGCTTTATATTTTTCACACCGCAGAGCACCTGACTTTTAATCAGGTTGTCGGAGGTTCGAATCCTCCATGGCTCACCATTATTTTTATCGGGAACCCGAAAGACCGAAATCTTGGGGGGAAACCCGAAAATAATTGAATAATTTACGAATTTAAAGAGTGTATGATCTTTTTTGAAAAAAGGAGGGATCATATGCTCTATTTTTATTTTTAAAGTAAATTTTCTCGAAAAAGATTAAAATTAGATTAGAATTTAATTAGAATTAGATTAAAATTACAATATTAAAACATTTAAAACGATATATGTTATTTATGGCTAATTATAGAAAAAAGAATAAAAAGGAGATATTAATAATGTTTCTTAAAGAAAAAAACAGGAAAGAGAAAAATGATTTAAAAGAAGCCTTGAATAATTTTATTCTGGAAAAGAAGGCTGAAAAGAAATCTGATTCTACTATTACATTTTACAGAGATAACAATAATATTTTTTTAAAATTTCTGAAAAGTGAAAATATATATAAAACTACAGGAATCGATAAAAAGAGTATTCAGAGATTTCTTGTATGGTTGGATGAGAACGAAGATTATAATTATAATACTACGAGTGCTAATACGGTACTAAGAGCAATTAGAGTTTTTGTGTACTGGATGCAGGAACAGGTTAATATTAAGATTTCTAATTTCAAAATTAAACTTCTTCCTAATAGCAACAATAAGAAAAAAGATATATATTCTGAAGAAGAATTGAAAAAGTTGCTTAAAAAGCCTAAGATTAAAAAAGTTAGATTTTCCGAATATAGAAATTGGGTTGTTATCAATTTTCTTCTTGCAACGGGAGCCAGGAGGAAAACTGTCATTAATGTCAAAAATAAAGATATTGATTTTCAAACTGATACCATCAATCTTTATAACTATAAGGCAAGAAGATGGTATGATGCAGAGTTATATCCCAAGATAAGAAAGATTCTTAAGAAATATATGAGTATTAGGCAGGGAGACCCCGATGATTATCTTTTTTGTACCGAACATGGAAATAAATTTTCAGGGTCAGGCTTTCGTTCAGCAATTCAAAGATATAATTTCAGGAAAGGGGTTGATAAAGCCAATATACACTCCTTCAGGAGAACATTTGCTTCTATATGGATCAATAATGGTGGTGATCAATACATATTAGCCGATCTGCTTGATCATTCAAATATGGATATTACCAGAGAGTATGTCCAGCAGTATGGGAATAGCCATAGGTCAAGAAGGAAAAACCCCTTAGAAAGTATTAATGTTGGAAAGGGAAGTTATATTTCAACAAAATAACAAAATACTAATAAATGTAAAAAAAGTAATAATATATGATAAAAACACTTGACAAATAATTTAATTAATGTTATACTTATACTACAATAAATAAACAGAGACAGTTCAAATAAATAATATAAGGCAATTCCTTAACGGAAAGAAGGATTGATTATGATATTAAATATTGACTTCTTAGAAAAAGAACTTATAGACAAATTTGAAGATCCAGCCGAATATAAGAGATATTTCAATGAAGTATTAGATGCATATAATCAATCCGAGATTTTTAAACAGCGAAAAAATGGATTTATAGAATTTAAGAGGAATTTTGACTTTTTCATAGCCCGAATTGGTGAAGAAGATATTGCAGAATACGAACTTCAAATTATAGATGAAGAACAAGAGGAAGAATACGAATCATATCTTGAAGATTTAAGTATTGAAGACATAAATAATGATATAAATAATTTTGATGATTTTGATTTATAGTATATTGGCAAAATGTTTTTGTTTCCCAGACGGAGTTATTAAGACGAAGTTGTTCCAAACGGAGTTATTAAGACAAAGTTATTCAAACGGAGTTGTTCACATCCAAGGATGTTTAATATAGATTAAGTCATCTCTCAGTTCATAAAAAAATAAAAAAATAACTTTTCCCAAAAGTTATCTCCTTTTACCCCTCTGAAAAGAGGGTTTTTTCTTATGTTTAAGATTCTTTATTATTTTATTAGCACTCCAGCACCCCACATAAAAAGAAAAAGCATTGGTATTATTGAAGCAATTTTACTTATTAATATTTTTTTCTTTATGTGAAGAACAAAAAGAAAAGAGGGAATAAATAAAGTATTAAGACCTGAGTAATTAATTAACCTCATAGATAACTATTAACATCTTTAAAATCTATTTTTATTATAAATTTATTTAAAAGAGGTTTTAAAAACAAAAGAGGTTTTATTTTTAACCTCTTAAAAACAAAAGAGGTTTTAAATTCATAACTATTTCCCTTAAACATCAAAAAGGGAAGGATTGAAAAAGGAAGCAACAAGAAAAGGAGGATTTCTCCCCCTCAAAAGATTAAATAATTCGTTTTTTTAAATCAATAACTTCCTGCTTCTGAACAACATCATCGTATAACTCTTTATTATTTTTATTTTCTTCCAGCAGTACATAATTTTTTGCGTTTTTTAATTCTTGAATAAACTCTTTTTTATTTCCAATACCTTTTTCCTTATTGAGCAATACTGCTCTGCAGCGAATGAATTTATCTTCATTATATTCTTCAAAACGAGAACAGAAGGTATTAATTTTTTCGAGATTATCATTAATGAAAATAATGCTATCAATCTGACTGCGATATATACTTTTTAATTTTTTCTCTTCAGTTTCTCCATGAATCATGACAACAGCTATATTACTATTTTGGCTATAATAATTATGAAGCTTGAAAAAATCAGCCAGATTATCAACAATTAATGCTGTGTTATTATCAGCAATATCCTTATATTTTGCATTATTAAGATTGAAGAAGTAACTGTTTCCCTCAATTTTTTGTTTTCCGTAATCAAACTTAAAAAATTCTCTTCCATCAAAAAAAGTTAAATAATGTTTTCCTTCCAGTTTCATAAGTCCAATATTATATTCCTTAATATTTTCCTTTTTTATATTTAATCTTTTCAGAAGACCAACAAGGAATTTTTTGTTTTTCTTGCTCCCCTTATTAATCATTTTAATCAAATCTTTTTGTGCTTTTTTTGATATTTTCTCTTTCTTTTTCTTGTTTCGAATTTGTTCCTTGATCCCCGATTTGGTTATATTAATATTATAATTTTCTTCACCCCAAACCAGTGCTTCCTCAAAACTGATGTTATAGTAATCCATAACAAACTGTACCCAGTCTCCACCCTTGCCGCAACCGAAACAGTAATAGGTGTTGTGTCCTGTATCAATTCTAAGACTATCACTACCACCGTGAAAAGGACAGGTCATTTCAAGTGATTTTCCTGCCTTTCTCAATTCTTCATCCGTAATATCTTCCATAACTTCTTCAATTTTAAGAAGATTTTTTAAGTCGATTTGCATTTTTATTTCCTCCTTTATTAATTAACCCCTCAATATATTCCAGATCATCATTATTCCGAATAAGTGGTGCCACTCGATTGATAAATTCAAGTTTTGCTGTCTTGCTTGAAAGTTTATATTTTTTATGAATCTCATTAATCTCAAAAATATTGTGTGGTATTGAATTTTCTATTCTTTCAATTAGTTCCTCTGGATCATTATCGTTTTGTCCCCAATAACCGTTGATATCCTGTTCTGAAGGCAGTTTTACAATTCTAATATCTTTCACGGGGATTTTCTTTGCTACCTTAATGGCACTTTCTCTGCCTGCTGCATCACCATCATAAGCTACATAAACCCTTTTCAGATTTGATTTTTTCATTTGATATACATGTCTATCAAGAATACCATTCGTTCCATAACTGCTGACAACAGGGAGTTCAAGATTACTTCCTTCAATAATTCTTTCTGCCGTCAAAAGATCAAAGTGTCCTTCAACCAGCAACATTTCCTCATAATCGCTGTTATAATTATATAGTTGTTCATCCCCCGATTTGTGATTATACAGGTGTTTCAGAAAACTTGTTCCAATATCTCTACCATACAATGGATTACCAAACATAATCCTCTTGAAGAAAAAATCCTTTTCTTTTCTATTAAGCAGTCCAAGTTCAGTAAGTCTTTTTCGACTGATACCTTTTCCCATAAGATAATCCCTCAAAACTGTTCCCCCAGGAGCATAACCAATCTTGTGGTTAATAACCTGTTTTTTGGTAATCCCTCGTTCCTTAAGATACTGTTGTGCTTTTTTACTTTTCTTCAATTCCTGATAATATTTTTCCTGAACCATCAGATATATTTCCTGATCGACATAGTTCGTCTTTCTAACTTCGTTTTGATCAGCATAATTTTTCTTTCCCTTATTTTTTACCTCACTCATAATTTCCTTCCTCCTTGTAATTAATTTTTAATCCAATTAATTTTCAATCAAATTTTAATGTGAAGAGGGGAGAAGCCCCCTTCACCATACAGACCTTTACCACACAGAATGTCAAAGCTTGAAAATTTTACCAGCAACAGGTTAAAAAAATTTATTCTTTTACTATACATTAATTTTACCATAATTTTCTTTTCCTGTCAAGGGTATTTTACCATTTTATTCAAGACTGATTTGAATTATTTTACCTCGGCTTTATCTTTTTCGAGTACATTCTTAACCGAATCAAATTTCGGATTGCTTTCTTTAAGTTCCTCTTCAGTTTCATTTGTCAAATCATCCAAACTGAAACCTTCAAGTTTTAATTTTTCAGTTTCTTGATTTTCTTGGGAGAGATCTGGAACACTTGCCAATTCGTCATCAATGGAATAGCCTCTAATAACTCCTTTTTCCATATCAAAAGATAATTCAACAGTTGATGGAGAACCATTTTTTTGTTTTCTAATAAGAACCTCCAATTTAACTTCATTAATATCATTCTTCTTCATTTCTTTTTCAGATAATTGATATGTTTCACGATATAACATAAAGATATTATCTGCAATTTGTTCTATCTTTCCACTTGAACTAATATCACTCATTTTTGGCCTTCTAACTATTTCTTTTTCATTATTTTTACTTGAATCAACCGAATTTCTATTAAGTTGTGCCAGAAGAACTATTGCAAATTCTTTTTGTTGGGAGAGATCCCTTAATCCAGTAATTAATCTGTCCAGGCGTTCTTTTGAAGAATAACTATTTTCAGAAACATCGTATTCATGCAGATGGTCAACAAATACAATTTCTGTATCGTCATCTAATCCCCTAATAACATCAAAGAGATTGTTGATATTATTTTTGAAACCAACCATATTTGTTGTATCAATAATTCCATCATTAATATTAATATTATTAAGATGCTTTAAAACCTTTGTATAATTTTCTTTATATTTTTTTCCTTTTGTGTTTCCAATTCTACTCCCGATCAGGGTTTGTGAGAAATCTTCTCTTTTCCAGTCAGGAAAGTTATCATTCATATCACATGCTATTGAAGCCATAACAGGCATTATATGCTGTTTGGTTGTACCTTCCAGCGATATAAAGTATGCTTGTTTTCCCATTAATCTCTGTCTGTAGTATAGATTGTAAGCAAGTGTGCTTTTCCCCATAGAAGGTCTTGCAGCAAGAATTGTAAGGGCACTTGTATCAATACCGTTACTATATAATACCTGATCAAGAGATTTAATTCCTGTGCTTATAGACATATCTTTACTTTCTTCATTTTCTTCACGCTCTATTATTTCATCAAGAATATTAAGAAAATCAACTTTATTTTCTTTTTGATATAATTTCTGTTCAGCCTTATTTGCAAAACCCTTAATTACTTGAAGATCTTTTTCAGATTTTAATTCAAAATTCTTAATAAAATCATCATAATCTTTTTTAACTTCCTGAAATTTTTTCTTTTCATATATTTTTTCAAGTTGCTCTAAGAGGTAATCAATAACAAAAGGTTCCTTATCAGGAAGATAATTTTGAAATTTCATCTTAAATTTCTTTAATTTTTCTTTCTCTTTAACCCTATTATTCGCCAGTTCATCCCAATCAGTATTTCTTTGTTTATTAATGTTTTGTTCAATAACCTCAAGATATTTATTTGTGTGGTCAAACATTTGTTTTTTAAATTTTGAAATTTTCTTTTTTTGTTTCTCCCAGTCCATATTCATTAATTCCCAAACAATAATATATTCAATTTGCTTCTGACCAAAATTCTTAACTTTACCCATTTTTATTTCCATCCTTTCCTTTCAATTTTTCTCTTTGTTTTTGTAATCTTCTTTTTTCATCCTTCAGTTGTTTCTTATATTCTTGATCTCGATAAGAATAATCCGTGAATTTCAAAATTGTATTTCTACCCTTAATACTGTTTGAAACACGCTGATATTCATCATCGTATATATTTAAGAATTTTTTATAATTTAAATTCATAGTAATTATTGTTGGAAGTAGATTTGTATATCTATATCTCATAATATCAGTCAGATGTTGGATTACTTTTTCATTATCTTTTGTTTTATTTTTCCCCAAATCATCTATAATTAATAAATCAGCATTCTCAACATTTTTTTCTATCCAATTTTTTGCTCTCATTTGTACATCGATTGGCTTTTTATAGAAAGTATTGAAAAAATATTTTTTCTGATACTGGTTCCAATCAAGAAAAGTTACATTAACATTATCAAAAATATCAATTGTTGCCATAGCAATAAGTGCAGCAAGACTTGATTTTCCATTACCTTTTTGTCCTGTAAATATATAACCTTTCCCTTGATTAAGGAATAAATTATAATTCTCCAAAAAATCATTATATATAATTCTGGAATTATACTTTTCTCCCAATATACTTTCAATTTGACTATTTCCAACATCATTTATTGTAGTATCAAGCAGACTTTTTCCAATACCTGCAAGATAATAGTCTTCACGATTAATTTTTTTTATCGTCTTAGAATTTATTTTTCTTTCTGACTTTACATAACATTCTTCACGGCTTACATATTCATTTTTGGCTTTATCCATTTAAATCACTTTCCTTTCATTTTGTTGATATGGAACAATAGTAGTCAGATACTCATCTCTCCATTGTCTTTCTGAAATACGACATTTTGCCATTAATTCTTTCTTGGTTCCTGAATAATAATTACCTTTTTCATCGATATATTCATAATACTTTTCATTCCTATTATTCTTATTAGTATCAGTATTCTCCATTCCAATCTGTTCAACCCTAACTTGCTTTTTTGACTTAGTATCATAATAGATTTTCCTATCATCTTTTTTTCGATAGAAGACAGGAATATAATATCTATTTTTTCGACCATCATTTTTTTCAGACTTCAGAAAACCATTATTAATTAATTTCTTTACATGCCGATAAGCTGTAGTTTTTCCCATACCCAGCTTTTTTGCTATTTCTGGCTTAGATATTGATATTCCTCTAACACCCCAATTTGATGAGCTTTTTGTATTGTTGGGGGAATTATAGATCTCAAAAAGCATATAGATATAAGTCCTAATATTCTTGATTCCAAAAGTTTGGAGATAATGTTTAATTTTTTCTAATGGTATATTGAAGAAACCCTTTTTTTCTTCTTTCCCAAAATCATAGAAAAATTTTCTCTCATTTTTTTGACCTTCAACCTCGATAATCCCCATTTTTTCAAACTTCTTCATAACCCGATAATTATTTTTCTCTGCAATTTGAAATTCTTCCCCATCAATAATTAGAGTTCTCCATTCATCATTTGTTATTCTATATTGACGAGGACTAATTTCTCCATTATCACCTTCCCATTCCTTATTCCTAACCCAAATTGAAATCAGGAGAAGCATTTCCCTATCTGACAATTTCCAGAATTGATCCTTATACTTATTTTTGATCCTGACGAAATTCTCGTTCTTATTAGAAAGAATAGGATCCCAGTATTCTCCGTTGATTTGTTCCCTTTCCAAAATAAATACACTCCTTTCATTTTATTTTTCTGTATCGAGGGAGTGGTATATTATAATAATTCTTCTAATGTTTTATCTTTAACTTTTTCATATTCCTTCTCGATAATAGTTTGAATGACATCTCGCATTGAACACTCCTGAAGATATGATTCAGTTTTGATTTTTTGATGAAGATTATCTTCAAGCCTTATTTTTTTTCTTTGATAATTGTTATTATCCTGATAATGATTTGCATTTATATTATTAATGTTTTCTCTGATTTTTTCATCAATCCAGTCCGTTATTGTTTCATCCTCGATTTGAGCAAGAATCCCTGTTTTTTTCCACAGATTTTCATCGAATAGACCAAAATAAGTTTTCATAATTAACCTCCTTTTTGAGTTGGAAGCGAGTTCCTATTATATACTCGTGTTGTTTCGAAAAGCAAAAAAAATATACTTCTTCCAACTTGTAAATATTATAATATCATATCCAATTTTACTTGTCAAGCAATTCCTTTAATATACTCAAGTTTATTTAATGAAATTATTTCCAACTGATTGACATTTATTATAATATCATTAATCAATTTTTTTGTCAAGGAATAAAGTGCATCTTTTTTAAGTTTTTTGCGAAAAAAATATAAATATTCAATAATCAATATTGAACAGATGAAAGGGGTTAGTGCTATGTTGACTGTATGAAAGGGGTAATATTGATGAGATGAAAGGGGTTGATGATGCCTATATTGACTGTGTGAAAGGGGTCAGCAGGTTAATGTTGATCAGGTGAAAGGGTTAGAATCGGTGTTAGTGTTGTTATGTCGGGGAGGAAGGAGGTTCGATTATAGTATTAGTTCTTTATAGATTTAAAAATATATAGAGAGGGTATAGTATAGAGAAATTACTAATAAAATTCAACTTTTAAATTGAAAATATTTTTCTTAAAAAATCAACTTCTTAAAATCTTAAAACCTTTAATTTATAATAATCAAATATTTAACAAATTAGTTATGTAAATTATCTATTATTGGTTTTCGCATAAAAAGAAAATTCAGTAATATGATTGTTTTTTTAAAATTAAATAGAATAGAAGAGTATATAAATAATAAAAATCTCAGGTCAGAAATATTGATCATATTTAATTATTTTTATTAATTCCTTTTCAGATTTTTAAATTTTAAAACCCGTGTATAAGTTGAAAACCCCAGATCCCCACCCTGCACAGAAACCGTTTTCCTACCATCCAGCAATTAAATAAACCAGCAGCAGAAACCCCCTTTTATGATTAATAAAAAATTCACAATCTATATCTTCCATTTCCTTCAGATCTCAAAATTATTTTCCGACAGTATATATAGCTGCTTAACTTTTCAATTCTCACAGCTTTTTTCTTTATGCGAAGGGTTAATAGATTTTAATTTAATAAATAACTATATTTATTTTTCCTAATTAGTAATTATTTCCTCTAATTACTTGACAAAAAATACAATTAATGCTATAATTATTACATAATTAAGAAATTATTTCCAAAGCGTAGCCATACCATTTTCGGATTTCCATAATGGATTTCCACAGATATAATAGAAACCAAAAATTATATAATTTCTTAGAAAACTAATTCTAAGAAGGAGAATCTGAAAATGGGGAAAGTTATTAAAAGAACAAAAACGGGTAAGGTTAGGGAAGCTGAAAGAATGAAAACGGGTTATGATGAATTGTCGGATAAGGTACACAAAGGAAATATCAAAAAATATAAAAATATATTTCGTTTGGCACTTGGATATAAGAAAAATGTAAAATATAAAATGATTAAAGATTATGCTGAACAAGAAACCCAGAAAGATATTAGAAAAGATATGATTGAAAAAATTGATAGCATTATTAGTATTAATGGGAAAAAATATAATATTCAGGAGCATATAAGATCAATCCAGGCGGCGATATATAATGATATAGCCATTACCTTTGATCATAATGATGGCTATAATGCTGAATATCAAACTTCAAAAGCTGATCTATTGCTATATGTGGTATGTGATGGAAAAGCCAACTCTTATAAGATTACAAAAAATCCAAAAAGAAATGTTAAAATATCTGTCATTGATCTTCAGAAAACACTTCGATTAATTAAGACTGGAAAAATTAAAAAGCCAAAAGAAAAATTAAATAGAACTACAGGGCAAACTTTTCTTGTAATATCTATTAGACAGTTATATGAGAATGGGTGTTTACTTTTTCACTGGCAAAATAAAGATTTTCTACCAAAACAATTAATTGTTAATCAGAAAATATATTTTGATCAAGCTAAGGAGGTGAGTTAAAAAATGGTCCTTAAGATATTCAGAAATGAAGAAGCAAAGAAATTTGGAGTTCGTTCTGATATTAGCTTATATAGCAATCTGAATGCTGAAAGAACAAGATTCAGTATTTCGTTTGGAGATATATTTACTTTTCAGTTAGTCAGATACCTGAAAGAAAAAGGATATCCTACTGATCCTGAAAAATTGGAAAAAGAATTACAGAAAAATAAAATTAAAAAAGTATTCACTGAACAAGTTAGCCCTATATATAAGAGGTTTGAGAAAGACACATTCGTTGTATATGTACCCATAAAGACTTACAAGCTGGTTGATATTATTGCTGATAATACCGACCAAAACAAAACTGATATTTGTGAGCATATTCTTCATCCAGTAGGGCAGGAGCTGCTTAAGTTATATAATGATACAAAAGAAACAAAACTTCCAGAAGAAATGGAAGAAGAGATCAAGAAAACTGTTGAAGAGTTTCTACATTAATAATTCTTTGTATTAGTTGGTATTTGCAACTTTGAGAAGCTCTCTATACTAATAAGAGAACTTCAGAGGAAGTAAGGTCTTTTATACTGTTAATTGGAAAAAAATTCATAAAAAGTTAATAAATATACAAAAAATACTTGACAAATAAAACTAATAATGTTATAATATTACTATACTGAAAAAACACCTTTACTTTTTTTCCATTTTCCTGGTTTTGATTTTCCACCCTATTTTCCACCTTATTTACATTAATCTTAGAATTTCCTTTCCAAAGTCCCCCTTTCTTATAGGGGAAGGGGGCAAAATAAAATAAAAAAAAGGAGTGTAAATTATGAGAAAAATCTTGATTACCTCATTGTTTTTTCGTATTGGAATCTTTGCATACTATTATGTAGGTTCTTATTTGGAAAGTATCAATTATTTTCAGAGAACAATGGACTTTATCGGCTTAATATAATTATTTTTTTCGGTTTATTGGAAATATATTCTAATTATGTTATTATTTATATTTTATATTTTTTTCAATAAACCCTTAATTTGAAACTTAAGATTTAAATGACTTAAAAGATAAAAATTTAATAAATTCAATCCTGGAAGGAGGAATAAAATGATTCTTTCTATTGACCCAGGGATTGCAAACCTCGGATTCGCTATTATTGATAATCATAATGAAAAAATAATATTAACAAAACACCTCCAAACTACTTCAGATGACACCATTAACGAAAGACTTAAACAAATCACTTCCTTAGTATCTTCATACATTACTAATTATAACATTCAACATATAGTTTTTGAAGAATTATATGTTTTTGGGAAAAAAGCAAATATTTCAAAAGTTTCTCAAGTCATAGGAGCTATTCGGTTATTATCAATTCAAAATAATATTCCACTCCATTTAATTAATCCTTCACATATGAAAAAAATCATAACAGATAACGGAAGAGCAGAAAAAGATGAAATACTGGAAAGTATAATTGATATACTGCCAGATAGTCAATATAACCAGCTTATTAATGCTGAAAATCATGAAATTGATGCTATTGGTATCGGTATAACTTATGTTCGAGATTTTGTCAATCCTGATTTTATGAAGAAAGAAAAGAAAAAAATGACTTTGTTTGCTTAATTATATTTTTGTGAAAGGAGGAAATTGAAGTGTTGAAAATTAAAAAAATCTTAAAAAATAATAATGGTTTTACACTTCCTGAAATTATGATTGTAATTATTGTTATGGGAATATTGCTCTATATGTCTCAACCAGTTATAGGAAGTATTTTTGATCAGCTTAAATCTGATGTCAAAACACTTAACCAGAAAAATGAAGAGATTACAATGCTATTGCAGGGAGATAGCACTCAAGAAAATGATAATACCACTAATCCAGATACAACTGTAGAAGAAGTTGAGCTAACTGGTCAATTAATGGTATTCAATCCTTATGTTCCTGAAGGCTATAATAATGTTCAGCCAAAAGTTGGTTATCTTGTCGAAGTCTATCAAGATGGTGAGAAAATAACAGATGCAACAACCAATAATGAAGGATATTATACACTTGATTTGAAACCAGGAAACTATGAGATACCCAATCCCTATAATCCTGAAGAAATGCTTTCATTGCCTGTATCAGAAGGAATGACAACAATTCCAGGAGTAGAATATGAATTAACAATTAATGATTTCAGCAATTATTTTGCAAATGGAGAAAATCATGAAGAAGACCTGGGGAAAACTTTTCAGGTGGAAGAATATAATCTTGCTGAATGGAGTAATATTCAAGATATAGAAAATGCAGCAGGTATGTTTTATAATGCAGCTAATTTCAATCAGGATCTAAGCTATTGGGGATTTTATTCGTTAACAGATATTTCAGCTATATCAAATATGGTTGAAGGTTCAGGAATTAATCAAATTAATTACAATAGACTTGTAGAAGCAATATATGAGACTAATCCTTATGGTTGGTCAATTAATCAAATAGATAACGAGATTGGAACACCTATAACTGGAGTTAGCTATACAGGGAGTTTTTAATATTAACGAATTCTTATTTTTATGCGAGAAAGGAGGAAATTAAATGCCTACAAAAATTAAAAATATACAGTTGACCAATTGGGATCTTTTGGTTCTGAAATATCTCTACGAATCATATTTTCTTCATCGAGACCACCTAATGAAATTTTTCCCTGGTGCTGATGGAAAACCACGAAGTTATAATGCGATTAATGTTAGGATCCATAAATTGAAACAGGCAGGTCTAATTAAAACTGAACCCTGTCCTATATCGAAAGGTAATGTTATTCTTGGAAATCGTTCAGCTATCAAATACCTACGATATGAAGAAATTAAAAATAAAATATTGAAACTAAGACGAAACAAAAATTATATCCCACAGGAAATACCACCTTATCTCTATAAGCGACAACCCAGTCTTAACCTTGCAACTTATGACCATGACTATAAGGTTAATGAATTAAGATTCCGTATGGAAGACATGGGAGCTGATTACTGGATTCCAGAAAAAATTATAAGAAGAAAAAAATTATTCAACTGCACAACACCTGATGGACTTTTTCAGAAACATAATGAAGTAATAACCATTGAAATGGAAAAAACACCAAAGGCTTATTATACTGATATCTTCAAGCAATTTTCGAAAGAAGATTTCAATCGAATTATCTATTTCTACACACATGAAAGAATCAAAAATGTTATTAATCGTGATCTTGATCCAGAAAAATATAATAGTCTGGAAGGAATGCAGCTTGGACACAAAATATATACCATCAATTATTATGATTTCGTCAACGAGAAAAATATGATTGCTGAAAATTATCATGGAAAAAAGTTAAATATTCGAGAATTTTTGAAAAGTTAAAAGAAAGGAGGTAAAAAAATGATATTTACATTCATCAGAGGTTTTTTTGGTTTTGTTTTTAAGGTTTTTTTTATAATGTTCTTCATTATTCTTATTTCTTTCATCTTAAATTTTACTCCAATACTTAACATTGATATATTCGGTTTGATTCATAATAATGGAGTTCAAATAATTCAAGCTATATTTCCAGCCGAAAGGTCTCCTGTAATTCCAGAACCAGACTTTGATTTTCTGATTGCTACCAGAAAAGAACTTGCGAATCCAGAAAAAAATATTATATATATGAATAATAACTTTTCTGGGTTTCAAAATGATAAGCCATTTCAAAATATTATAATGGTGAATATTAAAAATAACAGTCATGAATTGAAAATCAAAAATCATCAAAAAGAAATTATTATTCAGCCTAATTATCACGGGAAAGTATATATAATTGGAGCATATGGCATTTTGAATTATGAAAAAGAGGATATCTCAAATATTGAACTATCAATACAAAAAAATCAGAAAGAAAAAATATATAAAAAATTAAACAGTGGAACATCAATATGGAAAGAAAAATCTCAAAGAAAGGAGGTAAAAAAATGAATAAGGTTCAAAAAAACAAAGTTAAGAATCAAAATGAAATTAATCGGAACGAAGTTAAACCGAGTGAAGTTGAAGAGCAAAATAATGACAAGAATGGCGATCAAAATAAAGATAGAACAGAAAGTAATAATAAGAAAGAAAGATTGAAAGATTTCTTCAGGTTATATTATATTAATGATCGAGATAAACTTAAAAGACCAAATCAATATAATGAAAAAGAAAAAGAGAAAATATATGAAATGAATCAGAAAAATAAATATGTAATAATGTTTTTTCAATTCCTAACTATATTATTTTTTCCAATCACTATAATCTCAAAATTTCTCACAAAAATTATATATGCCTACCATAATCATTGGGAGGCCAGAAAATCAAAAAAAGAAAATCAAGAAAAAGATGAAGATGTAGAAGTAATTCCAGTCCAGAAAAAATCAATAAAATATGTTGCATTATCATTCTTAGTATTATTTATTTTCTTATATTATATGAACTTCAGATATCTAATTGATAGACATACACTTGTTTTATATTTCTATAACACAATGATCGGGGATATTATAGCAGGTCCATTAGGAATACTATTATTTTCAAAAACATTTTATTTTGCACTTATAACTGTATTTATATTTTTCGAGATATATCGAAGAAAATATATCTATCCGTTGAAAGGATATACTCCATTCACACAGGAAATGAAAGAAAAATATAGGAAAGAAGCAATTGAAAGAGGAGAACATTTCTTTGGGGTTGAAAAAACCAACGAGAAAAAGCCTATTTTTCTTCCAGAAAAGTCTTTTGAAACTCATGCACAAATACTTGGTACAACAGGTGCAGGAAAAAATGAATCAGTTCTTACCCCGAGAGCAATCAATATCATGCAGCAAGGAAGAGGATTTGCCTTCATCGACCCCAAAGGAGCAAGACAAAACTTAGAAAAAATTAAACACTATCATCAGAAATATAATTGCAAGCAAAAAATTAAGGTTCTTGACCTTGCCGATCCCAAAAATACTAATACTTATAACCCACTTCTTGGCAAATCAGCAAGAGCAATTAGAGACATGATAATGAATCAGAAAAATGATTGGGGACACAGTTATTACAGGGAAGAGGTTAAGAAAAACCTCCTTATGATACTTGATGCTGTTGTTGATGTGTTCGATATGAAAATTACTTTCAACGATCTACATTACCTGCTAACTCATAAGGATGCAATAATATACATTGAAAGAAGATTAAGAAATGCAGGCTATCAAGAGAAAGCAGATGATATTCGTATTGGGATCATGGGGAACTGGACTGATTTTCAGAGAGGAGTTAGTTCTCTGGTTTCCTTGTTGCAGGAGATCAAAATTAACTTTCCTATGACAAACACATATCATCCAGACATAAGTATTACAGAAGCATATACCAATCAAGAAATTGTATTTTTTCTTCTCCCCACTCAATCATTGAAAGAGTCAGCACAGGCTTTTGGAAAAATGATTCTTCTTGATTTTCAAAACAATTCAGCTCAAGTTGATGCAGGAAGGGTAAAAAAGAAATCTTATACTATTATAGTTGATGAATTTGCCGATTTTGCAACGCAAAATTTCATTGGGGGTCTTAATAAGGCTCGAAGTAGTGGTACTATATACATGATAGCACATCAATCTTATGGTGATCTTCAGAAAACGAATAAGGGATTAGCTGGACAGGTTTCAGATAATACCAACCTGAAAATAGTATTCCGTGTGAATGATAGTGTAACAGCGAAGAATGTCTCCATGATGTCAGGAGCAAAAGACACACAGGTTAGAAGTCATATGGTAGAAAATAATGAATACTTTTCTGAGAAAAACGATAGAGAAAGTATTAGAACTATGAAACAGGCAGTTTTCGATACTGATTCATTAATGAAATCTTCAACAGGTTATGCAAAAGTGCTGATCAAGAATCCTGAACACAGAACCTATCATGCAATCTGTGATTACTATCAGGATCCAACAGAAGAAGAAAAAGCAAATATTAATCTTGATTTTTTCCCTGGAGAGCAAAATAGGAAAGTAGATGTAAAAACTATTGCACAAAAAGTTCAGGATTTTATAAAGCAAGAGCAAAATCAAAATCCTAACCAAAACAACAATAGAAATAACAATAAAAACAGTAATAGTAGAAATAATCAAGGGAATAGTAATGGAATTGGTCAAAGTAAGGCAATCAAGAAAGAAGTTGAAAAGAAATTATCGAAAAAGAAAAGTTCGCCGAAAAATGAACCAAAAGGCGAAAACCCAAAAAGTGAAAATAAACCTAAGACAAAAAGTAAACCTAAGTCAAAATTTCAATTATAAATTAATTATATGGGGGTTATCATTCCCCCTTATCAAAAATGAAATATAAAAATATCCTTAAAGGAGGAATAAAAATGTTAAAAAATAAATTGTTTTCTGTATTAATTATTGTGTTGGTGTTGGTTAGTCTTTTCGGTGGGGTTGTTTCGGCTTTTGAAATTCAAACTGAATATGGTCGTAGTAGTTGGGAATATAATGGGAGAGATATACAGGACTTAGATGCAGAAGGAGAAGTATATACATTTCAATTAGTTGATTATGATCAATCAGAAGTTATGAAATTCAATCCCTATTTTCAGCACACAAGATACGATGATGCAAAATTTATTCATCAAGATTCTCTCAATAATAACGAAACTAATTATATAGCTCATTATGATAATCCTGAAGATGATTATGCAAGAGTAGAAAAAAATAATAATGCTCTTACTGATGTTGAAAGTGGTATTTCTTATTCAAGTTCAAGTTCAAAACCCTCAAAAAGAAGTATTATTTCAAATGCAATAGGTTTTGATTTGGAGTTCAGTCTTGAAAAGAATTTTGCCTTTGTCGGTAATTATGAGTATCAAAAAATTGATTTTGAAATCGAAGAAAGAAATATTTCCAAATATGAACTCGGTCTTAAAAAGGGTTTTCAGACAGATAATTTCAATTTCAAATTCAAATCAGTAATTGGTAATGCAGAAGAAAAATATACAAAACAATCTTTTCGATTAGATATATATCCAGCAGATAAATTAACAGTTTTTGCAAAAGTCAGTCGAAGAGAAAATTTTGATACTGAAGTAATTAATAAACAGGAAAATGTATCAATTGGTTTTTCAAGTCGGTTTTAATTTCAACCTTAAGGAATATCATGAAATACTGGTATTCCTTTTACATAGTTTTTTATTCAATAGTCTTTTTTTTAATAGTCTAATTGAAAATTTAAAAGAGGTTTTGTTTTTAATATTTAAACACATAAAAAGAAAAATTACAAAATTAAATTCAGCGAATTGAGTGATTAATTATTGATATTTTTTCTTTATGCGAGGGGTGAAAATAAAACTTATTTTAAATTGTAAATATATTTTCTTATTAATAGTTAATAATTTTAAATTTAATGTCAGGCTTCAAATTTCTCACTATTAACACCCTTATTTTTCTATTATATATTTCTAATATGCCTGCTATAATTAACCCGTATTTACCCCAAAATTACTCCAAATAACTCCATTATCCCCTTAATAAACCCCTTAATATATTATTATAGGTATTGAAATTGGAGGGATTACTATTATATCAGTAATAAGAGCAGGAATAAAAAGTGGGAATATACGCCTTAGTAGAAAAAACCTGCTCCTGGATCAAGTAAAATAAATTTCTAACTTTAAAATATTTTTGTTCTTGGGTGTTCTTAAGTTTTTCTGGGCTTTAATTTTCTTAATTTTATTGGTTTTGGCAGTTTTGGTTTTGATTTAATTTAAGTTTTTTTGAGCTTGTTTTGAGTACGGTTTCAATTTTGGTTTTCTTGAGTGTCTTTTAATCTTGTTTATTAATTTTGAGTTTTAATCTTATCTTTCATATTTTATTTTTTTCATTCTTTGTTCTTCATTTTTCTTTATGTGGGGTTGGAAGAAATAAGTTTTACATATTTAATTTTAAAAAACCTTTTGAAAGGAGGTGATTAATTTGAACAATTGGAAAGAAGAAGTAGAAAATATGTATCAAGAAAAAATGGATCAAATCAACAATATTAATCAAGAAATAGATCATGATTTTAATATGCAGGAAATGAATTTCAACCAAACCAATATAATGGATACTTCTGATATGAGTAATTTCTCTGAAGTTCTTCCTCGTAGTGGAACAATGGATATGATGAACAGTCAGGCTAATAGCATTGAGAATCTTCAGTTTCTTGCTGGTGGAATTGAGATAGATGGTCAGTTTTTCAGTAGTGAATTACTTGGAGCTGCAGGAATTGATATGTCAGATATGGTAGAACAGGCACAGATGGGAGAACTGAATACGGGTTATGTGTATGATGCTATGACAGATAAAGCCATGCAGCAGTTCGATATGAATGCCAACAACCTTCAAAATTTCTCCCAACAGCAACAGGAAATCCTGAAAACAGAAATAGTTAATTCCTATCTTAATGGAGCAGCCGCAGGTACTAACCAGAGTTTCAATGTTGAAAATGCTATACAAAATAACCCGAATCTTAACATGAACCAGAATCAAACTATGAACAATCAAAATATGAACCCAAACCAGAACACAAATCAGAGCCCAAACCAGAACATGAATCTAATGAACAATCAATCAATGAGCAATAATTTTAACAGCCCAAACCCAAATATAAACCAACAGGGAAGTAATATTTCTGATTTAAATAATTCTGGTTTAAATAATAATATTTCTGATTTATCTTCTCGTGCAACCGAAATGAATAACGGTATGGGAATAAACAATAATATGGAAACAAATAATGCCACAGAAATGGGTTCATCCAAAGAAATGACAAGTGGAATGACCAGTAATATATCCGATTTAAGCAACAATATGAGTAATTTGGGTGGCAATACTACTGGAATGAATAATACGCCCAATATGTCCAATGAGCTTAATAATAGCCCCAATTCCCTTGCTAATGGAGTTGATAACAGTTTGTCCAGTCCTGATATATCCAATCTTGGTGGAAGCTTGGGTGGAGTTGATGGTAATATATCCGATTTAAATATTAATATTAATGATAATCCCACAATGCAACAAAATCTTAATACTGGAATATCCGATAATAATGTTACTAATTCCAATATAACAGGCGAGAATGCAAATGCAATAGGGGGAGCAAGTGATATTATAAATACCACTCCTGATACAATAAACTCTAATTTGGGTGCGATTAATAGTGCTGAAGCAAATAATATTGGAATGGATAGTATGGTTAATCATAATGCTGGTATGGATCATATTAGCCAGAGTTTTGAACAAAATATAGATCAAAGCATAGACCAAAATATAGACCAGGGTTTCAATCAGGGCATAGACCAAAATATGAATCAAAACATAAATCAGGGTATGAATCAGGATTTTGGAAACAATTTTGACAATATGAATAATTTTAATTCTATGAATCAGGATTTTAATTCGGGTTTTGAAAATAATAATGGATTCGATTCAGGTTTTGAAAATAACTATAATGACAACTATTCCGATTATAATAGTAATTCCAGTGATTACAATAGTTCCTTCAATGATTATTCTAATGATTACAATGAAAATAATTTTGGGAATGATAATTATGGCAATGATGATTACTCACAGGATAATTACTCCAGCAATGAATATAATGACTTCAATGATTCTAATAATAATAACAGCGATTTTGGAAGAAATAATGTTGATAGTAATGACTTCAATCAAGACAATGAAGCGAGTTTCAGCAATGATAATGCTTCCGATATGAACAATAATACAGGTAATGATAATTGGTAAGATTATAGAGAGGATAAGGGGGTTTATACTTTCACTAGACCTCCCATTCCTCTCTTTTTTTCTCCCTTGTTTTTTGGGCGAGACTTCCCACCCCTAACTTTCTCCCAATTTTATAAATCATCTCTTATATCGGTTATTGATTGTTGGTATAGGGAAAAGGAAAGAATAATACAGGTTAATTACTAATTATTGTTATACTTATTTATCACAATAATTTTCAATTATTTTATCACTATTTTCGGGCTTTTTCAGATGTAATCAATACTTGTATCAGATGTAATTAATACTTGTATTACAACAAATTCCTGCTATGACAGGAATATTGGAAGAAATTTCTGTATTTGTGATACAATTGGGTTTGTGCTACAAAAATTAAAATATTTGTGATACAGATTGGGCTTTTTCTGGTGTGATCAGGTGTTATTCTGGTATTTGTGGTACATAGATGTATCACAATAAATTCCTAATTTGATAGGGTTATTGGAAGAAATTTATATATTTGTGGTACAGGATTGTATTACAGGTGGATTTGTAACACAAAAGAGCTATTATCTGTGATACAGGCATTAATTATTCTTTGAAAAAAGAAAGAAACTTGAAAAAGAAGGAAGGAAAGGCTATATATTATCATTATTTACTTTTTATTTTATAATTTAAAGAAAGAAAAGGAAAAAAAGGGAAGGAAAATTGGATTATTTTTATTTTATGATATATATATCGGGGCTTTCTTTGCCTTTCGGCTGCAAAAAAAGCCCCTTCATAATGACATTTTTTTAAAATATGGAATCATAAATCAAGATCAGGATATTCATATTTTGATATACTGAGTAGAGAAAAACCTATGATAATTTAATGTTTGAAGGGGGTTCAGCTTCTCATATATATAGATGACCCCTATTATTTATCCCCCTACGGTGGAAGTTTTATATTAAAACACAAACTTTCTCTATTATTGTGCAACTCTATGTTCTGAAAAACCGAAAAAGAAATTAATGTTTATATTCGAAATTATTATTGATTTAATCACATAAAAAGAAAATGAATAAGAGAAAGGATAATCGGATAGTTTTTAATTCATTTATTAATTGTTGATGAATAAGGGGAGTTATTTTTTTC
>Ga0163219_100025_pt1 | contig 37653 bp, 23 predicted proteins | sample MSEWel2016_04_06_FD_113150 | JGI IMG/M metagenome (GOLD analysis project Ga0163219, IMG submission 113150) | Subsurface microbial communities from deep shales in West Virginia, USA - MSEEL Well Study Marcellus 3H_2016_04_06 ...
ACAGAAAAACAATTAAAAATCATACACCATGACATCAATTCAGTTTAACAACAGACTCTTGGGGCTACAGGACAAACTTCTGTATTTTGCCCTTAGTTTAACTTCTAATGACGATGATGCGCATGATTTGTTGCAGGAAACCATCCTGAAAGCGCTCACTTATCGGAACCAGTTTGTGGCAAATACCAATTTCAAGGCATGGGTGTTTACCATCATGAAAAACACCTTTATTAATAACTATCGCCGTAATCAGAAAACCAGAAACACTTTTGATGGTTCTGATGACGCTTTTAAACATGCTTTTAAAAAGAATTATGCTTCCGAAACACCCGAAATGGTACATTCGGTAACTGAAATGAATCAGTACATCGAACAGTTGGATGATGATTTCAGGATTCCTTTCAGAATGCACACCGATGGTTACAAATACAAAGAGATTGCTGAACAACTTGAACTTCCTATCGGAACGGTTAAAAGTCGCATTTTCTTTACCCGTAAGAAGTTGCAGGCGATGTTGAGGGATCGTGAAGGAAGCTATGCTGTTTGATATTTTTTGGAAACCCAAATAAGTAAAAAAGTACCGGAATAAGAGAAAGGTTTTGGGTTTAGTGGATGAGTGGACAACCGGCCAACTGTGAAAGCAGTGGTCGGTTGTTTTTTTTATTCAGTTTTGCCATCCCATCCGGCCATCCGGGCCAAGATCCACCAAAATGCAATGGCTTTTCGATTGGCTGTAATGTGTTGTGTGTTGTGTTCGCCAAAAGCGACTTCACCATTCGGAGCCAACCTGTTGAGCCAGTAACCATTTCCGGAGTCCTTCATGTCCTGCCAGTCTTTGTAAAAGTTGCCTCCATAGCTATTAGAATAGCCGTTGTCATTAGCGTCCTCCCAATAATTACCTGCGATGTCGTGGGTATCGATACTGTAATAATCAAGGCAAAATTGTTTGTTTTCTATACAGTAATTGTTTATTAGCTCTGCCTGGTTTCCTGGTTTTCCGGTGCCGATATTATCGTTTCCATTTGCATGGCCGGTCATAAATATAAAATGAACAGGCGTGGCTCGTTGTCCTTCCTGATTGCCAATTTTGGAGCCATCCTCTCCATATTCGGCTATTAATTGGGTCATCCCCGCCAAATAGTTTCCCGAAACATCATGTCCGGCAATATCGCACCACGACCACATAATTACGTTTATATGAGTATTTTCAGGGTTGTCAAGAAAATTTCTGGTTGCTTCAATGAAACCGGTTTCATTAGCACTCAAATCGGTGGCAATTTCTCCTTCATCTGCATAATCTTTTAAAGTGTTATCGTAGAAAGAAAGCTTACCGGAAACCTGCTTGTTTCGTGAAACCGCAAAACGATTTTCATCTCCCGATTTATAATCGGGTAATCCATAAACGCCTCTGGAAACATGTGTTCCATGTGAGGTATGCTGGTAAGCGATATGAAAGTTTTCTCTGGCTGCATTTATGTAGGTTTCAGGTATGCTCCGCAACACATCTTCATGGGCAATTTGGTGATCGGCAATAAAAACTGTTTGTGTTAAATCTTCCTCCTCGTTTTCTGTTGATGTCTTATTTTCACTTGTTTTGTCGGTAGAAATGGCCGGAGAAGTACTATTTTCATCCGAGCCCGAAGTGCAACTTATACATGGTAAGAGTGTGGTAATAATTAAAAAACTTAACATTTTCATGATCGTGAAATTATGTAATTCAAATCATTGGTATCCGGTTAAAAAATTGAGATTGCTTCGCCTTGCTCGCAATGACACTGTCTTACAGGTTTTAGGCTGGGTTGGTAGGGGTTGATTTTCGGCTTTGCCGAAAATCAACCCCTACCAACCCTCAACATTCTGTAAAGTCCCGTCATTGCGAACGTAGTGAAGCAATCTCCTTTCAAAAAACATGTTTCTCCGTACAATAGTGAATTCAAATAGAATTTTCGTATGTCGTTTTTGCGTTTGATTTTGTTAAATTTACGTTGGTTTTCAGTTTTAATCAATAGCGGAAATAGCCGATTTGATTATTGAAAATTGTGATTGTCCGAAAACCGTTTTTCATCCGGATAATCAAAAGTTTCAACCTGATTTCTGTTTTTTTACATTTTACGCCTGAGGTGTTTTGTGTATATTCATTTATATTTACATTATCATTGGCCTGTGGATGGTGTATGTTGAAGAAATTCAATCAATTGTCGAAGTTTTGGCCAATTTTCATCAAAAGACAAATGACAATAGTCCGTTAAAAATAGCTTAAACGCAGAGACGCAATGACGCAAAGTTTTTATTATGAGTGAGTTGTGCCCTGTTCGCTTGGTTGTGTAATGGGTTGATTATCAACTGTTTTTAAAAGTTTAACGGAGTATTGCTATTAGGCTGCTCCGAAAAGAGGTGTTTTTGTCAGGAACGAGGCGTAGGGAATTTTTGAACCGGAATTAAATTGCTGTTAATGAGGGTTTAAGACTTGATGTTGTGTAATGGTTTTCACAATAGATCGTTAGATATAAGATTCAAGAGGAATCCTATCCCGAATCTTCGGGATTGATAATCTGACTATTAGTGTCTTACCCCTAATAGTCGTGTTTTTTTTGGCAAAATATTTTCCAGTAATTTATAGAAAATGGCTAAGCCATTTTTTTGTTTGGCGTCCACGAATTACACGAATTTAAAAAGCTGTTTTACAGCTTTTGTTAAACGGCCGCTCGGCTCTGCCGCTTTGCTTGTCAAAGAAAGCCGCTTAAATTCGCCAAATTCGTAAACAACTAAAAATAATTGCGTAGCAATTAATTAAACCGGCAAATGATGATTTGAGTTTTATCTTTTGTGGTTTGGTTCTGGCTATGCCAGGTTAGGGCAATGCCTGAGGGTTTGTAAGCAATTAACCCTTAGGTGATTATAGAGGCTTGACGGACTATTGTTTTCATACAATAACCAAAAAAATTAAGCAGACGTATTACACACCCTAAACAACGTAGATGTTGGCGATAAAGAACCTTTTCGAATAATCAGATAAATTTTAGTTGAATGAAGAACAGAGGTAAATCAGGACGATATCAAAGGATTTTTAAGCAGATTGAAGAGTTGATTCCGGCTACCGAAAGTCCATGGTCGCGTATGAGCACCGTTGCGGCTCTGCTTCATCATAAGATGCCGGATTATTTTTGGACCGGATTTTATTTTTTAGATGAAGCCGGGAATTTGATTGTGGGGCCGTATCAGGGCCCTGTTGCTTGTTTAAAACTCAAAAAAGATACGGGTGTTTGTTGGGCTGGTATTAATACCGGGCAAAGTGTGGTAGTTGGGGATGTGGAGGAGTTTCCCGGGCATATTGCCTGTTCTTCGCTCAGCCAATCAGAAATTGTGGTGCCTGTTCGCGACAAAAGTGGAAACGTTGTGGCGGTGCTTGATATTGACAGCAGAGAAATAAATACTTTTGATGAAACAGACAGGGAGGAATTGGAGAAAATAGTTGCTCTGGTGTATCGTTGACAGATATTCACTATCTTGTTTTTTGGGTCTGTTTTTTCCTAACCGCTACATTTCGGGCCTAATGATCTATTTGTTATGAGGAAGACAGTATTAATTACCGGTGCCGCACGGCGTGTGGGGGCAGGGATAGCCAGATTTCTTGCCCATGAAGGTTGGGAAATTGTGATTCACTATAATAATAGTCGTGATGATGCCTTGCAGCTGTCCGGTGAATTGCGCGCCACTTATCCCGACAGGGAATTTCCGGTTTTGCAGTGCGATTTATCCAATCCGGATGCTATTTTGTCCATATTTAACAGGTTGCCCGACAACATCCGGCAGCTCAACGCGCTGGTGAATAATGCCAGCACCTTTAATTCCGGAAGACTTCTGGAGACTTCTGCTGATTTTCTGAGAAAGGAAATGGCAGTTAATTTTGAAGCTCCTTTTTTTTTAATTCAGGCTTTTGTTAACACTTTCGGAAAAGGCGCCATTGTCAACATATTGGATACTAAAATAGTGAAAAACGAAGGCATTCATGCGGCGTATCTGCTGGCCAAGAAGAATCTGGCAGAATTGACCCGGATGGCGGCGCTTGATTTTGCTCCTGATATAAGAGTTAACGGCATTGCGCCGGGACCTGTATTGCCACCTTCGCGTAAGGGGAACGATTATCTGGAAGATGTCATTGCAAAAACTCCTTTAAAAAGGAAGGTGGCGGTTCAGAATATCGCTGCTTCAGTCTCTTTTTTGTTGAACAATCCTTCTGTCACCGGACAAATTATTTTTTGTGACAGTGGTTCTCATCTGATTTAAGTTATGGCAACTATCTTTATCAAAGACCTTTTACTTCGAACCGAAGTTGGTTTTAATCCTCATGAATTGGGGAAAAAGCAGGATTTGTTGTTGAATATCTCTATTCAATTCCAGACCCGTGGTGAAGAAAAAAATGATAACCCCGAAGATGCACTGAACTACCGGGATATCTGTAAAAGAATAATTGACCTGGTTGAAAACAGAAAATTTAATCTGCTGGAAAAAGTTGCTGATGAAGTGGCTCATTTGATTTTGGATATTTCGCGGGTCGAAGAGGTCTCTGTTGAAGTGGACAAGCCTCATGCTTTGCGATTTGCCAAAAGTGTTTCATTCAGTCTCACCAAAAACAAATCGAAATTGTGAACAATGAGGTTATCATAGCATTGGGGTCGAATATTAATGCCCGACAAAATATTGAAAAAGCCTTTGAGCGGCTTCAAAAACAATTTCAATTAAAAAAACAAGCCGGGCCGGTTGTTACTTCTCCCATCGGCATTGCCGACCAACCCGATTTCCTGAACGCTGTTGCTCTGATAGAAACGGCTCTCTCCATGGAAGCATTGGTGTCTGTACTTAAAAAGATTGAGAATGAAATGGGACGCGACCGTTCCCGTGCAAAATTTGGTCCCCGGGAGATAGACCTGGATGTTCTTATCTGGAATGGAAAGGTCGTGGATGACGATTATTATGAGCGGGTTTTTTTGCTGCGGTTGGTGAAGGAGTTGGAATGAAAATTCCGGAAAACTGGGATGTCGGTTACTCTTCAATAGCCTCAGACGGAGTCTTGCCAAACTCCTCTCTGAATCTTTTTGTGAAATAGGCAGGTGAGGTAAACCCCACATCCAATGCTATTCCTGAAATATTTCCTTTCTCATTTTTGAGTCTTTGCATTCCCTTGTGAAGTCTGAATTTGCTGATGTATTCTGATGGAGTATAGTTGGTCAATGCTTTAATCTTTCGATAGAGGTGTATCCTTGAGAGACCAACGATTTCACTCATTTTCTCCACGGAGAAATCCGGATTCGTGTACCATTCTTCCAGTGTGGAGTGTAATCTGGAGAGAAATTTCCTGTCTATTGACGAGGTATGATCGTTTGTTTCATCGGAATAGAAATTGCCGATGTTTTGTTGATAATGGCTGCGAAGTGTTCTGCGCAGTTCAATGAGTTTTTTTATTCGGACTTTGAGGTATTTGGGATCAAAAGGCTTTTCGATATAGGCATCGGCTCCGGTTTCTATGCCTTCTGTTTTCTGCTCTGTGCCGGCCTTGGCTGTAAGCATGATAACAGGAATATGACTTGTTTCAATATTGCTCTTGAGATGGCCGGTCAGCTCGGTGCCGTCCATTTCAGGCATCATGAGGTCGGTAAGTACCAGGTCTGCCTGTTTTTTTTCAAGTAAAGAAAGTGCAATCTTCCCGTTGGATGCTGTTTCGATGGAGTAGTCGGAGGATAATAATTGAAGTAAATAGGATTTTAATTGTTCATCATCCTCTACAATGAGCAAACTTGGTTTGGGGTGACTCGTATCTGTGAAGAAATCATCGGAATTTGTATCTTTTTTGACTTCATCGATAATAGGTTGAGGAGATATGTCCGTTACGGTTTTTAAATTATTAGTGGCCGGTAGTTCTTTGTTATCAGGAAGAATAATAGTGAATATACTTCCCGAAGGGGTGTTGTCCGCAACCACTATTTCTCCTTTATGAAGGTCAATAAATCCCTTTGACAAAGAAAGTCCGATGCCTGTTCCTGCAGAACGGTGCTCGTCCTGCTGATAAAATGGTTTGAAAATTTTATTTTTCTTCTCCGGAGGTATTCCCGGCCCTGAGTCCGCGACAGCAATTTTTGTTTTTGTGTCATCAACAGGTGAGACATAAATTCTGATACTCCCATTTTGAGGAGTGAATTTAAAGGCGTTGGAAAGAATATTAAAAAGAACTTTGTCTATTTTATCGACATCCAGATGAATGATTCTGTTCTTTGCAGGACAATCAAATGAAAAATCAATATTTTTTTGGCGGGCCAGCGGGATGAATGCGTTATATATTTCTTCGATAAGCTGGTGAAGGTTGACCTTGGAGATATTTAATCTGAGTTTGCCGGCATCCATTTTCCTGAAATCCATGAGTTGATTGATCAGCCTTAGCAATCGATCGCTGTTTTGCCTGACCAGTACCAGGTTGTTTTTCACGGACGGAACCTTATCAATATCCTGGGAGGACAGGATCTCGTTGACAGGTGCCTGAATGAGTGTCAGCGGAGTTCTGAATTCGTGGCTTATATTGGTGAAGAAGCTCAGTTTGGCTTGAGTGGCTCTTTGAACCTCCTTGTTCATTTCTCTGATTTGATTGTTTTGATTTTGTAATTGTTCTTTTTGATTTTCAATGGCTTTATTTTTGTGATCCAGTTCGGCATTCCGTCGGCGAATCATGGTGTAGTAATAAGCGAGCCAGAGCGACAGAACGACCAGCAGAGCAAGACTGATTAATGCCACATTGAGCAGTGACCGCTGGTCGTTAAACTGAACTTCCTGTTCTTTGATTCGGCTTGTTTGTCGGTTCAAAATATCCTGAAAAGCCATCACCTGATCCATCTGAAGGCGTAAAACTGTTACATTGGAGCTATCGACCACCGATGTCCCCAGGATGTTTTGTTTTTGATAGGCTTTTCGGGTTAAAATATCTCTGGCTATTTCAATGGCTTTCTTTCCTCCGGTGGGATAAATGAAAGAGGCCTGCAACACTCCTTGTTCCACCAATTCCATTCCAAGGTTTGGCAATGCGTCAATGCCTACCACAAAAAGGTTCTTGATACTCAGCGAGTCGGCTACTCTCCTTGCACTTTGTGCCATCACATCATTGTGCCCGAATACAATGTCAAAGTCCTGCTGTTTAAAAGCTTCCTCCGCTTTTCTGGCTGCTATTCCGGGAAGCCATTTGCCTTCGGTACTTTTTTTTATTTTCAGATCAGGATAGTTCTTCAGTACTTCCATAAAACCGCTGTGACGATCTTTGGCCGGACTGGATCCTTCCATACCCCTTATTTCAAGAATTTCTCCTCTTCCGTTATTCATATTGGCAATGTAGGAGGCTACATCTTTTCCGATTTGGTAATTGTCGGCTCCTACAAAGGCGGTGTAATTATCTGAGTTTATCTCCCGGTCAATGATGATGGTGGGGATTCCCTGATTAAAGGCTTCTTCGGCGATGGAGGTGATGGGGCCCGATTCATTGGGCGAAATAATTAACAAGTCCACGTTTTTATTAATTAATTCCTGAATCTGAAGCTCCTGGCGTCTGGTGTTCTCTTCTGCATTAAGGATGGTTAGCTGAATATCAGGGTACAATGCTGCTGTCATGACCATTTCTTTATTCATCGTCTCTCGCCATACGTCACTGGCACACTGGGAGAACCCGATGTGAAAAGTCTCTTTTTTCTGCTTGTTACAGCCGGAAAGCACAGAAAAAAGGATTGTCGTGATTATAAAAAGGGAAATTAGGTAATTTTTCATAAAAGCGATTGGATTGTTGATGGCAAATTAAGGAAAATTAAAACTAATTCAGTGGAAAAAAGGAAATGAATTTAGGTGTGATGAACTGTTTTTTGAGATGATTATCACTCATGTTACAATGCATGTAACACTGGTTATTGTTGGGGGATAAAAGGGGGTGTTGGAAACAAAATTGATAGGGTTGGTAACATCAGGGATAGGTGGGTTGCATGTAACATCTTTATGTTTGTGTTAACGAATTTTATCAAATAAAAAATGGAAGGTAATTTTAATGTTTATCCAAATCTGTAATGTTATGAAATTAAATTTTTTTCAAAGCAGAAAGAACAGATGGTTTATGATTTCAATCATAATGCTGTTTTTCTTGCCTAATCTTACTTCCGGACAAGGACAGGAAGTAATTGTTAAAGGATCTGTTACTCTAAAAGGAGATGGAAGTCCGCTGCCTGGAGTTTCGATTTATATTGAAGGGACGACCACAGGCACTATTGCTGATGTTGACGGAAATTACAATCTGGATGCATCGGCCGGAGATTATCTCATTTATTCTTTTATTGGGATGAATGAGGAAAAGATTGTTGTTCCTGACCAACCACAGGCTAGAATTGATGTTGTTATGGAAGAGAGTTTTGCCTCTCTTGATGAAGTTATTGTGGTTGGCTATGAAAGCAAAAGAAAAGCTGATCTGACAGGTGCTGTATCTGTTGTAAAGGTAGACGAGGTTCAGTCAGAGTCAAATGCTAGTGTGCTTGGTTCTTTACAAGGAAGAGTAAGTGGAATGCAAATCAGATCTGATGGAACACCCGGTGGAAATAATACTTCTGTTAATATTCGTGGTTTTAGTACCATTAATGACAATTCTCCACTGTATGTTATAGATGGTGTACCAACAAAGGCAGGGCTGAATACTCTAAATCCTACGGATATTGAATCCATTCAGGTTCTTAAAGATGCTGCTTCTGCATCAATTTATGGATCGCGTGCGGCTAACGGTGTCATCATTATTACTACAAAAAAGGGAAAGAAGGATCAATTGAATGTTACTGTTGATGCCTATGCTGGGATTCAGTCACTTCGCAACAGAATTGATGTACTAAATGCTTATGAATGGGGGGAAGTATACTGGAAGGCTAAACAGAATGCTGGTGAAGTACCTGCCCATCCACAGTACGGAAATGGTTCCAATCCCATTATGCCTTCTTATATTGATGTTGCCAAAGAAATTCCTGCAGGTAATACCGACTGGGTTGATGAAGTTTTTGATCCTGCACTGATGCAATATTATAATGTGGGGGTTAGCAATCAGACTGACAAAAGCAGTACTTTCTTTAGTCTGTCTTATTTCGATCAGGAGGGTATTATGCAAAACACCAGTTTCGAGAGATTGACAGGTCGCTTAAATACCTCTTTTAATCTTCTTGATCGATTGACAATCGGGGAGAATATAATGCTTAGTTACAGAGATCAGGTAACTCATGAAGACGCTGGATTTACCCATCAGGTTCTTTTTCAGCATCCATTGATTCCGGTTTATGACAGTAACGGAAATTATGCTGGACCAACCGATGGATTGGGTGATAAACGAAATCCAGTTGCGGTATTGGATCAGAATAAAGACAACCACAACAAAAGTTACCGCATTTTTGGTAATGTATTTGCCGAGTTAGAACTTTTGGAAGGCCTGAAGTTCAAAACTTCAATGGGTGTAGATTATATCAACCATTTCAATAAGAAATTTGATCCCCGTTGGCAGGAAGGAACTCGTTCTGTTGATATTAATTATCTGTTAATTGATTACAAATATGATCTGAACTGGACCTGGACGAATACACTTTCCTTCAAAAAAAGAATAGGCATCCATAACTTTTCAGCATTGGCAGGTTATGAAGCAATTCATTTCAAGGGAGAAGGCCTTTGGGGACGCAGCAGCGAATTCCTGGTTGAAGATCTGAATTTTAGGTACCTCGATGCTGCTACCGGTCAGCAAACTACCGGAGGATGGGGGAGTGAGAGTTCCTTGCTTTCTTACTTTGGAAAGGTTGACTACACTTTATTGGAAAAGTATCTTTTATCAGGAACACTGCGACGTGATGGGTCTTCCCGGCTAGGGGCTGCCAATAGAAATGGTGTTTTTCCTGCTGTTTCAGTAGGTTGGAGAATCAGTGAAGAGCGTTTTATGGACAATTTGTCAATGATTTCTGACTTGAAGTTGAGAGCAGGATACGGAAAAACTGGTAACCAGGAGATTGATCCTAATGCAGCTTATACCATCTACCGACCAAACGTTGAATATGGGAACTATAACTTTAGCGGTGATAATAGTACTCCTACTGCAGGTTATATCCTTGATCGCTGGGGAAATGAGGAGGTGAAATGGGAAACCACTGTTCAGAGTAACTTTGGTGTTGATCTAGGCTTGATGGATGGTCGTATTGAAATGACTGCAGATTATTTTATTAAAGAAACTGATGGAATGCTCTTGAATCCGCCTTTAATGTCTGTTTGGGGAGAGGGAGCAGCACCTTGGATCAATACCGGTAAAATGGAAAATTCAGGTTTGGAAGCATTGATTACTTATCGTAGTCCTCGTAGTGCTGATTTCACCTACGAACTTGGCTTTAATTTTAGCCGGATTCGAAACGAAGTGATTGAACTCACCGGTGGTGATGATTTCTTTGACCTTGGGGTTGCCAGAATTGTTCCGGGACAACCAGTTTCCGTATTTTATGGATATGTTGCTGACGGCCTGTTTAAGAGCATCGATGAAATTCAGCAACATGCTGCCCAGGAGGGTATTACGCCTGAAGAAAGAAGTCTTGGACGCATTCGTTACAAAGACTTAAATGACGATGATGTTATCAATGCAGAGGATCGAAAGTTTATTGGCAATCCTCATCCTGATTTTACAATGGGGCTAAATATTGCAGCAACCTATAAGAATTTTGATTTAAGTGCTTTTGTAGAAGGGGTGTTTGGTAATGATATTTACAATGTGCACAAGCAAATGACCGACTTTACCTACTGGAATTTCAATTATGGAGCCAGAACATTAGATGCTTGGTCGCCCGAGAATCCAAATTCAGATATTCCAGCTGTAAGTACTTCCAACTTCAACAATGAATATCGCACCTCTACTTACTTTGTAGAAGATGGAAGCTATGTGAAGCTGAAGAGTCTTGTGCTTGGATATACTTTGCCAAAATCAATAGCCAATAGGATAAAAGCTTCCAATATTCGTTTTTATCTGCAGGGGCAAAATTTGTTAACCCTCACAGGATATGAGGGAATGGATGTAGAAGTAGGAGCCGGTTCTGCAATGGGACTAGGTATCGACAATCAATTTTACCCTCATACCAAAAATGTTAATTTGGGAGTAAACATTACCTTTTAATTTTAATTCTATTTAGTTATGAAAACAAAAAATATATGGACATTCCTTATCGTTTTGAGTACTCTTGCTTTTAACGGATGTAATGAAGAGGAATTTCTTAATGTTCAGCCCAAGGGGGCATTAAGCGGGGATCAACTTCAAACACCAGAGGGTGTTAATGCTCTTGTAACTTCGGCTTATGCGGGTTTATCGCTGAATGCACCGGATCCCGGGTCAGCTTTTTTTCAACCGGCTTCAAACTGGAGTTTTGGTGATGTAAGATCTGATGATGCCTATAAAGGTGGAGGAGGAGTTGGTGATATCAGTGAATATCATGATTTGGAAATTGGGAATATTCGAGCGGATAACTTTACTCTTCAGCGCAAATGGAATTCCCTCTATATTGCTATTGGTCGATGCAATCGTGCTTTGGCAGCACTAAATGATGCTACCCTGGAGGAAGTTCCCGAGAAAGAAACACACATCGGAGAGATGAGACTTCTGCGCGGACATTTCTATTTCGACCTTCTGAAGAACTTCGGCAGTTTTGCTTATATCGACGAAACCATCAAAGGGGAGGCTATTGAAGAGGTGTCCAATTCTTTTGATAAGGACGAGCTGTGGGGGTATATTGAAGATGATTTTGGCGCAGCCATTGAAAAGCTTCCCGAAACCAGTTCGCATCTCGGACGAGTGAATGTTTTTGCTGCTCATGCCTATTTATGTAAAGCTTACATGTTTCAGGAGAAATGGGACGATGCTATTACAGAGGCTGATGCAGTCATTAACTCAGGACAATACAGTTTGTTCAGTGATTTTACTCAGTTGTGGGATGTTGAATCGGAACATGGATCTGAAATGATATTCAGCATTGAACATTCTATTGATGATGGTTCAGAATATGGAAATATTAACTGGGGAAACTTATTGAATGCTCCCCGGGGGCCTGCTTACAATGGAGATGGTTTTCACCGTCCCAGTCAGAACCTGGTAAATGCATATCGTGTGGATGAGAATGGATTGCCGTTGTTTGATTCTTTTAATGAGCAGGATGTAATTCCCTCAGATCCGATTGATCCCCGTTTGGATCATACTATTGGAAGGTTGGGGATTCCCTGGAAATCGTTTGATAAACCTTATGATGAGTCATGGTTGAGAAATATTCAGGAATACGGGCCCTATTCACCCAAAAAGTATCTGGTAGATCCCAATTCACCTTATATGATTTCCGGATGGCCATGGGGCGCTTCAGCGCTAAATTGGGCACTAATTAAGTATTCTGATGTCATGCTTTGGAAAGCAGAAGCATTAATTGAGTCAGGATCTGATTTGGAAGAAGCTCGGAATCTCATTAATAAAATTCGAGAGAGAGCCAAAAACAGTACTTATGTTCAAAAACTTGATGGCAGTGGCCCGGCTGCAAACTATAACATTGGACTGTATCCGGCAGCAAACTGGACGCAGGCATATGCCCGAAAAGCCCTGCGCACAGAACGTCGTTTAGAGCTTGCCCTAGAAGGTCACAGGTTTTATGATCTGGCCAGATGGGAGGTTGCTGCAGAGGTTCTTAATTCATACTTCTCCGGTGAGGCTTCCAAACGAAGTTATTACAGCAATGCAAATTTTGTAAAAAATAAACATGAATATCTTCCTATACCTCAGGATGAAATAGACCGTAGTGGTGGTGTTTACAGCCAGTCACCTTTATATTAAAAGATTTATTCCCGGGGAATGATGATCCCCGTGGATTATCATTAATTTTTATGTTTATGAAGTCTGTTTTAAAATATTCACTGATTTTGCTTCCACTGTTCAATATTTCGAGTGGCGAGAGGACAAAAACACCCTCCGCTTATTGGCCTTTTGATGCAGTAGAGAATAAGGTTACAGTAGAGGAAATATCGGGTGAGTATGTTTCGGTATCAACCAATACGCCTGTTCCTGAGTATGTTGGTGGGGTTAGAGGTACGGCACTGAGATTGGATGGGTATTCCTCTCATATTAGCGGTAAAATGTCTAAATCTTCTGATGAATCATTCCTATTCCAGGGATGGTTTGCATTGGAGACTTTTCCCACTGATACAGCCGGTTTTTTTACCCTCAAGGATCAAACAGAAGAAAACTGGCTGATGGCCGGAGTTAACCAATTTGGAAATCCTGTAATAGGAATGTCCCGTGATGGAGAAGAAGTTTACGTTGGAAATGAAATTCAACTGGATAAGTTTTCCTGGATGAGGGTCTCCTTTTATGTGGATGGAGATAAAGCAGTTCTTACTGTTAATGGCGAAGAGGTGATTTCAACCGACCTGATTAAATCTCCCGGTGAATTGGCTTATTATGAGCTGGGGCAGGGTGCCCGACCAGATTATTTGGTGGGTCGCTTTGTGGTTAATCGCATTAATGGTTTGATTGATGAAGTGAAATACTGGAGTCCAGCTCCAGAGGAGATCCCTGCATATTCAGCAGTTTCGAAAAAACCCGATTTAATTATTCCTGAAAGTCGTTTTGTAAATGATTTTAACCGTCCGGAATACCACGTATTACCTGCTGCTAACTGGACCAATGAAACACATGGTCTGATTGAGTACAACGGGACATATCATATTTTCAACCAAAAGAACGGCACCAATCTGTTTTTGGGACAAATCAACTGGGGACATTTTTCCAGTAAAGATTTGGTTTCGTGGACAGAGCATAAACCGGCTATTACACCAGGGCCCGGTTACGATCGAAATGGAATTTGGTCGGGACATGCCATAAAAACTTTTGATGGAAAACCGATAATTATGTATACCGGTAGTGATGGAAGTGAATTAGGTATGTCTTTGGCGTTTCCGGAGGATGACGAACTTGTTGATTGGGAGAAATTTGAAGGAAATCCCGTTGTCAGGGGTGTTCCCGAAAGCTTCGAGAGGATCGATTTCCGTGATCCTTTCTTATGGAAATCAGATTCACTTTATTATATGATGGTGGGGTTTGGTGTAGTGGAGAATCAAACAGAGAAAGGAGCCCTGCTGCTATATAAATCTCAGGATCTTAAAGAGTGGGAATATTTAGACCTTTTGTATAAGGGGAATCCTGAAGTTGATAATTCAGGGGTTTTCTGGGAAATGCCTGTGTTTTGGAAGTTTGGAGATAAATACGTGCTTCTTGTAAATAAAGTGCCTCACAATGGAAAACTTGCCAGAGCACTTTACTGGACAGGTGATTTCAGAAATGAAAAATTCGTTCCCGATCATGTGGTTCCAAAGCCTCTGGAAGTAGTAAACAGGTTTTTGTCACCGTCTCTGATGCGTCTTGAAAACGGGAAGACGGTTGCAATTGGAATTATTCCTGATGAAACTTCCTACAAAGCCCAGTTAGATCAGGGTTGGACTCATCTTTACAGTATTACACGTGAGTGGGAGTTGATTAATGGGAAAATTCACCAGAAACCTTTTTCGGGTTTGGAAAAGCTCAGGGAGAACCCGAAGCAACTAGATTCACAGGAGTTAACTAATGATAAGTTAAAGCTGACATCCGGACATCAGAATGAATTGGTTTTAAATGTAGTACCTGAGGATTGTGACCGGTTTGGGCTTGTTCTCGGAGAACATCCGAAAGGGATAGAACGAACATATATCACATTCGACCTTGAGAAACAAAAAGTGATGGTGGATCGTTGCCAGTCAAGCAGACGTGATTTTATTCCTTTGGATACCCGTGAGGGAAATTACCAAATGAAACCTGGCGAACCATTAAAGCTGCATGTGCTTATCGATGGTTCCGTAACAGAAGTTTTTATCAATGATGAAGATGCTTTCACCATCCGGATATTCCCTCTTTATTCAAAGAGTTGTGATATCTCATTGTTTAGTGAAGGAGGCTCTCTTCAAATATTAAGTGGAGAAATAAACGAATTACAATCATCCAATAACCAAACAGATTGGTAATGTTTGATAAATATGTAACTTTTTAATTTTCAAGCTATGAAAAGAATAGAAAAAATATTAGGTGTTTTTTTAATGGGATTGTTTTTGTTCAGTTCCTGTTCTGAGGAAGGGATGAATGATCTGCCTGCCATTGATCCTGAAATAATCGAATTTCAATTTGAAGGATTGACTGCATCCGGAGAACTGGATCGAGAAAACCGGACAATATTTGTGGAGGTTCCCCTTTACGTGGATGTCACGTCACTGGTTCCGGATTTGCATTTATCATATGGTTCAACAGTTTCTCCGGCACCCGGAGAGTCTGTCGATTTTACCAACCCTGTCGATTTTGTTATTAAGAACGGGGACAAAACAATTACTTACAAAGTAACTGTTGAATTAGGTTCCATGGATACAAAGTCAAGCCGCCTGTTGGTGTTGGGAACGGCTGATAAGCTTGGAGATATTGAAAATCCCGATGAAAAAGCAGCTGCTTCATGGGCCCTGAATACATTTGCTCTTGCACAGTACATGAGCTTTAATCAGCTTTCAGCAAATACGACTGTTCTTGAAGAAACAGATGTTGTGTGGTGGCATAATGATACGTCCTATGAATTGCAGGAAGGTGACTTTGCTCTTCCGTCGGTTGCTTATTCCGAGGAAATAGTGGATGCTCTCAATGCATATAGAAACAACGGAGGTGGAATTTACCTGAGTGGTTTTGCAACGCAGTACCTGGAGCCATTAGAAATTGTAGAGCCCGGAGATGGGCCTAATGAGGTCGGAGGTGCTCCTGTGGAGTTTGACAATCCTGATAATTGGGGGATGAGTTTTGCAGGACATGAAGATCATCCGGTATTTAAAGGTTTGAGAAAAGAAGGAGACAATGTAGCCTTTTTAATCAGTGGGGGAGCTTCCAGAATGGATAACAAAGCCTGGTGGGTAATGGGGATAAAAGCATTCCCTTCTTATGGTATTGATCTTGCTTCAACCGAATGGGATTTGAATCGTGAAGTTCTGGTAATGATGGCTGAATTTCCTGGGGAAGCTAATCAGGGAAAAGTCATTGGTTTTAGTGCCGGTGCTTATGACTGGTATTCTGCAGAGGGAGAAAATACTTTCCTGGACAATGTTGAACAGGTTACAGAAAATATTCTGATCTACCTGGCTACTCCGAAGAAATAATAATTTTTTTCAGAGTTACCCATGAGGGATTGTCTTCATGGGTAGCTTTTAAAAGAAAATAACATGAGACTTTTTAGCTTGATTACTGCGATTACAGTGCTTTCATTGTTTGGAAGTTGTAATAAAACTGAGAAAAAAGAAGTGGAAGAAAATGGTTTGATGAGTGAGCAATGGCGTCCACAAATACATTTTTCTCCAAAGGCTCAGTGGATGAATGATCCTAATGGCATGGTTTACCATGATGGAGAATATCATTTGTTTTATCAATATCATCCCAATAGCAGCGTTTGGGGATCTATGCATTGGGGACATGCTGTGAGCAAAGATTTGATGCATTGGCAACATTTGCCCATTGCGTTGTATCCTGATTCTCTTGGTACTATTTTCTCCGGGAGTGCAGTAGCAGATGTCAATAACACATCTGGTTTCGGTAAGGATGGGAAAACGCCATTGGTGGCTATTTTTACTAATCACAGCCATGAGAAAGAACGTGAAGGGCAGATAGATTATCAGACACAAAGTATTGCTTATAGTCTGGACAATGGCCGTACCTGGATGAAATATGAGAATAACCCTGTTCTTGATAATCCCGGAATCAGAGATTTCAGGGATCCTAAAGTGAGATGGCATGAGTCTACACAAAAATGGATTATGACTTTGGCTGTAAAAGATCGGGTATCCTTTTACTCCTCATCAGATCTTAAAGAGTGGACTTTGGAAAGTAGTTTCGGACAGGATGAGGAACACAATGGAGTTGTGGAATGTCCCGATTTATTCCCTTTGAACTATAATGGAGAGGAAAAATGGGTGTTGCTCATCAGCCTAAATCCGGGCTTTCTGCATGGTGGTTCCGGAACCAAATATTACATCGGAGAATTTGACGGAACAGAATTCACGCCTGACGATCTGAATGCACCAACTCATTGGTTCGATTTTGGAAAAGATAATTATGCAGGTGTCACCTGGTCTAATATCCCGGAGGAAGATGGCCGCACCCTTTTTATTGGGTGGATGAGTAACTGGCAATATGCAACGGTTGTTCCTACCGAACAATGGAGAAGTGCCATGACTTTGCCCCGTTCACTGGAACTGGTAGAAGGCGCTGGTGGAAAACCTGTTTTAATAGGAGAGGTCGTCAATACCATTGAAAATATTGCCGGTGAGTGGCAGGAAAAAAGCGATCTTCCAGTGGCAGCTGCTGAAGCCGGTAGTCTGGAGTTCAACTTAGAAAAGGAAGCAGCTTATCAATTGTCTCTCGAATTTGACCTTCAAATGGATGCTACCGCAACCATTGACCTGTACAATGAAGCGGGCGACAGCATCTTTATCACTCTCGACAAAAATCGTGAATTGGTTGTTTTTGACAGGATTGACTCAGGAGAAACCGCATTTAATGAGAATTTCCCCGGGAAATACGATGCTCCTGTCGCTTTTGATGGTCCCGTTAAAGTTGACTTGTACATTGATCAATCCTCTGTAGAGATGTTTATCAACGGGGGAAAAGTTCAAATGACCAATTTGGTGTTTCCGGAAACGTTGTTGACCGGTGTTGAAATATATGGAAGCGGCGAATCGATGCTAACCACCGCAAAAGGAAGAGTGCTGAATTCAATTTGGAGATAACAGAAACCAAAATAAAAACAACTAACAGAACAAATATGAAGATTGAAAAGAGATTATTGTGGGCCATTATCGTTTCTGTGATGGGCAGTTTGATTTTTGGCATAAATATGGCCGCCATCTCTGGTGCTGTGACTTTTGTGAAAGATCATTTTCTTTTAAGTGAATTTCAAATAGGCCTGGTGGTGAGTGCTATTGTAATTGGTTGTATGATAGGAGCATTTACAGCCGGATCCATATCTGAAAAGATAGGCCGCAAAAACGTACTTGTAGGAACGGCAGTTTTGTTTTCGATATCTGCAGTGTGGAGTGCTTTAGCTTCGTCAATGGGTGCCCTTGTTGCTGCGAGAATTATTGGCGGTGTTGGAGTGGGAGCAGTCTCTGTGATGGTTCCTACTTATATCAGTGAAATTGCGCCAGCCAGAGTAAGAGGAACCCTCGGAACTTTTAACCAGTTAGGTATTGTGATAGGTATTTTGCTTGCGTATGTGTTTGATTACAGTATGCTTGATGTGGAGCATGGCTGGCGCTGGATGTTGGCCAGTCCGTTGTTTATCGCTGTGCCATTCTTAATTGCTATGCAGGTGAAATTCCCTGAGAGTCCACGCTGGTTGGTGCTGAAGGGGTTTAAAGCTGAGGCACTTCAGGTCCTGACGAGAGTTGCCGGAACCCAAAATGCCCGAAAAGAATACGATAGTATCGTTAAAGGCATTGAGGAAGACCGGGAAAAATCAGGCAAAGGGGTTAAGTTTTCTCAACTTTTTAAAGGTAAAGTAGGTAAAGTCGTATTTTTAGGGATAATGTTGGCAGCATTTCAGCAAATAACCGGTATCAACGCGATTATTGCGTATGCTCCTACCATCTTTAATGAAACCGGAGTAGGCGGGGATATGGCTCTGCTTCAATCCGTGATGGTCGGAATTGTCAACTTCCTGTTTACCCTGGTGGCCGTATGGCTGATTGATAAACTGGGGCGTAAAAAGCTGTTGCTAATAGGAACGGCAGGCATGACTGTTTCTTTAGGATATTTGGTATTTGCCTTTTTAACAGGACGTGCAGACAGTCTGGGGGTATTGATTTCGATACTTGGATACATTGCTTTTTTTGCTGCGTCGTTGGCTCCGGTTATGTGGGTGGTTACCTCAGAGATTTATCCCAACAAGATAAGAGGTGTTGCCATGTCTGTATCTACGGCCGTAAGCTGGGTATGTACTTTTATTGTGGTGCAGTTTTTTCCATGGATGCTTAATAGCCTTGGAGGGGCGGTAGCATTTGGATTCTTCCTGTTCTTTACCGTATGGGCATTCTTCTATATCCTTGCCAAAATTCCGGAAACCAAAGGTAAATCGCTTGAAGAGATCGAAGAAGAACTGGGATTGAAAGGAGATATTGAAGAAGAATTGAATTTGAAGCAAGCTTAAATGTCTTTAATGATATACCTTAACCCTGAATCATGCTAAAAAGTCTTCCCTGGGCATTTCGGCGATTCCGGGAAGCTCAGGGATTTTTTAGAAAACGCCCCTTTAATATAGACTTAATTTAATGAATATCTGTTGTTATGCCCAACTTAAAAGCAGATCTGCCGAAGATGAGGGCCTTGACTGGTGAGCCATCAAACGCTGTATTTTGGTGCAAAGCCTCTCCATATTGTGGACTAAGTAAATAACCGGATATTCATTCTTAATTTTTTTAAACTGGCAGGATGTAATCTATGCATCTATATAACAGAGATTAGTTATGAAAAAAAAGATAGTTATAGGAATAGGAGAGATACTTTGGGACTTGTTGCCTGACGGGAAACAGCTAGGGGGAGCTCCGGCCAATTTTGTCTGGCACGCCCAGCAATTAGGAGCGGAGGGAACTGTGGTAAGTGCCGTGGGAGATGATGAGCTTGGTGATGAGATCAGAAATATTATAAAAGAAAAAGCCTTGGGGAATGGGATTTCTGTTTCTGAAATGCCAACAGGGACGGTCAGTGTGGAACTTCGCAATGGCATTCCCGATTACATTATTCACGAAAATGTGGCCTGGGATTTTATTGAGCTTAACGATCTGGCCCGGGAAAAGACTTCGCAGGCAGAGGCCATCTGTTTTGGGTCTTTGGCTCAACGATCCGAAGTTTCCGCAAAAAATATCCGGATTGCCTTGGATTCAGCTCCGGATGAATGTCTCAAAATATTTGACATCAACCTGAGACAGGCGTTTTATTCCAAAGAAATAATAGAAGCTTCTCTTAAAAGGGCGAATGTTTTTAAGATTAATGATGAAGAGTTGTTTATTGTCAGGGAAATGTTTGGGGTTTCCGGAACCGATCAGGAGGTTTGCCGTGAACTTATGGAACTGTTTGACCTGAAATTAGTTGCTCTTACAGGTGGGGAAGAGGGCAGTATGCTCATCTCAAAAGAAGAAAAATCGGAAATTAAAACCCCAAAAGTTGAAGTGGCAGATACCATCGGGGCCGGTGACTCCTTTAGTGCTGCCCTTGCCATGGGAATGCTTGAAGGGTTACCTTTAAAGAAAATACATAGCAGAGCTGTTACTCTGTCGGCATTTGTTTGTACCCAAAATGGAGCAACCCCTGTTATACCGAACGATCTTTTTCAGCAGGCCCTATTGTAGAGGTTGTTGATGAGAGTAGTTCTTTTTAACCATTTTAAATTTAGCCATGCGACCAAATCTTATACTATTCCTTTTATTAAGTTTTTTTCTGACTCATATTGCTGCTGGTTTTTCCCAAACTCCGGTGGTTTCCTTTCTTTTTGATGAGATTGAAACCCCCAACGTAGCAGTTGAGGAAATATCGGGGACAAATTTCACGGTTACATCCAGAACAGGCAGTGCAGAAAGGACTCCCGGTATTGAAGGCGCCGCATTGAGAACTGACGGCTACACATCTTGGGTGGAGGGTTCTATCAACAAACCTTCTTCTCAAAAGCTCTCTTTTTCAGGCTGGGTTATTCTCGAGAGTTATCCTTCAGATGAAGAAGTGCCTCATGATCAATTAATCCCTTCTGCCTTTTTTAGTAATTACTCGGGTGGAGCAGGTATACAATTAACCATTAACACTTTTGGGCAATGGGGATTACGTTTTGGAACCGATCAGGGAGACCTGACTCTGGATGCTCCTGATGTCTTTCCTGTTGATGCGTGGACACATGTAGGCTTTGTAGTTGACCTTGACGCCGGGGCAATCGAGTTGTATCAAGATGGGGAGCAGGTTTCTTCTCAGACGGTGAGTTCAGGCAGGAATCTGCGGTGGGACGATACCGCCGACTTCTACATTGGTCACAATACCCAAACCAAATACTTTGATCAGTATCCTCTTAACGCCTTAAACGGGGCTTTCGATCGTTTTAATTTTTACGATTCTGCCCTGGACGGTTCTTTTCTTGTGCAGGAGTACACTACCTATGCTGATCCTTCGGAGGGACTTGCCAAATTGTCCCTTAATGTGCCTGCCAAACGATTTGAAGGTGATTTGCAACGCCCTGTTTTCCATGGTTTGCCACCGGCCAACTGGACTAATGAACCGCACGGTCTTGTTTACTACGATGGGGCCTACCACATGTTTTATCAACGTACGCCAAATGGGCCCTTTAAGTACCAGATGCATTGGGGACATATGGTTTCAAAAGACCTGGTTCACTGGAGTCATATGCCTGATGCTTTATGGCCTACACTTGAATGGTCAGAAACATCCGGATATGACATGAAAGGCATCTGGTCGGGTGATGTAGTGGTTGAAAATGATTCTGCCTGGGCCTTTTACACTTGTGTGAACCATTCAGGCCTGTATAATCCCGGTGTGGCGCTTGCGACTTCCTCCGACAGTGATCTTGAAAACTGGAATAAAATCGATCCTCTTATTGAGCGCAGTGGTGTGGATGATTTTCGTGATCCTTTTTTGTGGAAAGAAGGAAGTACCTGGCACATGATTATCGGAGCTGCCAATAATGGTCACGGGGATCTTGCCTACTATACCTCCACCGATATGCAAAACTGGACCCAACAGAGTTCTTTCTTTGGGGTGAACGTATCCAATATGAGCATTGGAGGGGCCATTTGGGAAATGCCGGTTTTTGCGCCCATCTCAAATACAAAACACATTTTGGTGGTTAACCCGATTGGCGGTCAGGTAGGGAAATACGGGCCGGATAAATACACCAGGGCGGTTTACTGGACCGGTACCTGGGAAAACAATCAGTTTACTCCCGATTTCTTAACCCCTAAAAATCTTGACCTGATTCATGGTCACTTGTCTCCAACAATAGAGGAGGATGCCCAGGGAAATATTAATGCCATTGGCATTGTGGATGAACGCCGCAGTACTGCAGCTCAGTTAAGTGCCGGATGGTGCCATCTGTTCTCTATGACGCGCCAGTGGTTTCTGATGCCTGATGGTGAAACATTGGGGCAAAAACCCCACCCGGACTATGCCAATATTCGTGATACCCAAACAGAAAATATTGTGGGGCAGCTGACTGTTTCAGGACTACAAACACTTGAAGGCATTGGAGGAAAAAGTCTTGAGTTGGAAATTACTGTTGATCCTTCCAATACGGTTCCACGTTATGGGTTTGATGTCAGACGTTCTCCTGGAGCAGAAGAATATACGCGGGTTTATTATGATGAACCCAATCAGCAAATTGTGGTAGATAAGACTAACTCCAGTACTGCATCCTTCAATGAAGAGAATGTTTTGCTGAGAGGTGATTATGATGAAAGTGTATTTGGGAAACCAGAAAGGTTTCATGTCTTTATTGATCATTCAATTCTGGAGGTTTACGTCAACGGTTCAGCTGCATTTGCAACCCGTATTTACCCCGTTCGTTCCGACAGTGAAGGTGTAGCGCTTTGGTCGGATGGTGGCAGTACCGTCTTTACCGAAACCAAAGCCTGGCAGGTGAATGGTTCTATTGGGGCTTCTTCTGTTGTTTTGATTCAGGAACCATCCGGCATTGAGGAAGGACAGGAGACCAATGATACCATTCATATCAGCGTTCAGAACAATGCCTGGGCAGCAACTTTAGATCCGTCTGGTTGGTTGATATATGACTATCCCTCAGGTTTGACTCCTTTTGTTGAACGCATTTCTGATTCAGAAGTCATTATTACTTTTGATGGGACAGCAGATGATTACGACGAAGATATGACCAACTTTTCGGTGCAGGTTCCTGCTTCCGAATTTCAGCAACCCATGCTGTTCTCATCAGATATGGTGGAGGTTTCCGGCTCAGTTAAGTTCAGTGCTATTTTGGAGGTTCCTATGGATGTTGACTTGGCTTTTATCGGAATTGCTTCTGATGCAGGGAGTTTGACTGGAGAGGAGCTGGAAGCCTACAACTGGGTTTACGCCAATTATTCAGCAGCGTATTACAGTTTGGATACCATTATGGCCGACAAAGGGATTCTGGATGAGACCTCTTCTGTGGATCTGGTATGGTGGCATTACACCACTTCTGATCAATTGCCTTCCGGTTCAGATATTGCTTTTTCGCAAATGGCTGATTTTCGCAACTCAGGTGGAGCACTCTTTTTTTCAGGACTGGCCTCTTTGGCTGCTGTAGAAGTGAAACTGGAAAATACACTGCCTGATGTTCAGGCATTCGGATCAGCCTTTACAGCTGCTTCTCAGGGTATATGGACCAATACACCGGACGATGTCTTTTTCACCGGACTGCAATTTGAGACCGGAGATCCAAATCTAGCCATTACTATTGATGACGGGACGTCAATTCCTGAGAGATATGCTACCTGGAGTTCAGGGACTGAGTTAAGTGGCATTATAAAAAGCTGGGAAACCAGCGCTCAGGATCGGATTTCTCTGATTAAATATCCTTCGGAAAGTGGTCGCGGAAAAGCGGCCGTCTTGAGTACGCCTTCATTTGCCTGGGTTGGGGCAACCAGTAATCCCAATCATCAAAGCAATCTGGAAGCATTAGCTGCTGGTATCATAGATGAGTTACTTCAGCAGGTAGTTCGTGTTTCAGGACTGGAAATTGCTCAAAGCACCTTGTCCTTTTCCAATGATTTTTACTGGCAGCTGACAGCAAATGTTTTGCCGGAGAATGCCGATGACCAGGGTATTACTTATGTATCCAGGAGTCCCGAAGTGGTTGAAGTTGATGAAAACGGACTGATGCATGCCCTTTCGACAGGGCAGGCCTGGGTGGTTGGAACGACCTCGGACGGAGAATTTGCGGATTCATGTCTGGTGGAGACCCAGTCATTAGTGAACCCACTCCTGTATTCTTTTGAGGCTGCTTCGCTTGCCAACTGGACTCAAATCGAGGGGACAGCTTTTTCTGACAATATGGTGAATTTACTGTCTCAATTTGACGGCCAACCTGAAAATGCCGATGGATGGTATTATCTGGATAATACTACTGAGGCTGGTATTTCAGGAACCGGAACTGTTTCAACGCGTAGCTTTGTGCTTTCTGGCGATGGTTTGATTACCTTCTCGGGTGGACAAACGGGGACTTCTGAAAACCTTTATGTGGCTCTTGTTGATGCCTCTACCCAGGAGGAATTAACCCGACTTGCTGTTAGTGGAAATGCCTGGACTTTGCATGATATGGCTGCTTCAGCGCATACAGGAAAGGAATGTTTCCTTAAGCTGGTGGATGAGGATCCCGATGGCGGTTTGTGGATCGATGCCTTGTCAATCCCCGTGACTGTGGGGCCTGAGAGTATTGTTTTCGAAAATATCCCTGATTATTTGCCTACAGGTTATCCCATTCAGCTGGAGTGGTCTGTTGTTCCTGAACAGGCAGCTGAGCAAAGTTTTACCATTACCTCTTCCGATACCAATATCATCTCTATTGATGAAAATGGTTTGGCAACCGGGGAGGATACAGGCATTGCTTCTGTTACAGTGAGCCTGGATGGTACAGAAATATCAGCTTCACTTTCTCTGGAGGTAAAAGACTTTTTACAGTACAATTTTGAAACGGGCGATTTAACCAACTGGCACCTAGTTGAAGGCAACGCTTTTACTGATGAATCAGTGGTTTCTGATAGTGACTGGGGATGGGGCGGTCCGTTTAACCACGAAGGTACTTATCACTTATGGGGCTTCCAACCCAATGAAGATGGTGCCACAGGGGTCTTACAAACAGATACCTTCAAGCTTGGCGGAAATGGCGAAATTTCCTTTCTGATTGGCGGTGGAAATGATCTTTCTCAGCTTTATGTGGCTTTGATAGAAGCGGCCAGTGGAACCATTCTCATGCGTGAAACTGGGAGTGATGATGAAGCATACTCCGCTGTAAGCTGGGATGCCGGCGATTATGTAGGAACCGATTGTTACATAAAAATTGTTGATAACGCTACCGGTGGGTGGGGGCATATCAATGTAGATGACCTGAAAGTTCCGGTTTACAATGCAGACAAAACGCCCATTTTCGAAATTTCTCATAAAAAGCCACTATTCCTTAAGGTAGTTCCCAATCCGGTATCCAGTGGAGATGCTTTTAAGTTTATTATTGACGGAGAGTCTGTAAAAGGGAAGGAAGAAGTCGTTGTTAAGCTGTTTAACCTCAATGGTAGAGTTGTATCTTCTCAAAAAACATATGTATTACCAGCCATACTAAATATCTATGAAATGAATGTTCCTGTGGATAAAGGACTTTATCTTATTCAGGCTGAAAGTTCTGAGTTTGCAGGCAGCGTACGTGTAATGGTAAATTAATCAACTCAATCAAATTTTTTTAGATCCTGTAACCGGAGAAAATAAACGTTTTTTCTCCGGAGTGGATCTGATATGTCCTGTTTGGGAGAGAAATTTATGACTTCAGACTTCTTTTGAGAAAATGACAGCACAATCTAATACCAGCATTTTTACTAACCATTTAATTTTTATGTCATGAAAGTAAAATTTTTACTAATTGGTTGTTTCGTGTTTTTTTTCTTTCAGGTTCAATCCGGAAATGTTGCCTTATTAATTACTGCTTCCGATGTTGCAAACATTGAGGATGATGATGAAGTTACTGCTGCCCAGTGGTTTGTCTCAACCTTCAGCGACGGTGATGTGATCACCACCGCCCAGCTGGAGGCCGGCTCTGTTGATTTGTTGCAATATGAAGCTTTGTGGATTGCTATTGACCGGGTAGGTGATGGTTCTTTGCCTGCTGAATTATTAACCGCCAATGTACTAAATTCCGTAACTGCCTATTACAAAGGAGGAGGAAACCTGTTGCTTACCAATCATGCCACCCAATACATTGTTAACCTGGGCAGAACAGCACGTGCTCCCGGTATTTTGGGTGCAGGAGCAGGTTTCGATAATGGTGATATTTGGGGAGTAAATGCCAATATAGGATTGACTTATGATCATACTGCTCATGCTATTTTCAGTGGCCTGGAAGTTGACAATGTGAGCTACGGTCATCCTACTTTCCCTTTAATTGGTAGCGGGCATAAGGAAGACCACAATTCTATGTGGGATTTAAACAGCTATGGCTATACTCCGGCAGAAGGACGGAATATTGTGGATGAGTTTCAGGATGAAAACGATGCTGTAGTGCTGGGAACATGGCAACATGTTATCGATTGGTGTTGTGCGGGGATTGTTGAATTTGAACCATCAGGTATTTATCAGGGAACCTGTATAGCAATTGGACTGGCTGCTTATGAATGGAATCAAAATAGTGAAATCAATGATTATCATGCTAATGTTGAGATTTTAACTTTGAACGCATTTAACTACCTGAGTCCTGTTTCTACAGATATTGTGACCTCCGACCTGGACGATTCACTTGAAACTTGTGTTTATCCTGTTCCCACTTCCGATGTTGTAATTTTTAAAGTTGAATCGAAAGAGGAGTTTGTAGTGACCATTTATGATGTTCCCGGAAATAAAATATTCATCCGATCTGGAAATATTGGAGAGTTGACTATAAATGTAAAGGAAGAAGGCCTTAAAAAAGGAATGTATCTGTATACTTTGGAAAGTGCAGGGGAAAAACTGCGGTCAGGAAAATTGATTGTTGAGTAAGGGAAATACTGATCTTTGTTTTTAGTAGAAAAGGCTGTTGCAACATTCATGTTTTTGCAACAGCCTCTTTTATAGCCATCAATTACTCCATACTGATTGGAGCTGCCAAAGATCAAGTGAATCAAGGATCATTTTTCCTTTGCGTGTGAATAATCTTAAACGGGTTTCATTCTCGTCTGGGAAGAATTGTGTTGATATGCACGTAACCCCTTCATTGGCAAAAACTTCAACCGAACTTTGGTCCACCAAAATTTGAATGGTGGTTTTTTCTCCTTCAGAATTCAGAGGGGCTTCATATACACCAGGAAAATAGCTGTTAAAGTTGTGGTTTTCGTTATTGATCCGGTGAACCGAAATGAGTTGGTCTTTTGGTGATACTTCCACAATAAGGTTAGTGGTATCACCTTCAGCAATGCTTATAAAAAGGTTGTTATCAGTGCTGTTGTCTAGTTCCAGTGACAACTCATAGGTGTTTCTTTTAGGTTTTAAAACCAGTGGATCTGTTTTATTTATAACAATTTTTTTCTTGGATGTATGTTGATCTCTTAGTTCTTTAAGTTCTAGAATCGGATTTTGCTTAAGAATGTAATCACCGTCTTTATTATGCAGCGTTAATTCACGCGGAATACTCTGAAAGCCTTTCCATTTGTCAGTGGGTACATCATGTGCATAGAGCCAGTTACTCATCCAGGCCAGCCATATTTTTCTTGGTGAGGTTTCATCAGTGGACGGCCACGATCTTACAGCATAAAAGTCTGGGCCATAATCAATCCATCGGGCCACGTTCATGTTGGTTCTTACGGGTTTTTCCGACAGAACAATTTCATCAACAAGTATATGTCCCCACCCTGCTTTTACTTTATCCAGTATTTCAATTTGAGCTTTTTGTCCTTTTATTTCTTTTACATTCCAGGATTTCCATTGTAGCGTTTCGGAATTAACCCCGGGTTGAGTTTTTTTGATCTTTCCATCTATTAATAGGTTAATGGACGCTTTTGAAGGGTGGTTGCCTCCTCCAATCAGAAAACAGAGATAATCTTCAGTTATTTCAAAGGGGGGAGTGAGGAGTCTGCCTGTCGTTTGGTCTCCTCCTTGAAAGCTGTTAATTAAACGATTGCCTTTGAAGCCCATAACGGCATTCTGGTTTGGTAATGTTCCTTTGGCGGGATTGTTGTTAAAAGCATCTCCTTCTTTCTTCCAGTCAGAGATCCCCTCTTCAAATGAAAAAACAGGTTGATAATCCTGCTGGGAGGACTGTGCTAAAAGGCTCTTTTTGAAACCAGAGTCGATTTTAAATTGGTGTCCATCAAAGTCTCCAACAAAGTATTGACCTCCGTAAGGTTGAACATCAACCTCAAGGATCCATTTTTGTTGATTTTGATTTCCTTCCACTGGAAGTTGAAAAATATCCGGGCATTCCCAGACTCCAAAATCAGCCCCCATGGGGCCGAAATCGCTTTCAAAAGCCCACTCTTTTAGGTTTAGTGAGCTGTAGAATCTTACCTGGCATTTATCTGCAAGTGCTACAGCCATTATCCACCGATTGGTGGAGTTATGCCAAAATACATGAGGATCTCTGAACTCCTTGGAGTTGAGGTCTATTACCGGATTGCTTTTGTGCATAGACCAGGTTTTTGCTGTATCCAACGAAAATGCCACAGATTGGGTCTGCTCCCTGGTCTGTTGGTTTAAGTGGGAAAACACAGCTACAATCGCTGGTTTTTTTTCAGAACCAAAGGCGCTGGTGTTTTTCCGGTCAATAACAGCACTGCCCGACATTACGCGCATACTGTCGATCTCTCTTAAGTTGTGAGTTCCGTGTTCCCAGTGTATGAAGTCTTTGGTTAAACCTGTATGGTAATTAAGGTGATACCTGCCAGCATAAAAAAACATTCCGGTGGGATCGTTCATCCAGCCCTCTTTTTTTGAAAAGTGGTATTGTGGGCGGTATTTCTCTGAGAAAACTTGTGAGTTACTTTGTGTTTTACAGCTTGTAGTAAGCAAAAATGATATTGCTAAAAGGTGAAAACAGTATTTCATAGGAATAGTCATTTAGAATAAAAAAAAAATTTCTGACTGAGTTATTGTGTGCCTGTTCCCTGAAAAATGATTGTGCTGTTTATATCCTTCATTCAGGGATAGTTTATGGTTTTTATTTTTAAAAAGGGCGTTTTCTTTCTGTTTCCGAGGAGTCTTATTCAAAGTAAGAAAACGAATGGATTTTGGTCTTTTGAGTGAAACTTAAACGATGGATCGATACCCGGCTACACAGGTTTATTTTTCATAGAATCCGCGCTGGCTTTTAAATCCTGGTTAACCAGAATTAATTTTTCATATAACTCCCAACATTCTTCTGGGTTATTACTTCTGATTTGATCCTGACCACCGGTACCTCTTTTAATCCATTGAAAACTTTTCCACTGATGTTTTTCTCGGTATTCTTATTTTCCAAAAAATCTATGACTATTTCTGCTGCTTTACCCGCCAGTTTATCATAGGGGTGATAAACGGTTGCTACCTGAAGCCCTTTTGCAATGTTTTCCAGAGCTGTCTTATCACCATCCTGACCAACAACAAAGACTTTAAATTCAGGATTCCTTTTGGTTATAAGTTCAATAATGGCGTTTGCCATGGCATCATTCCCTGCAATAACTCCGTCGAGGGGATAAACCTGGAGTACTTGCTCCAGCTCGAATGCTGCAATATCTGCATTCCAATCTTCGATGTATGTATCGTAAACTATTTCCAGTTCATTGTTTTGTTTGTGTTTACGAATGGTTTCGTCTATGGCATTTTTTTGCTCCACCGCGTTCGGATCCATCTTATCGCCGGCCAGAAGGGCTATTTTCCCTGTTTTAACACTGTCAAGAAGACAGGAGGCCATGGAGTTTCCGATGAAGTTATTGTCGCTATAGATTAACATTTCTATATCTGCATTCATGATCATCCTATTGTATGCAACCACGGGAACACCCTCGCTGTTTGCCAGATCTACAATGTTATGTGCTGTGTTGATGTTCACAGGAATTACGACCAGAATATCCAGCTCTTTTTCGAGCATTTCTTTGGCTCGTTCGTACTGAAGTGCATGATTTTCTTCGCAATCTTCCAGGAGAACCTCATAACCATAAGCTTCCATTTGGGCTTTAAAAAAGTCTGCTTCTTTTCGAAAGCGTTCCACCTCAAATGAAGTGGCCAGAAATCCAACTTTCCTGGATGAGGAGTTTGATGTACATCCGGAAATAAAGAGAAATACAAGTAGTGTGAAAGCTAAATTTTTCATTGTTTGGATTGTATAATGATTAAGTATCTAAATTTAGAATATGTCGTCCTGTTTTAATATCAGCCGGGTTACCAATACTGTAAATGATGTATCAAAATATTGGTATTCTTTCTAATTGTAACCTTTTGTGTAACATGAATTACAGAATAATGACCCAACAAGAGATCTCATTGGAGAAAAAACAGGAACCTGTAAAAAAGGCAGGAATGCTGGCAAAAGAATGATTCCCGGAATTAAACCATGTATAATATTTTTATATATTTGGACTTTGTAAATAAATGTTAACAGTCAATACCGGATGACCTTGCACCTTAAACATCATGATGAAGCCAAATTCAGAGAACTCCTTGAGCTCTACTATGTAAGATTGAAGCGTTTCGCCGTCTCCTTTCTGAAAGAGGAGGCCCTGGCCGAAGAAGTGGTCATGGATGTGTTTCTGAAGCTCTGGGAAAAACGGGAAAAGCTTGACGAAATTGACAATTTAACCACATATCTTTTTGTTGCGGTTCGAAATGTCAGCTATAATTTTCTCCGTAACAGTAAGCAACATGATTCCGATTCTCTTGAACAGGTTGAAGTAACCCTTTCCCGTTATGAAAGTACTCCGGAAGATGATTTAATCTCTGAGGAAATGCTGGAGGCCCTCAATATTGCGGTGGAAGGATTACCGTCGAAATGTAAGATGGTTTTTAAGCTGTTGAGGGAAGAGGGGTTGTCGCGTACGGAGACTGCCCACGCACTCGGTATTTCAGTAAATACAGTGGATAATCAGGTTGCCATAGCCGTTCGCAAAATTGGTGAAACATTAGGCCTTGATCTCTCTGTTAAGAAAAATTTCACCGGACTCAGAACTTTTTTATTGTGTTTTTAGGCAGGGACTGTAATGTGCATAAACGCGGAGCCTGGCTGCTTTACTTATCCAAAAAATATTCACCAGATTATCTTAAGTTTTATTTTAAAATTACACACACATATTTCATAAAGTTTAGCACCTCTGCCTTCCGATTTCGTATCTTACGGATATATCAATAACCGATTAAGTCAATCCGATAAAAACATATCCCTTTCGGAAAAACGACTATTTCTTAACTGTTTCTCCGGAATTTTATCGTGAAATTAGCCTCGGTTCTATGCCTTCCTATTTCTTGAGTCTGCTTCCAAAAGAGACTTTTAGCATGGGGTGTAAATGTCTAACTTCCAATGTCTAACTTCTAATCTCTAGCTTCTAACCTATAGCCTCCAACTTTTTTTAAGTCAACCTTGGGAGGGTAGTGGTACTAGTTTCTAATCCCCAAAAAATCAGGTCAATGCAAGTAAAAGTGAAAAAAACTCAATTTTCTTTGGTAACATTTTTAAATTAGTGTGTCCTTATGTTAGAAACTCATATTAAAAGGACTTATTGCAGAAGAAGAGAGTGACAGTAAAATGACAAACCGATCATGAGTATAAAGAAAGATATATCTAAGATAATTAGCCGCCATTTGATGGTTGCTGCATCGGAGGATGAAAAAAATGTTCTGCAAAAATGGCGAAGTTCCAGTGAGCAAAATGAACAAGGTTATCAGGTGCTGAAGCGACTGTTTCAGTACAGGTATTATAATGAATACTCTGCAAAAGAGGAAGTTCCTGTTGAGTCATTTGTTACCAGAGCGCGTCTGTTGCAATCTCAAACAAGAACCTTAAACTGGTGGAAAATAGCAGCCGCTATTGTTGTCCTTATTTCTGTAGGTTCATTGGTTTCAGAATTTCTTTATGTGTTTGATTCCACGCGGGTAGAACTTGTTGCCGATTCAGGACAACGCACCGAAGCTGTATTGCCTGACGGGTCAAATGTTTGGTTGAACAACAGCACCCGGTTGGTTTATGAACACCGTTTTGGACGAAAACGCAGCATTCAGATGGAGGGAGAAGCTTATTTTGAGGTTGAAAAAGACGCTTCAAGTCCGTTTTTAGTAGAAACGGGAGGCCTGGAGGTAAAAGTTACAGGAACCAGGTTTAATGTAAAAAATTATTCCACTGACCAAACTGTTGAGGTGGCTTTATCTGAAGGCTCTGTAAATGTAAAATCATCAGAAGGTGAGCGGGTTCAGATGAAGCCGGGTGAATTGCTTCTGTTGGACAAACGCACGCTCAAAATGATAAAGAAGAACGGACAGGTAAAAGATAACTTCGCATGGAGAGACGGTGTAATGGTTTTTAAAGATGAAGCTTTTGAAAACTTAATTACACGTCTTGAGAGGTGGTATGATATAAAAATAGATTATGAACCCGGAGACTTTAAGGGAATTCATTACTCCGGAACTATTCGTAATTTAAGGCTGGATCAGGTTTTTGAGTTTGTGAATCTTACAGTTCCTATCGAAGTTGAAATGAAAAGTAATCATATAGTGTTACATAAAGAAAAGAAGAAATATGAAAAATCTAAAACTATGAATTAAAAACAAACGGGGAATGCTCCAACATCCCCCGTCAGAAGTTTCTTCAACAGCTGCTCCAACAGCGTTGAAGGTCGTTTTAATTGTGAACTAAAACATTGTAAATCTATGAAAAAAATGTGGAATTGCACAGGGGGTGAAAATTCCTGTGCACGCAAACGAATCTTTCGAATCATGAAATTATCCCTGTTTTTTGTGACAGTTCTGACGTTTCAGCTTTCAGCTGTTACCGGTTGGTCGCAAAATGAGAAGTTAAATTTAAAAATGGAAAACAGCTCAATTACAGAGGTGATACACTCTATTGAAGCGCAGACGGGCTTGAGCTTTTTCTATCAGAATGAACAGTTGAAAAGTGTAGCTCCGGTAAGTGTTGAAGCTGAAGGAGAGACTGTAACTGAAGTCCTGACTGGTATGCTTGCCAATACAGATCTTGATTTTAGAATTATTGATAAGCATGTGGTCATTTTTCCTGCAGGAGAAAAAAAATCCGAATTGCCTCTTTCTCAGCAGGATGAATTGCCTGTAAGAGGGAAGGTTGTAGACTCTGATGGAAATCCTGTTCCCGGCGTTACAGTACAAATAAAAGGTACTCAAACCGGTACCATCACCGATATGGACGGAAACTATTCTCTTCAGGTGCCCGATGATGCTGCAACTCTTATTTTTTCCTTTATAGGAATGCAAACCCGCCAGGTAATGCTGGACGGCCAAACGGAGGTCGATGTGACCATGAAGGAAGCGGTACTCGGCTTGGATGAAGTTATAGTTGTGGGTTACGGTACCCAGCAGAAAAGGGATCTTACCGGTTCGGTGTCATCAGTGAGTGATGATGAAATTGCTTCGCTGGCTGTACCCAGTGTAAGTGATGCCCTGCAGGGAAAAGCGGCAGGAGTTCAGGTGATTTCCACCGGTGCTCCCGGTAGTGATGCCACCATTCGTATTCGCGGACTTGGTACTATTAATGACAATAACCCACTATTGGTTATTGACGGAGTACCTACCAAATCAGGGCTGAACCTTTTGAATAAAGATAATATTAAGTCAATTCAAATCCTGAAAGACGCTTCTGCAACTGCCATTTATGGATCCAGGGGAGCCAATGGTGTGGTCATTATCACAACAAAAAGAGGTACCAGCGGACAAAGTAATATCAATGTAAGATATTCCTACAGCACACAGGAGGCCACAAATAACCTTGATATGGTGAATGCTTCCCAATTTGCAACCATGCACAATGAAATGATGGCAAATGCAGGAAGAGAGCAAAATCCGGCTTTCAGTGACCCGGCATCTTTGGGTGTGGGAACCGACTGGCAGGATCAACTGTTTAGTATTGCTCCCATGCATGATATGTCCGTGTCTTACTCCGGAGGTAGTGAAAAAACATCCTACTATGTCTCCGGAAGCATTCTGGATCAAGAAGGAATTGTGATGAATACCGGATTTAAGCGCTTTAATCTTCAGTTTAACTCCGATTCAAAAGTATTTGATAAGGTAAAATTTGGCAACTCACTCACTCTCACACACGACAAAAAATATAGTGGAGCCTACGATGTCGGTTCAACGCTAAGAGCATTACCCACACAACCTGTTTACAACGAAGATGGTACTTATGCCGGACCGGTAGGACGTCCCGAATGGGTAGGAGATATCCGGAATCCTGTAGGTTCTGCTTCGGTAATCGATAACACCACTAAAGGTTACAATGTTATAGGGTCTGTTTTTGCTGAAATTGATATTCTGGACGGTCTGAAATTCAAATCAACCGGTGGACTGGAAGCAAATTTCTGGTACGATCGTAGCTGGTCTCCGGCCTATGATTGGGAACCTACTCCCGAGCCCGATTCTTATCTCTATCAGTCTTCCAACAGAAGCATCACATGGTTGTGGGACAATATTCTGACTTACAAGAAGACATTTAACAGCGTTCATGATTTGACCGTAATGCTGGGTACAAGTGCCCAGGAAAATCGCTTTGATTTCATGAATGGTTCCATTAAAGAGTTTGCCAGTGATAAAACACAGCAGCTGGATAGTGGAAACGACGAGCAGGAGATCGGCGGAAATGCTTCCGAATGGTCATTGATGTCCTATATGGGACGTGTTAATTATGATTTTAGTGATAAATATTTGGTTACAGCTACAGTACGTCGTGACGGTTCCTCACGCTTTGGTTCCGGAAATAAGTGGGGGATTTTCCCATCAGGGTCTGTTGCCTGGCGTATTTCGGAAGAAAACTTCTTCAATAATGTTGATTTTGTGGATGATTTAAAATTGCGTGCTGGTATTGGTTATACCGGTAACCAGGAAATTGGAAACTATGCTTTTGCATCCAATCTGAGTATTATTAAATACAACTTCAATAATTCAGTGGTGCCTGCAGTTGTTCCCATTGTGATGCCAAATCCGATTGTGCAGTGGGAATCACAGGAACAAATCAACATTGGTTTTGATGCCACATTTCTTTCTCAACGTTTAAATATTACCGTTGATGCATATCAGAAAAACACCAGTGACATGTTGGTGCCTATGTCGGTGCCAATTTCTACCGGATATTCTGATATATATGTGCCTTCAATCAATGCCGGTGAAATGGAAAACCGAGGTATTGAATTGTCTGTCGGTTCCAGAAACATTGAAGGAGATTTTACCTGGGACACAGATTTTAATATATCCTACAACGAAAACAAGGTGACCAGTCTGAATGACTCCGTTCCAATGGCTACAGGGAACCTGGGATTTGACTTCCAGCCTTCCAGAATTGCTGAGGGGCACGCAGTGAATGAATTTTACGGATATGTATCCGATGGTCTTTTTCAAAATCAGCAGGAGGTTGAAAACCATGCTGTACAGATTCCCGGAAATGATCCCTACAGCCGCACATCGGCAGGAGATATCCGGTACAGAGATTTGAACAGTGACGGAGTAATTAACGATGCAGATCGTACCTATCTGGGAAATCCAAGTCCTGATTTGATTTTCTCAATGAACAATAAATTTACCTGGAGAGGATTCGACTTGTCGGTATTCCTTCAGGGAGTAAAGGGAAATGAAATTTTAAATGCCAACCGCATCTGGAGTGAAGGGATGGCTGTGGCTGTGAATCAAACAACTGCCACGCTCGATCGCTGGCAACAGGAGGGAGACATGACCGATATGCCCCGTGCCGTTTTCAACGATCCCAATAAAAACACCAGGGCATCTGACCGGTGGATTGAAGATGGTTCTTACCTGCGGATTAAGAACATTGTATTTGGGTATAACCTTCCCGGGCGCTGGATTGAAAGAGCAGGAATGCAACAGGCCAGAGTCTATTTCTCAGGGGCGAACATTTATACATTTACAAACTATGACGGGGTAGATCCCGAGGTAGGTGCAAATGGTATTGATAACGGCTTGTACCCCGTGACACGTACCCTGAGTCTGGGTGTAAACATTACTTTCTAACCGACTAAAGAAAATTGAAATGAAACGATATATAATTATAATATTCATAGTGCTGGGGATGACTGCCTGTGGTGAGGATTTCCTGATCAAAGCACCCCTGGATTCCATTAATACCGAGAACTTTTTTGAAACAGAGCAAGATGCAATTTATGCCATTAACGGAGCATATCAGCCGTTACAGTGGCCCAAATTGTACAACATGCGCATGTGGACCACCGATATCATGGCCGGTAACAGCATAGTTGGTGCCGGAGGTGGCGATGACGGACGTGAGACTCAGGATCTTGCTAATTTTGTAACTACAACCGATAATCCCGGTGTTTTGGACCTCTTTCGCGGACCGGCTCCCGGTATTCTAAGGAGTAATGTGGTCATTGAAAATGTTCCTGGAATGGACATTGATGAGGATTTGAAAGAGCGTATTATTGGAGAAGCAAAATTTCTCAGGGCACATTATTACTTTATTATGGTTCGGTTTTTTGGTGATGTTCCATTAATACTGGAACCTCAGGAACCCGGAGATGACCTTCGTCCTTCCAGAACAAACAAGGAGGAAGTTTATCAGCAAATTATTGCCGATCTTACTGATGCGAAGACCTCTTTGCCTGTCAAATCGGAATACTCTGATGCCGACCAGGGACGTGCAACCCGTGGCGCAGCTGCCGGCTTGCTGGCAAAAGTTTATCTTGCCCGCGGAGAGTGGCAAAAAGTAGTTGATTTAGCTGATGAGGTGGCCACACTGGGTTACGAGTTGAACGATAATTATGGAGATAACTTTCAAGTGTCTACTGAGAATTCAAAAGAATCCTTATTTGAAGTACAATATGTCGGTGGTGCGGGTGAAGGCTTCTGGGATAACGAAAACCAGGCCTCATGGCTCAGTACTTTTACCGGACCCCGTAATTCCAATATGGTAGCCGGTGGCTGGGGATGGAATCAGCCTACCGAAGAGTTTGTCAATTCCTACGAAGATGGTGATTTACGCAAAGATGTAACTGTTTTGTATGAGGGAGGACCTGACTTCGACGGGATGCAGTACGATCCGGCTTATTCGGTAACGGGTTACAATCTGCGCAAATTCCTGGTAACAAAATCAATTGCCGATGCTTATGACAACAGTCCGTTGAATTTTCCGGTCTTGCGCTATGCTGATGTATTGCTGATGAAAGCAGAAGCTTTGAACGAGTTGGGACAAACTGCCGATGCAGAAACTCCTCTGAATGCAGTGAGAGATCGTGCCGGACTTCCTGATATTGAATCAGGATTATCCAAAGAAGACTTCAGAGCAAAAGTATTGCATGAGAGACGGATGGAGCTTGCCTTTGAAGGTCAGCGTTGGTTTGATATTATTCGTGTAGAGGATGGTCAATGGGGACTCGATTTCCTTCATTCCATTGGCAGGGTAAATGCTTCAGAAAAGCACTTGTTATTGCCAATACCACAGAAAGAAATTGATGCCAACCCCAATCTGGAACAGAACACAGGATATTAATCGTGAGAATTAGTTACAATAGTTCGTTAAAATAGACCTAAACGCAGAGGCGCAATGACGCAAAGTCTTTATTATTAAGAGTTGCAATCAATATTTGATAAAATATAAATGG
>Ga0163219_100027_pt1 | contig 36297 bp, 35 predicted proteins | sample MSEWel2016_04_06_FD_113150 | JGI IMG/M metagenome (GOLD analysis project Ga0163219, IMG submission 113150) | Subsurface microbial communities from deep shales in West Virginia, USA - MSEEL Well Study Marcellus 3H_2016_04_06 ...
ATCTATATCATTTTTTTTAACTATTTGAATAGCTTTTTTTAGACTTTGAGAAGTATAAATTGTTTTTGCAAAAGAATTCTTAACCAATTCATTTTTTACAAGGTCTAGATTTTGCTCGTCATAATCACATATTAGAATATCTGCCATTTTATCACTCCTATATATTTTTTTTCAATAAAAACTAAATATTATTATATTACTATATTGTTAGGTATAAAAGTTTTTTTGCAAATTATTTACATAATAATAACAACCATTCACTGCATAAAAACCCTTAAAAGAGAAATTAAGATGATAAAATATACATAAAACCCAAAATATGTATTTGATTTTCTAGAAATGATTGGTAAAATTGAAAATAAGAGATTAAAAATAAATTAAAAGGAAAATAGAAAAATTTAATTTAGGTAAAAATATGAGAGTAGGTGTTTTTATGAAAAGAGTTGTTATAACAGGAATTGGAATAATTGCACCAAATGGTAATAGAAAAGAAGAGTACTGGAATAATTTATTTTCAGGTAAATCCTTTATTAAAGAAGATCCCTTAATGGTTAACATGGGGATAAATTCAACTGTTAATTGCACAATTAATGATTTTAACATTGATGACTTTCTGCCTAAAGGTTCACTAAGACAAGAAGCAAAAGGACAAGCTGATTTTATCCAATACGGTGTGGCAGCTGGTGTAGAAGCATTAAAAGATTCTGCAATCTCTAGAAATTCCATCTGTGGAGATGATGTTGGGCTTATATTTTCTTCAGCCATTGGAGGTACACCTACAATCGAAAAAATATACAGAGATTTAAGCAACCAAGGAAAGAATGATTTAGTTTATCAAGCTGTAGGTGAGCATTTTTATAATGCAGGTATGATCAATTATCCTGCGATCTTATTGGCTAATGAATATAATTTTACTAATATATGTACCTCTATCTCTACAGGATGTACAGCAGGCTTAGATGCTATAGGCATGTCTTATGAAGCTATAAAGTCAGGAGATGTTAAGGTAATGCTTGCAGGAGCATCTGAAGCTCCACTAACAGAGATAACATATGCAACTTTGGATATTATTAATGCTTTATCTGTAGCCAAAGGAGAGCCACATACTAGGTCTAGACCCTTTGACAAGACTCGTGCTGGTTTTGTGATCAGTGAAGGTAGTGCTTGTTTAGTATTAGAAGAACTTGGACATGCCTTAGCTAGAAATGCAACTATATATGGTGAAGTGCTATCTTATGCTAGTAATAATAATGCTTATCATATGACTAATTTATCAGGAGATGCTACTCCTATGGTAAATGTAATAAAACAAGCACTTACAGAAGGTGAGTTAACTACCTCTGATATTGACTATATCAATGCCCATGGCAGCTCCACAAAACAAAATGACTTATATGAAACTAATGCATTTAAATCTGCTTTTGCTAAAGAAGCTTATCAAATACCTATAAGTTCGACTAAATCTATGATTGGACATTCCCTATCTTCAGCTAGCATGATGGGGGTTATATCAACTATAGGTAGCTTTATCTATGAAAAGGTTCATCCAACTGCACATTTGGAAATAGCTGATGAAAGTTGTGATCTTAACTATGTTCCACAAAATGTCCTTAAGAAGAAAGTTAAAACTGGGATGGTAACAGCAAGTGGTTTTGGTGGAATTCATTCAGTAGGGGTCTTTAGAAAATATCAAGAAAAGAGGTAAATCTGTGAATAAAAGAAGAGTTGTAATTACAGGAGTAGGTACTGTCAATCCCTGTGGGATTGGAAAGAAAGAGTTTTGGAATAGCATAGACCAAAATATATCAGGTATAGAGAAAATTACTCGTTTTGATACCACTAATACACCTATTAAAATAGCTGGACAGATTAATGATTTGGATATTAGTAAATATGTAGTTAAACGGACTATGGTTAAAACAGATACTTTTACCCATTATGCCTTAGCAGCAACTAAAATGGCATTAGCAGATGCAGCTATTGATATTTCGCAAGAAAATAGCAATCGTTGTGGTGTCTTTATTGGTAATAACTCAGGAGGCTGGGAGATTTGTGAGCGTGGTTTTAAAGAGTTATATAATGATGGACCAGAATATGTCAATCCATGGCAAGCCACTGCTTGGTTTCCTACAGCTGCTCAGGGATATATATCTATAGAACATGGGATAAAGGGATTTAGTAAAACCTTTATAGCTGATCGAGTAAGTGGAGCATCAGCTTTATATTTTGGTCTGCAATCTATAATAAATGGTAAAAATGATTTAGCTTTAATTGGAGGAACAGAAGCTCCTTTATCACCTTTTGGTACAATTTGTTACCATGAAAGTGGGGAGCTGTCTATAAGTACTGATATAACAAGAGCTTCTTTACCCTTTGATGAAAATTCTACTGGCATAGTCTTAGGTGAAGGGAGTACTATCTTAGTTTTAGAGGAATATGAGAAGGCTCTTCAACGTAAAGCTACTATTTATGGTGAACTAACAGGATGGGCTATGACTGTTGGTAATGCTAAAGATTCAAGCAGTTTAGAGAAGTGTATGAATAAAGCTCTTGTTAAAAGTGGTAAAACTTCAAAAGAGATAGGACTTATTGTTCCAGAAGGTAATGGAAATGTTGTAAGTGATAAAAGAGAATTAACAGCTATAAAAAAGATATTTGGAGATCAAATAGAAATTATAACACCTAAAAAATTAACAGGCCATTTATATGGAGCTTCAACACCTACAGATATTTTAACTGCCTTATTAGTAATGCAAGAAGAGAAAATTCCAAATAGTATTTATAAAAATTTAGAATATAAAGAGGATTTTCCTAGACAAAGAGAGATTAATTCCATATTAGTTAATGCTTCTTCTAGAAAAGGAGTTAATTTATCCTTTGTTTTAGAAAATATAAATTAGAAAAGAGAGGATGATGTTTATGACTAAATTTAAGGAGTTTATTAAGCAATATTTTATCGACTTAGGAATAGAAGAGGATGAGATAGAGGATAATGCATATATTCATGGGGATATATTGGATTCATTAGAAATGGTAGATTTTATTTTGGAGATAAAAAAGAACTATAATATAGATTTAGAAATTAGTGAAGATATGACTTTAGGAGAATTATACAAACTTATTCAAAAAAATAAAATAGCTTAGGGGGAAAGTTAAATGAATGAAGCAACAGTTAATTATTATACAAATGTATATGCCGATAAAGCACCTGCTCAACTAGATTGGACAGCAGGGACTGCCGAACCAGAATTAGTGAGTATGGTTTATGAAGGTCAGATAAAAGCAGGTTCTAAAATACTAGAATTAGGATGTGGATTAGGTACTGAAGCTGTTTTTTTAGCAGTACGTGGAATGAATGTAACAGCAATGGATTTATCAGAAGAAGCTATTAATGTTGGAAAAAATTTAGCTAATTTGTATGGAACTAATGTTAATTTCATACAAAAGGATTTATTAGAAAGTGATTTATTTGATGAAGAATTTGATATTATTACAGATCATGGGTGTTATCACCATATGACTGAGGCTGAAAGAGAAACTTATGTTAGTAAGGTAACCAAATACCTTAAGCCAAATGGAATGTTTATTCTAAGGTGTTTTTCTGACATGATCCCAGGAGGACCACAACCAAAAAGAATTTCAAGTGATGATATGATTGAATCATTTCACCAAAAATTTAAATTAGAACATATGGAACGAGTCTTATCCTTTTCAACTAAGCGTTATTCAAAGCCAATTGGTTGGTTTACAATTTGGTATAAAAAATAATAAGCAATAATAAAGTGGTGACTCAAGATATGACTAATCAAGATAATAATTTATTTAATGCTGCAGACTATCTTATCTATCAGTCCAATATTCAACAAAGTAAACAGGATAAGACTGCCTTTTACTATAAGGACAAAGCTTATACATATAAACAGCTATTTAACTTAGTTAAACAATATGGACAGATGCTAAGTAATAGGGGGATTAAAAAAGGTCAACCTATTGGAATTATCTTAAATGATTGTCCTGAATTAATCTACTCATTTTGGGGGGCTATGATAAGAGGGATTGTTCCAATCTTAATTAATCCTAAATTTTCTTTAAAAGAGATTGATTATATTATTAAAAATTCAAATATTAAATTATTGATTACTCATCAGAACAATAAAGAGGAATTATCTAAATTAAAAGATTCAGTTGATCAAATCTACATAGAATATTTAGAAATTAAGGAATTAGAGGAATTGAATCCCAGAAGATTACAGTCTACAACCTCCAAAGAAGATCTTGCTTTTGGTATCTGTACATCAGGGAGTAGTGGTTTAACTAAAATTGTTATGCATCAGCATATTGGCCTTAAAGAATGCACCCAATATTATGCCCAAGGAACTTTAGGCTTAAAAGAAGATGATATAATTTATTCTGTTTCTAAAATGAGCCATTCTTATGGTTTAGGCAATTCTACCTTTAATACCTTTTCTGTAGGAGCTAGCTCAATTGTTAGCTCTGCAGAAAATCTTTCTGAAATCATTAATAATATTAATAAGTATCAACCAACAGTTTTTCTAGCTGTTCCAGCTATTTATGATGCCTTATTAAGGATATCAGAGATTAAGAAGGTGAATTTTCAATCTGTACGTTTATTTGTAAGTGCTGGAGAAAGGCTGTTAGATCAATTATGGCAGAGATGGTATAAGAAATTTGGGATGGGGATAATAGATGGTTTGGGGACAACTGAAACCCTAACAACCTTTATATCAAATACCCCAGAGACCAAAAAAATAGGTAGTACTGGTAAAGTTGTACAAGGATTTAATGTAAAGATAGTTGATGAATTTAACCAAGAAGTTCCTTGTGGTGAAATTGGGAATTTATTAGTAGCAGGTGATACAGTAACTCCAGGATATTTAAAAGATAATCAGTTATGCAAAGATCATTTTTATAAGGGTTATTTGAAGACTGGTGATAGATTTAGAGAAGATCAAGATGGATTTCTTTGGTACGAAGGGCGTTCTAAGGATACTTTTAAAGTAAATGGGCGTTGGGTTAATGCTCAACAAGTAGAGCAAACCCTTCTAAGCTCTCCCTGGGTCAAAGAAGCTTTTGTAATAGAAGGAAAAAGTGATTATGAAGTCTCTTGTGTTGTTGCATACTTGGTTTTAGATGAAGAAGTAGAAGCATCTAAGGAGATTACCATCAAGATAAAATCTTTCTTAAAGCAGAGATTAGAGCATTTTAAAGCCCCAAAGATCTTTCATTATATATCACAAATTCCTAGAGGAGCTACTAATAAGATAAAAAGAGTTCATTTAGATGATAAATATATTAATTTAACAGTTAAAGGGGGATAATTATGAGTTATTATCAAGAAGAGAAGATCGCAATGAGTTTAAAAGAAAACACTCCTTTATTAGATAAAGGAGGAGAAATTCATGTTTTATTATCACCAAAAAATACTGGAAATAAAAATTTAATTATGGGTTTGGGTAAGACCCCAGTAAATGAAAAGGTGTTAGCTCATGTACATTCATATAGTGAAGAGTGCTTTTATGTAATTCAAGGTCAAGGTACTCTTCATTTAGCTGGAGATGAATCGATAGAATTTGAGGAAGGTATGGCTGTTAGAGTACCTCAAGGTGTTGAACATTGGGTAGAAAATACAGGAGATGTAGAATTACAGGTTATCTTTTCTTCAGCCCCTTTAGCACCAACACCTAGCCAAGGACATCAAAATAAGGCTTAAGGAGGAAGACATTATGCAAAAGATGATTCAAGAAGTTCCTAGAGTAACAGACAGCTTCTTTAAGTTAACAGAAGAGATTACTCAGTATTCACAATTAGATAAAAAGACAAAAGAATTGATACTTATTGGTATCTTTGTTGCTGAAGGTAGCAAGCGAGGGTTAAAAACCCATGTAGAAAGAGCCTTAACAGAAGGGGCATCTAAAAATGAAGTGATCTCAGCTATAATTTTTGCCCTCCCTGTTATGGGAATATCTAAAGTAAATACTTCTATTGAAGTCGCCTTAGAAGTCTTGGGGGAATTAGTTTATGAAGCTAATTGATTTATCTGTAATAATTGAGAATACCCCTTCAGAACCAATGAAAATCAAACATAAACGTATCTCCCATAAAAAAGGAGCCAAATTAATAGCTTGGCGAGCTCATTTAAAGAGGGAGAAGAATATTTTTAAGAAGGCAGCTGCCTTCTTAAAAATATTAATTGGAAAAAGAAAGATTAGTGCCAAGGACTTTCCTCAATCAATGTTTATCACTCAAGATAAGGTTACATTATCAACTCATATGGGGACCCATATCGATTCACCCTATCATTTTGGACCATTATGTGAAGGTAAACCAGCTAAAACCATTGATCAATTACCTTTAGATCTCTTTTATGGTGATGGTATCTGTCTAGATTTAAGGCATATCAAACCAGGCAAGGCTATTACAGCAAAAGATATTAAAGAAGCTCTTGCTAAAATAAACTATCAGTTAAAAGAGAAAGATATCGTATTGATCTGGACAGGAACTGCTGAGAAGTGGGGGAGTAAAGAATATTTTACTCAGGCTTGTGGAATGTCAGAAGAAGCTACAGCTTATCTTGTAAATAATGGAGTTAAACTAATAGGAATTGATGCTTATAGTTTCGATCTACCTTTTCCTATAATGCTAAATCGATTTATGGAGACAAAAGAAGAGAATCTATTATGGCCAGCACATTTTTATGGTAGAAAGAAAGAGTATGTCCATATAGAGCGCTTAAAAAACTTAGGTGCTTTACCAAGTACAGGTTTTAAACTATGTTGCTTTCCTATCCCAATTAAAGGGGCAGATGCTAGTTGGAGTCGGGTAGTAGCTATCGTTAATTAAGGGAGGTTTTTTTATGAAGGGCTATACAGAAAATAGTATTATTGTTGAAGGTAATGTAAAGAAGATTTTTAACTTAAGTAATAATATCTCCAAATGGCCACAGTTATTTACTGAATATGAAAAGGTAGATATTTTAGAAGAAAAGGATGGCTATATTAAGTTTCGACTAACCAAATTTCCTAATCAAAAAGGTGAGGTTAAATCGTGGGTATCAGAAAGATATATAGATAAAGATAATTTAACAGCTAAAGCTAAAAGACTAGATCCTTTATATCCTTTCACATATATGCATATCAATTGGAAATATGAAGTACTCCCTCAAAATACTGGAGTTTTAATGAAATGGATTCAAGAGTTTGAACTTGATGAGAAATGTTCTTGGAGTAGTTATCGAATGGAATCTTATCTTAATCATAGTACAAGAATTCAAATGAAAGCTGTTAAAGAAGCAATAGAGAAAGAGCTAGCAGCGACTAGTAAAGAGTGGAATTATGATTAAATGGACTAAAAGCTATATCAATGGTTCTTTATTATCCTGGGGCTATAATAATAAAGAATTATTTAAAGATTTATCAAAACCAATCCTCTTATTTGTACATGGTATTGGTGCAACAGCAGAACAGTGGTTGCCACTGATTAAGTTATTAGATAATCAGTATCCGATTATTATAATTAATCGTCCTGGTTATAGCCAATCAGCTAATATAGCTAACTCTTCTGTAGAGGACTTTTCTAATAAGATAGCAGAGCTATTAGATCAACTAGAGCTTAAGCTACCAGTAATCTACATTGGACACTCTATGGGAGGGGCTATAGGATTAGCAAGTTTATTAAATCATAGTAATTGCTATCAAGCTTTAGTTGCTATCTCATCATTCTCATATTTTAGAGCAAGCTCGTACTTATTAGAAGCAATAAAAGCAGGGAAGTATCCCTTAGAAGCAATAAGACGAGGCTTTAGTGAGAATAGCAGTAAACAGCTAATTAAAAAGTTTACTTTAGACTTTTATAATATTCCCTTAAAGACTATTCAACAAGATTTAGAATCTTGTGATGGTTGGGATATAAGAGATAATTTATGCCAGATAAAGCAACCCTGTCTACTGATAACATCAAAAGAAGATAAAGTGATATCTTATAGACATTCTAAAAAAATTCATCAAGCTATAGAGAACTCAGCGCTAAAGTTTGTCAGCAATGCAGGGCATAATCTAATTATAGAAAATCCTTCAGGGGTTTTTAGATATTTAGAAGCTTTTTTACAAAAACTATAGAGGCGGGAGTATATACTATGAGCGTTGGCAAAGAGTTACGTTTAAAAAGGATATTTCCATCAGAAAGTAATAAAACAGTTATTGTTCCTATGGACCATGGGATAACCCTTGGTCCTATCGGTGAGCTAAGAAATATAGAGTCCTGTATAAAAAAAGTACAGCAAGGTGGTGTTAATGGAGTCATCTTACACAAAGGTATTTTACAAAAATCTTACAAGGCATTAAAAGCAGCTACTGGACTTATAGTCCATCTAAATGCTTCTACAGCTTTGGGAAGGGATATTCAGAATAAAGTTTCTGTATGTAGTGTAGATGAAGCGCTGTATTTAGGTGCAGATGCTGTAAGTATACATATCAACTTTGGATCAGCTTTTGAAGCTGAGCAAATTCAATTTGTGGCAAATACCGCCAAAGAATGTTTTATGAAAAGAATGCCTTTAATGGTAATGGCCTATATTGCCAGTGAAGATGACGCTTACAATAGTCAAAAAATTGAACATGCTGCTAGAGTGGCCTTAGAATTAGGTGCTGATATTATAAAATGTAATTATACAGGAACTATCAATACTTTTAGCCAGATAACAGCTGACTCTAAAGTACCTATCTTAATATCTGGTGGTCCTAAAATGACAAATACTATAGATCTTTTTAATATGGTGGCAGATGCTATTACAGCAGGTGCTGCTGGAGTAGCTATAGGAAGAAATATCTTCAATGACTACTATCCAGAGATGATAAGCTATTGTATCTCTAAAATCGTACATGAAAGCTGGTCAGCCCAACGTGCTTTTGGAGAGCTTAATAATTATATAAAGAAGAATAAAATAAGAGAACAGACTATTTAAGGAGGGATTTGATGGGAGTTGAAGCTATAAAAGTTAAGGAGGCTTCTTATAAACAGGATACTAAAGATAAAACAGTCTTTTATGATTTAAGAGGGATATCTAATAAAAATCAACTATATAAAAGCACTTTAGAAGCACTTAAAGATTTAAAAGGGGTAGGGGTTATTAATAGTGATTCACAATTAGATGACTTAGCAGCAAATATAACAAAGGTATCTGTACTTAAAGAGAAACCTGAAAACATAACAGAGTTAATATTAAAATATGACAGGATAGTTTTAGAGCCTACTATTATTGAAAGTAAGTGGTATGAAAATCAAAAGGCAGAAGTTAAAAAGAAGCTTGGTACAATGATTAATATAGTCGATAAAAGTAGCTTAGAATTAGCTAATAAATTAGTAAAGCGGGTAGACTTTATTATCGTTGAATTTAAAGATGATACTAAAATCCCCCTTGAAATTGTATTAGCAGAGGCACAAAAGAGTAATTGCCAAGTAGTTATGAAGGTTAAAGATAGACAAGAAGGTCAAATAGTATTTGGGGTATTAGAATGTGGTGCCGATGGAATTATTGTAAAAATAAATGACTTATATCAGCTTTATGATATTTATGAGGATGTTAAAAAAATGAATCAAAAATTGACTCAAAATATAATTAAATTAAGGGTAAAAAGAACCTTTTATGCTGGAATGGGAGAAAGAGCATGTATTGATTTTACTACCAAATTAGAAAAAGATGAAGGTGTGTTGCTAGGATCATTTTCTAATGGAGGTTTATTGGCATGTAGTGAGACTCATCCTTTACCATATATGCCTACAAGACCCTTTAGGGTAAATGCAGGAAGTTTACATAGCTATGCCCTAGGAAAAGAGAATCGAACTTGGTATCTATCAGATTTAGAAGCAGGTGCTCAATTATTAATTGTAAATACTAAAGGAGAAGCCAGATATGGAACTGTTGGTAGAATAAAAATTGAAAGAAGACCATTACTCTGTATTGTTGCTGAAAAACCTAATCATGAGATGGTTAATCTCTTTATGCAAGCAGATTGGCATGTTAGGATTTTTGATGCTAAAGGTAGTCCTGTTAATATCACTAACTTAAAACCTGGAGATGAGATTTTAGGATATAGTAGTCAATCAGGTAGGCATGTTGGTGTTAAAGTTGATGAACTTATTATTGAACAATAATTAGGAGAGATAATTATGAACAGTGAAAAAGTTAGGCAGCAATTTAATAAACAAGCTAAAAAGTATGCTAAGTGGTCAGTTACAAAGAACCAAGAATATTTAAAAAAATATTCTCAATTTTGTCAGATAGCTAAAGATGATTCTGTATTAGATGTAGCTTGTGGTTCAGGTGATTTCTGTTTATTTCTAGCACCAAGGGTCAAATCTGTATGTGGCATTGATTTGTCTGATAACTTAATTAATCTAGCTAAAGAACAAGTAGAAGAGTTTAATTTAGAGAATGTAACCTTTATCTGTGATGATTTTCAAAAGGTTAATTTCAAAGAGAGATTTTCAATGCTTGTTTGTCGAATGGCATTTCATCATTTTCCATCACCCAAACTGATTTTTGACAAGATGTTAGCTTGCTCTAAGGTTCATGCTAGAATAGGTATTCAAGACATAGTAGCTTACTCTGATGATTTAGTAAGCAATTATTTTGATCAATTAGAAAGATATATTGATTGTAGCCATCATCGTTGCTTAAAAGAGGAAGAACTACTAGAGCTTTATGAAGAAAATAATCTAAAAATATTAAATAAAATGATTTTAGAACGCGATATAGCCATCAAAAAATATATAGAGCATGCAGAACAAGATACTAAGACCCTTCAAAAGATTAATCATCATATTCAAAAAGGATTACAAGACCCTATAATATCTAACTATTTATATAAAAAAAATGGTGAGATATATTTTAAAAGGAAAATCTTTTTAATCTTAGGAGAAGTAAGAGTTAGAACACTAAGTAATTTAGTGAAAAAAGAAGAGGATTAATATTGAAAGGAGCCAAAAATGAAATTTACTGTAGGATATAACTGGGATGAAGAATTACTTGACAAGATCGATTATCCAGAGGTCAATAGCCTTTATGCAGGTTTACCAACAGGAGCTATTGGAGGGGGAAGGGCTCCACTTACTATTAAAAATGCTAGTGAGAAGAAGATAAAAAGTGATATAAAAAAGGTCCATGATAAAGGATGGGAGTTTAACTTCACTTTAAATTCAGGCTACCTCTCAAATAAAGAGTATACTAAAGAGGGGCATAAAGAGATTATAGACTATATTGGCTGGGTCCATGATTTAGGTGTTGATTCTGTTACAGTAACCTTACCTTCCTTAATTAGTCTAATTAAAAGGTATTATCCAGATCTAAAAGTAAAAATCTCTACCTTCCAACGAATAACAAGTGTGTCTATGGCCAAAAGATTTGAAGATTTAGGTGCAGATGCTATCATGATTTGTGAGAATAGTAATAGAGATTTTAAGTTATTAGAAGGCCTTAGAAGGGCTGTAGATACTAAATTAATTTTAATAGCAAATGTTGGTTGTGCCTATTACTGCCACAATGCCCATTCCCATATTTTAAGTACTGCACATAGTACCCAAGACTGCTCAAGTATATTTACAGCAATTCCCCATGTGGCAGATTGTTTGAAAATAAAATTAGAGAATTTAAATGAATTAATTAAGGTTAGATTCATTAGACCAGAAGATGTACAAATCTATGAAGACTTAGGCATAGATGCACTAAAGATAGTAGATAGAAATACCAAAACAGATATATTAGCTAAACGGGTTGAAGCTTATCATAATAGAAGCTATAATGGAAATTTATTTCACCTATTAGGGCAGACTGGAGGAAAAAAATTTAATGATATCAATGAAGAAGAATTTAAGGAATTATTCTCTCAAGGAGAGGAGATTAAGGAGAAAATTTATAGATTTTTTGGTTATTTAAAATATTCCGTATCAGATTTAGTCCATATAGATAATCAGAAATTCCCCAATAATTTTTTAGAGAATTTTTCAAAGATAAATTGTACAACCCAATCCTGTGATGATTGCAAATACTGTAGTAGTATAGCATCAAAAGTAATCACTGCAGATCAAGAAAAGATAGACTTATTTATAAATAGTCTTTCATCTCTTAAAAAGGAATTAGTTGAAGGGTCTATTTTATATTAATACAATTTAAGTTACTATATAAATCTTGTCTATTAAAAACTAGACAAGATTTTCTTATTATGGAACTAATTTAAAATTAGTAATAACCAATTTTAGAGATGTTAATTATAAAAGAGGATATTATAAATTAAGATGTGAGTTTGTAACCTCTCCATTACATGACTTAATATTACCATTTTCCCACATTATTTTTGACATTATTAGAATAAATTAGATATAATTTAAATGAAAGATAATTAAGTAACTATTATACTTTAATTAAAATTTATAACTTACAAAGATAAAAACACAGTATGGTTGGTAGTCCGTACACATTTAATTTGTAAAGTTAAATGTCAGTAACCTACCCTCTCTGGGGTTGTCCTTTCTTTGTAGTAATTTTGTAAACAGGGAGGATACATAATGATTACTTTAACAGTCTTTTATGAAGAGTCTTTTTGGGTTGGAGTATTTGAACAAAAGGTTGATAATAAATATCAAGTAGCTAAAAATCTGTTCTTCTCTAAACCTAAAGATGAAGAGATCTATAATTTTATTTTAGAAGAATATGAAGATCTTCAATTTTCTAAACCTATACCAACTACTAAAGTTAAAAAGAAAAAAATTAATCCTAAAAGGTTACAAAGAAAGATAAGTAAAAAAATGAATAAAACGGGTGTAGGTACTAAGGCTCAACAAGCCTTACAACAGCAAAGAGAGCAGAATAAGAAAAAGAAAAAGCAATATAAAAAGAAACAAAAAGATAGAATGCAACAAAGAAAATTTAGATTAAAGCAAGAGAAGAAAAAACAGAAGAAAAAAGGGAGATAATAGCCTAAATAATAATTTCAAATCAATACTAACAGTTAATGGAGGAAGTATCTATATGAGAACTCTTACAAAGCTAAAAGATCCTTTGATTCAAGAAGCAAGGGAGTTATCAAAAATTAAAAATAGAATTATTAAAAATAAAATACAATTGCGGGGTTTAGAACAGATAAAATGGGCTAAAGATGCTGGACTAGAGATAAAGAGTATTTTTATTAGTAAGAATGAAGATCCAACTAATTATGAGCAATTTTCAGCTCCAATTTATCAAACTTCTAATGGAATTTTAAAAAAGATCACTGAAACCAATTATTTGATTCCAGCTGTTGGAGTGGCTGAACCTTTAGCTGATAAGGAAGAATTTGGTGAATTTGTCTTGTTATTAGATGATATCAATGACCATGGAAATATAGGAACCATTATTAGAACTGGAAGAGCATATGGAATCAATGATTTTATAACAACTAATGCAGATTTTGATCCTTATATTCCCAAAACAATTGATGCCTCTCGAGGTACTTCATTTAAAGTAAATTTTAAGCGATATAGTAGTCCAGAACAAGCAGTTTCTTATCTTAAAGAACAGGGCTATCAAATAATTGCCACAAGTCCTCATGGAAAGTCATTACAATCAACAGTTGATTTGGACAAAAAGCCAATAGCTTTGGTAGTAGGAAATGAGACTTTAGGAGTTTCAGATGAAGTCATAAAGGCAGCTGATCATATTGTTCAAATCCCAATGTACACAGGCGTTGAATCATTAAATGTAGGAGTTGCTACAGGAATTAGTATTTATGAATTACGATTAAAGGAGGTATTAACAATGTTAGCAGAAAAAATCATTTCAACTTTAGGAAGAGAAATAAATGTAACTTCAAAACTTATTAGACAAGCCTTTAATATTAAGTTAAAAGAAATAAGTGAATTTAGTGGTGACCAAATCATATTCTTAATGGTATTAAAAAGAAAGTCATTGATGAATGAAGAGCAGATTAAGGAACAATTTGGATATTTCGGAGATAGATTCAAAGAATTTATTAATCCATTATATGAAGATAATTTGATAAAAAAAGAGTATGAAGAGATTGCAATAACTAAGGAAGGTGAAGAGCTATTAGCTAAATTATGGCCTGTTCATGAAAAGGCAGAAAATCTAATCCTACAAGGATTTACTGAAGAAGAGAAGAAGGAATTAAAAAAATATTTAGAAAAGATTCAACATAACTGTATGCAAATAATCACATATAAAGCCTAAAAGTTAATCTTAGATATTTTGCTATAGATTAAAAGGAGGTGAAAAGAATCTTCTTTTCACCTCCTTTATTTTACCACTCTTTTAGAGGTTGCGAATAACTCTGCTTTTTTATATTTTTGATTTTGGCTTAAAAATTATTATCTAATCTCTTTAACTACTTGATCTCTGCATTTGCAAATAAAAATTTCAATGCTTCTTCAACAATAAAAGACTTGTCCTGATCTGTCCTCTCTGCCACCTTATCTAGCTTCTCAATCATCATCTTCTTTAAGTAATAGGTCCTTCTTACCTTCTCCTTATCCTTCTGATTAGGGATAACCAGCTTAGTAGGATCAAACTTTATTGCAGAAGTCTCCTCCTTTACTAGTTTTGCTCCAATATCAGGTTGCTTTAAAAAATAAGTTAAAGCCAACTCCACTAGATAAGACTTATTATTGCCAGTCTTTTTAGCAAAGCTATCTATCTCATTGACGATACTTTTTCTTAAATAATAGGTCCTTCTAATCTCTTCATTATTGCTATTTTCTGTTAGTATACTGTTATTCTTTTCAATAGTATTTTCATCTTTATTGTAAACTGTATTATTATTAGTATTGTTAATATTATTTTTTTCTTTATTATCTTTATTATTTTTTAGAGTATTATTTAGTTTATTTTCATTCTTATTTCTAACTTTATTCTCTGCTTTAGTAATTGCCACTTCTTCAATCTCTTCTTTTTCTACTTCTTCTTTCTCTTTACTAATACTCTGTTCTTCCTTTAACTTATCGGCATTACTTTTCATCTTATTCTTTAAATTATTAAAGAAATCAGTCTCCTTAGTCAATTTCGACCACCCTCTCAATTATAGGATATAGCTGTTTTTGTGCTTCTTGGTCATATTCAAAGATCGTTTTACCCTGCTTAGTAGCCTCAGTAATCTTGATTCTTCGATAGACTGGACTGGTTACTATCTCTTGTCCTGCAAAACTCTCCTCTAACATCTTCAGATTCTCTTTACCTTCATTGGTTCTAGAATCATACATATTAGGGATGATCAATTTAATCTTAGCAAAATCCAATCTCAAATCTTCTAAATAGTCAAAGATAGTAGCTAGTCCATCGATAGCAGGTATCTCTAGCTGTACAGGGATGAAGATATAATCAATAAAGAACAAGATTGCACTATTGATAATACTCCTAGAAGGACTGCAATCAAAGATCACATAGTCATAACCCATCTCCTCTAAGCCTGCTAACTTCTCATCAAGTAAGGTAGTCAGAAACATCGCATTATTATTAAACTCCTTTTCGATAATCTCATACTTACTATTAGGTAGTAAATCCAAATTCTCTCGAGCCTCAATAATACACTCCTCTATCTTGGCTGTAGAATGGGGATTAATCAGATCATAAAAACTCTTTCGCTCTTGATTTCTATCAATCCCTAGCATTAAAGAACAGTCATTTTGTGAATCTAAATCAATCAACAAGACCTTATAATCAACCTTAGCTAAAGCATGGGCAATATTGACTGCCAAAGTTGACTTGCCAACTCCCCCCTTATTATTATATAAGGCTATCTTCTTCATCTAATCCCTCCTATGTATTGTTATTTCAGTATTTAAATAAATTTTACAATAAATAATAACATCAATATAAAATAAATTATACAATAAATTAAAACATAATATAATCAATAATTAACAACATAATAATAAAAATAAATATTATAATCAATTAAACACAAACTATAACATAAACTTTTAAATAAACATTAAAATAAATTTTAATGTTTATTTTATAATAATAATCACAATAAACAATAACATAAATTATATAATAACAAGTGTAATAAGATAAAAAATCAATTCTACAATTATAATTATAATATCAATCACAATAAATTTCAACATTTACTCATAATAAGATCTATAATAAAGATAACAATATCATCTTTAAAATAAAATTATATTTTTTAAGCTAGACGATTTAGATATAGTGAGCTTGATTAGACAAAAAGACTAAAAAAAGATATAATAAAAAACGCAAGATAATGATACTTATCATGCGTTTTTCTAAAAGCAATTTAAGGAGGAGCTAAAGATGAATTTCATCCAAAATATAGATAATATAAATAAAATTGATAACAATTATCACTTAAGAAATGAAGGTCGGACAGATGAGAAGATTATCCAGATGTGGCTACATGGAAAAAGTGTCCATACTCAACGGGGATATCGACGAGATGCCACTGAATTTTTGGAATACATTGAGGTAGAATCTTTAAAGGAAGCTCGATTAGAGGATATTCAAGTTTTTACTGATTATTTAGCAGAGAAAGAATTGGCTGCTTCCACAATATCCAGAAAATTATCAGCAATTAAGTCCTTATTCTCTTTTGCCAATAAAATAGGATATTTATTATATAATATAGGAGCCCCAATCCAAACACCTAAAGTCAAGAATAGATTAGGTGAGAAGATCTTAAGTGAGGAAGAAATCTTTAGAATGTTGGCTAATACTAACAAACAAAGAAATTATATTCTGATTCGTTTGATGTATGTCTCGGGAGCAAGGGTTAGTGAAATCTCTGCTCTAAAATGGAGAGATGCCCAAGCTCATAAGGATGCAGGAGTACTTAATATCTTCGGAAAGGGTGGCAAGACTCGGACAGTCTTTTTGAGTGCTAAAACTTGGGAGGAGCTAATTAAATTAAAGGATGATGCTAATCAAGAGGATCCCATCTTCCAAAGTCAAAAAGGCGGACATCTAGACCCCTCGGCAGTATATCGAGTTGTGAAAAAAGTGGCTAAGAAAGCTGGAATTGATAAAGAAATTAGTCCCCATTGGCTACGCCATGCCCATGCCTCCCATGCCTTGGACAAAGGGATAGCCCCTCATGTAGTCAGGGATACTCTCGGACATGCTTCAATTGCTACTACCAATCGTTATTCTCATGTTCGACCTGAGGATAGCTCAGCTAGGGGCTTATCACTATAACAATATTGAACTCTTCTATAAGTCAAAGTTATCTGTTAGATAGCTTGTCCTAACTTCTTTTAGATAATCTCCAAAAATTCATCCACTATTTGGGGAGCAAACTGCTTTCCTCTATTATCTTTAATCTCTTGGCGGGCTACTTCTCTAGGGAGCTTATCTCGATAAATCCGATCAGTAGTCATTGCATTCCAGGCGTCAGCAATACAGATAATCTGTGATACCAAAGGGATCTGCTCTCCTTTAATCCCCTCAGGGTAACCTTTTCCATCCCAGCGTTCATGATGATAAAGTACATACTTAGAAATCTCCTTTAATTTTTCTGATTTAGATAACATTATTGAACTAAAAGAAGGATGTAACTTAATCTGTTCATACTCTTCATCACTTAATCTTCCTGCCTTATTTAATACCTTTCTAGGAATACCTACTTTGCCAATATCATGGACCAACCCTGCCCAATAGGTCTGTTCGATAACCTCATCTGATAGCTTGAGTTTTTGGGCAAGCTTTTTTGATAATTCTGCTACCTCTAGAGAATGTCTTCCAGTATAGTTATCATAAAGCTCTAAGATCTTAATAAAAGAGAGGATAATCTCCTTCTCAAAATCTATTTCTAATTGAATATACTCTTTAACATTAAAAAAGGTCTTTGATAAGTTAATCAAGGAGATCAGTATCTGTTCATCTTGAAGGTTAAACTTCTTCTGATTGACAGTTAAAATAATCAAAGCAATAGTGTTATCTTTAAAAGATATATTTAGAATTAGTTGATCATTACTATCTAAAATTAAATCTCTAACTTCTGCTTGATTGATCTTTTCAGTTAATATTTTTTTAGTCTGCGTAGATTTAATTATCTTATTATTAAAGTTTAAGCCTTGCTGATCAATAGTAATCTCTTCTAGTTCTTCAAATTTAGTACCTAGCTTATCTACTAAGCAGAGTTGATTATCTTTACTCTCCAAAAGTAAAGCTGAATCAATTTCTGGAATCAATTCACTAATAGTCTTAAATAAATATGATAAAAAATCATCCTTAGTTTCAATTTTTTGTTCAGTGATATTTGAAACCAAATCTATTATTCTTTCTAATCTATTATTTAATCTATGCTCATTGCCATAAACAGACTCTAGCTCTTCATTTAAAGCCATTAATTCTTCATTATAGGCTTCAACCTCTTCATATTTCTCTTTAATTATCTCCTTAGCCTCTCGTAGTTTATCCATCTCTTCAATAATTATCTTATAAAAAATTAAGGCTGAAATTATTATAAATAAAGAGCCTTTAATATGTTGAATATAATTAATTAACTCAGCATCAGAGAATAGCCAATTGACTAATTTGTCTGATAATAATATCCACAAAAAACTCATAATAACATATAGACTAATAATTCTTTTCTCTGCTTTGATTCTACTCATCTCCTCTCTTGATGTAATAAACAAATTCTATAATTCTACAAAAAAACCTTTTATTTTTTAATAATAGCAACTATTACTAATTATACCTAGGAAGATAGCACTTTCAGCAGGTAATAATGATTGCTACGAGTGCTTATTACTATAACTAAGTAATTTTAACAATACTACTAGCTTAAACCTTAAACTCTTCAATGATCCTCTGTAATTTCTGTGCCATTGTTGCCAACTCTAAAGAAGAATTAGTCACCTCATCAGACATATTCCCCATATCATTAGCAGCTTCCATTATCTCAGAACTATTATGAGCTAAATTTTGAGTAGAAGTAGCTGTTTGCTGAATGTATGCTGAGGTCTGTTCACTAGATTCTTCTATCTCCTTAAAGACTGCATCGGTCTCTTTTACTATCTGTTTTCCCTCTTTTGCTTTAATTTCTACTTCTTTAATTGACTTAATACCATCCTTGCTCTGTTTTTGAGTCTCTTTAACTAAATTACTGATATTATCAGTTGCTTGAGAGGTTTCTTCAGCAAGGCTTCTAATCTCCTCTGCTACTACTGCAAATCCTCGACCATGTTCACCAGCCCTAGCAGCCTCTATGGCTGCATTTAAAGCCAATAGATTAGTCTGTTCTGCTATATTAGTAATTAATCCTATAATCTTTCCTATCTCTTCTGAATTACTATCTAACTTATTCATTACATTTACGGTCTTTTTTACTACACTATTAATTTCATTGATGCTATTAACTGTACTTTTAATCTTATCTCTACCTATATTGGTTTGAGCATGGGACTCTTCTGCAAAGCTAGTTACTTCTTCAGTACTAACTGAAATCTGTTCAATACTAGCAGACATCTGTTCAATTAATTGTGTAGTAATATCTACAGTAGCATTCCCTTCTTGGGCACTAGCAGATAATTCTTCACTATAAGCCGATAAATTCTCAATTGAATCAATTAAATCAACTATCAGTTTCTTTAAGTTGTCCTTCATATAATTAAAATTTTTCTCTAGTAGACCAATCTCATCTTTTCTATGGATCACAATCTTTTCAGTTAAATTACCACTAGCCACTCTTTTGATCTTTTCAATTAACTCTTTAATAGGTCTTAGCAGTAGTTTATGGATGATGAAATAAATTATAATACCTAAGGTAATTACTACACCAATACTAAATATAGTGATTTTATGTTTTACATCCTTTCTAGCAGCGTAAACTTCAGCAAAGGGCTGTTGAGCAAAGATAAGTGAGTCTATCTTATCTAACTTAACATATGAGGCTAATTTCTCTTCTTTAGTATCTACATCTTTATACTCTATAGACCCTATTTCTTGCTCCCATAGAGGTTTAACTTTAAAATATCTATTTAAGTCATAACCTTTTTCAACCAATTCATATTTAGGATGAGCTAACATTATTCCATCTTGATTTATCATATAAGCATAGCCGCTGTCACCTATTTTCTCTTTAGCTATTCTAGCACTTAATTTTTCTAAGCTTAAGTCAATTGCTAAAACTCCTATAAATTCACCTGCTTGATTATAATGGGGAATTGCTACAGTAATTAAGGGCTTCTTAGTATTGATATCTAAGTAAATATCAGTCCAGATTAAACCTTTTTCAGCCTTAACTCTTTGATACCAAGGTCTTGTCCTAGGATCAAAGTTGGTGAAATCAACCTCAGGATAAGAGGTAGTCTCTCCATCTTCAGTACCTAAATAAACAAGCAGAAAATCAGGATGACTCTTTTTTATCTCTTCAAACCTCTTTTTCATTATATTTTTATTATTACTATTAAGTAGGGGATCATTATTGGTTAAGCGGATTATATTCTCTATTCCTATTAGATACTCATTAAATCCACTGTGTAATTTTTTAGCCACTTCTAAATTTCTTGTTTTTGCTAAATGAGTTATCTCTTGTGAGACTGATCTATTAATTATCATTCCTAAAATAGACATAGCAAAAATCAAAAACACAATAATAATACCATTGACTCTAGTAGTTAAACTGTTTTTAAATAGAACCTCTTTTCTCTCATCATTTTTACTAAACAACATGATAAAATTCTCCTTTATTATTTTTTGTGATATATAATCACTGCAAATATATAAATACAAACATAAGTACCTAACTACCTAATAAGATAATCTTCTTATTTTAATAAGATTGATAGCATAAATCCACCTTTTCTCTGTTGTTTTTTTCTATTAATATCTTTTTTGATTAAACTATAATAAAAAATAGCCTAGCCTATCAAGACCAAGCTGCTTAAATAAATTAATCATCTAAGCTTAAAAATCTCCAATTATACTCTCTTATTATTACTAATTAATTAGAAGAATTATTAGCTACAAAATATCATTAAAAAAGTATCGACTACCTTAGGTGCAAATTGACTTCCCCGATTATCTTTAATCTCTTTAAGAGCTAGCTCTTTAGATAAAGGATTATGGTAAGGTCGTTTAGAGGTCATTGCATCCCAAGCATCTGCTACAGCCAATACCTGAGAAATTAAAGGGATTTCATCACCTACTAAACCTTGTGGGTATCCTTTTCCATTCCATCTTTCATGATGATAAAGTATAAGTCTTGCAATCTCTTTTAATTCTGGATACTTATTTGAAATTCTATAACCTAATACAGGATGTTTTTTAATAATCTGATACTCTCTATCTGTCAATCTATCAGGTTTATTTAATATCTCATTTGGTATCAATATCTTTCCAATATCATGGAGCAGACCTGCATAATAAGTTTTAGCTAAATCCTGTTGGGATAAACCTAGTTCTATAGCAATTTTTTTAGCTAGTTTTGCAACATTTTCTGAATGACTTCTGGTATAATCATCATACAGCTCTAAACCTATGCTAGTAATCAAGACTATCCTGTCTTTAAACTTAATCTCTAACTCATTATGGTTACCAAAATCATCTATCAAATTTTCAACCTGTTGACTAATTTTATTATAATTATGTATCCTTTTTTCTAAGGTAGTTCCCCTCAACTCTTTCTTATCAATTCCCAATTGAAAGATTTGACTCTTATTATATTCCTGATTAGTACCTTTTAAAGCCTGTTTTAAATTATCTAAATGTAGTCTGAGCTTATCTTTTAAATCATCTTTGTATTTTACTGACATTGCCCTCACCTACCTTATCATCTTAATTATAGCTTTTAAAGCAGATTAGTCTGTCTAAAGACAACTAACTTTTCCTATTTTTAGACATCTCTTTAATGATTAACTTATCTAATTTTCTACTAATCTCTTGAATAGCATTATCTAAAAAATTATAATCTTCTTTTTTCAATATTTGAATCATTCTACTTCTTAATTCTTCTATGTCGTTAAGCTTATTTATAAAGATCACTCCTTTACTGATCAATAAAATTAAAAAATGAAAAATAATATCCTCTTCTAAATAGAAGTAAGGAATTATTGCAAGCAAAAGAGGGGATCAAAAGAGGAATAACTTAAGAAGAATAAAAAATGGGAGGACTTAAAGGTAAAGGGGAGCTGTTTAAATTTGTTTGGTAGTAAGAAATTTCAATTTTATTGATTGTCATTTTCAATTGAATTGGTATTTATTATTAAACTCACCTTAAATTTTTATATTTATTCCAATTTGCATAATTTAATGCTAGTTTTTTTAACATAAGATAAGTTTTGTTAAAGTTAATTTTAACCAAAAAAATACTTAATTTTCTACAAAAATACATTTATTTCTTTTAATTAGACTAAAGATAATGATATTATAAAATAATATTAGATAATTATAGCTCGTTTAACCATAATATAGAATAGTTGAAAAAATAGTGATATTATGTTATCATATATTAATAAGATAATATAACATAAATAACAAAAAATAAGCTTTTATACAAATAAATAAAAAAGACTTAACAAAACTTATCTTTTGTTAAGTAAAATCATTTGAATTATTATATTTTACTATAAATTAACTTGATCATAGGCTTGATCAACATCTTTTTGCTCTATCCCTAAATAATGTCTAGTAGTAGCTGTAGAAGCATGCTTATATTTAAGTTGAATTACTTCAATACTAATCCCTGCTTGATGTGCATGATAGCCCCAGGTCTTTCTTAAAGTATGGGTTCCGATTGCTAGATCAACAATTCCCACTCGTCTACACCAATTTTGTACTAAATTATAAGCCTGTACTCGACTAATTGATCTTTTATAATCTCTAAGATTATAAATCAGATAATTCTCTTTATTATTACCTATTATAGTCTTATCTAACAGTAGTTCAATAGCCTTTCTTGCTTCTTGATTGATCTTTATTATATTTCTCTTCTCAGTCTTCTCTTCAATAATCTCAAAATTAGTTCTAATACTATCATCAAAATCTATTATGTCCTTTATCTTAATTCTTAATAAATCACCTATTCTCAACCCAAAATTAATTCCACAGACAAATAAAACATAATCACGCCATCTATTCTCACTTTTTAACAACTGTTTAATCTCTCTAATCTTCTCCTTACTTCTAATTGGTTCCACTCTATTTCCCATTAAAATCTCCCTCTCTTAAAATTAATGTAACTATAATTATCTTTATATATGTTAACTTAATTAATAAAAATTTAATTAAATCTCATTATAACAAATTAATTCTTTGAATCTATTTTAGTTTATCATAGAAAAATGTCAATTATAATCTTAATTATAAAGCAAAGGGGAGTTGTGAAGACAGTAGAGTTATATGCCATCACAATCCCCATATCAAGCTAATCTTGAATTACTCATACTATATACGGTCTTTTTTCCTAGTTAAGTTCATCTACTCTTTTAATAATACGGTAGATTTATTATATCATATTAAAAACAATAATCATAACTCCATCAATATCAAAAAATATAGCAGTATCCCCTCTAAAACCTCTCGGATATTATGCTAGTAAAGGTGGTAAGGGGGATAGTTCTGTATTATATCTAGATTCTATTCCTACTCTTAATCTTAAGTTCTTTAATTCTCCTTTTTCCATTCTCAATCCTCAATTAGTAATAATAACTCCCTTAACTCCTGCTTAACCTCCTCCTCAACTGCTCCCAGTACAAACTCCTTCTTAGAAACCTTCTCCTTTAACATCTTCGGTAGACTTTCATAACCCTTTGCATAACTTGCTATCTCCTTTTCAGATAGTTTCTCGTACTTCTCCTTAGCCTTCTGATGAGCCTTCTGTTTGATTTTTTTCTCTAACTCTTGCTTTTTCTGCTTTTCTTCCTCCCCTTGTCTTGCCAACTCTTCTTTACGCTCTTGTTTTTCCAGCTTAGCACTAGAGTAATGTCCACTTTCACAGGAAGCCTTTAAAAAGCCCATAAAATTATCAGGCTGAGCCTGTTTAGCATAGTCAATATCAGCCTTCAAATATCTCAAGCTATGCCCTTTTAAGAGCTGAGCCAACTCTCTTTTATTAGTTTCTATCTGTTCTAAGCTAGGCAGTAACTGAAATAGCTCTAAGACTTGTGGTGAATATTCTTCAACATTTTTAATTACTTTAGTTTCTATTGTTTTCTTTGAAAGTTCTTTTCTCTCTGTTTTAAAATTAATATAAGCTATTCTCCTACCTACCTTTTCTGTGCTATAGTTTAATTTTATATCTGTCTTTTTACTTATTTCTTCACAAGCCTTATCCAAAACATATTTTCTTAAATCTTTTATAGCAGAATATTTATCTTCAGTATTAGTTTTTCTTCTAAATTCCTCAATACTCATCTTTGGTATCTTTATTTCAGGTCTTCTTTTATTGCAATATCTAATAGCAAGTTCATATAATATTACTGAATACTTACTATCTAGCTTTGCAATCTCCAATAAATCTAATTTAGTAAAATAAGTCTGTTCTTTTAGTGCTTGAACAATTAAAGGGTTTAAGACATATCTAAACATATTATTTTCTCTATCAACCTCATCTATCAAATGGAACAACTTCCAGTTATCTTTATTCTCCTTATCTACTACCTTAATTACTATTGACATTAACTTCTCTAGTTCCACTTCTATATAATCATAATTCTTCTTATTTAGACCAGCTTTTTTCTCTAATTCTTTACAAGAAATTTCAAAGATATACCTCTTATCTTCTTTAATCTCTTCTTCTGTATATTTAACCTTATTTTGAGCATTTCTTAGAAAAACATTATAAGATTTTTGTTGGATTAAACTAATACTTTCTTTAGGTAAAATACTTATTAGTTGATTTGGTTTTCTCACAATTACTTCTTTTTTCAAGCTAATCATCCTTTCGTGGAGTGCTCCTTTTATTATAGCCTAATTAAAGGAGTTAATCCAGATACATCTCCTTTTATTTCCGCAAAAACTCCTTTTATCGACGCAATATCTCCCCTTACCAACGCAATTACTCCCTTTAATATCGCAAAATCTCCCTTTATTTCTCTATAAACCCTTGCTACAATAGGGTTTGTCCAATCCTAAAGATTTATAAGATATTAAAGATATACAACAATAGCTTCCTCCAGCTAATCTTGAACATTAATTATTATATTTGCAATTAAAATTATTAGTCAGCTTTTTTACTCCTATTCTTTACTTTCATAAACCACTATCTATCCCAATTTTATCTGTAAACCCTTGTAAAATGGTTACTGTGAAAATTCACACTTTTTGTGAAAATGTACAATAGCAGTGATTAGGAACTAAGTAAGCTAGAGCTATTGTAAATAATAATTTGATTTGCTAATATAAGACTAACGAAAGTACTTTCGTAAAACTTTGAAAATTAAATAAGGAGCGATGATATATATGAAGGAAAAAATCCAACGCTTTGGAGCTGCCATGTTTGTACCAGTCTTGTTATTTGCTTTTGCAGGAATCACAGTTGGGCTAAGTATTCTCTTTATGAATCAAGATATCATAGGTTCTATCGCCAATCCAAATGGAATCTGGTATAAGTTCTGGTTTATCGTTCAAGAAGGAGCTTGGACGGTATTTCGCCAGCTACCTCTCTTGTTTGTAGTAGGATTACCGATTGCATTATCTAAGAAAGCATCAGCTCGTGCCTGTTTGGAGGCTTTAGTAACCTATCTAACCTTCAATTACTTTGTCAGTGCAATGCTAACACTTTGGGGACCAAGCTTTGGCGTAGACTTTAGTGCCAATGTTGGTGGAACAAGTGGTTTAACGATGATTGCAGGGATAAAAACCCTTGATACTGGAATGATTGGAGCCATCTTAATAGCAGGTATTGTCGTTTATCTCCATAATCAGTTCTTTGAAAAGCGGTTACCTGATTATTTGGGAATCTTTCAAGGCTCTTCCTTTGTTGTAATGATTGGATTTTTCGTGATGCTTCCTGTAGCCTTAGCAACCTGTTTTATTTGGCCAAAAGTCCAAGGGGCAATAGCATCTTTGCAAGTACTTTTAACTAGTTCAGGTGTTATTGGAGTCTGGTTATATACCTTTTTAGAGCGGATTTTGATTCCAACAGGCTTACATCACTTTGTCTATGGACCCTTTATTTTTGGACCAGCAGTAGTAGAAAATGGAATTGCTGCTTATTGGACACAACATTTATCTGAGTTTGCCACTACTGCTCACTCCTTAAAAGAGATGTTCCCTGCTGGTGGATTTGCACTACATGGACACAGCAAAATTTTTGGTTGTTTAGGTATTGCTTTAGCTATGTATGTTACTGCCAGACCTGACAAGAAGAAGATTACTGCTGGGTTACTGATTCCAGCTACTTTAACAGCTATGGTAGCAGGAATTACAGAACCCCTTGAATTTACCTTTTTATTTATCGCACCAGCATTATTTGCTCTCCATGCAGTGTTAGCAGCAACCTTAGCAGCTACAGAATTTGCTTTTGGAGTAGTAGGAAATTTTGGTGGTGGATTAATTGAATGGGCAGCCCAAAACTGGCTTCCATTATTTAAATACCATGCAGGTACTTATATAGCCCAAATTATCATCGGTTTTTCTTTTACAGCAATCTATTTCTTCGTCTTTCGTTATGCGATTTTGAAGTTTAACTTTGCCACCCCTGGTCGTGAAGTAGAAGGTGAAGAGACCAAGCTCTATACCAAAGCAGATTATAAGAATAAAAAGGGAGCAATAGTTCAAAGTAATAGCTCCTCACAAAATAATCAAGCAATGGCCTTTTTAGAAGCCTTAGGTGGAAGTGAGAATATAGTAGATGTAACCAACTGTGCAACTCGCCTTCGTGTCTCTGTCAAAGATGGTGATAAATTATTAGCTGATAGTGTCTTTAAAGCAGCAGGGGCTCATGGAGTAGTTCGAAATGGGACGGCAATTCAAGTAATCGTTGGATTATCTGTCCCACAGGTAAGAGATGATTTAGAAAATTTACTTAATGACCCAACTATAAGTGCTTAAATTAGGTTAAGTCAATGAAATTATAAGTTTATAAGATTATAAGTTTATAAGTTAAGTAAGACCATAAGATTATAAGTTTATAAGTTTATAAAATTATAAGTTAATAACAAAATAAGACTTTTTACTTAAGATATAATCTTTAAATAAAGCAACTTCCTTTTTATTGGTACCAATAAAAAGGAAGTTGTAAATAAGCAATATAAGTCAAGGGGGAGATAATTATGAAGAAATTTTCTGTAGTGATTGCTGGTGGAGGAAGTACCTTTACTCCAGGGATTGTATTGATGTTACTAGATAATTTAGATAGATTTCCAATTCGCTCTATTAAATTTTATGATAATGATGCTAAAAGACAGAAGATAGTAGCAAAAGCCTGTGAAATTTATTTAAAAGAGCATGCACCTGAAATTGAATTTACTTATACCACTGATCCTCAAAGAGCCTTTAGTGATGTTGATTTTGTATTGGCTCATATTCGTGTAGGAAAATATGCAATGCGTGAACTAGATGAAAAGATCCCTTTAAAATATGGAGTAGTAGGACAGGAAACCTGTGGGCCTGGAGGATTAGCTTATGGGATGCGGTCAATTGGAGGAGTAATTGAGATACTTAACTATATGGAAGAATATTCACCAAATGCATGGATGCTCAATTATTCTAATCCTGCAGCAATAGTAGCAGAAGCTACTAGAAGACTAAGACCAGACTCTAAGATTTTAAATATTTGTGATATGCCAATCGATTTAGAAGAGAAGATGGCAGATATGTGTGGATTAAAGTCTAGAAAAGAGATGCAGGTATCTTACTATGGATTAAATCACTTCGGCTGGTGGTCAGAGATTTATGATAAAGACGGAAAAGACTTGATGCCAGAGATTAAAGAACATGTAGCAGCCAATGGATTTGCAGATGCTATCGCTAAAACAGATCAGCATGTAGACCAAAGCTGGTTGGAAACCTTCCAAAAGGTAAGAGATGTTTATGCAGTCGATCCAACTACAATTCCAAACACCTATTTAAAATATTATTTATTCCCAGATTACGTGGTGGAGCATTCTAACCCAGAATATACCCGTGCTAATGAAGTGATGGATGGAAGAGAAAAACAAGTATTTGGAGCTTGTAAAGAGATTATTGAGAAAGGTACCAGTAAAGAATGTGGCTTTGAACCTGATGTACATGCCAGCTATATTGTAGATCTAGCTTGTGCTATTGCTAAAAATACTCAAGAACGCTTCCTGTTGATTGTGCCAAATGAAGGAGCAATAGAGAACTTTGACCCTTCTGCTATGGTAGAGATCCCTTGTGTTGTTGGCAGTAATGGTTATGAAAAAATTGTGCAAGGAGCAATTCCCCGCTTCCAAAAAGGATTGATGGAACAGCAGGTAGCTGTAGAAAAACTTACAGTAGAAGCCTGGATTGAAGGAAGCTATCAAAAAATGTGGCAGGCAATTACTTTATCTAAAACAGTGTCAAGTGCCAAGGTTGCTAAAGACATCTTAGATGATTTAATTGAGGCAAATAAAGACTATTGGCCAAAATTGAGTTAAAGAACTATTAAGTTTGAGGCTAAGACTAAGTCACCTAAAATCAATTACTCCTAATGTCTAACTTAAACTTAGTCTCAAACTCAAGCTAAATATAAGGAGGTAAGAAAGATGTTTAAGAAGTTATTCAAATCTCAACCAAAGATTGTAGAGATATTCTCACCTTTAAATGGAGATCTAATAGATCTGTCCGAGGTGCCTGACCCAGTATTTTCTCAAAAGATGGTAGGGGATGGATTTGCCGTAATACCTAATGATGGTAAATTAATCTCTCCAGTCAAAGGTAAAATCAAACAGGTGCTTCCTACTAAACATGCTATTGGCATTGAAACTGTGGATGGGCTAGAACTACTAATTCATGTCGGTCTAGAGACCGTTGAGCTAGAGGGAGAGGGCTTTGAGGTTTTAGTCAAAGTTGGTGACTCAGTGGAGGTAGGAGATCAGCTACTTAACTTTGATATCGACTTTATAGAAGATAATAATAAAGAGATTATTACCCCTATAGTAGTGACCAATTATCAAGAGAAGATTAAGAAATTTTGCAAAGTTGCTAACTCAGAGATTAATTGTAAAGAGTTAGTGTTAAAGTGTGAATTAGTATAGCTATATAGTCTAAGATTAAATTTAAGCTTCAGTAAAAAAATTAGTTTAATATTCTACTTATACTTAGTCTCAATTTTATACTCAAACTTAAGGAATCAAGGAGGAGATAATTATGAAGAAATTTTCTGTAGTGATTGCAGGTGGAGGAAGTACCTTTACTCCAGGGATTGTATTGATGTTATTAGATAATTTAGATAAATTTCCAATCCGTCAGATTAAATTCTATGATAATGATAAAAAGCGTCAAGAGATTATTGCTAAAGCTTGTGAAATTATTTTAAAAGAGCAGGCACCAGAAATAGAGTTTTTAGCTACTGTAGATCCTAAAGAAGCTTTCACAGATGTAGATTTTGTGATGGCTCATATTAGAGTTGGTAAATATGCAATGCGTGAGTTAGATGAAAAGATACCATTAAGATATAATGTACTAGGTCAAGAGACCTGTGGACCAGGTGGCATTGCCTATGGAATGCGGTCAATTGGAGGCATTTTAGAAATTATCGATTATATGGAAAAATATTCACCAGATGCTTGGATGTTAAATTACTCTAACCCAGCAGCTATTGTAGCAGAAGCCACTCGGAAATTACGTCCAGATTCCAAGATATTAAATATCTGTGATATGCCAGTAGGAATTGAAGAGAGAATGGCTCAAATTGTAGGCTTAGAGTCACGTAAAGAGATGAATGTTACTTACTATGGACTAAATCACTTTGGTTGGTGGTCAAGTATTACCGATAAAGCAGGTAATGATTTAATGCCTCAGATTAAAGAGCATGTGGCCAAATATGGTTATGTTGCCGCTACAGATGAGGGCCAGCATGTAGATCAAAGCTGGAATGATACCTTCCATAAAGCTAAAGATGTCTATGCAGTAGATCCTACCACTTTACCAAATACCTATTTAAAATATTATCTCTTCCCAGATTATGTGGTAGAACATTCTAATAAAGAGTATACCCGTGCCAATGAGGTCATGGATGGACGAGAGAAGTTTGTCTTTGGTGAAGCTGAAAAGATAATTAAGCAGCAATCTACTAAAGGTTCTAAACTGCATATTGATGAACATGCCTCTTACATCGTCGATTTGGCTAGAGCAATTGCTTATAATACCCATGAGAGAATGTTATTGATAGTAGAAAATAAGGGAGCAATTGAGAACTTTGAGCCAACAGCAATGGTAGAGATTCCTTGTATTGTCGGTAGTAATGGACCAGAACCATTATCAATAGGAAAAATTCCTCGCTTCCAAAAAGGATTGATGGAACAGCAGGTAGCTGTAGAGAAGTTAGTAGTAGAAGCATGGGCAGAAGGGTCTTATCAGAAGTTATGGCAAGCAATCACCCTATCTAAAACAGTACCAAGTGCCAAGGTTGCTAAAGACATCTTAGATGACTTAATTGAAGCAAACAAAGACTATTGGCCAGAACTAAACTAAGTAATTCCTTAAACTATCAACAGCAGAGAAGCTTCTCTGCTGTTGATAGTTTATAAATTCCCTTTATTTTACTATAAACATTGAGATAATAGTATTTTTAAGTCTACAGCCTATATGCTTATACTTAAACTTTAGATCCTTGCTCTTCTTGATACTTAATATAATATCTAAATAAGGTCTCAATTAGGATAAAGAACATTGAAAAGGAGTAGTTCTCGCCATTTTTATAGTTCATTGGTGTGGTTGTTACATATAGGTTATGGGATACCATTCTAGATAGTTGATTATTACTGAGGTTTGTAATGGAAATAGAATTAATCCCTTTCATTGAAACTTCATTGATACAGCTTTGAAAAGAGGTCGTATTCCCAGATAAGGAGATAAAGATCACAACATCATCTTTAGTGATACTTGGGGTAATTACTTCAAACTCAGTATACCCTTCAATCACATGAAAATACTTATGTGCTACTAAGAAGGTTCGTTTTAGCTCTCCAGCAACGGTTAGCTGGGCTGTCCCTGTTCCATAGACAAAAACCCGCTCAGCATTATAAATTAATCTGCAAATATCTTCAAAATCCTTCTCTTTAGTCAATTTAATAGTTTCATTGATATCTTTATAAAGACTTTCAATATAATCTTTTTCTTCTTGATTAACCTGATCCTCTTCCCATTTTAGATGAAATTTAAACTCACTATAGCCCTTAAATCCTAACTTTTTTGCTAAGCGAAAGATAGTTGTTCTAGAGATATTACATTTTTTAGCAAGTTCATTGATTCCTAGATTACAACACTCCTTTTTATGATTTAAGATATATTTTAGAATGTATAGATCATTCTCACTTAACCTATTATAATTATCATTAATAATTTCCTGTAATCTCATAATTGCTTCCTCCCTTGTTATTACTTAATCTAAATTAACTGAACCTTTGCAGATCGATTATTTACATGATCAATTCAGACAATTCCTTTAAATCTTTTTCTATCTCCTCCTCAATCGCTCTTAACACAAACTCCTCTTTCGATACCTTCTCCTTAAGCATCTTCGGCAAGCTCTCATAGTCTTTGGCATAACTTGCTATCTCTTTTTCAGATAACTGCTCATACTTCTCCTTAGCCTTTTGATGAGCTTTTTGTTTGATCTTTTTCTCTAACTCTTTCTTTTTCTGCTCTTTTTGCTCCTGTTGTCTTGCCAACTCTTCTTTACGTTCCTGCTTTTCTAGCTTAACACTAGAGTAATGTCCACCTGCACAGGACTCCTTTAAAAAGCCCATAAAATTATCTGCTTGAGTCTTTTTAGCATACTCGATATCAGCTTTCAAATATTTCAAGCTATGCTCTTTTAAGAGCTGAGCTAACTCTCTTTTATTAGCTTCTATTTGTTCTAAGCTAGGCAGTAGCTGGAATAGTTCTAAAACTTGTGGGGAATATGACTGCTCTTTAACTTTAATTTCAATACCTATCTCTTCTTGCTTCTTCTCAATTTTAAAGTCAATAAAAGCAATTCTTCGCCCTCTCTTCTCAGTAGAGTAGGATAATTTGATATCAGTCTTTTCACTTATCTCTTCACAAGCCATATCTAAAACTCTCTTTCTAAAATTATAGAATCGCTTATATTCACTTTCAGTATTAGTTAACTTCCTAACCTCTTCAATACTCATCTTTGGTATCTTATATTTTTGATATCTAATAGCTAATTCATAGAAAATTATTGAATATTGGCTATCCAAAGATTTTATCATCATCAAATTCAAAGGGGTAAAGAACTGTTGCTCCTTTAATGCATTAATAATAAAATGGTTCAATTCATAATAGTAAAAATCATCCTTTCTCTCAATATAACTTAATAAGGTAAATGCTTTCCAGTTATCCGGATTTTCCTTATCAACTATCTTAACAGTAGTCTTCATTAACCCTTCTAACTCTTGATATATATACTCAGTATTCTTATTTTTGAGGTTAGCTCTTTTATGTAATTCATTATAAGGAATCTTGAATATGTTTTCTTTATAATCTTCAAACTTTAATTTCCTTTGTGCATACTTTAAAAAACTATTATATGCTTTTCTTTGAGTGGTAGTGACCTTCTGTTCAGGAATAATACTTATTAATTGATTGGGCTTATTCAACATCTCCTTCTTCATCTATACTCCTCCTATTCTTTACCTCTTCTAAATCATATCACAATACAACTACACACACAACAATACTAAGTAGTCATATCTCCTTAATTTGTAGTTATATCCCCTTAATCTGTAGTCATAATTCCTTAATATGTAGCTATATCTCCTTAATTTGTAGTCATATTTTCCTGCAAATCTTTGCTACAATAGGGCTTGTCCAACCCTAAAGATTTATAAGATTTAAAAGATATACAACAACTATAGACTCTATCAGAAAGGAAGGATATTTATCTGTTATCCTTATTTAATTGACCTTTAAATTATTATTGAATAATATGTAATACAAATGTTATAATATTAGTGAGGTGATAACTATGCAAACTATAAAAATTCGTAAAGTTGGAAACAGTTATGGCTTTACTATTCCTAAAGAACTCATGGAAAAATATCATTTAAAAGAAGGAGAAGAACTTCATCTTATTGAAGAAAATGATGGTTTTACCTTAACTCCTTATGACCCTGAATTTGAAGAATGGACTAAATCTTTTGAAAAAACCAATCAAAAATTTAAAAATACTTTGAAAGAATTATCTAAATGAAAGATATAAATTTTATTCCTAAAAAAGCTATACTCTATTTCCATGAGCAACTTATCCAAATCTATGGTGGTAGCACAGGTATAAGGGATGAAAAACTTTTAGATTCTGCTATAGAGCAACCTAAGAGCACTTTTGAAGGGAACTATCTGCATGATAATATATTCAAAATGGCATCAGCCTATGGATTTCACTTATGCAAAAATCATCCATTTTTAGATGGTAATAAACGAATTGCTCTTGTTGCTATGGATACCTTCCTTCAAAATAATGGCTATGAAATAACTGCATCTGAGAAAGAAACTTATAAAATAATGATAAAATTATCCTCTGAAGGTCTTTCAAAAGATGAATTAACAAATTGGTTAAAACAAAATACTACTTCTATCTAGACCTCTTGGTAAAAAATTAAATTACCAAGAGGTTTCTCTTTTGGAACAAAACTATAAAACCTTCCGGTAACAAAATGTCTTATAATGTTCCTGGGGTTCATAACATTCACGCTACCCCTCTCAATCTACATTCCAACCGCTGAATTTCATAAGTTACTCATCAGTTCACTTGTATCCAACAAGCTGAATGTCGCTAACTCCATGTTCGTATAATAGGGTACATAATCAGTTCAATCTGGTATGTACCCTTATTTATTATTATAATAAGAGTCAAATTAAAGCCAGGATGAAGAACGTACCTCATGTTGGGACTTTGATCCCGTCGCATAAACTGTTCAATTACTAGTCAACACGTATACCCCAATTGAGCTGGTTGATTCTTTGAACTCATATCACAACTAAAAAAGCTCAGCCCCAACCTAAAACTAAGTCGGAACTGAGTTTTCCTATCACTTATTTGCCTCCCCTTATCATTAGCCGATAAAATATAATTGAGAATGTAGGATGGAGAACTGATAATTTAAAAACTTTAATAGCTTTTTACCTTAATTCTCAATTTTCAACTCTCAATTATCAATTCCCTTAACTCTTCCTTAAACTTATCTTCTAAAGCCCCAATTATAAAATCTTTCTTATTAGGTCTGAACTTCTCTGGCACCACTTCAGTCATCTTTTCATATTCCTGATTATACTTCTTTAGCTCTTTCTCTGCTAACAGTACATACCTCTCTACAGCCATCTCTCTAGCCTTCTTCTCTATTCTTTCCTCCAGCTCTCTTCTCTTTCTCTCAGCCTCTTCCCTCTTCCTAGCCAACTCTTCTTCCTTGGCTTTCTTTTCCATCTCAGCAGTAGAGTAATGTCCCCCTTGACAGGAAGCCTTTAAAAAACCCATAAAATTATCAGGCTGAGCCTTTTTAGCATAGTCAATATCAGCCTTTAAATATCTAAAACTATGTTCAGTTAATAAACCTTCTAGCTCCTTTTTATGAGCCTCTAGCTGTTCCTGCTGGGGCAAGAGCCTAAATAATTCTATAACTTCTGGAGAGTATTCTTGTTTTTCAATATTCTCTTTAAATCTTAATTCTTTCGGTAGATTTTTCTTCTTCTTAATAATAAACTTAATTGCAGTTACCTTTCTACCTGTCTTCATCTCTTCAAAATCAATCTCTAAATCACTCTTTTCATTGATTTCCTCTTGAGCTTGAAATAGTATTCTTTTTTTAAAATCATAGTATCTACTGTATTTATCCTCTATCCCTAAAATCTCTTTTAACTTCTTAATTTCAAACCTTCTACTTTTAATTCTCTCATACTGTTTTAATAGCTCATAAATTCTTATAGAATAAATGCTTTCAAATTTTATAACATTCTTGAGATAATATTTAGTAAAGTTATTTTTTAATTGTAGGAAATAAGACTTCAACTTACTTGAGAACTGTAACTCAACAGTACCTTCATCTTCTAGATACTCTGCATACTCTAAAAAAGCTACCTGTAGAAATTTATTTCCTTTTCTTATTTCAATAACTCTATTGATTAATTTTTTTGTTACCTCTTTTATCTCTGAATAATACCACTCTTTATTAATACCTAAAATTTCTGCTAACTCTATTACAGAGAAAACCTGCTTATTAAAATTTTCATCATCTTTATTGATTCTACTTGCAAGTATCAAAATCAACTTCTGTTCCTGCAATGATAACTTATATTTCGCTTCTATAAGCTTATTATGTTTTACAATCAGATTATTTTGTTTATTTTTCATAGCTCACACCCTATTTTATAATATATATCTATATTATACACAAACAAAAACGACAAGTAAAGAAAGTGTCGTTTTTAACAAGGTAAACGTCGCTTTAAACAAGATATCTGTCGTTTTAGACAAGGGAAAAGTCATTTTTAACAAGACATTTGTCGCATTAAACAAGGTAAACGTCGTTTTTAAATTTAAAAAATCCCATAACCACAAGGGTTTGTCCATAGCGGAAAACTCTTTAAAACTTATTAAAACTATTAAAACAACTACAAAAGTATTTTTCTAGTTAAACAACTATTTTCAGAGTATCCTTCTCAAATATTTTACTTAACTAAATTTATTATGTTATTGTTAATAATCTCAAAAAAATTCTAGCTCTACCATTTCTTATTCTACTTCGCACCCACCCTAGATATTCTCTGCCTTCTGAGTAAGATTAGTGTCCCATAAAGTTAAATTAGGAAGTGCTTAGTCTAAGCGAGTTATAATAGTTTTTCTAACAGATAATTATTATCCATATATATGATAATATGTTAAAATAAAATTAATGAAGAAGGGGAGGATTTTTATGAATCAATCATTTGGGGAGCTATTTATCTCTTATTTTATTTCTTATTCTTTTATAATCTGTTTATTTCTAATGTTTTTCTATACTTTCAAGAACCCTGTTAAATCTTTCTGGTTTGGAAGAAGATGGATGTTCGATGAGCAAAATGAGCCTAGCAAAGCCATTATTAAACAATATAAGATAGTCTCTGTTATAGGTATGGTAATAACAGCGATAATTTTCATAATTATTACTGTGAAATTG